>Ga0316622_100000620_pt1 | contig 21202 bp, 16 predicted proteins | sample OWC_Aug_OW2_C1_D_FD_207646 | JGI IMG/M metagenome (GOLD analysis project Ga0316622, IMG submission 207646) | Wetland soil microbial communities from Old Woman Creek delta, Ohio, United States - OWC_Aug_OW2_C1_D5_C | ecosystem: Environmental > Terrestrial > Soil > Wetlands | place: USA: Ohio... | reverse complement strand
CTCGCGAGCAGCACGAGCTTGATCGCGGTGGAGCCGACATCGCAGCCGATGCGGGTCCCCTTTTCGCGCGGATCGTGATCCATCAGTCCCCTGGCTCAGGCTCGACGACGAATTCCCAGGCGCACACGTGTTCTGCCGAGGGGGGATCGGGCGGGCAGGAGAGGCAGCGGGTGCGGATGCGCGCGTCGATCGCGCGGGCGAAGGCGTCGTATTCGACCTCCCCCACGCTCCGGCACGGGAAGTCGGGCAATCCCTTGCGTCGGCGCGCCTCCTGCACGCGGCAACTCTCCATGCGAAAGACGAGCCGCCCTTCCTCGGGCCACTCGCAGCGCTGCTCGCTCAGGCGGCTGTAGAGACGATGCGCCAGAGCGCGGGCCAGCGCCGGGAGGCCACCCCCGGGAGCAATGCCCGCCTGCTCCATGATACGACGTGCTTCGAGAGGCGAGAAGCGCCGCCACGCTTCGCGGTCGCAGTCGATGGCCGCCTCGAGGCCGAAGCGGCGCTCGACCGCCTGGAACCAGAGGCCGTCGTGCGCCAGCCAGAGCTTGGCCGCGTGCGTGAGGTAGGCCTGCAGCTCCTCCGCCGACATCCCTGGCCAGGGGCTGGCGCAGAGATCGCTGGCCGGATCCGCCGCTGGTCGGAAGCGCTCCTCGCCGTGCCGTCCCACTCCTCCCTCCTTCCCCGCCGCACGAATGGACCGGCGACGGAAGCCTGACTGGGAGATCCCCCACCCATCCACCCGCGGGCGCATTCCGACTCAGAGCAACGGGGTGCCTGCGCGGGTGTTGCCTTCCAGCTCTTTGAGCCGGCGGGCGAGGAGGGCGCGGCGCATGCGGGACAGCCGGTCGATGAAGAGACGACCTTCGAGGTGGTCGATCTCATGCTGAGCGACGCGAGCCATCACGCCTTCGAATTCCTCGACGCGCTCGCGGCCCTCGAGATCCTCGTAGCGGACGAGCACGCGCCCGGGCCGGTTCACTTCGGCGTAGATGCCGGGCACGCTGAGGCAGCCCTCTTCGAACATCTCGCTGCCCGAGTACTCCCGGATCTCCGGATTGATGAGCGCGACGGCCCGCGCGCCAGTCTCGCCCGTCGCCTGGGGATCGAGCACCGCGACCCGGACCTCCTCGGCCACCTGCGTGGCTGCAAGTCCGATGCCGCGCGCGGCGTGCATCGTCTCGAAGAGATCGGACACGAGGGCGCGGATCGCCTCGTCGATCGCTTCGACCGGCGTCGCCCGGCGGGTCAACCCGGCATGGCCGTAGGTGATGATTGTGCGCACCGCCATCCGTCCGCCTCTCTTCCATCCGCCGGCGTCCGGCTCACCGCCTTCGCCTTCCGCTTCGCTCCCCGCGCCCGGACCGGCCCTCCTGGAACAGCGCGCTGCGCCGGAATGTCCCGGCCGCCCGGCGGCCCCCTACCATGGCTCCCCGCCGAGATAGCGCTCGACGTCGATCGCAGCCATGCATCCGGTGCCCGCGGCCGTGACCGCTTGGCGATAGCGGAAATCGGCCACATCGCCGGCGGCGAAGACGCCGGGCAGGTTCGTCTTCGTCGTGCGCGGCTGGGTGATCAGGTATCCGTTCTTGTCCATGTCGAGCTGGCCGACGAAGCAGCGCGTGTTCGGCTGGTGTCCGATCGCGACGAACACCCCGTCGCAGGCCATCTCGGACCGCTCGCCCGTCCGCACATTGCGCAGCACGACTCCGGTCACCCGCTTGCGCTCGACGTCGCGGATCTCCTCGATCACCGAATCCCAGACGAACGAGATCTTCTCGTGCTCCACGGCCTTCGTCGCCATGTAGCGGGAGGCGCGCAGCTCGCCCCGCCGGTGCACGATCGTGACGTGCCGGGCGAAGTGCGTGAGGTAGAGGGCGTCCTCCATCGCCGTGTCGCCGCCGCCCACGACGATCAGCTCCTTGTCCTTGAAGAAGAAGCCGTCGCAGGTCGCGCAGGCGCTCACGCCTGCCCCGCGCAGCGCGGTCTCCGACTCGAGGCCCAGCCAGCGCGCGGTGGCGCCCGTCGAGATGATCAGGGTCTGGCAGTGCAGCTGCTCGCCGCTCTCCAGCTCGAGGCGGATCGGCTGCGAGCGTAGATCGGTCACCGTGGCCCGCCCGTACATGAAGCGCGTCCCGAACCGCTCGGCCTGCCGCCGCACACGATCCATCAGCTCCGGGCCCGTGACGCCTTCGGGGAAGCCGGGGAAGTTTTCGACCTCGCTCGTGATCATGAGTTGCCCGCCCGGCGCCGCCCCGTCGAGCACGAGCGGCCGGAGTTGCGCGCGAGCGAGGTAGATCGCGGCCGTCAGTCCGCCCGGCCCGGTTCCGAGAACGATCACCTTCTCGACGTCCTGCATGGAATTCCTCCTCCCGTCCGGCCTCAACCGACCGCCGCCACGCGCGGGCCGCCCGCCGTCTCCGCCTGGCGCACGCGCACCGCCGCCCGCTCCCGGCTCGGGCACGCGCGCCGGATCCTTTCGGCCACCGCCTCGGGTGTCAAGCCCGCGGCTGCGAGCAGCTCCTCGCGCGTGCCGTGCTCGACGAAAGCGTCGGGCAGGCCGAGCGAGAGCAGGCGCCCATCCAGGCCTCCGGGGACCGCCCCCGATGCGAGAGCCGTTGCGACCTGGGCGCCGAAGCCTCCGGAGAGCACGTTCTCTTCGACCGTGACGAGCAGCCCGGATTGGGCAGCCAGGCGGGTGAGGAGCTCGGCGTCGAGCGGCTTGACGAAGCGCGCGTTGACGACCCCGAACGCCAGACCTTCGAGCGCAAGCAGATCGCTCGCCTGCACGGCCAGCGGCACCATCGAGCCAACGGCGAGGAGATGGCCGTCCCGCCCGGCCCGCAGGGTCTCCCAGCGCCCGACTTCGAGGACGGCGGGGCAGTGCGCGAGGCACCTCGCGTCAGGCACGGCCGTACGCGGATAGCGGATCGCGAAGGGCCCGCCTTCGTGCGCGAGCGCGGTCACGAGAAGATCGCGCAACTCGGCCCCGCTGCGCGGAGCGGCGACGACCATGCCCGGAATGCAGCTCAGGTACGAAAGGTCGAAGGAGCCGTGATGCGTGGCGCCGTCCTCCCCGACCAGCCCCGCGCGATCGAGGGCGAAGACGACGGGCAGCTTCTGCAGGGCGACGTCGTGGACGAGATTGTCGAAGGCCCGCTGCAGGAAGGTCGAGTAGATCGCGACGACCGGGCGCACCCCGCGCGCGGCGAGGCCGGCGGCGAAGGTGACCGCGTGGCCCTCGGCGATCCCCACGTCGAAGAAGCGCTCGGGAAAGCGCGTCGCGCAGCCGGCGAGGCCGGTGCCGTCCGCCATCGCGGCGGTGATCGTGACGAGGCCCGGCCGGGCGGCGGCGAGTTCGTTCACCGTCTCGCCGAAGACGTTCGTGTAGGCGAGGCGCGGGGCGGCGGGCTCGAGCTTGCCGTTCTTCCTCACGCGCGGAGCGATGCCGTGAAAGCGGCGGGGGTTCTCCTCGGCATCGGCGAGTCCCCTGCCCTTCTGCGTGCGCGCGTGAACGAGGACCGGACCGGGCATCCGCCGGACCTTCTCGAGCAGTTGCACGAGGCCGCGCAGGTCGTGGCCGTCCACGGGACCGAGGTAGCGGAAGCCGAGGCTCTCGAAGAACGGCCCCGGCGTGAGGAGACCTTTGAGGCTCTCCTCGACGCGGCGGACGATCTCGCGCACCGTCCCGCTTCCGCGAGGCAGCCTCTGGGTGAGATCCCAGGCTTCCTTCTTCACCCTCTCGAAGAGCGGATGGGTGATGATGTCGGTCAGATGGCGCGAGAGCGCTCCCACGGTCGGGGAGATCGACATTGCGTTGTCGTTCAGAATGACGATCAAGTCACGGCCGCAACCGCCAGCGTTGTCGAGACCTTCGAAGGCCAGCCCGCCGGAGAGCGCGCCGTCGCCGATCACCGCGACGATCTTCTCGCCACCCCCCAGCAGGTCGCGGGCCGCCGCGAGGCCGAGGGCCCCGGAGATCGACGTGCTCGCATGCCCGGCGCCGAAGGCGTCGTGGAGGCTCTCGCAGCGCCGGCAGAACCCGCTCACCCCGCCTCTCTGGCGCAAGGTCTGGAAGGCGTCCCGGCGGCCGGTCAAGATCTTGTGGGCGTAGCACTGGTGGCCGACGTCCCAGACGATCTTGTCGGCCGGGGAGCGGAAGACGCGGTGGAGCGCGACGGCGAGCTCGACGGCTCCCAGGCTGGGAGCGAGGTGGCCCCCGGTCCGGGTGACCGTGCCGATGATGTAATGGCGCAGCTCGGCGCAGAGCGTCTCCAGGTCCTCCATGGAGAGGTCGCGCAGGTCTTCCGGACCATCGATCTTGGGCAGGATGCGAAGCTCCACCGGCCCTCCCCTGCTGCTTCTCCCCCTCGAGGGACCCCGCCGCCCTCGCCGAAACCGGCTCGGAAACTCTAGGTTCCCGAAGGAATCGAAGGCTAAGATCCGGGCGGCACGCGTGTCAAGGAAGCGAGCGGGCGGCGGCGGCGCGCGGCGCCCATCCCGGGGCGCGCCTCACGACCCATTCCCCAGTCAGAAAGGCGCTCTCGGTGGAAGCGGACGGACTGCTGCGGTTGGAGGCGGGGCATTACTTCCGCGGGCTGCTGCCTTCGCTCGAGCTTCTCGGGGAATCCGGTCTCGGTGCGGAGTTGCGCGCTTTCGCCGACGGCCTGGACCGCTCCGCGCCGGGGGCAGAAGAGAGCCCGCTCGGGGGCGACGCGCCCGCCTCCCCCACCCGGACCACCTCGGCCGAAGCCGCCTCCCCGGCCGAAGGCGCGCCCGCAGGCGGGCGGACGCCGGCCCTCGATCGCTGGCTGGGCGAATTCGCCTCGACCGGCAGTGTGCTCGAGCTCGAGGAGCGGCGGCTGCTCGTCCCGGCCGGTCTCCAGGCGCTCCTCACCCTGCCCGGCATCGGGATCCCGGAGGCCCGCGCGCTGTGGCGCGCGGGGATCTCCAGCATCCCCCAGCTGCGGAGAGCCTGCCTCCGCGGCGGCGAAGCGGCTGCCTCCTCCGTGCTGCGGCTGCCCGGCATCCCGGCCGATCTCGGGCGCGCCCTGCGCGAACGCCTCTCGCCCTCGCGGCCGGACCCCGGATATTGGCTGCGCGGAAGGCTCGTCGATGCCCTCGAGGAAAGCGCCCGGGAGTGGAGCGCCCTCGCCGGACTGGAGAGAATCGGGCTCGCCGGCGGCCTGCGGCGTGGGTGCCAACTCGCCGGCCGCCTCAGGTGGGTCGGGTGCGCCGCGAATCCGGAACTCGCGATCGGCCGCCTCTCCTGCCGCCCGGGAGCCACGTTGCTCGGGGACCCGCCCGACGGTGCGCGGCTCCCGGGGGGAGATGGCCCGCCCCAGGAGATCTTCATCGTCGAGCCGGCGCGGTTCGCCGCCCGCCTTCTGTTGGAGACCGGAAGCCGCGCCCACCTGGACGCGCTCCTCGCGCGCGTGGCCGCCCGGCACCCGGGCGCGAGCGCGGAGTCCCTCGGCCTGCCCGATTCCGAGGAGGCGGTCTACGCCTGGGCGGGCCTCCCCTGGGTCCCGCCCGAGCTGCGCGAAGGGCGCGGCGAGATCGCGGCTGCGGCCGGCGGCAGGCTTCCCCGCCTTCTCGCGTTCGAAGACCTGCGCGGCGTCTTCCACGCGCACACCGACTGGAGCGACGGCCGCGCGACGATCGCGGAGTTGGCGCGCGCCGCGCGCGCGGCGGGATGGAGCTACCTCGGCATCGCGGATCACTCGCGTTCGGCCGGCTACGCGGGAGGGCTCCCGCCCGCGCGCCTGCTCGCGCAGGCCGAAGAGGTCGGCCAAGCGCAGCGTGCCTATCCGGGCGTGCGCCTCTTCCACGGCGTCGAGTGCGACATCCTGCCCGACGGGCGGCTGGACTACCCCGACGAGCTCCTCGCACGCCTCGACTACGTGATCGTCTCCATCCACAGCGGACTCGACGCGGATCGCGGGGCAATGACGGCCCGCGTCGTACGCGCGCTCGGCCATCCGGCGACGACCATCCTCGCGCATCCGTCCGGCCGCTTGCTGCGAGAGCGGGCCGCCTACGCCCTCGACTGGGGCCGCGTGCTCGCCGCCGCGGCGCGTGCCGGAGTGCTCGTCGAGTTCAACACGACGCCCGACCGTTACGATCTCGACTGGCGCCTGATCCGGCCCGCGGCCGCCCTCGGTGTGAGGCTGTGCATCAATCCGGACGCGCACGGCCTGGAGTCGCTGGCCCACATCCCGCCCGCGGTCCTGAACGCGCGCAAGGGCTGGCTCGACCCCGAACAGGTCTTCAACACCCGGGGGCGCGAAGCGGTCGAGGCGGCGCTGCGCGAGAGGCGGGCGCGCACGGGAAAGGCGGCGGCGGAAGGCTCGCCGGACCGCGCATGAACGAGGGCGGAGCGATCCACGGCCGCACGATCCGCGAGGGCGCCCGGACAGCAGGCCTACGAAGGGAGGAGGCGTGATCCGCAAGCGATCGAGCGCCGCGGCGCACCCCGCGGGAAGCGAGGCGAAGAGGCGCGCGCCGAAGGACCCGCCCCGGACGGGGCGGCGAACCAAGGCGGACGCGAAAGCGCCCCACCGGAGCGCCCAACGTCCCGCGCCCGCCCTCCCCGGCCGCGGCGCTCCCGCGCCCGGCTCGGAACGCGCGCGGGTCGCGGCGATCCGGCGCACGCTTCGCCGCCTCTATCCCCAGGTGCGAACCGCGCTCGCTTTCGCGAGCCCGTACCAGCTCCTCGTCGCCACCGTGCTGTCCGCGCAGTGCACCGACGAGCGGGTGAACCGGGTGACGCCCGGCTTCTTTGCCCGCTTCCCCGACGCCGCGACGCTCGCGCGCGGGCCGCGCGCGGACATCGAGGAGATCATCCGGCCGACGGGGTTCTTCCGGATGAAGGCGAAGAGCCTGCAGGAAACGGCGGCGGGGCTCGCGGAGCGCCATCAAGGCCGTGTGCCGGCGGATCTCGACGCGCTCGTCGCGCTGCCCGGCATCGGGCGCAAGACGGCGAACGTGATCCTCGGAAACGCCTTCGGCATCCCCGGCATCACCGTGGACACGCACGTCCGCCGCGTGTCGCTGCGGCTCGCGCTCACCCGTGAGGATCACCCCGAGAAGATCGAGATCGACCTGATGCGCCAGGTGCCCCGCCGGGAATGGTCGGACTTCTCGTTGCGCCTGATCGAACATGGGCGGCGCATCTGCGTCGCCCGTAAGCCCCGCTGCCCGGCGTGCGCCCTGCTGCCCCATTGCCCGGCGGGAGCCGCCCTGACGGGCAACGGCGCGGTCAGACGCTGACTACTTCCTCCAGGTCGGCGAACTCCTGCCGGAGAGCGCGCTCGACGCCGGCCTTCAGCGTCATGAGAGCCATCGGACAGCTGTGGCAGGCTCCGGTCAAACGGACGTAGACCTTGTTGTCCTTGACGTCGATCAGGTCGACGCCTCCGCCGTGCGCGGTGAGCGCCGGGCGGACCCGCTCCTCGATCACCTTCGCCACCGACTCACGATCCAACATGCTTCCTCCTCGAGATGCACCGCCGCCCGCCCGCTCCACGCCGCGCGAAGACCGCGCGAAGGCGAGGAACCTAGCCGAGGGCGTGCGGCCGCGTCAATCGCATCCGTGCCGGCCCGCCTCGATGGCGCCGGCCCCCTATTCGCCAGCGGAGTTCGGGGAGCGTCCGGCAGTCGCTTCTCTTTCGGTCCGGATGGCCTCCGCGTTGCGAAGGAGCCCTTCGAACCCCACCCGCGCAAGAGGAGTTCCGCCGAGGCGCGCGCCGATCCGGCGAGGATCGGCAGCGGTCCACGCCGAGGGATCGAAGCACTCCGCGGGCAGGATGGTCCGCAGCTCGGGATCGGCCGTCGGCCGCGCGAACCGGTTCCACGGGCACGCTTCCTGGCAGGCGTCGCAACCGAAGAGCCACGGATCGAGCCGCGGCCGGCCGCTTTCGGGGAAGCGGCCGCGGTGCTCAATCGTCCAGTAGGCAATGCAGCGCCTCGCGTCGACGAGCCCGCCGTCGAGGAGCGCTCCGCCCGGGCAGGCGTCCAGGCAGCGGCGGCACGTCCCGCACCGGGAGACGACGGCCTCCCCGGCGGGGAGCGGCAGATCGAGGAAGAGCTCGCCCAGGAGCACCCAGGAACCGAGGTGCGGGACGATCAGACAGCCGTGCCTGCCGATCCATCCCAAGCCCGAGACCGCGGCCCAGTGGCGCTCGAGAACCGGAGAGCTGTCGACCGACGCGCGACCGCGCGTTCCCGGCACCCAGCGTTCGACGAGTTCGAGCAGACGGCCCAGCCGGGCCAGGATCGTCCCGTGATAATCGCGCCCCCAGGCATAGCGCGCGATGCGCAGCGGCGCGTCCGCCCTAACCGGCTGGAAGTAGTTGAGCGCGACGGTGACGACGCAGCGGGCTTCGGGAAAGAAACGCCGCGGATCGCAGCGCCCCTCCGGATCGCGGGCGAGCCAAGCCATGCCGGCCGCGTTGCCAGCCTCCAGCCAGGCGCGAAGCGCCCGGACATCGGGCGCGGCATCGGGGGAAGCGATCGCGCAGCCGGCGAACCCCGCCCTCGCGGCGGCGGCGCGCAAGCGTCCGCCCACGGCCGCGGCCGCGGCCGAACCGGCGCGCACGCGCGCCTTCTCGAAGGGCGCACCTTGCTCGCCCGCGTCTGCCCCGCCCCCGCTCACCCGCCCGCCGCGGGCAGCGGTTCGAAGCGGGCAGTGAAGTGGCGCAGGAACGGCGCCTGGTGGACGATCTTCACTCCGCGCACCGTGTCGCGGCGGTGATAGACCGCGACGATGACCTCGGCCGCGTAGTCGACATGGCTCTGGGTGTAGACCCGGCGCGGGATCGCGAGGCGCACGAGTTCCATCGGCGGATGGGTGGCCTTGCCGGTCCGCGCATCCTCCTTGCCGAACATGACGCTCCCGATCTCGACCGCGCGGATCCCCCCCTCGAGATAGAGTTCGTTCGCCAGCGCTTGCCCGGGAAACTGCGCCGGCGGGACGTATGACAGGAAGGCGCCCGCGTCGAGGAAGACGGCATGCCCGCCGGCCGGCAGGATCATCGGCACGCCCACGGCCTGGAGCTTCTCGCAGAAGTACTCGACGGAGCGCAGCCGGTAGCGCAGGTAGTCCTCCTCCACCACCTCGCGCAGGCCCTGCGCGATCGCCTCGAGGTCCCGCCCGGCCAGCCCCCCGTAGGTCGGAAAGCCTTCGGTGAGGATGAGGAGATTGCGCGCCTGCGCGGCGATCTCGTCCGCCTGGCAGGCGAGGAAGCCGCCGATGTTCGCGAGCCCGTCCTTCTTCGCGCTCATCGTCGTCGCATCGGCGTGGCCGTACATCTCGCGGGCGATTTCAACGACGCTCTTCTGCGCGTAGCCCGGCTCGCGCAGCTTGATGAAATAGGCGTTCTCGGCGAAGCGGCAGGAGTCGAGGATGAGGAGCGTCCCGTGCGCATGGGCCAGGCGCGAAGCCTCGCGCAGGTTCTCCATGCTCACCGGCTGGCCGCCGCCCGAATTGTTGGTCACGGTCATGACGACCCCGCGCACCCGCTCGCCCAGCCGGGCGAGCTCGCTCGCCAGCCGGGCGAGATCGATGTTGCCCTTGAAGGGATGGATCTTCGCCGGAATCACGCCCTCGGGAATCGGCAGATCGATCGCCGTGTCGTCGAGGTACTCGATGTTCGCGCGCGTCGTGTCGAAGTGGGTGTTGCCGAGGTAGACGCCCCCCGGCCGGTGCAGCACGCTGAAGAGGATCTTCTCCGCCGCGCGGCCCTGGTGGGTCGGGATGATGTGCTTGAAGCCGGTCAGGCGCTGCACCTCCTCCTCGAACCGGAAGAAGGAGCGCGCGCCCGCGTAGGACTCGTCGCCGCGCATCATCGCAGCCCACTGTTCCGAGCTCATGCTCGAGGTGCCGCTGTCGGTGAGGAGATCGATGAGCACGTCCTCGGCGCGCACGAGGAACAGGTTGTACCCCGCCCGGGCGAGGATCGCCTCACGCTCGGCGCGGGTCGTCATGCGGATGGGCTCGACCGACTTGATCTTGAAGGGCTCGATGATCGTCTTCATCCTGCGCGCCTCCCGAAATGATGGCCTCGCCTCCGGGGAAGGGAACCGGCGAGTATACTCCCCGCGCGGCCGGGAAGAAATCCCCCGGCGCGGCCGCGCGCGGCTTGGGGCTAGCGGCCGTTACCCGGGCGCTGCAGGCGCAGGATGTCGACGTAGCGGATCAGCCGGCGCACGCGCCTCCGGTCGCGCGCCCGCGAATAGATCAGGATCAGCTGGCGCAGCAACCGGATGACCATGTCGCGCGGCGAGGCGATCGACAGGTAGTTCGAAACGAACGAGGAAGACACGCCGAGACCCTCGCTCGTCAGCAGGTGCGTGCACTGCTCGCGGCTGAGCTCCCGGCCGCCGTTATAGGGGTCGAAGAAGATCTCCACCGCCTCGTCCTGGTACTTGACGAGGAAGTTCTTCGGCAGCCCGATCCCGTAGAGGGGCAGCCCCAGACGCCGGCCGACGAGGATCGTGATCGCGGCGAGCGAGAGCGGGACCCCCCGCCGGCGCGCGAGGACCTGGTTCAGGTAGCAGTTGTCCGGATCGTAATAGTGATCCCGGTCGCCCTCGAAGCCCACTTCCTCGAAGAGGTAGCGGCAGAGCAGCGCCACTCTCTCGCGCGGGTCGCCGGCTTCGGAGAGCTGCGGGCGCAGCCCTTCGGCCAGATCGTCGAGCTCACCCGTGATCGCGCCGGCGTCCAGGTCGGGGTATTCGATGCGCGCGACGAGGCAGAGGGCCGCCTCGAGATCGAAGCTGCCCCCGCGCCGCAGCGCGAGATGGCGGAACTGGCGCTCGAGCTGATCGGTCTGGATGCGCTGGGTCACGTAGCGGGCGCGAATGCGCAGGCGCGGATCAGCGTCCTCGCGCGCCTCGGCGAGATACGGGAGGGCCCGCATCCCGAGACGCACCAGGTTGTCCCAGACCATGCCGACGATGCGCTCGTCGTCGTCGGTCAGGAGCGACGTGAGCGCGCGGATCTCGCGCGCGGAATCCCTCTCCCGCACGCTCGGCTCGCTCCGTCCTTCGCGACCGCGGATCTGTCCCACCCGATCGGCCATCGAACACCTCCGCCGCCCTTCACGAACGCGGGTCGGTCGGGCGGCATGCCCGACCCGCTCTCGTCAGCCTAGCAGAGCCCGGGAAGCTCGCTCAACCCTCGTCAGCCCCCGCGTTCTTTCCGTCCAAGGCGCGGGGCGACATTATGGGGAGGTCTTCCCTCGCAAGTATAGCCCCGATATCATGGCCGCGAATGAAGCAGGGGAATCCCCCCGGACTTCGTCCAGGCATGCAAGTTACGGCCCGGGAGAACGGCCCGCTCTCGCGGCGCGAAGGGCCGACATCGCATTCGCCCGAGCGGCATTCGCTTTTCACGGCGGCGGCGCCATGCTCTCTTTCACGAGAGTGCGGCTTGCGCGAACGCTCCGCGAGCGCGACCCCCGCGCCGGACCCCCCCGGGGACCGCCCGCGCGTAGAGCCGGCGGGCACTCGGTTGGACGAGGCGAGCGGTCCGCCGGTTCCCGGCCATGCGCCGGTCTGCCCCACGCTCGCCGCGTCGCCGGAACGTGAGACCGGGCAGCGCGGGCCGGGAGACGGGAGCCAAACGCAAGGGCGTTCGCCGGCCCGGCACGCAGCGGAAAGGAAAGAACGGATGCCCCACCTCCCGGGCCTCGAACGAAGACACCCGCTCGTTCTGGCTCCGCTGGAGGAGATCACCGACGGCCCGTTCCGGCGTCTCGCGAAACGTTTCGGAGCGGATCTCGTCTACACGGAGCTCGTCTCGGCGGAAGGGCTCGTCCATGGAGCGCGAGCGGCCCACGACAAGATGCGCCTCAGCCCCGAGGAGCACCCGGTCGCGATCCAGGTCTGCGGCAGCCGCGTCGCTTCCGTCGTCGCCGCTGCGCTCCAGGCGGTCGAGGCCGGCGCGGACATCGTCGATCTGAACTTCGGCTGCCCGGCGCGCAAGGTAGCCGGCCGCGGCGCGGGCGCAGGGCTGCTGCGGACCCCCGCGCTCCTCGAGGAGATGGCGCGCGCGACCGTCGCGGCGGTGCCTCGTCCGGTGACCGCGAAAGTGCGCCTCGGTTGGGATTCCGCTTCGGTGAACGTGCTCGAGATCGCGGCCCGCCTCGAAGCCGCGGGCGTCGCGGGGATCGCCGTCCACGCACGCACGCGCAGCCAGGGTTTCCAGGGACGCGCGGATTGGAGTTGGATCGCGCGGGTGAAGGCAGCCGTCGGGGTGGCGGTGATCGGCAACGGCGACGTCTGGGAGCCGGAAGACGCGGCGCGCATGTTTCGCGAGACCGGCTGCGACGCGGTCATGATCGGGCGCGGGGCGATGGGAAATCCCTGGATCTTCTCCCGCGCGCGCCGTTACCTGGAGACGGGCGAGTTCGTGCCCCCGCCCCCCTTCGCGGAGCGCGCGGGCGTGGTTCTCGATCAGCTGCGCGACGCCGCCGCCGAGAAGGGCGAGCGCAGGGCGGTGATCGAGATGCGCAAGCACTATCGCGGATACTGGAAGGGACTCCCGGGCGCCGCCCGCCTGCGCGCCGCGCTCATGACGCCCCACTCCCTGGACGGTGTCCGCCGCATCCTCGACGAGCACGCCCGCAACCCGGCGAGTGCGCCGGACGAAGAGGAGAGCCAGCGTGAACGATGAGCTGCAGCCGCGGATGGATCCGTCCTCCCCCGAATGCCGCGCGCTCCTCGACGCGGCGCGCGAGACCGCCCGCCGCTCGGTCGCCCCGCCTGCGGAACGCACGGGCGCGGTCGCGCTCACCCGCGGAGGCGAGCGCTTCCCGGGCGCGACCGTGCGCCTGCCCACCGCCGCCGGGCTCTCGGTCTGTGCCGAGCAGGTCGCCTTGTGGGCCGCGCACGCGGCGACCGAGGACCCGGTCGAGCTCCTCGTCGTGTGGCTGCCCGCCGCGGCGGGAGACCATCCGTGCGGCCAGTGCCTGCAGATCTGGCTCGAGCTCGCGCGCGACGCACGCCTCCTCATGCAGCGGGGGGACGAAGCGCCCCGAATCCTCTCGCTCGCCGCGCTCATGCCCGACGCGTTCCTGCACTTCAAGCGGGGCGCGTAGGGGCGAGGCGCGGCGCGTTCGGGCGGGCCCGGACGCCCGGCGCGGACGGACCCGAAGACACCCGCGCTTGGCTTGACGCGCCGCCGCGCGACCTGCTAGTTTGGCGCGAGTCTTGCTTCGCAGAGCAGGTTGCGGAAAGGCCAACGGAATGGTGCGTCCGCTTCTCGGTCGGCGCCGCGTCGCCCGCCTGGCCGGCACGGTCTTCCCTCGCCCGCGTTCCGGCCGCGCAAGCGCCCGGCGCCTCGCCTGGCTGCTCCTCGCGGTCGCGTTGGCCGGGCCGCACGCGTCCGTCCGGGGACAGGAGCCCGACTCGTCCGCCGACACCCCCACCGGACGGATCGCGGGCCGCGTGACCGAAGGCATCGCCGGCCGTCCCCTCTCCCCGGCGAACGTGGTCCTCGTCGGCACCTCCCTCGGCACGATCACCCAACCGGACGGCTCCTTCGTCATCGAGAACGTGCCCGCCGGCACGCACGCCGTGCGGGTGACCTTCATGGGCTTCGCCGATCTCGAGCAGACCGTCGAGGTGGCCGGCGGAGAGACGGCCAACCTCCTCTTCCCCTTGGAGACGACGGTCGTCTCGACCATCGCTGCGATCGAGATTCGCGCGGCCCGTCCGCTCATCGACGTGCGCAAGACCTCGACCGCCCACAGCCTGACGCCGCACGACCTCGCGTCGATGGTCTTGAAGAGCCCGACCCTCGACCAGGTCGCCGAGCAGCAGCCGGGCGTCGTGCGCGACCGGGGGCAGCTGCATTTCCGCGGAGGGCGCGCGGAGGAAAACCTCTTCGTCGTCGACGGCGTCAAGGTGCGCGATCTGCTCTCGGGCGAGTCGGCCGGCAACGAGGTGAACGCGCGCGCCGCGAGCGACGTCCAGGTGATGACCGGCGGTTTCGACGCCCGTTACGGCCAGGCGATGTCGGGAGTCGTGGAGACGCGCCTGCGCGAAGGCAGCCGCCAATGGCACGGCGCGTTCGGCTACGAGACGAACTTCCTCATGGACGCCCGGCAGCTGCACAACGGCAGCGTCGAGGTGGGCGGCCCGAACCTGCTCGCCGCCCCGCTGCTCGCGGCGCTGGGCGACGAGGATCCGGAGATCACGTTCTTCGCCAGCCTGTCGGCGGAGCTCTCGGACGGCTACATGCCCAGCGTGCGCGACATGCCCGGCCGCCCACAGCTGCGCTCCTCGGTGCGCGACGAATTCCTCGGGCAGAAGTTCTCCTACGGAGGCTTCTTCACCCCGCTCGCGGAGAACAACTGGCGCGGGGTGTTCAAGACCGCCTGGAGGGCCAACGCGAACAACAAGTTCTCGCTCTCGTGGACCAAGTCGCTCTCGATCCTGCCCGACTGGGGCAGTCCCGACATCGGCGAGGTGGACCGCAACCAGATCAACTACCCCTGGTCCTGGGCGGCCCATCTCGGCCACCACTACACGATCACCCGCGACGTGAACCTCCTCACGCTCGTTTGGAACCGCTCCTTCGGCCTGAACACGCGGAGCGCGCTGCGCCTCTGGCGGCACTATTCCGGGCGGCGCCAGGACGTGGCCGGGCAGCACTGGAACGAATACGACAACCGCACCGACTCCGAGATGGCCGACGATACGACCTTTGTCGACACGCCCTACTTCGTCGACGTGGGCGACGCGTCGGACTGGAGTGACCGCTACACGGTCGTCTGGGGCCTCGCCAACGAGTGGAACCGCACGCTGGGGACCCACAATCTCGAGGGGGGCTGGAGCGCCGAGTACCAGGACGTGCAGTACATGGCGCTGAATGCGCAGACGGTCGACGAGACGACGAATCTCCCCCTCGGGAACGAATTCGATCTCTTCCACGTGACGCCCAACGTGGGGAACCTCTATGCCCAGGACCGCTTCGAGCACGAAGGCATGATGGTCAACGTGGGTTTCACCTACGACTACTGGTTCCTGGGGGAGCAGGTCGAGCGCGCGCTCGAGGAGATGAGCCGGCCCCACTTCACCCCGGCGCTGCGGGAGAAATTCTTGAGTGAGACCCACCGTCTCTTCGGCCGCCGCTTCAAGAGCCATCTCAGCCCGCGGGTCGGCGTCTCCTTCCCGGTCAGCGACCGGGCGCACCTCTTCTTCAACTACGGCCATTACAGCCAGCGCCCGGCCTACTACTACGTGTACGCGAAAACCAGCTCGCAGTCGGGCGAGGAGTACCCGCGCATCGGCAACCCGACGCTCAACCCGATGATCTCGGTTTCCTACGAGATCGGGACCGAGTACCAGTTCACGCCGGAGACCGCGTTGAAGGCGAGCCTCTTCTGGAAGGACATGTACGACTACCCGACGACGATCCGCCTGACGATGAAGGAGCGCACCACCTCGCGCAGCAATTTCTTCATGTACTGGAACATGGACTACGCGCGCTCGCGCGGCATCGAGGTGAGCCTCGTCCGCAACCGCAAGGACTTCCTCTCCGGGTCTCTCTCCTACACCTACTCGACCGCCAAGGGGAAGAGCTCCGACCCCAACAAGAGCAAGGTCGTGCAGCAGTCGGGCGGCGATTCGCGCGAGCCGACCCTGGAGGAGGAGTTCCTCTGGTGGAACCGGCCGCACAAGCTGACCGCGCAGATGAACCTGCTCGTGCGCGAGGACGAGGACCCGCCGGGGTGGTTCGGCTTCCGCTGGCCGCAGGACATGAGCGCCCGGGTCTACTTCACCCTGCGCTCGGGACGCGCCTACACGCCGCTCGACGTGAACGACCAGCGGATCGGCGACCCCTACTCGCGCAACGGTCCCGTGGACGTGACCTGCGATCTCAGCTTCTCCAAGGGATTCCGCCTCGGCGGACGCCATCTCAACCTGGGCGTGAACGTCTACAACGTGTTCGACTACCGGACGGCCTACGACTTCGATCCCGTGAGCGGAGAGCCCTACGTCCTGGGCGAGGGGGGCCTGACCCTGCCGCGGGAAGATCCGGCGACCTATCGCCAGTACCTCGAGGAGACCCTCGAGTCGCGTCTCGCGGCCTTCATCCGGGACTACCAGCGCCAGTACGGCGGCGACCCCACCCAGGCGCAGCTCGACGACTATGCGCAGCAGGTCGCCCTCGGCGTCCGCGACGAATACGCGTCCACCTATATCCAGTACCAGAACCCTTCGGCCCTCTCGCAGGGACGGGCCTTCCGCGTCGGGATCACCTATGAGTGGTGAGCACGGGCCGCATGTCCGCCGCGGGACGATCGCGCGGGCGCTCCTCGCCGGCGCGTTGCTCGCCGCGGCCCCGCTCGCGTACGCGCAGACCGATCTCGGCGGGCAACGCGTCGGCACCTCGTCGGGCGGCTTCCTCAAGATCGCCCTCGACGCGCGCGGCGCGGCCCTCGCCGGGGCCACCTGCGCCTTCGTCAGCGGGCCCGCCGCGCTCTTCTGGAACCCGGGCGGGCTGGGCATCGAGAACGAGCGCGGGGTGTTGGTGAGCGGGGTCGACTACGCGGCCGAGATCCCGCTGGTCGCCGCCGCGGTGAGCTTTCCCTTCGCGCCGCTGCGCGGGGCGGTCGGCGTCGCCTTCGCGGGCATGAGTGCCGACATGGAGGAGACCGACGAGTTCCATCCCCTCGGCACCGGACGCACGTTCAGCTACTCCACCTGGACGCTCGCGCTCGGCGCCTCCCGCGCGCTGACCGACAAGCTGAGCTTCGGGGTCGCGGCCAAGGCCTACCACGAGGCCCTGGGCACCGAGATCGACGGGCCGCAGATCACCTCCTGGCTGATGGACGCGGGCGCGATCTACTTCGTCGGCTACCGCGACACGCGGATCGGGATCGCGCTCACGAACTTCGGGCCGGACCTGCGTCCGAACGGCTCCTTCACCAGCCGGCGCAACGGAGCCGAGATCCGCTACACGAGCTTCAGCCCGCCGACCTTCTTCCGTTTCGGCTGCAGCATCGATCCCTGGCGCAGCGGCCCCTGGAAGACCGTCGCGTCGGTCGAGGTCGGCCACCCCGCCGACAATCGCGAAGTGCTGCGGGCCGGAGGGGAGGCGAGCTTCCAGGACCTGCTCGCCCTGCGGGCGGGCTACGATTTCGCCGCCGACGCGCTGAAGCTCCACGCGGGCTTCGGCGCGCGCGTACGCATGGGCGAGAGCCTCCTCCACGTCGACTACGCCTTCTCGGCGGGAGGCTACTTCGGCGACATCCACCGCTGGACGCTGAGGTTGCTCTGGTGATCGCGAGGCCGCACGACATGTCTTCCGGGAATGCGGCCGGGTCGCCCGGGGTGCGAGCCACGCGGGCAACGCGCGCCCCGGGTGCCGCGCGGGCAGCGTTCCCATTTCGGGCGGCCGTGGACCGGCGCGTCCGGGGAGCGCGCTGCGCGGCCGCGGCCCTGACGGCCGCTTGCCTCGCCTGGTCCCTCGTCTCCTGCGGAGAGCGCTTCGACCTCCCGCCCCAGCCGTTGTACGAGATCCCCATTCCCGAGCCGGGCACCTTCAATCTCAAGTCCGTCTGGACGCTCGACCGGCCGACCGACCTCGCCCTCTCGGGCATCTACGTCTTCATCATCCAGGGTCACGAGCGGGTGAGCGCGTTCTACTCCACGCAGATCGCCCCGCGCACGCCGCCCTGGATCTCCGCCTACGAGGGCTTGCTCGCCCCCGTGCTCGTCACGGTGTGCAAGCGCGATTCCCTCTTCGTCATCGTGGCCGATTCGGCGGACATGCGCTGCAAGATCTACAACTACCTGGGCGGCCCGCCGATCCAGAGCTTCACCGACACGCTCTGGAATCGGTTCTCGGGGCTCGCGGCCGACGGCAACCTGAACATCTACGTCGCCGACGCCGAGCGCGACACGATCCAGTCCTACGATCGCTGGGGCCATCCGCGCCGCGTCGTCTCCGACTACGGCACCGGGAGCGGCTACGTGATCGACCCGCACGGGCTCGCCCACAACGGCCGCATGCTCCTCGTCGCCGACACGGGCAAGAACTGGGTGCAGCGCCTGCGCCCCGACACGACGAACATCGCCGCGATCTCCGAGCCGATCGGGCGCCAGGAGGGTCTCCTCCTCGGACCGCTGGATGTGGCGAGCGACGTGCGCGGCGACTACATCTACGTGGCGGACACGGGGCACGACCGCGTGCTCAAGTTCCAGACGCTCGGCGCCTTCGAAGACACGGTCTACTCGGCCGAGAAGATCCCCCTCGCCACCCCGCTCGTCGGACCGCGCTTCGTCTGCGGCGAGGATTCGCTCGTCTTCGTGAGCGACCCGGAGGAGAACCGGGTGCTGCTCCTGCAACTGAAGCCGCTCTAGCGGGAACGGAGAAGCATGCCGCGAAACCGGCGGACAGACGGAGAAGGGCGCGCCTCGCCAGCGCGCCTGCTTCGCCGAGCCGGGGTGGCGCCCCCTCCGCTCGCCGGGGCGCTCCGCCGCTTCGCGTTCTGGCTCACCCTCCTGCCCGCGCTCGGGCTCGCCGCCGCGTCGGCGGAGGTCGACCGCGAAGACCATCACGCCGCGCCGTCCCCGGCCGAGGCGCCGGCACCCACTGCGGGGATCCCGATCAGCGGGCGGACGACGAGCGCCAACGGGATGGGGCTTACCTTCTACAACAACGGTTTCTTCGGGAACAACTTCGTCTCGCGCGATCCTTCGCTCGAATATCCCCTCGGCACCGAGGAGGACCACCTCGTCCGCGGCGGCCTGTGGATCGGCGGCATCTACAGCGAGGAAGCGGACCTCGAGACGGCCGCCCCCCGCGTCGTCTCCGCGACGATCGACGGAACCGCCGGAAGCACGAGCACCGAGAGCGAGTTCGCGCCCGGCGAGGGCGGCATCCTCGAGCGCTCGATCCTGCCCAACAGCCGCTACTACGATCCGCTGAACGCGAAGTCGGAGCAGGACCTCCTCTGCTCCTACACGGCCGATCCGGCCCTCTCCGACACGCTCTATCCTCCCCTGCCGATCTCCGTCACGCAGGAGATCCTGCAGTTCAGCTTCGAGCCCTTCGACGCGATTCTCCTCGTCAACTTCTACGTCACGAACCGCCATGCGACCAATCCGATCTTCGACCTCTACGTCGGCTTCTACGCCGAGCTTGCGAGCGGCTGGAAGGACGCCTACGACTGCTGGCCGCCGAGCGGGAGCTGCGGGCCGGGGAGCTGGTTCCAGAAGAAGGACATCGCCTACGACGACTCGCTGCGCCTCGTGAGCGAGCACCACTACCAGGGCGAACGCTTCAACGTGCCTTCCTGGGCCGGCTACTCCCTGCTCGGCGTGCGCCCCGACTCGATCGTCAACAAGCGCGTCTCCTTCAACTGGTGGAACTGGGACCCCGGCGGGAGCTACCCCGACACCCCGGACACGGACCTCGAGCGCTACGTCGCGCTCAGCAACGGCGCGCTGGATCCCTCCGCCGGCATCGAGGCCCCCAACAACGACCCGGTGACGCTGCTCTCGGTCGGGCCGCTCGGCACGGAGGCCTTCACCGATTCGACCGGCGCCGAGCGCTGGATCCTCGAGCCGGGCGACACGCTGGTCGTCTCGATGGCGATCCTCGGCGGCAAGCCCTCGCCCGACGCCGACCCGCCGCGCTCGGCCTCCAAGGACCTCGAGTTCAACGCCGGCTGGGCGCAGACCGCCTTCGACCTCAACTTCAATATCCCCGTGCCGCCGCCCTCGCCCGGGCTCCACGTCGTCCCCTCCCACGCGCGCCTGCGACTCTGGTGGGACGATCTGCCCCTGGGCTTCATCGATCCCAAGAGCCACGTCGCCGACTTCGAGGGCTTCCGCATCTACTTGAGCGACGTGGGCAAGACCGAGGGCTTCGCCCAGCTCGGGGACTTCGATCTCGTCGATTCCCTCGTCTACAACGTGGGGCTCGAGGCGCTCACCGCCCCCGAGCCGCTCGTCCTCGTCGAGGAGGGCGACACGCTCGTCTACCCCTTCCGCTTCGACATCGCCAACCTGCGGGACGGATTCAAGTACTGGGTGTCGGTGACGAGCTACGACACCGGCTCGAACGACATCGATCCCCTGGAGTCCGGCCTCGCGCAGAACCGCACCTTCGCGATCCCCGGCGTCACGCGGGCGGAGACTCCCGACCGCCACGTGATCGTCTTTCCGAATCCCTACCACGGCGACGCGGCCTGGGACGAGGCGCTCCTGCGCGACCGCTACATCTGGTTCGCCGGCGTGCCGTCGCGCTGCACGATCCGCATCTACAACCTGACCGGAGACCACATCCAGACGATCGAGTTCGACGCCGCGAGCTACGGGGCGCAGAACGTCAGGGGCATCTACGACCCCGACGACGTCTGGAATCCCGCGGCCGACGTTCCGGTGCTCTCGGGCAACATGGCCGCCTGGGACCTGACCACCCGCAAGGACCAGGCGATCGCGACCGGCCTCTACGTCTTCAGCGTGGAGGACCGCGACACGGGCGGGATCGAGCGCGGCACGTTCATGATCCTGAAGTAGGGGCAAGCAATGGCGGCATCTCCACGATCGGCCTTTCGCGCGCGCGGCCCCGGCGGCGCCGCGCCGGCGCGCGCGCGGCGAGCGCGTCTCCGCGCCGGCGCGCGCCTGGCGGCCGGCTGCAGCCTGCTCGCCCTCGTCCTCTGGGGCTGCGCCGAGAGCGAGCGGCCGCTGCCCGAGAACACGCCCCCGCTGACCTACCTTGCGGTCACCGGCGAGAGCCTGAGCGTCGTCAACTATCACATCATCCTGAACTGGGGCGGGACCGATCGCGACGGTTTCGTCGCCGGCTACGCCTATCGCTGGGACGGCGCGTGGCAGCCCGCGGCGGACGACAGCCTCTGGTGGGAGGATTCCACCTGGACCTTCACCGCCGCTACGCGCGACACCTTCGACGTCCCGGTGGCCGGGTCCTTCGCCGAGCGCACCTTCTCCGTGCGCGCGATCGACGACGACCTCCTCGCCGATCCGCATCCGCGCGAGCAGCGCTTCCGCCTCGCGAACTACCCGCCGATCGTCTCCTGGACGGATCCCGCGCGCCATCCGACCCTCGCCCGCCCGAGCCTGCCGGCCGTCTCCTTCGCCTGGACGCCGGAGGACTACGACGGGCGCGAGACGGTCGCCGCGGCCCATCTCTGGCTCGATACCCAACCGGGCGAGGACTCCG
>Ga0316622_100000619_pt1 | contig 21202 bp, 30 predicted proteins | sample OWC_Aug_OW2_C1_D_FD_207646 | JGI IMG/M metagenome (GOLD analysis project Ga0316622, IMG submission 207646) | Wetland soil microbial communities from Old Woman Creek delta, Ohio, United States - OWC_Aug_OW2_C1_D5_C | ecosystem: Environmental > Terrestrial > Soil > Wetlands | place: USA: Ohio... | reverse complement strand
AGGGCCTGACCTTGGTGTACCCACCGAAGACGGTCATGACCGCTTCCTCCGGCAGAAGTTCCGGGTCGCTGCACTCACTTCTTTCAGGCCAACTGAGGAGAGCACGCTGTCGTAGTCGATGGTGTATGGCGGCTCCTGGTTCCTGACGGCGGCGTAGATGTTCGCCAGGGCCTTCAGGATCTCCACGGACTCCTGCTGCACCGTGATCAGGTTGTTGTTCAGGTACTGCATGTTGGCGAGACCACGGGACATCTCTGTGAGCTTCACCAGATTGGACCGCGAGATCTCAAGGGCCGAGATGTTCATGATGAAGCTGTTGACCACCGCCTCGTTCTCGTAGTCCAGGACCACGTCAGATTCCACCAGCTTCGGCGGCGTGATGGCTACCCTCGTCTGGGTCTGGGTGGCGTCCACGGTGAACTTCTCGGCACCGTTGTCATCCGGCCTGATGTCGATGGATACCGTGCCTGAGTCAGCGTACGTGACCGCTTCGTAGATCAGCAGGTCGTCCACGACGAGGTCATTCTTGATGTTGGTGCCGTCCACCGCGTCGGTCAGGGAGAAGGTGCCCGTTGCATTGGCGAGGAGGTTTTCACGCCAGACAAGGTTGATGTGCCGGGCGCCCAGGTACTGGTTTGCATACCAGCCGTAAAGGAGGTTGAGCATGGGAGTCCTCCTTACCTACAGGCCGAAAAGACCCCAGCCAAGCAGCCCCTTTGAGGGGGGTTTGGGTATCTGCTGTGTTCCTGTGTCAATCGCCTGCTGTACGTTCTGCTGCACCGCCGACTGGTCAAATATCGAAGGCATGGTCACACCGGGGATGTTGAACCACGACCTGACGGTGCTGGACACGAACTCAGGCACACCCTTCTTCTGGACATCCTTCTGGATCTGTCCCGCCTGGGAGACCCCTCCCGATGCCCACGTGACCGCGTTGAACACCTGTTTCTGGATCGTGGCTGTGGGGCTCCGGCCTGACAGCACATCGACCAGTGCTGACGCAGGGCTGCCAAGGAGGGGTACACCTGCACCGAGACCGGTCTTTACGGCACCGGAAAGGTCCGAATACGCTTTCCTCACGTCAACCATTGGCTTCTGCTGAAGCGCGGATGTCAGCGGGTTCCCGGGCACCTGGAGACCCCGCAGCTTCGCGTCGAATTCACCCGGGGTCGGTATCTCCGGCTTCGGGATGGTGATATTCTGCGACCCAGGTAACTTCAGTTGGGTCAGGTTGACATTCTCCATGACGTTGTTCGCCGTGGTGACCGGATCCGGTATGCCCCCGATATTCGGGATGTTCGGGGTGACTGTTGCCGGGTTTGGTATGGTCATGCCTGGCAACGTCATCCTTGCACATGCAGGTGCGTTGGCATCCTGGAGACACTGGAGTGCCTGCTGGGGCGACACCCCGTATGCCTTGACGAAGTTGCAGTTTGCCGCGTTCTCATTCGCCCGCCACTGGGACTGAGCGAGCTGGGTGACTGCTGCAGCCTTGGCAGGTGCTGCTCCCCTCGCCTTGACGCCGAACTTCTTGAAGTACAGGTTGTCAAAGTACGACTGCCCACCCACGCTGAAGTACGCGCCGGCGCCACCTCCGTCGATCTGGCCTCCCCGGTAGATAACGCTGAAGTACCCGGTAGAGTCCTTCCACACGGTCATGCCGTTGGGGTACACCAGCACCGGCACCAGCTTCTCGTTCTTGGTGCCGGTCAGGAGCCAGTCCGAGAGGTTGTCTTCCACCCCGGTGACCACCTGGGTACCTGCGGATGGGACCATCAGGTCCGGATCCGCAATGGCCTGCTGCTGGAAGTTGACGGGCAGGTTCTGGATCATCTGGTCAAACTGTTTCTGCACGTCATCGAGTTTTGGTGTCGTTACGAGATCCGGGGCCTCGGGCGTGGTGAAGCCGTCCCCCCCGACATGCTGGATCGGGATCTGCCCGTTGAGCTGGTCCATGGCGTTCTGGATGGCCTGCTGTGCCGTACCGGAGTCGATGTACGTGCCCAGACTGGCTGCCTGGTTCAGCAGTTGTTCCTGGAGCTGTGTTTGCGACAGTCCGCTCCCGAGATCCACCTGCAGTAGTACGGGTAATTTCACCTCTTTTTGGACACCGGGTATGCCTGTGTTCATTGCATTGACCTTAACCGCAAACACCTTCTTCGTGGACCCTGCCATCGTGTTACCGCTCAGCGGACCCGTAAGGGGAATACCCATTCCGGGCATGGTCACATCACCCGCTCCGGGCCCTTCCGGCGCTGCAACCGGAACTCCTCTGTCATCACCTGCGGTGCCTCATCGGGCTTGCGCTTCTGCACAACCGCCTGACTCTGAATCCCCCAAGGGTTCACGGGCTGAGCGGCCCGGTCCCCCAGGATCACTGGTCTTTTTTCTGCCATGCTCTTCATCTCCTTCCGATTGGTGGTGTAGGTGTACTCGGCTTCAACTTCATCGGGCGTAGGGGTGTGCCCATCCCCAGCTTTATCGGCTTTGCCGCCGCTGCTGGAATTGGCCTCCGTGGTTCCTGGCGTTTCGCAATCGCAAGTGCCCGCTGGGCTTCGGCTGATGTTATGACCACCCCATTGTTAAGCGCCCGCTGCATCACGGTCTGCACGGTGTCGGTACTGGGATCTACCGTTATGACCACGCCTGTGCGTGCCCTTTGCCTTGGGGTTGTCCCCTCAACAGATACCATGGTACTCATCGTTTCACCTCTTCCCCTTGCCGAACGCGAAATTATACACGATCTGGCCGGCCCTTGTCGTGACCTTCGCTGCTGACCCCACCGGTGTGCCGGCCCAGTAGTCACGGCCCTGCGACCCCACCTGGACCGTGTTTGCACGTGCACCCCACTGTGCCTGCTGCTGCGGCCTGCGTTCACCGAGCGACTGGACCGGGTTACGCGGACCCATATACCGCTCGTACACCGTCTTCACCTGGGGCACGACGTTTGATATGTCCCTGACCGCCTGACCGATTGGACCCAGCGGCACTGACTCCTTGAGCGCCGTGGTGCCCCCGGGATCCCCGTACTTCTGAGTTACCGTGTAGGTTACCATCTGAAACATTGTCATGCAAATTTCCCCCTCACAATCACATCATGTAGAGACCACTTAATATTTGTGCCTCTCCTGCACTCACAGTCACCCGCTTTGAGATCGGGGTGAGCCCTTTTACAGACACGTTCACCGTGTGAGTGCCCGCCTTCACTTCCTGGGATACGGGCGGGGCACCGACCGGTATCCCATCTATCGTGATACTCACGGGCGCATCAGCGAACTTCACCGGCAGGCCCAGATCCGGTATCACTATCGTGCCATACCCCTGTGTGGGTGTTGGTGCACTTGGCAGCCCTGGCGTCTCCACTCCCGGCAGCTCTGTTGATAGCCCGGGAAATGACGGGATCGTAAAGAGCGGGAGCTGTGACGGCAGCAACACCTCTGGCGTGCCGAGCTGCACCAGCTCTGCCTTGACCTTCTCCTCCTCCCCTGCAAGGAGACCGTACTTGGTAGGCGTGGCGGTCATGGCCTCCCGTGGCGTGAACACCTGCACGTTCCGCGATGTGGTCGCTGCCTCATCCAGCGGGCAGACATCTGACTTTGCGACCAAGGCAACGATCTTGTGTGAACGTGACGGGATAGCCGTGGGCTGCCAGGTGGTCGTAGCAAGACCAACCTCTGTGGTGGAGGTGGCGATGGCCTTCCCGTCCACAGAGAACTTGACAGATTCTCCCTGGCTGGGTCCGCCGCTGCACAGCACGTAGGCCCTGAGAGTGGTGGTCAGACCGTCGATGATGGGCTGGTCCACGAAGAGGTCAATCTTCCTCCCGGCACGCCGCGCAACCGGTATCGAGATGGCGGTCTCGCCGCCGTTGCAGTCCTCCAGCCCGCTGACCGTAACTGTACCCCGAAGGGCACTGCCCATTGTGGCGGCCTGTGGCACTGCGCTGTCAAGGGTTATTTCTCCATCCATCACCGTGTCGGACGCAACCTTGGTGCCGTCGATGAAAAGGGCTGCAGTGGGTCCGGAGACCGGCTCCCCGTTCTTCCGCACGTGCACGTGCACTGAGAAGGGGGAACCCGGGAAGATGGCGTTCAACTTGTCGGCCGTAACCGCAAGCCGGCACATGATGCCGCCGGGGATGACCGGCTGCGGGATGCAAACCCCGTTCTGGCAGGTGAACCCCGTGGCGCACGGGTTGGTATCCGAGCACGGGGCTGGAGGTTCAACCGTGATGCGGAACGGCGGTGACGCAACGAAGACGTTGCCAAGCCCCTGTGCCCAAATACCGCATCTGAGCACGACGAGGTGTGGTCCCGGGGGAATGGCGCCCGGTTCCATCTGTACTGTCCGATTCTCCACGTTATCGTATTCAAACCCCTGGTCAAAGTTTACGATCCCCAGCGGGACTCCATCAACCACCGCTGAGATGTAGTACGGCTGTGAGATCACAATGTCCCGGGGTGCCCGCTGGCCGTTGTAGATGGGCCATGGCTGGGACTTCCCCATCCAGTAAGAAGAAATGGTGATGGGCTGGTCCGCAGGGATGGTGATGCCTGCAGGCGAGGTCCACCGCTCGCGCACGGCCGGCTGACCGTTCACGTCCACCGTGTCACAAACGAGGCCCCGCTGCTGGAAGATCCATTCCCACAGGTCCGCCGCCGAGGCGGATACCTGTGCTGCAATCTCCTCTGTAGTTGGTACCGGCGCCGCTTCGATGGTGAACGGAAAATTCAGGCCCAGTTGACCGGTCCATGCCACCGAGATAACGTGCTCACCCGGGATGTCCCTGGCCTTCGGGTACGTGAACCACATCGCGTATGGCCTGTTCACCTGGATTGTACTGATGTTGGCACTCAGAGTCGTCTGCAGGATCCCATCAACGGCGAACCCGATGGACACGGTACCCGGGGCGTCAAAATAGAGGGTAACCTTGACACGGTTACTGTTGTCCCTGAGCGTCGTCGAACCGATGGTGGGGTTGATTGTGGAAGCATTGTAAAGCACGGTTGGTGCTGCAGTAGGATCTGTGGGAGGCGGACCTACTGTGATGGAATCGATTGCATACACCATGTGGGTAAATAAAGGTTTGGTTTATTTAAGGGTTTGTACGACACGGGCTGGGATACCGTACGCCAGGGTGTCGGGCGGCACGTCCTTTGTGACGAAGGAATGAGCCCCGATTATCGCCCCTGACCCTATAGTGACCCCGGGCATGACCGTGCAGTGGGTGCCCACCTTGGCATCGTGCCCGATGTACACCTGACCCCGTTTGTTGTCAATCGAGGAGTACGATAGTATCGCGCAGTGCGACCCGATCTCTGCCCCTGCCCCAATGAAGACGCCTTCATGTGCAAGTATCAGGGTAAAGGCCCCGATGTCTGCGTAGCAGTCGATGGTGCAGTGCTCCGGGTGGTACACCACCCACTGCCACTTAGTCGGGACGCCGTGTTTAATTACCGGGGGTCTCCACGTCTTTCTCCACATAGCGTTGTGTGACATAGTCCTTCAGCCTCATTGCGATTCTCCTGCTGGCGCCGGTCCTGAACCTTCCCCTGGACCGGCCCCTGTTCCGGATCCCCACCTGGGTGATCTTCGCGTCCTTCCGCTTCATCAGGAGGGGTGCCTCGTAGATCGCGGATGAGCTGTTGGTGATAAACTCCTTGGCCCAGCACAGCAGCCCCAGGAACTTGTCCCGGGGGAGATCCGGATGGAACACGTCTGCACGTGCAATGAGCTCAGAGTAGTCGAACCCCATATCGGGGTTCGGCCCGATCAGGAAGGTGAATATCTTCTCCTCGTCCAGCATCGTGCAGAGTCTCCGTACCTCCATCCCGGTTGTCCGCATGGCCTCGGCCGGAGTGCCCCTGGTCACCGGGTTGTACAGCACGACACGGTAGTCCGTGCCCACCACCATCGAGTCGTCGATACGGTACTTGTCAAAGTGGGTGATCCCCACGTGGTGGGCGTTTGCCTTCAGCCCCAGCCGCTGCATCGTGGACGTGGTGATGTTCTTGGCCTGCTCGCTCTCGCAGAACTGGATCTCGCTCATCAGGGTGATCACGTGCCGGGCGATGTCATCCCTGGTCCCCAGCGTGTTCAGGATGCCCGCGTACACGTGGGCGATGGGCACCCCCATCTCGAAGGCGGTCATGGCGGCAGCCAGCATCTCATGCCGATCCGCCACGCAGACCGCGATGTGTGCGTCCTTACAGGCGTCCCGCATCATGATCCTGGACATGAACGGGTCATCCGGGATAAGGTTTACCACCACGATGTCGAAGATGTCGATCCGCTCCAACTCCTCGATGATGGGCTCGGTCAGGCCCCGGTCGGACCGGCACCCGATGGGCACCACCACCTTGTACCTACGCGAAGTTTCCATAATCCACTGCCTCAGCAACAGGGAGCTGCCACGGGTAGTCGATGTCGATGGACCGCTCGAAAGGCAGGATCCAGAGGAAGAGGTTGCCTGCATATATCCTCCTGAAGGTCATAAACGTCCCAACCCTGAAGATGTAGAAGCACCCGTTGGGCTGGTAGATCGGGCTTGCCGTCACCGTGGTCTGCCGCCGCTCGTTCACGAAGTCTTCCAGCGCAAAGGCGAGGTCGCCGGACTCCCAGAGGGGTGCGTTCACCTGGGTCACCACCACTATCTCATCCGCGTCAAGTTTGCCCTGCCGCGTGAGCACGTGCTGCACCACCGCGTCCGTAGTGGCGATGTCGTCGCAGAGATGTGGGGGCCGTTCAAGAATGGTGAGATCTTCCATGTCCACCTTGCCAGCCTCCAGGCACTGCGCCACCTTGTTCGGTGCGTCGGTGGAGATCAGGATGTGCTTGGTGTGCGGCAGCTCTCTCAGCTTGGTCACTGCATGGGTGAGCAGCGTCGTGTCCTTGAACCGGGCAAAGTTCTTGCCCGGGAACCGCACTGATCGCTCCTTGACTGGGATCAGTGCTGTGAATGATGGGTCTCTTTTCGTCATTTATCGCTGCACCACCCAGTATCTTTCGTTTTCACGTGAAGGCTTCTCGTAGTCATTGAACAGTTTCTCATCCATCTTCTCCCCTGGCCTTACCCCTACCACTTTGGGTTTATCGTTCGGGTACATCTTCTTCATCAGGTCGTAGATATTGTGGTGTTCCATTTTAGGAACGACCACCTCGGCGTTCCGCGAGTCGTACAGCATGTCAACCGCGATCTGCGCCGCCTCAGCCAGCACGATGAAGTACCGGTACATGTTTGCGGATGTGAGGGACAGGGGCTGGTGCGCCAGGTGCTGCTTCTGCCAGACCTCGAAGATGCTCCCCGATGACGGCATGAAGTTGCCGGACCGGAAGATGGAGAACTGGGTCCGCTCCTGGATGCTGGAAAGCCAGAGCCAGAGCTGTTCCCCGAGGAGCTTGGTGGACCCGTACAGCGTGGTGGGCTCCACGGCTTTGTCCGACGAGATGAACACCGCACGGTTCACCTTGTTCTCGATGGCTGCCATGCCCACGTTGCGGGTGCCCTCGATGTTGGTCCGGATCGCCTCCCACGGGTTCTTCTCGGAGATGGTCAGGTTCTTGAGAGCGGCCGCGTGGATGATGTAGTCGGCCCCGCGTGCCGCCATGTTGACCCGGTCCGGATCCCGGATATCCCCGTAGATGAGCCGGAGCAGGATACCTGCATCGGGGTTATCGCTCCTGAGCTGTGACAGCCCGGCCTCGTTGATGTCCATGGCCCTCACGATGGCCCCCTGGTGCAGCAGGATGTTCACGACGTTCATCCCCAGCGATCCGGCGGCGCCGGTCACCAGCACGATAGGACGCTTGGATGACTCCACTGTGCCGGCAAGGGTGAGCTTCACGTCCGGGTTCAGCATCCAGTCCGCCACTCCGGATTCGTGGACCGGGTCCGGCATCATGGACCACCCTCAAGGGCCAGGGGCTTCACCTTTGTCACCGCGTACACCATCCGGGCGAACTGCTGGAACGTCAGCGATACGCTCCGGTCCGGCAGGAACGTCGTGGGGTGCAGCTCAGCCGACAGCACGTGGCACTCGATGACCCCCGCCCCCAGCGCCGCGAACGTGGCCGGCACCAGCCAGTTCTGGTAGTGGCTGCTGAAGCCGTCGAACATGGTCCTGAAGTGGCGCGGGATCCGGATCTGCCTCGGGGGATACTCCGGCACGCAGAACAGGAGTGCCCTCTTCTTGTATGCCTGGACTTCCATGGGCATTTTCTCCACGTAATCCTCGTCGCAGGAGATGTACACCTGCTTGTTCTCCTCGAACACCTTCTTCAGCAGCTCCAGGTTGTTCCGGTCCGCGAACCGGATCTTGAAGGTGTCCACTGGGCCCCGGCAGATGTCCACGGCGCCGGGGTACATGGGTGTGGCGATGAAGTTGAGCCCCAGGTGGTGGGCGATGCCGGCCAGCCACTTGATGTCCTCTTCGGTGAGGATCTGTTTCTTCAGGAGGTCCGCATGGGGCTTCCCCTTGAGGGTGTCCTCGTTGAACACCTGGACCTTCACTGCATGTGCACCTGCGAGCTGTGCCTGGTAGATCATCACAGGGATGTCGTCAAGCACTTTCCAGTTTACGCCGATCTCGGCAACAAAATACGTCATATCTCTTCCCTCACTATTTCAACCACGTAGTCTGCCTCTTCACGTGAAATTGTTGGATACATCGGGATCTGAAGGATGGTGTTCGATACGAGGTCTGTGTTGCACAGCCGCTCATCGCACCAGTCCCGGTAGAAGTAGGTCCGGTGCAGGGGCGGATCGAAGTACACTTTGGCCTCGATGCCCTCCCTCCGCAGGTGGTTCACAATACTATCCCGGTCGTGCACCCTCGGGCCATTCAGCACCAGTGAGTACACCCAGTGGGCGTAGGTGTTGTGCGTCGATGGTGGGTAGGCGTTGCACTCCCCTAACTGCTCGTTGTAGTACTCTGTGATCTCCTGCCTCTTTTTGTTCATATCTGGCAGGCGTCGGAGCTGGATCCGACCGATGGCAGCAAGGATGTTGGACATGCGGTAGTTGAACCCCGGCACCACCACGTCGCGCCGGATCCCGTCACTGCCCGGGGGGATGCCGTGCTCACGGAGGAGCCGTACCTCACGGGCCAGCGAGTTGTCGTTGGTCACCACCATCCCACCCTCCCCGGTCGTCAGGTTCTTGGTGGCATTGAACGAGAAGATCCCGATGTCCCCGTGGTTACCGACCGCGTACCCTTCGCAGGTGGCACCACACGCCTCGGCGCAGTCCTCAATGACCGTCAGGCCGTTTTCCCTGGCAAGGCGGGAGATCTGCGACATATTGCATGGCACCCCGAAGGTGTGGACCGCCATGATGCCCGTCACGTCTTCAGTGATGTCCTCCTCGGTCACCTCCATCGTGAAGTTATTGGGGTTGATGTCCACGAACCTCGGGGTGATCCCGTTCCGTACCAGGCACGCGGCAACGGCGGCAAAGGTGAACGACGGGATAATCACCACATCCTGATGCCGCAGCCGTTTCGTCTGTACCAGGGCCTTCACCGCGAGATCCAGGGCGGCGGTCCCGGAGCAGCAGGTGATGGCGTGCCGGCAGCCGATGAAGTCCTCGAATCCCTCCTCAAAGCTCAGCACTTCATCACCGGTGGAGATGTTCCGGGTGTGCATCACCGAGTCCACCACGATACGCTCATCATCGGTGAACGGGCATTTCATGAATGGCACTTGCATGTGAAATCACCTCAATGGGCGCGAGGTTGTGATGGTCTTCTTTGACCCGTACCGGTCCAGGAACTTGCGGAACTTCATGGACCTGATGTGCGCGGAGTGAAGCCTACCCCCCTCGGTGGCGTTAATGGTCGTGACCCCGTACAGCTTGTTGAACACCTTGGCGAGCTGCTGGAAGGCATCGAAGAAGACCTCGTACACGAAGTCGGTGTAGCAGTCCGTGCCGAACACCGGGTGGTGGAACGGGTGGTACACCTTCTGGATGAGATCCGCCTCGTCCTTGTATCCCTCTTCAGCCCCGATTGACTGGGCATAGGCTTCCCAGTACATCGTTGTCCGTGGATCCTGGTCCTTCGGGTATGCGAAGTCGATCCCGATGGTGGCGATGGTCTTGCACCCGATGAAGGCTGCCAGAGAGTAGGCCGCACCCCCTGCGTTCCCGGTCGTGTCCATGTAGGGGGTGTTCGGCAGCATCTTCGAGAGCAGGGTGTCCACGTTCGGGATGATAGACTGTGGGATCCCGGAGTAGAAGAAATACTTCGGGCCGGTCCACGCCTTCACCACGTCCGGGTGGACAGAGACGCAGAAGACCATCTTGATCTCCTTCATGTGCTCCCGGACGATGTCGTGGTCGATGAAGGCCATCATCAGGTCACGGTTGGCGTCCACAAGGATTGCATGTGTAGGCACCACTCCGGCCTCCAGGCACTCCTTCAGCTCATGGCCGGCCACGATGATCGGGCCGTCGAAGTTGTACTCCTTCAGGGTCTCCAGGTGCTTGTAGGTTTTCAGGGTCGGGCCTGCACCCACGGCGATGCCGGCCTTGCCCAGCAGGTTGCCGTTCTCCCTGAGGTCAAGGATGGTGGGTGAATCCTCCACGGTGTGCAGGTTCAGCCGCATGTTTTCCACCCAGAGGTCGATGAGCGCCATGGTGGTGTTCAGGTCCAGCCGGGTCGGCTTCGTCACCTCCTGGGGGGCCTCGAAGATATACCGTATCCCGTTTTCGTACACCGCGAACCGCTGGAAAAGTTCGTTCCAGGTGAGCTGGTACTCTTTCCGCAGCGCATTGACGTGGTTCCATACCTCATCATCCACGGCGGGGATCTTCCGCGTCCTCCGCAGTGATGTGACCACTGGTTCACTTTCACTGGTCATAGGTGGGTAGTTATACCCAGGATTATATCAAGGTTTGCAGAAGAGTTGGGCCGGGGGGGAGGAGAACCACCTTGGCTTGCTGGGAGAACGTGAGTCCCCCGGCCCGAGTGCCATCCCGCTTGACGAGACGATTTGAGGGATATGCAGTAGCGCCTTGTACGGAAGCGGAGAGCCACGTCCCTCACGCGGCCCTCACAAAACTGATGATCTGCCATGCTATATAATTGATTTGCTGCATGTGAAACGGCCCTGCACGTGCAGATTTTGGCGATTGGCAAGTTTTAAGTAGAGGATTTGGTTAATGTATCAAGTGCTCATGCTGGGAAAATTACCATGGTAGAAGAACCCGCCGGGATCCGCCGAAGATCCCAAGCGGAGGAGGTTGCTGATCTCCTGCTGATAATTGACACGGCGAAGATTAATAGTCTTTCGCCTCCTGACGCCCTGCAGGAACTTCTCAACCACGCCGACCAGCACAACCTGGCTGTCTCGCGTCCTTTTCTGATTAATCTCCTCAAAACCTTTTTCATGAACGGGCACGATTCCAGCCTTCTCCAGACCGAACAGCAGGAAACATTTGATGTTGGGGATTCCCTGGATGACCTGACCGACACCACTGACAAAACCCTTGCCCTGCTCCTGGCCCGCAACTGTTCTGCGCGGGTGAAATACTGCCCCCAGACGCCAACGTGGTTCTATGACAAGCACGGCCTGTGGGTGAAGGATGAGTCGGGCCAGATAGAGCGCGAGGCAATGTACGTGCTCCAGGTGCGGCAGCAGCGGGTCCAGCAACAGATGGAGGTTCTTCTGGGAGACCTGAGGGACAACGAGGATACCGTCGCGGTGAAGCGGATCAAGACCATGCTGGCCCTGCTCCACAAGGCCGAGTCGGTGCTGGGTTCACGTGCAAAGATGGAGAGCATGATACGGGTGGCCCGAGGGCTGCCCGCGTTCGTGCGTGACTTCGATGAGTGGGACGCGAACCCGTGGCTCCTGAACTTCAGGAACGGCACCTACAACCTCCTCACCCACGAACTGACCATGCACTGCCGTGAGAACTACATCACCAAGCAGTGCCCGTACAACTACGACCCTGAGGCGAGGGGATACCTCTGGAGGGCCTTCGTGGAGAGGGTGCTCCCTGACCCCCAGATCCGCGAGTTCGTGCAGCGGTGGTTCGGGTACTGCCTCACCGGGTCCGTGGCTACCGAGTCGTTCGTGATCCTGTACGGCACCGGCCAGAACGGGAAGTCGGTGCTGCTCAACGCCATCGCTGCGGTGATGGGAGACTACGCCCGGTCCGTGGACCTGAATATGTTCATCGTCCAGCAGAAGGACAACCCCGCGTACCACCTTGCCCTGCTGCCCGGGGTCCGCTTCGCCTACGCCATCGAGGTGCAGTCCAGCGAGGAGCAGCTTAACGCCGGCCTGATCAAGAAGGTGGCGTCCCGGGATCCCATCCAGGCACGGCCCATCTACGGGAAACCCATCGAGTTTCTGCCTGAGTGCAAGATCACCCTCGCCATGAACCACCTGCCGCCGGTCACCGACATGACGAAGGGGATGTGGCGCCGGATCCAGATGATCCCCATGACCGCCATGATACCCGACGCAGAGCGGGACGAGACCCTGATCGACAAGCTCCTGATGTTCGAGCCCGAGGTCATCCTGAACTGGCTGATCGAGGGGTTGAAGCGGTACCAGGTGCTGGGCCTGTCCCAGCCCGAGGCGGTCAAGCGGGCGACCATGGACTACCAGATCGAGTCGGACCCGCTGTACGACCTGATGAGGATGTATTTCGATGTGAAGGCCGGAGACCCGACCTACTGGGTGATTGCACATGAAGCTTACGAGGTGTACCTCGCCCACTGCCACTACTACAACATGCCCCAGCGTGAGATCCAGAGTGAGACATGGTTCGGCCGGAGGATGAAGGAGCGGTTCCCCTGGCACCGGACTGAGGAAGGGATCCGGTACGAGGGGGTGAAGCTCAGGAGACCTGCGGCTGAGACCGTGGAGCACTATGAAAGTGAATTGAGAGGACGGCAAATCGGTGTCCGTTATTGAAATTATAGATTATACAATTTCCTTTTCTCAAAAATGTAGGGTTTGAGCGGCCGGATCGCTGAAAATGTAGGGTTTGCGCTGAAATGTAGGGTTTTCGTACTTGTACCTTCCATACGTGATGAAGTGGTATTTTCTCGCGCACACGTACTGAGAGGACTAAAACCCTACATTATTGTTATAACCCTACATTTTCGGCAAAAGAAGCCCGAGAACCCTACATTTTAACCCTACAGTAACCATTGGTTAACCCTACAGGATATAAAGAACCCTACATCCCTATCTTAATAGTTTCCCCATTTCTTCACATGAAGTTCCGAAAATGAATGCGAAAAAAAGAGATACGGGCTTATTTCAGGGCCTCGGACAGATCCTTGAGCGCCCGGTTGGTCTCTTTCATGGTCTGGGTGAGCTCTTTCACGACGGTGACCAGTGCCAGCATTGCACGTGCATCGTTCGTGAACTGGTCCCATGACTTCTGCAGGTCCGTGATCCCGGATGGACCCATCATCTCCAGCAGCTTTGCCATGAATGGGTCCGGGGTTATCCGTGGGGGTTGCTGGGGTTCCGGTGTCATTTCTGGGCCTTCATCTCCTTGAGCATGGCCTCTATGTTCTTCAGCCGGCCATCTATCGTCGTCAGCCTCGCCAGCAGCTCAGTGTGCTTCTGGTTGAACTTCGTCTCAACCTCGCAGATTGCGTTCTTCACCATCTCGTTCAGCATACCCATCGTCACCCCCCCATCACCATTTCGGAGATGGCCCCGAACACCTGCATCACGTTCTCCAGGTGCAGGGCACCGCTCTCGATACCGGGCGGGGGTTCCACCAGTATCGTCTCCTCGGCGAATATGGCGTGGTACGTCCGCATCCGGGCGATCTTCGCGTTGTCGGAGTTGATGATGTGCCAGAAGGTGTTCTTGTTCATGGTCACGGTGACGGTGGGGCTATCCATGTCCCCCAGCCGCTGCAGCCGCTTGTCACGGAACATGAAGCCGTACTTGAACGATGTGTCCATCACCCTCACCGCGAGGGTGCGGTTGGAATGGTACTGTGCCAGCAGGTGATCGAGTGCGTGCCCTTCGTTGGCGATGGTGATGAAGGCATCGACCACCTCAGTGATGTCAGAGTCTGTTATCATTCGACCTTCTCCCAGTGGTTCTGGAGCCCGAGATGGGCCATGATTGCCTGCAATGCAGGGTAGTAGGGGTTGAACACCATGTCCTGCATGAAGGGGACGTTGGCGATGACGGGCAGCCCCAGCTCTTTTTCCACATCCACGTCGCCGTGCAGGAGTGGCAGCTTCTTCCCCTTCGGCAGCTCCGCGTATTCCATGTTCACCACGGCACCGATGAGGCTGGCCTGATCCTTGTACCGGTCCGTCCGGAGCAGGCTGACGAGACGGGCAGCATCGGATATGCCTTCACGTGTAGTGTTCGTGACAACCACCACGCCGTCGATGTGCGGTGCGTACATCAGCATGGCCTTGATCTCATCCCCGGTGCCCGGTGGCGAGTCGCAGATCATGATCTCGGGGTCGTTCCACTTCACCTTCAGCAGCAGCTCGTGGATGAGCTCCCGGCGCCGCTCCCCGGGCCACGCGATAGCCACGCCCTCGGGGAGGAGAAAAGATGGGCTGAACACCTCAAGGTTCCCTTCACGTGCAGGGTAGAACCAGTCCTCGTCAAAGAACTTCTCCGCGCTGTTGACGCCCGCTATCTGGGCGAGGTTGGGACCGGTGACATCCAGGTCCAGGAGCGCCACGCGGAAATGCAGCGCCAGTGCCTTCCCCAGCATGGCGGTGGTGGTGGTCTTGCCGGTGCCACCCTTACCGGATGCAACCATGACGATCTTCATGGCTACTTCATCCCCGCGATCCGGAGCTCCCTCTTCTTCCTCTCAGGGGGTTTCTGGTCAGGTGGGGCCTCGGCTTCCTGGGCTTGAGGGGCCTGCTGCTGCGCCTGCTGCTGGGCTGCCTGCTGCTGGGCCGCAGCCTGGGCCTGCGCCATGGCCTGCTGCTGCCGGACCGCCTCGGCCCGGGCACGCCACTCGGCTACACGTGCAGAAACCTCGTCACTGGGGGGCTCCTGCGTCGAAGCCAGTGCCCGCAGGTAGTACTCCGGGGGAACACCGTCCTGGTACGCCATCTGCCGGATCGCCATCAGCCCGTTCAGGCGGGCCTGCTGCTTGTTCATCTCCATGATGGGTTCAAGGATCCGGTCCCCGACGCGCTCCACAGTCTGCATGATCGTCTGGGTCTGCTTCTGGTTGGTGAGAGCACGCTGCTGTTCATCGGTCAGCCCCACGGGTGTCGGCTCGACCCCGGCCAGCCGCGCCTCGATGGACCCCAGCCGGTTCATCACGCCTGAGACCACCGCAGCCTGCTGGGAGTCCGTCACCTTCTTCAGCTCCTCCCGGAGCCCGCTGATCTCATCCCGGGTCTCGTTGTCGTGGGCACGTTTAGGCTCCCGCATGGTGGCCTCAAGCTTGGCGATCAGGCCGTCGTTCTGGGCTGCCATCTGCTTGACAACCTCCACCATGCCGGACATGATCTTGTCCACCTTGGCGTCGCTGGTATCCTCTTTGCCGAAGATCCCCAGCTCCTTCAACATACCCACAGTCTGCAGGATGTTGCTGTCCGCGCTCCCGGCCCGTTCCATCAGCTTCTCCCGGGGCCCCCGGATCACGCGGGCCTTCACGTTCCCGTGCTCGTCAAGCTTCTCCTCAATGGTGATCGCATCTGGGTTCGCTTCACGTGCAGCCGCTGCCTGCGCCTGTGCGGGCATGACAATCACCGGGCCACCCGGAGTCATCTGTACGGTGGGTACCTGACCAGAGGGTGTCTGGACCATAGAACCGCCCGTGGACATGCCACCGGGAAGGCCCTGGCCCCATCCAGACATAGACCCGGCACCCATCATCTGCTGCTGCTGGATCATCTCCACACCAGCGAACACCCGCTGGAGGGTAAGGTGGACCTTCAGGGCATCGATCCCCATGGCCTGCAGCAGCATCCGGAGACCGTCCGGAGTCTGGTACTGCGGCACCTGCTGCACGAAGGTCTTGATCACATCGACCCGCTCCTTCCACAGCTTTGAGTTATATCCCAGCAGGATCAGCGTGTTGCCTACACGTGTAGCGATGTCAGCCGATGGACTGAGTGGTGGAGGCGGGGGCTCCATGGACCCGTCTTCACCCGTCGGGATGTCAGGGGTCTTCATCTTGCCAGAAGCCACCTGTGCAGCCTCGATCTCGTCCTTGAAGAACAGATCACCCAGCCGCTTTGAGGTTGCCCCGTCAAGTATCCTGTGGAAACCACAGCCTGGGCACACACAGGATAACAGCGGGACTTCCGGCTTTGTCACTTTCAGGTTCTCCCTCTCAAGAGGGATCTCGGTTCCGCACACATTCCCGTCCTTCATCTTGCGACTACAGACGAGAGTGTCAGAACGCGCACCGTCTTGATCTCCTGTCATACAGTCGTTTATATCCTCGTATGACATATAAAACAGTTACGGTAGTTAAGGCACTGTTAGATAAACTAATCGGTCAAGCCAATCGCTTAACTGCTCTGCATGTGCATGATAGTGCAACCACTAACTGTTTTCACCCCCTCCAAAGTAGTCAGTTTAAAGGGAAATGCTGTTTTCTCCGTCGGAATCTGATAACAACCTTTATCGTGAGCCAGGCTAAATTCGCGTTCAGAACACAAACCTGCACGTACAGACATTTCGGATGTGAACAAAAGATGGCAAACATTGTCGCGGACATTGTCGATGACATCACCGACAAGCTGGCGCTCCCCAACGTGGGTAGGGTTCTTCCCTGGCCGGCTGAGGTTCTTGGTAAGTTCGGGCTCCCGACGCCAAAGACCATCATTGAGGATGTCGTGAATCGGGTGAAGGGATTCAACCTGGCACCCCCCTGGAGGTGAAAAGGCATGGCAGACGTTTTCCAGGTGTTGGCTCAGGCCCCCATGGACCTCCTGAACCTGTGTGCATCGCAGGCGCAGCAGACCATGAACCTGTTCAACATGCAGGCCCAGCAAGTCATGGGTGCACTCGCCACGCCACCGGCGTTCCCTTCTGGGCTCCCCCAGTTGCCGATGCAACTGCCGGGAGTCAGTCAGATACAGTCGCTCCTGCCGCCGCTCCCCGGAGCAGCCGGCACTACTGCACCCGCAGGGGCTGCCGCTAAAGCGAGCTTCGGAGAGATGGCAACGCTCTACAAGGCCCCCCCAAGGGTCATCGTGTGAGGTGAAATGACATGGCAGCAGGATACCAAAAAGTCGAACTGACCCAGGAAGAGGACGACCTCTTTGAGCTGGAGTGGGACAAGATCGTCACCCGGCACTTCATCGTGCGCGAGTGGCTGGACATCTTCCAGGACCACAAGGAAGCGATCAAGGAGGCGTGCCGGATCGCCAAGTACCAGCTCGAATCCCCGTTCGGGGGATTCAATGCACGGACCAATGAATTCGGCTGGACCCCGATTCAGCCCAACCACCTTCTCGCTACCTCGGCCGCAGTGTACTCCACGGCAACGTGGAACCTGTGGCTGGCGACCAGCGACGTGACAACCCGGTGGAAGGACTTCGTCGGCTCCAGCTCTACGAACTTCAAGCTGTCGAAGTACAGCACGCTGTGCATCGTCGGCTTCGCGGACCCGGTCGAAGTGCCGAAGATCGACGCAGTCCTGGCCCGCGTGAAGTCCATCGACTACCCCATCTGGTACTTCGCGGACCAGATGGCGGAGCAGGACATGCACGTGGTCGAGTGCGTCGAACCGATCATCCTGGAGAAGGAGCAGGAGATGTACCTCCAGGTGCTGGTCGGTCGTGCAGGTCTCTCCAAGTTCCGCCCGCTGGGGGTCAACTTCAGCAAGGGCGACTACCTGAGGCAGAAGACCGCCTACGCCCAGGTGTAAGCGGTATCTGATCAGGGGTAGAATGGGGGGCTCATCCCCCCACACACCATCAACACAAACGGTGGGATTGGAATGGACCTTTCAAGAATCGAACCACGGTTCATCAAGGAAAACCACTACCTCGGTATGGGTTTTCCCAAGCAGGGCTACCTCTTCTGCAGGGTCACCGGCGTTGAGCCCATCTACTACGAGTATGATGAGATCTCAACCATCGCTGCTGACACCTTCAGGGACTCGGCCCGCCTCGGCAAATCCGCTGATAACATAGACAACATCCTGCGGGTTACGGACTGCGACCACATGTACCAGGTGTTCATGGGGTGGCAGCCGTCGTGCGTGAGGCAGTACCTCTACTACCCATACGAGACCGCCAGAAGGAACCTGGACGAGCGCAGGACATACACCAAGGCCCCGTTCGGTTTCATTTCAGGCTTCGACTCGCCCTACGACTGTCCATCCCCGGACACGGAAGTCTTCATCCCGAAGGACGTGGACGTGGGCTGGGCGTGGTGGAACGAGTCAGAGGAGACGGTCACACTCCGCCTCGCTATCTTCGTCCGCCGGCTGAGCGTGGACATCCTCCGCGATGGTGATCTCATCGAGAAGATCATCCAGGGGAAGCAGCCGTGCCGGCTGGTGACCTGCGGTGGCGTCGGGGACTCGTTTGGGTACCGTGCATCGGATGTGCTGGATGTTGACTTCATCAATCTCGGCGCTGCACGTGCAGAGATTGACAAGGCGATAAGCTGAGGTGAACTCGGCATGGTTAGAACAAGACAACTCGTTTCGTTTGAGAAGCGAATCGTGGGATCCACGGCGGGAGCAACGCTGTGTATCGCCTCGGGCACCCCCGCCGGCATGAAGCGGTGGGTGACGTTCCTTGAGTTTGACACCCCCTACGCGGGGGCAGGCGGGTCGTACACCTCCCATGGGGGGGTCTTCTACGTGGCAAGCGTGACCAGCGCACAGGCTGCTGCTCTCACCACTGTCATCGTGAAGGCGACCGGCAACCGCAAGCTCAGGGTGAACGTGATCTTGACTCAGAACTCGGTCCCGAAGATCAAGGACTTCCCGGTCAAGATTCCCCGCGTACCGAATGTGGACTCGCCACTGTTCAGCATTGCCTCTGGCACCAAGTACCTCGCGGTCATGCTGTCCAAGGCGTCCCGTGGCTGGATCAAGGGCCAGTACTTCGACGAGTGAGGTGAGAAACCATGGCATCAGACTACAGAAACGTGGATGTGAAGTGGGTCGCCAAGGTGCACACCTCCAAGACCTCGAAGCTGAACATTGGCGGCCAGGTGCCCTCGGGCATGAAGCGGTGGGTCACCTTCCTGATGATCGACGGCGCCGGTGTCAAGGGCTCCAACTGGGGCCAGCCGTACAAGATCTTCTTTGCCTCGGTGGGCGTCTCGAACCCCACGGCGGCATCGATCTACGCGGCAGCCAACCGGAAGTTCATGTTCGACGCAGTGGGGTCCGTCACGAAGGGCTCCCTCATCGCGGTGGGCAGGCACCCTGGAGGCAGGAGTCTTCCGCCTATCCGGCTGCCGAACAGGATCGACACGAACAAGCCGCTGTTCAGCATTGCCGGCGGGAAGTGGCTCGCGGCTTTCGGGTCGGGCAGCACGTTCATCGTGCACGCGCAGTACTTCGACGAGTGAGGTGACAGACAATGGCAAAAGTTGATTCAGTCCGGTCACGCGACCTGAAAACGGCCTGCAAGAACGTCGGGGTTACCGCAGCCAGTGTGAACCTGGGCGGGCAGGTGCCCGCAGGCATGAAGAGGTACGTCACCTTCCTGTGCGTGTCCCCTACCCAGGCAGCGGTGGGCAAATCGTGCCCGAACGCGGTACTCTACCTTGCATCCGTCGTGACGGCATACCCCACGGCGGCATCGTGCAAGCTGGTAACGCACCGGAAGAAGACCGTGTTGTTCCAGGGCATCAAGGCGAGCTGCACGAACACCGAGAGACCGCTCATGATCCCCAATGGCGGTCCTGACCCGGACTCGCCGCTCTTCAGCATCGCGGCAAGCAAGTACATCGGGGCTTCGGCTTCGGTCCACACAGTGAACGTGTTCATCCAGTACTTCGACGAGTGAGGCGGTGGTGAATAATGACCGTCCAGAAGTATGACCTGAAAACATTCAGTAAGGTCATCACCACCAATCCCACCTCTCTCGGTCTCGGGGCGGTCCCGTCGTACATGAAGCGATGGATCACGTTCATCCGTGCGGAGAACAGGCAGGGCGTCCAGCAGAACCTGTGGATCGTCAGCGTCGCCACGGAGACCTACGCCAGCACGAATACACGTGCAAGCGCGGTCGCCAAGGAGCGCATCCTCCTGCAGAACGCTGACGTGCGGGAGATCCCCAACATGGGGCCGTCCAAGACGAACCGCCCGCTCTTCAGCATCGCTGCGGATAAGTACCTGAACGCGCTCACCAGCCACGGGTCAGTGGCGGTGTTCATCCAGTACTACGAGGAGTGAAGGACCATGAACTGTCCAATCTGTAATACCGAAATGGTTGCATGTGGAGGCACGCCCACCATCTGGAAGTGTCTCCCGTGCTCGGCCAAGGCAGTCAGGGTCCGTCCCCAGACGAAGGAGCGGTACTACCAGGGTAACACCCACGCGGCGCTCAAGGAGTGTGGTGCCCCATGAAGACTGCACGTGCAGGTAGCGGTGTGGAGGACGCACAGATCCAGACGGTTCTGTTCCGGATCTCCAAAACCCTTACCAGCGTGGCCCGTGGCGGGACCGCTGCGGGTGGCGGGACCGGCATCGGAGCCGTCCCCTCAGGCATGAAGCGGTGGGTCACCTTCCTGAAGCTGACCAACAACGAGGCCAACGCCAACGCACTGCTGCTGGGCAGCGGGGCAACGGCTACGGACATCGTTTCGGGCACCAACCTGAAGGACCACCAGTACCTGGGCAACCAGTACGACGCCTTCGCATACCCGGACACACCGAGTATCGAACGGCCCCTCTTCAGCATCGCGGGTGGAAAGTACCTTACGGCGAGGACAACGACAGGCTCAATGGCTGTGTTCATACAGTACTTCGACCTGTAAAGGGGGTAAGCGCATGACAACTCCAAGTCAGCGTATGCAGCAGGGAGTCTCAGAGATATTCGGTGGGCTCAGAATGGGCGCACGCAGTATCCGGCTCCCGGCTCCAGACCCCCTCGGGATCCTCAAGGATCTCACCCGGGGCGGACCCATCGAGATCGATGACCCCCTCAAGGAGTTCATGAAGGACGTTGAATTCTCAATACCGGCTCTTGTCGAGCGCGGTAAGCTGAGGTGATGTGACATGCTCAAACCAGGCGGCCCAATCGCCACCATGGAGATC
>Ga0316622_100000618_pt1 | contig 21209 bp, 13 predicted proteins | sample OWC_Aug_OW2_C1_D_FD_207646 | JGI IMG/M metagenome (GOLD analysis project Ga0316622, IMG submission 207646) | Wetland soil microbial communities from Old Woman Creek delta, Ohio, United States - OWC_Aug_OW2_C1_D5_C | ecosystem: Environmental > Terrestrial > Soil > Wetlands | place: USA: Ohio... | reverse complement strand
CATGATTGTCGATGGCGGCACGCTCATCGCCACGAACTATTCAGAACTCTACTTCCCGGGTACTCTCGTCCTTCAGAACGGTGCATCGGTTACCCTGACCGACACCTCGATTCACGCTCTCCCTGAGGATATTATCAACGAGTTCCTGATTGGATCTGGTGGAACGATTTCTCTTGATGCGGCTGATGATGGCCCGAACATGACGATCTCATCTTCAATGCTGTCGATGTTCGATTCTTCGATACAGGACATTGCGGAATACCCGCTTCTGAACATCCCTGCAAACAATATCGAGCTCACGGGCACTTCTTCACTACTGGCGGTTAACAGCTACATCGGAGTGGATTTCGGTCCAGCTCTGACGGCTGCCCAGACCTACACACACAACGCGATCAATGTGAGGGACGCATCCAACGCATATCTGTATGGATCTTCATTCGAGCCTTACTATGGTGCGATGGCAGATCGTGCTCCTGCAATATCCAGTCTCACTCTCGGTGCTGACGCATACATCTACAGATGGCTGAACGTTACTGTTGGCGATGAATATGGCGTTCCGATAGCAGGTGGCTCCGTTACGGCAAGATATACTGGAATCACGGACCTAGAAGGCGAGGAAGCTAGGTACTACTCGCCCAGTGGCATGGCGTATGTTCCTCCTGCTGAGATACTGGCCTACATGGGTGAGACTGCTGGTACGTACAAAGTGACGAAGGCAGATGGAGTCGCGAGGATTCCATATCTGACGGATATCATTACTGTCAGCGGCAGTGCAGTATCTCGTTTTGTTGGCAGCTACGCTCTGACTGGGAGCGTGATGTACGACTCAATCCTGTACTACTCAACGCAAGCGTTTTCTTTCCCGCCCTACCCGGCAATGACTTCGGATGACTGTAATTTCGAATTCACGGTTTCGATAGAGGGTGTTTCAGCTCCGAGCCCGGACCAATCGAGATGGCTGGTTGTTCCTCCATCTCTCGAGATCAAGGACATGACATACTACCACGCGGGTGACGTCATCGTCGCTGCGAATGGTGTGCTGAAGTTCTCGAACGCGATATTCCAGATGGTCCAGTCGGAACCATACGAGAACACCATCTATGTTGACAACACAAGCGGACTCCCGACGAAGCTGATATTCGAGGATTCCGAACTTGTAGCCAGCATGCCCATCGAGATTGTCGTGAAGGGTATGGCCACACTCGAGGTCATCAACTCCACTCTGACAAATGTCATGATTGTAGCCCTTGAGGACTCCAATATCATCCTCGAGAACGCTGTGTTGAATGGTGCAATCACTACTCAATGGGATTCGGCGGCTGAGTTGACCGTCACTGATTCCATGCTGACGGACACGCCAGTTCTCGCGGGAACGAGCGTTGGTCACTTCACGGACAGCGTGGTGCCGTCAATTGATGTTGCAGACGACGCAGTCGCACATGTCTACAGGTGGATAAACGTTCAGGTCCTTGACGGGGCCGGCATGCCGTTGCCGAACGCTGACATTTCGATACGTCAGTATGTCAGCGGAATCCCAGGCGGGAGCGCGGTGTCTAGTGAATCCCTGGACTACCTCGGTGTCGCCAGAGTGAGATCCGAGGCAACGGAGATAACCGCCCTTGGATCGACGTATCTCACCAACTACTGGGTCAACGCCACTTACACTCACGGAATTCCATACTACACAGATGAGGTCTCAGTAGGCGTGCTACCGTATTCCACACCACTCACTCCTAACGCATCCTATGTTGTCATGCAGTTCGATGGAGTGTTCCCAGATCTAGCCTTCCATGCGAGCCCACCGCTTCAAGTGGAGTTCGACATGGCCTCACCAAGCCCAGGAGATGAGGTGCTTGTGACAGCAAGGGTCAGCAATGACGGCTCTGGGTACGCCTGGGACGTGACCGTTGCATTCTATGACGATCTGGACAAGAGCGGAACGGCTCAGTCGTCCGAGCTCATAGGCCTGGCATCAATCCCCATGATTCGTCCCGGGGAAACGGTCACAACTAGCGTGACATGGGTCGCCACAGCTCCTGTGGACCCGAACATCCATGTGATACTCGCGGTAGCGGACCCTGATGATGAGATCATGGAGTCCAACGAAGCGACCGCGCAGGGTTCGGGCACGATCACCGTGAGGAGCCTGCCTGATCTGTATGTTCAGAGTGGCGTCAACGAGGTCACGACCTCGGTGTCTCCCGTGGTAGTCAACAGCACGGTCCAGATCAACGCGCTCATACACAATGGTGGGTCGAACACCTCGTATGGTGTGGTCGTCGAGTTCTTCGACAACGATGTTTACTTCGCCACGGCTGTTCTGGATGTATCAGATAACAGCGCGAACGTTGCGACGGTCTCCTGGACGCCGACAACTGTGTTGGATGCAGGACACGTGATCAAGATCGCGGTCGATCCTTACAATGCAATCGAGGAACTTGTGGACGTCGGCGCGGACAACTACAACAACAATCTCAGCCTGGCTATTCCGGTGTTGGACTATCCCGACCTGACGATATCTGGTCCTTCGATCACACCGGCTGTCTCGGTCCCAGGTGGAGGCACAGTTGTTGTGACTGCGATGGTTTCGAACCTCAATGCCGCACCGATATCGCTGCCCGTGGTGAGGCTGTACTACAACTACTCAGACCAGACCTACATGCAGAACCTGACGCTGAACATCTACGGATTCACTAAGGACAGCGGTGTTGCTGCAGCCACATTCAACTTCGTCGCGCCGATACTGAACGTCACGACGCCAATGAGCATAGTGGTCATCGTCAACCCGACGGCGACCAACCCGATCGAGACGCGTTACACGAACAACATCGTTTCGGGGTCAGTCGATGTGCTCGACGTTAGGCCAGACCTTGAGATCACCTCAGACGATGTCTACGTCCAGCTGGGAGGCACGAACAGGACCAGCGAGACGTTCGGCAAGACGGTGACGGTGTACGCCAATGTCTGGAACATGGGAGGCAGCAACGCGACTAACGTCAGGGTTCAGATCGGCGTGCGGAGCGTTGGATTCGCAACCGTGTACAACTTCACTGGGATACACATAGGCAACTTCTACAACGTGTCCTACGCGTCGCCGACCAACAAGGTGCTGGTGAGTACACCTTGGACGATCAACCTGACATCGGCGGGCACATACGAGATATGGGTCCATGTCGACGGGCTGCAGTCCATAGATGAGCCAAATGAGGACAACAACTGGGCGACGAAGTCGTTCACGATACTGCCCTTGGTAGTTGATGTGATCATCTCGGCGGATGACGACGAGTACAAGGCCGGTGAATCGATAGTGATCGTCGGCCAGGTAACCTACGAAGGTACCTCTGATGCCGTCAAGCGCCTGCCAGGCGTGGCCTTCGAATTGTATGACGAGGACACTGGTGCAGCGGTCGAGGGATCTAGGACGGCCAACCAGACGACCGACGACGGCGGAGTCGTGAACGTGCTGTTGCTCATACCCTCTGAGATATCGACGGGCTCGTACGGAATCAGGGCGGTCATCCTGAATTCGAACTACGATAGCGACCCCGTGAAGACGGTCCATATCAGCGCCTCGGTCAGCGGCGGCATCCTGCCGCTTTGGATGATACTCCTGATAGTCGTGGCCGTGGGTGCAGTCGTCGCGGGCTTCTTCGCATACACATATGTCTACGGCCTCGGCAAGCTGGTCGAGTGCGGTGAGTGCGGTGCGTTCATACCTGCTGCGAGCAAGAGATGCCCGAAGTGTGGTGTTGAATTCGAGTCCGGCACGATGAAGTGCTCCGAGTGCGGTGCTTGGATACCTGCGGCTTCGGCCGAGTGCCCGAACTGCGGAGTCAAATTCGTCGGCGAGGCGGCCGCGGAAGAGGACTACATGGAGCGCATGAGGGCACAGTACGAGGATCAGGTAGTCTCGAAGTACCGCGAGCTCGCCAGACCGGAGCTCGGCAGGAAGTACAACGACAAGACCTTCGAGGCCTGGTGGAGAAGGCAGCCCGGATACATCTCGTTCGAGGACTGGCTCGCGAAGGAAGAGGAGAAGAAGAAGGAGGGGCCAGTTCCGTGCCCGGTCTGCGGCACCCTGAACCCGAAGGAGGCCACGGTCTGCCACAAGTGCGGCACCGTGTTCGCCGCGACAGCGGCCATGCCCCCGAGGAAGGGGCCACCGCCTGCAGGGCAGGGCCCTGCGGCCGAGGAGGAGCAGCCAGTCCAAGAGGCCGGGATGCAGCCCCAGCAGGGGATGCCTCCGGCCGGCGGAGCTCCGAGGATGGTCATCAGAAGGCCCATCGACCGCAAGGTCGTGCCGAAGAAGATCATCAAGACCCCGCTCGGTGAGGAGAAGACCGAGGGCGGAGAGAACCAGTAGGCCAGGGTCGAAACCTCTTCAAACCGTTTCCATCGCTTTTCATTTTCAGATGTCAGAGCCCGTGCTCGTGGGAAACAACCTAATGGGCCGAGCACGATTCGCGCGGTGTTGAGAATGATGTCCGAGAAGAATGAAGTCGTCCGGACCATGATGGGCCACAGGTCGATCAGGAAGTTCCAGAAGAGGGTGCCGTCCAGAGAGACCATCTACACGATTGTGAGGGCAGGGCAGCAGGCGCCCTTCGCATCGCAGCTGTACAGCGTCATCCTCTCGAGGCAGCAGGCAAAGCACGCGTACAGAGCGCCTCTGATGTTCACGATATGCGTGGATGTCCACAAGTTCGAGTTGATCATGGCCAGGAGAGGGTGGAAGCTGCGGACCAACGACCTCACCCTTCTCGTGTTCGGGATCGAGGACGCCCTCTTGATGGCTCAGAACATGGTGCTAGCAGGCGAGAGCCTCGGGCTGGGCAGCTGTCTGCTCGGATACGCTATGTACAGGGCTGAGAACATCGCCAGGGCCTGCCACCTGCCCCCGAAGGTGTTTCCGATTGTGCAGCTTGTCATGGGATATCCTGCTGAGGATCCGCCCACTCGGCCTAGATATCCGTTGCAGTACACTCTCTTCGAGGGGATATACCCAGAGCTGACAGACGAGATGGTCGCAGAGGCGATGAGGACCATGGACGAAGGTTACCTCGACCAGGACTATTACAGGAAGGGCCGGATCAAGATAAAACTGGAGGGTTCTCGCAAAGAGGAGTTCGGCTACGATGACTACTCATGGACCGAGCACATATGCAGGAAATGGGGGCAGTGGAACCCCGATGCGGCAGAGCTGCTGCATCAAATGGAGTCGAGGGGATTCCACATAGCGGGCGGGTCGAAGCGTCCGTGAACGCTAGGTCTCAGATCTTCTCTGCGCCCTCTGCGAGCTTCGCCCGGACCTCTTTCATGACCTTCTCGGGGTCCTTGTAGTAGGCCGAGATGATCGTGGCAACCTTCCTGTGGCTGTCCATCTGCGTCTTCTTCATGTAGTCCAGGATGTCCACTCGCCTCTTGATCTCGCGTTCCATGTCCCTCGGGGACCAGTTCCTGGCCATCCTGACCTTCTCGTAGACGTAGCTGTGGCCGCTGTAGTTGAAGGTGTCATCCGCTGGGTTCCAGGTGTAGACTGAGTTGGTGATGAGCTCGTTTGTCTCGGGGTCGATGCCGACAATCTCGGTTAGCGACTTCACGCGCCTGGTCATCTTCGTGCCGACCTTGACCTGCGCCTGCAGGAGCACCACGTTCAGCGCTGTGACGAGCGCCCTGGGCAGGTTGATGGGGTCGTTCTCCATCCTGTGGACCATCGCCTGGACGTCCTCTGCGTGGAATGTGGAATAGCAGGTCTTGCCAGTGGCCATGGCTTGGAAGACGACGTACGCCTCCTTGCCTCTGACCTCACCGACCATCAGGTACTGGGGTCTCTGCCTCATCGCGGCCGTGAGCAGGTCGAACATGTCTATCTCACCAGTGGCTCGGCCTGTGACTGCGCTCTTGCCTCCGAAACCTTCTCTCGTCAGGCCCGGGACCCAGTTCTCGTGGGGCAAGTTGAGCTCCCTCGTGTCTTCGATCGACACGATTTTCATCTGAGGGGGTATGAAAAGCAGGACCGCGTTGAGCGTGGTCGTCTTGCCGCTCGCAGTACCTCCGCAGACGAGCATTGACTGGCCGTACTCAATGGCGATCCAGAGATAGGCCATCATCTCAGTGCTCATGGTCTTGAACTTGAGCAGGTCCAGGGGGGTGAACGGGTTCTCCTTGAATCGTCTGATGGTGAACGAGGAGCCCCTCTTCGTCACGTGCTTCCCTAGGGTGGCCTGCAGTCTGGACCCGTCGGGGATGGTCGCGTCGAGCAGCGGGCTGGCGACAGATATGTGCTTGCCGCACTTCTGGGCCAGCCAGACCACGTACCCGTCGAGCTCGAGATCGGTGTCGAACCTCAGGCTGGATCTTATCGAACCGTATTTCCTGTGATAGATGTAGATCGGGACCATGACTCCGTCGCAGGAGCAGTCCTCGACGTTCGGGTCGATCATCATGACGTTGACCACGCCATAGCCGAGGAAGTCCCTGGTAACATAGTACATCACCTTCTCCTTCGAGATCGGATTCAGGGAGATGCCCAGCTGGACCATCATCTTCTCGACGATCCTCCGGAGGTACTTCTCCTTCTCCTCGGGTGCGGCCTCGGTCATGTGCTCGACGGAGGCCACGAGTGTCTGCTTCAACAGTTCGAGGACGTCCTTCTCCTCTTCGAGCAGCTTCGGCTCGACGACCTCATACAGATACTCGTTTGCTTTGTTGTCGTACTTGATCCTGACGTATGCGTAGTTCTGTTTGATGGGGACGATCTCGACCTCGTCCATGTTGGGCTCGGTCAGTTTCGGGATGTCGACGACCATGCCCTTGTCGACCGTGGCCTCTTCATGTGAGAGCGCCACCATGATTGGTTTCGGCTTGAGCTTCAGGAGGAAGTTGTAGTATGCCGACTTGAGGCCAGGGCTCTTCTTCTCCGGCGCTTCTTCGACGGCTTCCGTATGCGCTTTTGGTTGTGCTGTCTCTGTCGTATTGATCACCCGAAGAGTATTCTGAGCATTAGGAACCCAGCCAGCAGCATGATGAAGCTGTGCTTGAGCCCGACGGATATGCTGCCTTTCTGGATCACACCTGCGAGGATGCCGTCACCCACTGCGTGCACCACGACCGACAGCAGGAACACGAATGAGACCGACGGTATGATGTCAGTCTGTATGCTCACGCCGGGTATCTCTCCCACTCCGGCCTTTGCGGCCTGGTCGCTCACAGTGGCGCCAGCCTCTTCCATCTTGGGCAGGAACTGGCCCTGCAGGATGAGGATGGTTGCGATGAACACGAAGAACGCGATGTACACCACGAGGACGTAGGTCTGCATTGTGACCCCTCGCTCCTCCTCGGTGAGGATGGTCTCCTTGGCGTCGTGAGAGACCATGCTGAGGACGTCCGCGACATTGCCGCCGGCGTCGTTGGCCTTCATGATGATTGAGGACATCCTGACGACGAGAGGCGTCTTCACGCGCGTGGCGAACAATCTGATGGCCTCAGAAGCGGGCACGCCCCACTCGATCTGGGCAGCCATCTTCTTGATCTCAGGTGTGAGCCGGCCATATCTTCCAGAGGATGCGACCACTATCGCATCGGCCAAGGTCATGCCGAACCTGCCAGCCTCTGCCACGTCTCTGAGGAAGTCAGGCAGTCTCGTCTCGATCTCGTGGATGTGCGTCTCCTTGGAGCTCACATAGAACCCGATGCTGATGACCGACAGGATCGACATTATGATCCAGTCTATCGGCTCCAGGGGAAAGTCAAAGCTTCCTATCTGGTCTATGAAGGCGAAGAACCCGAACACCGCGGCTATCGCGATCGAGAGGCCGAGCCAGGTCTTAGTGAAGTCTACCTTCTCGGTGGCCAGGATCTGTTTCAGGGCCCTGTCCCTCTCCTTATCGGACATCTTCCTTTGGGCGGGCATTACATCGCAGCCTCCTTTGACATGTTCCAGATGACGAAAACGAAACCGAATTGCGACACTGGTATCATTCCCATGACGATCACGTAGAGCATGAGCAGCATGAACTGCGGGTCTCCGCCACCGACTATCGCCATGATTGCCAGGATGAGGACAAGGAACAGGGGGAACGCGACGACGACCGTGACGAAGGACTCGGCAAGCATACCAAGGGTCTCCATCTGGGACTTAAGGGCCAGCTTGTTCTCCTTCTGGTACTCTTCGGCCTTCAACAGGAAATAGGGCTTCAGTTGGCCGCCGGATGTGGAAGTCGTGATGACTCCTTGGAGGAAGTCCTGGAACTTCGCCGAAGGCGACCTTCGGGCAGCCTTCTTGATGGCGGTCAGAATGTCGGATCCAAGGAGTTCCGTGTCCCTCGTGATCCACGCTGCCTCTTGGTGTATCTCCCCATAGACCTTCTGTCTGGAGAGTTCCTTGAATATGACATCGATGTTGACGTCCGCGGAGGCCATCGCCGAGATGAAGCTCATCGCGGCAGCTATCCTCTTGTCGATATCCCTGCCACGAGTCTTCGCTTTGCCCGCTGGGCCGCCCAGCAACACGAAGTAAGCCATCATGGGCAAAAGGCCGATGGCGAGACCGGCAACCAGTATCCGGAGCATGAGCGAGACGCCGAGTATCCCGAAGATCAGCACGCCGACGACGATGGCTATGGCGACTCCGACTATCAACGACACAAGCGTGGCCATCAGTACATATGCCAGGTACTCTTCCGGCCTGATCTTCATGTGAGCCTTCAGGAGCGAGTCGTCCAGCTGCTGCAGCTTGACGGTCTTCGTCTTGGCGTATCTCCCCATGGTCCTCCACGAGAGGTCCTGGAACTGCGAGAGCTTGATGTAATCCGGGACTGCCCCCTTGAGAAGCCTTACGGGATGCGGCCCGAGCCTAGCCCCAGGGTCTGATATCTTCGTCTTGAGGTACTGGGCTGGCTTGACCTCGACCTTCTTGAACAGGTCAGTTACTTCAGGCAGCTGCAACACCCCCTACCGGTGCGATGGTCGCTCCGGGTCGCTGTGCCGAGCCATAGAGCTCCTTTCTCACTCGCTCGGCGCAGACCTTCGGTTCCTTGTAGTATTCTCGTATGAGTTCCCAGATGTCCCGGAAGTCCGCCATGTCCTTTGCAACGAGGTACTTCACGATGTCGACCCTTCGCTCGAACTCCTGAAGGAGTTCCTCGTGGGTCAGGTTCTTCATCTCCATGATCTTGTCGAACAGGAAGCTGTGACCCTTGAACACGAACTTGTCCGTTGCCTGGTCCCACTCGTAGACGGTGTTGCTGATGAGCTCGTTCGTCTCCGGTTCGAACCCGACGATCTCTATGACCTGCTTGATCCGCCTGACCATGTCCATGCCGACTCTGGCATGCGTCTGGATAATGACGTTCCTGAGCGCGGTGAGCAGTATCCTCGGGCAGTTGATGGGCGGGTTCTCCAGTCTGTTCACCATGCCCTTGACGCTGTCCGCGTGCATGGTCGAGAAGGTAGTGTGGCCCGTGGCCATCGCTTGGAACATCGTGTAGGTCTCCTTACCTCTGACCTCTCCGACGATGATGTAGTTGGGCCTCTGTCTCAAGGCAGCCCTGACCAGATCGTACATGTCGATTTCACCGGCCGCCTTGCCGTCAGGACCTCTCTCGCCCGCACCTGACCTGGTCGTGCCAGGGATCCAGTTCTCGTGGGGCAGGTTGATCTCCCTTGTATCCTCCATGGTGACCACTTTGGCGCCAGGAGGAATGAACAGTGACATTGCGTTCAGTGTGGCTGTCTTTCCACTCGCCGTCCCTCCGCATATGATGGCCGACTCGCCGTGCTCGACGCTCAGCCACATGTACGCCACGATCTCAGGGGACGCGGTGCCGTATTTGATGATCTCGACAGGCGTGAAAGGCTTCTCCTTGAACCTTCTGATTGTGAAAGAAGCCCCCCTTGTGGTGACCTCACGCGCGTAGGTCGCCTGAACTCTGTGCCCTTCGAGGGTCGTGCCGTCCAGGATGGGGTTCGCGACGGACAGCTGCTTACCGCATCTCTGGCCGAGGTTGACGACAAACGAGTTCAGCGAGTTCTCATCAGGGAACAGAATGTTGGTCTTTATGGATTCAAACTTCCCGTGGAACACGAAGAGAGGTATTCCCACTCCGTCGCACGACACGTCTTCTATGTGCAGGTCGTTCATCATAGCGTCGATGGGACCGTAGCCGACGTAGTCCCTGGCTATCATGTAGCTGACCTTGTCCTTGGATATGGGTTCGATCGAGAGCCCCCTCGACTTGATGTAGCTCTCGACGCTCTTCTCGAGGTACTCCTTCTTGTCCATGACCGAGAGCTTCTCCCACTCGTAGTCCAGGGTCTTCTCGAGGGTTTCCTTGATAAGCGCCAGGAGCTCCTCCTCGTCCTCGGTGAGCTTCGGCTCGATGACATTCAGTATATACTCGCTTGTCCCCTGGTTGTAGGTGACCACGACATAGCTGAACGGATCATTGACCGCGTAGAACCCGACCTCGCTGATGTTCGGGTCGGTTATCGGGGGTATCTCGGTGTAGACCGAGCCTCGTCCGCGGCTCCAGTCTCTCTTCCTCGCGGACGCACCTCTGGCCTGTTTGACTTCCACGGGCTCGGACTTCATCTTCGCGATCGAGCCCACCCAGCCCTGGTATAGCCTGGATCCAAGGGGCATCTTCGGAGCCTTCACATCGAGTTCGGTCTTGACCTTGGGTTTGACTTCAGCCATCTTGTCCCACCTCACACCCCGATCTCGCCGATCGACATCAGTACGTTCGCCTGGGTGTAGTCTAGGATATTGACGTCATGAATCACGAGCGTCATCGTGTAGTAGTTGAACGCTGGATCGTTGAACTTATAGAGGACGGGAGTATCCATGTCGAAGTGCGTGCCCTCTACGAGGCCCGCCTGCCCCAGTATCCTGTCGAAGTAGTTGTACCACGCAGTGCCGTGCTTCGTCACGATCTGAATGGTCAGGTCTGCCAGCGAGGGGTTCGTGTAGGCCGCGGTGCTCGCGAAGCGCAGGTCAGCGTTGACTCCTTTGGAACCGGAGCCACCGACCGTGACATTCGTGCCATAGAGTGACATGTAAGTTATCATCACGACATTGCTCGGATTCACGGCATCACCCGCGTTCTTGATAGAGAGCTGAGGACCCGCGATGATGTATTCGCCGTCGCTCTGGTTGAGGATTAGGGCGCCGTTCTCATAGACAAGGTGCTGTTCGACGAAGTACCTGTTCGGGCAGTAGAGATCTAGCATGCCGCCTGACTGACCATCGTTACTCGGGCTCAGGACGTTCACGACCGAACCGGATTGGTAGGTGTAGGATATGTTGAAGATCGGTTTGGTCGTCAGTGACATCGGAGTGAATGAGAGTATTCCAGCGGTGCCGGCCGCAAACACGGGTATGCCAGCCGAACTCAGCGTCACTGGCACGAATATCGGGGCTGGAGCGACAAGACTGTTCGCGTAGTTTGAGACCGCCAGGTCAAGGGACGACTTGATGGTCGCAAACTGCTGGATGGCAGTTGACATGTGCGAGCTTTCATTGTCGCTCATCCAGACGGGCACGAACTGGTTCGTGAATATCCCAAAGAAACTCAGGAAAACGAGCAGGGCCATGATTGTGCCCACTGTAGAGGCGACACCTTCGTTCTTGTCCCACCGTGGGGATTTCTTGATCCTGTCGCCGACCGATTTATCAGAGTAGTGCGCTTGCTGGGGGGACAATGCCATCCTACCACCAAATGGGGGTTTTCGAAGCAACCTAATCAGCGACTGGAACATATTTAATACTGTCGTTTCTGGTATCGGACAAAAAACAGGTGTGGCTTGGCTGAAAAAACCTTCCAAATGTGCGGATTTCCTGCGGTCTTTTTCACGCATCGGAGACGCGGGTTTTTCGTCCTCTCTAAAGTGCTCCGAGCACCCGTGGATTGATGCGCTCTCGGCCATCGGAATTAGCCAAACTTTAATATAACATCATGCGTAACTGCCCTTCTGCTCCCTGATGCCGTGGTAACTCAGCTGGGAGAGTGCAAGACTGAAGATCTTGAAGTCGCTGGTTCAAGTCCGGCCCACGGCACCAAGGTTCTCGACAGCTTTTGGCTAGTCCTCATGATTATGGACGCATAGTTTAAAGCCGACGAGATGCTCTAAGAACCAGATTCAGGGGGACGATTCGTGCCGATAAAATCATTCGAAGTCATATCGATAGATGCCAAGAGATTCTCCAGACTGGGCGAGCGGATCCCGCAGCTTCAGGTCGATCAGAACACTTCCGTGACGAGCGTGACGGCCATCTCAGACAAAGAGGTGCAGATGGAGTTCAGGTTCACTGTCAACTACGCGAAAGGCACGGTCGGCAAGATCGAGATCGACGGCAAGATTGTGTGGGATGGAGATGCACGGGCAATCGCGACCCAATGGTCTCAGACGCGTGCCCTTCCCCCGGAGGTATTCAGTCCCGTCCTGTTTGCGGCGTACACGAATTGTACTCCGACCGCGGTTCTCACTGCAAGAGATCTTGCGTTGCCTCCGCCGATACCTCCGCCGCCTTATGCTCAACAGGGTGCCGGCGGGAAGCCACAGAAAGCTGCTGGCGGAAAGGACGCAAGGCACTCGATGGAAGTCGCATAGACAGAATCGAATCGGTCGGTCCAATCATCTGATGTGATCGAGCGAGAACGAACCGATGGTCACGTTGACCTTCGTCGCGGAGTATCTGATCCATGCCCTGGACTGCACGTCGCATATGCCCCTGACTGAGAGGAAGGTGTTCAGGTTTTCGACCTTGAACTCGATCATGCCGTCCATGACTGAGCCGATCATCTGGATCTCCTGCTCACCGTGGACCCCCTTCTCAATCGTGAAGAACGAGACGGCGCGGTCCCTCTTCCTTCTGCCTGCCACAGGGCTCAGGAACCTGAAGGCAGTGCCTGGGTCGAGATATGCGATGAGTGTGGATATTGATCTGAAGCCGACCCTGTAGTACTCGTGCTTGTCCTTGAACGCCTTGGCGGCATTCTCGATGGCCTTCTGTATTGATTCGTAGTCGGTCGGCGCCTCTATGTAGTCTGTGTACGGGTCCTGGGTCTCGTCTCCCATGCTGCGCGAATAGGCGTCCACGTACCGGACTAGGCCAAGCTTCTCGTACTCCTCATACCCAGAGACCACGAACTGCATTTCCTCTCTGATCTCCTTCGGGGTCTTCTCCGTCAATACCCATATCGCGGGCACGCCCTTCTTCAGTCCCTCTGCGATGAAGACGTTGAGGAGCACTTCCTTGCCAGTGAAAGGTGGTCCATAGACAAGGACGTTCGAACCGAACGGGACACCTCCGAGCAGCAGGTCGTCTAGCCTCGTTGTGCCGGTCTTGACTTTCTCGAGCTTCATCTCGACCAGTCTGTCCTGCTCGCGCTTCTCTATTTCTTCCGTGATGACTCCCTGCTCACGCATGCGGAGATCTTCCTCTTTCGAGGCGAGGTACTTTTCCTTGGTGCGTATCTCTTCCTCTTTCGCAGTCACCTCGGATTGCAGCTCCTCAAGTCGTTTCTTGAGCGTGATCTCATCAGTCGGGCCGAGGTCCGCCTTCTGCTGGGTGACGCGCTTCAGCTCTTCCTGGAGCATGCGTTCCCTGTACATCAGGTCCTCTTCTCGCCTCAGCATCTCCTCTTCCTTGTACTTCATCGGCTCTCTGATCTTCTGGAGCTCGTCCTCGCGGATCTTCATCTCTTCCCGTAGCCGCTGGACCTCCTGTTCTCGCACAACAAGCCGGCGCTCCATCATCTGGGCGTCCTCGAGCTTCTTCATAATCTCCTTGTCCGCGTTCGTGCCGGGCTTGTTGGTGAGCCGCAGCATGTCCTCCTTCTGCTTGATCTCCACTTCCGCGGACGCAAGCTTGGATTCCAGCTGTTGCGATCTCTCGGTCAATTCGGCCTCGCGCCTCGAGAGCTCCTCCATTCTCTGGACGACGGACTGGTCCACCGCGACCTGGCCGGGTCCCGGGGCTCCTATCGCTCCGAGGGCCCCTCTGCTGAGTGCTTCTTCCTTGGCCAGAAGCTGCCTCTTCATGGCGTCCAAGTGAGCACTGGTCTCAGCGAGCTCAATTTCTCTCTTCTTCAGGTCCTGAGCCTCAGGAGGCATCTCTTCGATGCCGGTGTCGATCTTGACCTTCAGCATCGCATTGGCTTCCTCCAGCTGCATGATTTTGAGTTCTAGAATCTCCCTGTTCGCCATTTCTGAGGCGAGTTTGTCGGCGATGTTCGGCTGGTCGATGCCGCCCTCCTGTTGACTCTTGATGAACTTGATGACCGCAATGCTCCCGCGCTTCACGTTCTCTAGCTCTTCCTCCAGGTGCTTGATCCTCTGCCGCTCGGTCTCGAGTTCACCTCGGGCCTTGGCGAGCTCTTCTACGGTGGCCTGAGGGTCGAAATCGCCTGACTCGAGCTGGCGTAGCTTCTCCCTGAGAGTCTCGCGGAGCTGGATAAGCTCGGCCTCCCTGGCGAGAGCCTCGTTGGGCCCAATCGTGCGCTGCGGCTGCTCAGCGGACGGCACGTGCTCGAGCCAGACATTGACATCTTCCTCCTCCCCGGAGAGCCATTTGGCAAGCGAGTCGTTCCTTGGAGAATCCCTCTTGGCGACGGTCGCCACCTCCTCGGTCCTCTCCTCGCCTGAGAGCCATTCGGAGAGGCCCACATCCTCGCCCTGAAGCCAGCTGGCAAGAGACCGATCTTGCGGGCCAGAAATGTCAATTGCCCCTTGGATGATCTTGCTGGCGAGCTTCTCACCTATACCCTTGACAGCTGAGAGGTCGTCCACCTTTGCGCCCTGGACATCCTGTATCGATCGGTATCCGGCACCATGGAGTATCTCCGCTTTTGCCTCACCCACTCCAGGTATCCTCCGCAGCTCCTCGAGCTCTTTCTCCGTCTGGTTCGAGTTGGGAGCTTCGTTCGTGGGTTCAGCCTGGAGACTGGTGTAGCAGTTCTCGCATTTTGCTGAACCCTCCGGTGACTTGTGACCACAGATGGGGCAAGTCAGTTCGCTCGCCGGAGGTTCCTCGTCGTTTGGCATCAGTTCTACCGGACCGTACCCGCGGGGGTTGCGGGGCTATCATGAGCCGGGTGCCTTTTCAAGCATTTGCCCGTACACTCATTGGCGCGTTAATCTAAATAGTCAAATTGAAATATTTATAGTTACGCGCACGGTAATCGCTTCTGGGTTTCACGCCTCGGGCTACCCCGTCGCCCCCCATTCGCAAAGGCAAAGGAACAACTACTCTCCTGGGCATTCTCCGTCTCAATCTATGGCCGAGGAAACTGAGAAGAAGGGGAAGAAGAAGGAGCAGGACAGGATCGGTGTCTACGTGTGCCACTGCGGCACAAACATCGCCGGTACTGTCGACTGCAAGGCCGTGTCGGAGTACGCCAAAGGCCTTGACGGTGTCATAGTCAGTACGGACAACACGTACACCTGTTCCGAGCCGGGGCAGAACCAGATCATCGAAGACATCAAGAAGCACAATCTCACGAAGGTCGTCATAGCCTCCTGTTCTCCGAAGATGCACGAAAAGACATTCAGAAAGACCATCCAGGACGCCGGCCTGAACCCCTATATGCTCGAGATGGTCAACATAAGGGAGCAGTGCTCCTGGGTCCACAAGGACAAGGCCGCAGGGACCACGAAGGCGAAGGAGCTCGTGAGAGGCGGGGTCATGCGAGCAGCCCACTTGCAGGCCCTTCACCCCAAGGAACAGTCGGTCTCGAAGGATGTCCTCGTCATTGGCGGCGGCATCGCAGGCATATCGGCCGCCTTGCAGCTAGCCAACTCTGGCTACAAGGCATACCTCGTTGAAAAGAAGTCCAGCATCGGGGGTAGAATGGCTCAGCTCAGCAAGACTTTTCCGACGCTCGACTGCGCGCCGTGCATTCTCAGTCCCCGCATGGTCGAGGTCGGGACTCATCCCAACGTGGCTCTGTTCACTGGCGCCGAAGTGGTGGATTTCTCGGGCACTCCTGGCAACTACAAGGTCAAGGTGCGTGACGCCCCGAAGGGCGTCGACCCTAAGAAATGCATAGGCTGCGCCAAGTGCGAGAGGGTCTGTCCTGCGAAATCACTTAACGAGTTCGAGGAATGCCTCTACGAGCGCAAGGCGATCTTCAAACCGTTCCCTCAGGCAGTCCCCGCGTCCTATGTGATCGACTTCGAGAAATGCAAGAAGTGTGGAGCCTGCGTGAAGGTCTGCTCCGCGCACGCAATCGACCTCGAAGACACCGAGAAGTTCCACGAGTTCGAGGTCGGCGCGGTGATCATGGCGACCGGATTCGACATGTTTGATGTCAAGCAGCTTCACGAGTATGATACGTCGATCCCGGATGTAATAACGGGCACCCAGATGGAGCGCCTGATGATCAACGAGTGCGGCGCAGGCATGGTTCTCAAGAGGAAGGCTGATGGGAACCGGGTCAAGAAGGTGGCGTTTGTTCTTTGCGCGGGATCGAGGACAAGAAAGGTCGGAGTGCCGTGGTGCAGCAAGATATGCTGCAACTACGCGATCAAGCAGTCCGTCATCCTCAGGAAGACCTTCCCGTACATGCAGGTCTACGTCTACTACATAGACATCAGATCGGCGGGGCGCGGGTTCGAGGAGTTCTACGTGCGCGCGCAGGAGGAGTACGGAGTCAAGTTCATCCACGGCAAGGTCTCGGACATCCAGAAGGGCCAGAACGGGATCATGGTGAGGGCTGAGGATGTCACTCTCGGCGAGATAATCGAGAACCAGTTCGATATGGTCGTCCTCTGCACGGCCATGATACCCTCCAAAGGATCGGATGCATTGGCCAAGATGCTCAAGGTGCCCTTGGGTGAAGACGGGTTCATCTCTGAGAAGCATCCTAAGCTGGACCCGATCTCCAGCCACAGGAGCGGCATATTCGCCGCTGGGGTCGCCCTTGGTCCCAAGGACGTCAGGGACAGCGTGATTGAGGGCCGGGGGACCGCTGCGCAGGCCATCGAGTTCCTGGGCACGGGGAAGATGCTCATCGACCCCGTGAAGGCGTTCGTGGCCGACGGCATGAAATGCACCAAGTGGAAGGCGTGCGAGGCAATCTGTCCGGTCAGGGCCATCCAGGTGGATGAGGCTCCGATCATAGATGCGATTGCGTGCATAGGTTGCGGCGCGTGCGTGTCGGAGTGTCCCGAGGGTGTACTGGATATCGCTCACTACACGGATTCCCAGCTGGATTCGGAGATCAAGGGCGTCGTGGACAAGGCCGCTCCGGACATCAGGATCGTCGGCTTCTTTGGCGACATCCTGGCCTATGTCGCCGCAGACACGGCCGGCACTGCCAGGATGGAGTACCCGCCTAGCATCAGGATGGTAAGGGTGCCATCTGCTGCTCGAACCGGGAGGAAAGAGATACTCAGGGCCTTCGCGTACGGTGCAGACGGCGTGATACTCTCCGATGAGGAGGGCGGCGAGGTACAGCACATAGTCGAAGAGCGCCTGAAGGCGCTCGGGCCGGAACTCGACTCTCTGGGGATCGGAAAGGAGAGGGTCACCTTCGTTCCCATGCTCCTTCCAATCTACAAGGTGCTCCCCAAGATGATTGACACCTTCGACAAGAAGATCGCTCAGCTCGGGAAGGTTCAGGAACAGATCAGGGCGAAGGCGCTGGAGGCCTCCGGCAGGAAGGTCAACCCAGTCTTCGGCCCAAAGGGTTCGGCAGGGCCGGTTTCGCACACGGGTCACTGACGCGCGCGCATGCGCGCTCCACCACCGGACCCCTCTGCTAAAGATATTTATATGCAGAAGCCCCAATAAGAATAGGCCTCCGCAACTGGTGTTCAGACGAAGTGATGACTGATGGAGAAGCGCGTACTGGTCAAGATTAGCAAGGACAAGACGGAGCTGTCCCTACGAGAGGTCCTCGACAAGATCAAGGAGCTCCAGGACAAGAACCCCGACATGGATGTGTTCTTCGACGGGGACCAGTACGCAATATGTGGAAGGCTCAGAAAAGCACCTGAGTGAGGCAACTTCTTAGAGCCATCAGCCGATTGCGGTCCGAGGTACTCGATGCCGGGCAGAGTCACGATAGGATTGTACAACTCGTACGATCCGGTGAAGTTCCACGAATCGCACAGGCGCGCGTTGGCCCGGGCCGGTCCCCTGGCTCTGGCGTTCGATTGTAACCTTGCGACATTTGGCTTTCCTTATGACAAAGAGCTCTCGACGCCGGCAGAGATCGCCAATTGGGTTTCCACGACGACGAGCATCGGTGAGAGCGGCGCCTATCTGATTGATCTGGCGGCGAGGGGCAGGTTCTCAGCATTCGAGTTCCCAAAGAAGGGGTTCCCTCCGCAGCTGGGGGAGGTAGTCGTCACGACCAGGAAACCGTCTTATGAGCGCAAGGTCTCTCTGTCGGATGTCAGATCGTCCTTGAAGTCAGGCCGCTCCGTTCTCCTGGTGTTCGGCCTGGGACCTCGAGGTCTCCCCAAAGAGATATTCGAGATCGGTCAGAAACACCTGGATGTGACATCCAAAGGGCTCTCCCTCGAAACATGTACCGCCCTGGGGGCCGTCGTCGGTGCGCTCCTGGCCAAATGAGATGCGGCCGTGCTCAGTATTTCGAGTATGTGAGACCGAGCGATGGCACTTTGATGCTGTCCGACCTCACTGCGTGCCCGACGACCCTCGCGCCTTTGCCGGCAGTCTTGACAGCACTCGCCGCCTCTTTCTCCGGGACGACCAGACAGTAGCCCATGCCCATGTTGAAAGTCTGGTACATCTCCTTGTCTGAGACGTTGCCGAGCCGTTGGAGGACATCAAAGATCGCATTCGGCTTAATCGGATCCTCTACCTCGAATCCGACGCCCTTCTTCAGCCGTATCAGGTTCCGGAGCCCTCCCCCGGTGATGTTCGCCATCCCGCGGACTTCATATTGGTCAACTAGCTTCAGTACCCGCTTCACATAGATTGTTGTGGGCTCGAGGAGTTCCATGCCTATGGGTCGATTCAATCCCTTGGCCTTGTCCTTGTACTCGAGGCCATTCTTCTCGATTATCCTCCTCGCCAGGGTCAGGCCGTTCGAATGAATCCCCGAGGCCGGCAATCCAATCAGAGCATCTCCCGGTCTGATGCTCTGGCCGGTTATGATACTGTCCTTCCTCACCATTCCGAGGCATGTTCCAGCAAGGTCGAACCCCTTGACGAGTTCGGGCAGAACGGCAATCTCGCCGCCCACAATGGTCATGTTCGACATGGCCGCTCCCGCCTCGAGTCCTTTGCCCACCTCGGAGGTCACCCTCTCGTCAGGCTTGTCGATGGCGATGTAGTCCACGAATGCGATGGGCTCCGAGCCTACGCAGATGGTGTCGTTGACGTTCATGGCGATGCAATCGATGCCAACGGTGTCCCATTTCCTGAGAGCATCCGCCACCAGCAGCTTCGTGCCGACTCCGTCAGTGCAGAGGGTCAGGGCGTATTCGCCGAAGTCGACGAGGCCCGTGAAATGCCCCGGAAGGTCGATCGGCCTTCCAAGACCCTTCCTGCGATACTTCAGGTGTCCGACCAGCGCCGAAATGCTGCTGGATTTCTCATCTATGTTCACCCCGGCTTTGGCGTAGGTCATCCTCTCAGGCATTGACGGCCTCCCCTCGGGTTGGGCGATTGCATCGTCCCCCTAAACCTTTTGTGCCCGCGCGGGAATCGGAGTGGCAGTGACGAAGCAGTGGAGAGCTGAGAGACGCAGGGACAAATACTACGTCAAGGCCAAGAAGGAGCACTACAGAAGCCGCGCAGTGTACAAGCTCAAGCAGATCGACCACAGGTTCGATCTCATACGGCCCGGGGACGTGGTTGTGGACCTGGGAGCCTCTCCCGGCGGCTGGTCAGAGGTAGCCGCCGAGCTGGTCGGCTCGGAGGGCAAGGTGATCGCGATGGACATCGACAGGATGTCACCAATCGAAGGGGTCACTTTCATTCGAGGGGATATCAGGAACGAGGCGGTCGTCGCGAGGCTGAGGGAAATCATACCAGACGGCGCAGATGTGGTGATTTCCGATATGTCCCCAGACATCAGTGGGAACTACTCGTACGACCACGCAAGGTCTATCGAACTGTGCGAGCACGCCCTGAGGTTCGCCGCGGCCACGCTCAGAGAAGGCGGCAACTTCACCGCCAAGATGTTCTACGGTGACATGAGCAAATCGTTCGTGGACGTGGCCAAGAAATACTTCCACGAGGTGCACGTGCACCATCCGAGGGCCTCAAGGTCGACAAGCTCGGAACTGTATGTGGTGGCGCTCGGGTTCCGCCTGCGAAGGGCTAGTCCCAGAACCGCTTAGTCCGCGCGTACATGATTTCGGCCGCCAGAATGTCCCTCAGGAACTCGTCCTCCTCCGTCTGATACCTCGCCAGGATCCTCGCGGCCGTATCGGGCCCGACGCCCCTCCCGACAAGGGCCATGACGGCCTTCTTGCCGTGAGCCATCACGAGGTTCGCATTCTTGTAGATCCTCTTCAGTTCTTTCTTCTGGTCCTCGTTGGTCGGCCCTCTCTTGAGGAGGTCCAGCTGTGATTTGATGTATGGCTGGATCGCGGCCATGAGCACTCCGTCGCACTTGGAGCACCTGATCTTGTCCGGGATATGGCCGACAGAGGCGCGCTTCTGCGTCCTGCAGTTCATGCAGACCATGACGACCTCCTCCTTCAGCAGGCGGTCCTTGAGAGCGTTCAGCACCGCCTTGTCGGCGCGCTGGGGTTGCATGAGCTCCTTGCGAGTGCCGATAGCCTCCTTGCCGATGTGGGACAGCGGTCCCGTGACGAGCCCGATGCTCCCGTCCTGGATTCGTCTCAGGACCATCTCGGTCGTCTCGACGTCCATGTTCTCCCACATGGTCTTCGCGGCGGCCTCTTCGTAGATCGGGGTATGCTCGAACACATCCACCAGCTTCGACAGGTTGAGCATCTTGTAGTCGGCGCCCTTGCGGATCGCGCCGAACTTCTTCGCAACATGGACGAACTGCCATCTGAAGTATGATGAGTTCCGTATCAGCAGCCGCAGGAGCTGGCCAAGGGAGGGTGCGTCTGTCTCCTTCAGTATCTTGACAACGTCGCTGGCCCTGACGGCCCTCGGCGTCTCGAGCACGATGGAGTAGACATCGGACTGGACTCCGACACTCTCCCCGGTCTTCGCGGTCAGGAGTCCGGCCACGAGCTTCGAGATGGTCTCGTTC
>Ga0316622_100000617_pt1 | contig 21214 bp, 20 predicted proteins | sample OWC_Aug_OW2_C1_D_FD_207646 | JGI IMG/M metagenome (GOLD analysis project Ga0316622, IMG submission 207646) | Wetland soil microbial communities from Old Woman Creek delta, Ohio, United States - OWC_Aug_OW2_C1_D5_C | ecosystem: Environmental > Terrestrial > Soil > Wetlands | place: USA: Ohio... | reverse complement strand
TCCTCCTCTCGCGCTACCGGCAGCAGCAGGAGCTCCTGCAGCGGAAGCTGTTCACCCAGGCGACCCTCTCCGACTACGTCTTCGAGAAGAGCCGGCTCTTCGCCTACCTCAACCTCGACGACTCGGAGCTGCTCATCTTCGACAAGCTCTTCTCGCTGCTCTCCGAGAGCGTGCCCAAGCCCGACCTCGTGGTGTACCTGCAGGCGCCCACCGAGGTGCTGATGAGGCGGGTCAAGGCGCGCGGCCGGCCGGAGGAGACGGGCTTCTCCGAGGAGTACCTCGCCGAGGTCAACCGCGCCTACGACCACTACTTCTTCCACTACGCGGCGACGCCGCTGCTGGTGGTGAACACCGCGGACGTGGACTTCGTCAAGAACCCCGAGGACACCGACGACCTGCTGAAGCAGATCCGCGGCATGGGCAAGGGCACCCAGTACTACGTGCCTCGAAGCCGGAGCTGAGGGAACAGCTCGCGGCAACGGCCGGAGGCTCTCGAGAAGGGCTCTCCAGGGACGGCTCTCGAGAGGAGCTCTGCGGAACGGACGACAGAGAAACGGACAACGGAACGGACAACTCCCTCGGGACCGCGCACGCTGGCGGTCCCGAGGGTGCATGACCCTCGGGTGCGGCTTGACGAGCGAGCGGCGGTGCGCCATCCTCATCGCGACCGGTTTTCCATGAGTCCTGCACGGCAGCTCGAGTTCGCGTTCGACGAGGCGCCCCGCTGGGACGAGCCCGCGCTCGAGACGGCACTCGCGCGCGAGGCGGGCAAGCCGCTGAGGCTCGTCCTCACCGACAACCGCTCGGTGCTGCTGTCGTTCAAGCGCGAGGCGGGCTGCCTGCTGCTGCGGCTGCACCGCATGTTCCTGCACGCGCCCGACGCGGTGGTGGCCTCCCTCGCCCGCAACATCCGGCGCAAGGGCCGCGCCGCGGGCGGCGAGGTGCGGCGCTTCATGAACGCGAACCTGCACCGCGTGCGCCGCACGCCCCGCGAGATGCCGCCCCTGGTGACGAGCGGCCGCGTCCACGACCTCACCTCGGTCTACGCGGACATCAACGACCGCTTCTTCGGGGGCCGCCTGCGGGTCCCGATCACGTGGGGCCGCGGCGTCGGCCGCGCGCGGCGGGGCGGCCTGACCTTCGGCAGCTACGACCCCGTGCTCGCCCTCATCCGCATCCACCCCGTGCTGGACCGGCCCGGCGTTCCGCGCTACTTCCTCGAGAGCGTCGTCCACCACGAGATGCTCCACCACCACATGGGCGGGGTGCCCGACCGCGCGGGGCGCACCGTGTACCACACGCGGGCCTTCCGCGAGGCGGAGGCGCGCTTCCCCCGCCACCGCGAGGCCCTCGCGTGGGAGAAGGAGAACCTCCCGGAGCTGCTCCGGGCGAGCCACGCGCTCGACCGCGCGCGCCGCGCGGCGCGGGCCGCCGCGCGCGCCGCCGGGCGCTAGCCCCGGGCGAATGGCGCTGCCGCACCTCCGGCGGCTCCTTCCCTCTCTCCGCCGCCACCGCCGCGCGCTCCTCCTGGGCCTGCTCGCCCTCTTCGCCACCACCGCGTTGTCGGTGGCGGGCCCCTGGGTGCTTCGCCACGCGATCGACGACCTGACGGTGGTGCTGACCCGCCAGAAGCTCTGGCTCTACGCCGGGGTGCTCCTCGGCCTCGTGGTCGTGGAGGGCTTCTTCCGCTACCAGATGCGGATGCTCCTCATCGGGGTGAGCCGGGAGATGGAGTACGACCTGCGCAACGAGGTCTTCCACCACCTCACCCTCCTCGCGGCGCGCTACTACCAGCAGCACCGGATCGGCGAGGTGATGAGCCGGGCCACGAACGACATGTCGGCGGTCCGCATGGTCCTCGGCCCGGGCATCATGTACACCGCCAGCACGGTGGCCACCTTCGCGGGCGCGGTCGCCCTCATGCTCGCGATCTCGCCGCGGCTCACCCTGCTCGCGCTCGTCCCCCTCCTGCTCGTGTCCTGGCTCGTGCGCCACTACGGCCGGCAGGTGCACGACCTCTACGAGCGGGTGCAGGAGCAGCTGGCGGAGATGAACGCCCTCGTCCAGGAGAACCTCTCGGGGGCGCGGGTGGTGCGGGCGTACGCGCAGGAGGCGCACGAGGAGGCGCGCTTCGCGCTGGCGAACCGGGAGTACGTCTCGCGAAACCGCCGGCTCGTGCAGATCAGCGGCATCCTGCACCCGGGCATCGGGTTCCTGATGGGCCTGGGCTCGCTGACCGTGCTCTGGCTCGGCGGTCGCATGGTGGTCGCAGGCGAGATCACCCTCGGCGAGTTCGTGGCCTTCGGCGTGTACCTGGCGATGCTCAACTGGCCCATGATCGCCATCGGCTGGGTGGTGAACGTCATCGAGCGGGGCGAGGCCTCCATGCTGCGCATCCACGCGATCCTCGACGCGCCCGCCGAGATCCGCGACGCGGGACCCGAGGCGGTGAGCGGGATCCGCGGCGACGTGGAGTTCCGCTCGCTCACCTTCGCCTACGACGGCAAGCCCGTCCTCCACGACATCGACCTCGTGGTGCCGGCCGGGACCACGGTGGCGATCGTGGGCCCGACCGGCTCCGGCAAGAGCACCCTCGTTTCCCTCCTGCCGCGCCTCTTCGACGTGCCGCTGGGAACGCTCTTCGTGGACGGCCACGACGTCCGCCGGATCCCGCTCGAGACCCTGCGGGGCGCGGTCGGGTTCGTCCCCCAGGAGAGCTTCCTCTTCTCGGAGACGGTGCGCGAGAACGTGGCCTTCGGGGTGCGGGGCGACGGCTCCGCTCGCGCGGAGTGGGCGGCGGGTGTCGCGCAGCTCGAGAAGGACGTCCGCGACTTCCCCCAGGGCTTCGAGACCACGGTCGGCGAGAGGGGGATCACGCTGTCCGGCGGGCAGAAGCAGCGCACCGCCCTCGCGCGGGCCCTGGCGGTGGACCCGCGGATCCTCGTCCTCGACGATGCCCTCTCCGCGGTGGACACGGAGACCGAGGAGCACATCCTCGCCGGCCTGCGCGACGTGATGCGGACGCGCACCACCTTCCTCGTCTCGCACCGGGTCTCCACGGTGAAGGAGGCCGACCTCATCGTCGTGCTCCGCGAGGGCCGGATCGTCGAGCGGGGCACCCACGACGAGCTCGTGGGCCACGGGGGCTTCTACGCCGACCTCCACCGCCGGCAGCTGCTGGAGGAGGAGATCGCGACCGGAGAGGACGCGGCGTGAGCGCGCCCGAGGACGACGCCGCTCCTCCCCAGAGCTACGACTGGCGGCTCCTCCGCCGCCTGCTCGGCTACCTCCGCCCGCACCGGACGGCGGTGGCGGCGGCCTTCGCCCTCATCGTGGCCCAGGCCGGGGTCGACCTCGTGGGCCCCTACCTCACCAAGGTGGCGATCGACCGCCACATCGCGAGGGGGGACGCGGCCGGGCTCGTCCGGGTGGCCCTTCTCTACCTCCTCAGCCTCGTCGCCGCCTTCGTGGTCCGCTTCGGACAGAACTACATCATGCAGATGACGGGGCAGCGGATCATGCAGGACATGCGGCGCGAGATCTTCGCGCACCTGCAGCGGCTGCACGTGGGCTACTTCGACCGCAACCCGGTCGGGCGGCTGATGACCCGGGTCACCACCGACGTGGACGCCGTGAACGAGCTCTTCACTTCCGGCGTGGTCACCGTCTTCGGCGACCTCTTCACGCTCTTCGGGATCATGGCGGTGATGGTCGCCCTCGACTGGCGCCTCGCCCTCGTGACCTTCGCGGTGATCCCGCTCTTCTTCGCCCTCACGAACTGGTTCCGCCAGGGAGCGCGCCAGTCCTTCCGGGAGACCCGGAAGTGGGTGGCCCGGATCAACGCCTTCCTGCAGGAGAACCTCTCGGGGATGTCGGTGGTGCAGCTGTTCCGCCGCGAGGGGAGGAACCGCGAGGCCTTCGCCGGCATCAACCGGAAGCACTACGACGCCAACATGCAGGCGATGTTCTACTACGCGGTCTTCTACCCCGCGATCGAGCTGCTGGCCGCGGTCGCCACGGCCCTCATCCTCGTGTACGGGGGCGGGCAGGTGCTGGCGGGAGGGCTCACGCTCGGGGTGCTGGTCGCGTTCATCCAGTACTCCGAGCGGTTCTGGCGGCCGATCTCGGACCTCTCCGAGAAGTTCAACATCCTCCAGGCCGCGATGGCCGCCTCGGAGCGCATCTTCGGCCTCCTCGACGCGAAGGCGGCGGTGGTCTCTCCCGACGCTCCCGCCCTCCCCGGGAAGACCCCCGGCCGCGTGAGCTTCGAGGGCGCCTGGTTCTCTTACGCGGCGGACGCCGGCGCCACCCCCGCGGAGGACGCGGCCTGGGTGCTGAGGGACATCGACTTCGCGGTCGAGCCCGGGAGAAGCGTCGCCCTCGTGGGGGCGACCGGCGCCGGGAAGACCTCGATCATCAGCCTGCTGATGCGCTTCTACGACGTGCAGAAGGGGCGCGTGGCTCTCGACGGCGTCGACGTGCGCGAGTGGGACGTGCGGCGCCTGCGCTCCTCGCAGGCGCTGGTGCTCCAGGACGTCCACCTGTTCAGCGGGACGATCGCGTCGAACATCCGACTGGGGTCGGACATCCCGATGGACCGCGTCCGCGCCGCGGCGGAGGCCGTGCACGCCCACCGCTTCATCGAGCGGCTGCCGCAAGGCTACGACACCGAGGTGAAGGAGCGGGGAGCGACGCTCTCCGTGGGCCAGAAGCAGCTGCTCTCCTTCGCCCGCGCCCTCGCCCACGACCCGCGCGTCCTGATCCTCGACGAGGCGACCTCGTCGGTGGACACCGAGACCGAGCAGCTCATCCAGGACGCGCTGCGCGTGCTGCTGCGGGGGCGGACCGCGATCGTGATCGCCCACCGGCTGTCCACGGTGCAGAACGTCGACGAGATCCTGGTCCTCCACAAGGGGCGCATCCGCGAGCGGGGGACGCACCAGGAGCTGCTCGCCCGACGCGGGGTGTACTGGAAGCTCTACGAGCTGCAGTACAAGGACCAGGAGGCCCGCGCGGCGGGACCAGCGGAAGCCACGGCCTGAGCGGACTACACCGGCGTGCGGAGCGAGGCTACCTCTTGCGCGCCAGGAAGTCCCAGGCCAGGGTCGCCAGGGCGCGCACGCCGAGGGGCAGCGCGGCCTCGTCCACGTCGAACGTGGCGGTGTGGATCACCGAGCCGATGCCCTTCGCGTCGTTGCGGGTGCCGAGCAGGAAGTAGAAGTAGGGGGCCTTCTGCCCGAAGAGGGGGAAGTCCTCGGCCACCATCTGGGGCTCCACCCGCACCGCCCCGGCGCCGAACACGCGCTGGAGGGCGGGGACGCCGACGGCGTTCGCGAGGCCGGCGTCGTTCACGGTGGGGGGGTTGCCCTCGTCGAGGAAGCGCAGCGTGGCCGTCGTGCCGTGCGCCTCGGCGACGCCCTTCACCGTGCGGGCCATGCGCGCCTTGATCTCCGCCCGCACCGTCGCGTCGTGGGTGCGCACCGTGCCGTCCATCGTCACGCGGTCGGCGATGATGTTGAAGCGGGTGCCCCCCTGGATGCGGCCGATGGTGAGGACGCGCGGCTGCCGGCCGTCGATCTGCCGCGAGACGACGAGCTGGAGCGCCTGGACGATCTCGGCCGCGACCGGGATCGGGTCGAGGCCCATGTGCGGCTGGGCGCCGTGGACGGTCTTGCCCTCCACCGCGATGGTGAAGGTGTCGGAGGAGGCGAAGATGGGCCCGTCGCTCCAGCCGGCCTCGCCCACCGACGTCCAGCTCCCCACGTGCAGGCCGAAGACGGCCTCGACCTTCGGGTCGTCGAGGGCGCCCTCCTTGACCATCAGCGGCGCCCCGCCCTCCTCGCCCTCCGGCGCCCCCTCCTCGGCCGGCTGGAAGAGAAAGACCACGGTGCCGGGCAGGCGCGCCTTCAGGCCGGCGAGCACCTCGGCCGCGCCGAGGAGCATCGCCGTGTGGGCGTCGTGGCCGCAGGCGTGCATGACCCCCTTCGCCTGGCTGCGGAAGGGCAGGTCGTTCGTCTCTTCGATGGGGAGGGCGTCGATGTCGGCGCGCAGGGCGACGACTCCGCCGGGGTGCACGCCACGGAGAACGCCCACCACCCCGGTTTTCGCCACCGGGTAGCGCACCTCGAGCCCGAGGTCGCGCAGCCGCTCCGCGACGAGGCGGCCCGTGCGCTCCTCGCGGTTGCTCAGCTCGGGATGCGCGTGCAGGTCTCGACGCACGGACACCACGGCCGGCGCGATCCGTTCGGCGGCGGCCCGGATCTCGGCGTCGGGGGCGGGGATGGCCGGTGTGGCCGCGAGCAGGGCGAGAGCGAGCAGCATCGGGGTCTCCATGGGGTTCTGCGACGTCGGGCCGGGGACTATGATACCCGCACGAGCTTCCGCACCTCCTCGGGCCCGAGCTCCCGCCACTCGCCCGGCGCCAGCTCGCCGAGGCCGAGCCGCCCGATGCGGACGCGCACGAGCTCGACGACCTCGTGCCCGACCGCCGCGCCCATGCGCCGGACCTGGCGGTTCTTGCCCTCGGTCAGAACGATCTCCAGCCAGGTCGAGCCGTGGCTCTCCCGCGACGATGCCCGGGCGGTGCCACCGCCCGCGGTCCCGAGGACCCGCACCTTGGCCGGCCGCGTCACCGTGCCGTCGTCGAGCGGCAGGCCCTCCCGCAGCGCGCGGAGGGCCTCGCCGTCGGGAACGCCCGCGACACGCGCGTGGTAGGTCTTCGGGACGTGGTGCTCGGGGTCGGTGAGGCGCTGGCCCAGGCGGTGGTCGTTCGTCAGGATCAGCAGGCCCGAGGTGTCGCGGTCGAGCCGGCCGACCGGGAAGACCCACCTGCTCACGTCCCCGAGGGCGTCGTAGACCGTGGGCCGCCCGCCGGGGTCCGCCCGGGTCGTGAGGAGGCCCTTCGGCTTGTGAAGGGCGAGGACCACCCGCGCCGTGTCGTCGCCGACCCTTTGGCCGTCCACCTCGACCCGGTCGCGAGCGGGGTCGATCCAGCGGGACGCCACGCGTTCGAGGGCCCCGTTGACGGCCACGCGGCCGTCCGCGATCCAGCGCTCGGCCTCGCGGCGCGACGCGACGCCGAACTTCGAGAGGGCGCGGGCGAGCGAGACGGCGCCCGCCGGCCTCAGGCCGCGCCCGGCCGGTCGCCGAGGGCGAACGTCATCTCCCCTTCGCACGCGAGCTTCCCGTCCACGAGCGCACGCCCCCGCAGGCTCCCCATCCTGCTGCGCATGCGGATGACCTCGCCCTCGAGGATGACCTGGTCGCCGGCGACCACGGGACGGCGGTAGCGGACGCGGTCGATGCCCATGAAGTAGACGAGGCGCGCGCGGTTCTCGGGCTTCGAAAGGATGAGCACCGCCCCTGCCTGGGCCATGGCCTCGGTGAGGATCGAGGCGGGCATCGTGGGCACGCCGCCGGGGCCGGCAATGAAGTAGCGCTCGTTCGAGGTGACGTTCTTGAGGCCCACGATCCGGCGGTCGGCCTCCAGCTCGAGGATCCGGTCCACGAGGAGGAAAGGGGAGCGGTGGGGAAGGATCGCCTTGATGTCCTCGATCTCGAGGGGCAGCTTCAGCGGGGCGACGCTCATGAGAGGGCCAGTGTACCCCGCGCCGGGCCGCCGCGGGCGCCGTGCTAGCATGACCCGTGCCGCAGCCTCCCGGCGTGAAGACGGGCCCGCCGCTGCCCGGGGAGCTCCTCGCCGACCTGCTGGCCCTCGTCGGCGAGATCAACGCCGTGCTCGAGCCGGACGAGCTGTTCCACGCGATCGCCCAGAAGCTGCGGCGGATCGTGGACTACCGCATCCTCGACATCTTCCTGCCCGACCCCGAGGGTTTCCTCGCGCCGGCCCACGTCGAGGGCTACGAGCTCGAGCTCGCCTCGCGCTTCCGGGTGCGCGTGGGGGAAGGGATCGTGGGGGCGGCCGCCCTCACGCGCGAGCCGGTCTTCGTGCCCGACGTCTCCCGGGACCCCCGCTACATCCCGTTCTTCCCCGGCGTCGTGGCCGAGCTCGCCATCCCGCTCGTGAGCAAGGACCACCTGGTGGGTGTGCTGAACATCGAGGGCCCGGCGGCCTCGCCCTTCACCCCCGCCGCGCGCACCGCGCTCCAGGTCCTCGCGGGGCACCTCGCGGTGGCGATCGAGAACGCGACGCTCTACCGCGAGACGCGCTGGTACGCCGGCCTCCTCGCCACGCTTTACGAGATCGGGAAGGAGACGGCCTCGATCCTCGACCTCGACGCGCTGCTCCAGCGGCTGGCCGAGATCGTCAAGCGCGTGATCGACTACGAGATGTTCGGGATCCTGCTGCTGAACGAGGAGCGGGACGAGCTCGTGCTGCGCCGGGCCGTCAACTTCGGCCCGGGCCGCGAGCGCAGCCGCCTCCCGGTGTCCGAGGGCCTGTGCGGCGCGGCGGTGCGCAGCCGCGAGCCGGTCCTGGTGGGCGACGTGCGCAAGGACCCCCGCTACGTGAGCCTCGTCCCGGAGACACGCTCCGAGCTGGTGGTGCCTCTCGTGCACAAGGACCGCGTGATCGGCGTCCTCGACCTCGAGTCCCCGGTGCTCGACCGCTTCACCGAGCAGCACCTGAAGGTCCTGACCCCCCTCGCGAGCCAGGTGGCGGGGGCGATCGAGAACGCGCGGCTCTATGCCGAGGTGCGCAAGAACGACGAGCGGCTGTCGCGGGAGCTGCGGATCGCCCGCGACATCCAGCACGCGCTGTTCCCCGAGGGCTCCCCGTCCGGGGCGGGCTGGGAGGCCTCGGCCCACTTCCGCCCCGCCCGCGAGCTCGGGGGCGACCTCTACGACTTCTACGACATGGGCGGCGGGCTCCTCGGCGTCGCCACCGGCGACGTGGCGGGGAAGGGCGTCCCGGCGGCCCTGTACGCGGCCTTCGCCTCGGGCACCATCCGTGCCCGGGCGTTCGAGCGTCGCGGGCCGGCCGACCTGATGCAGCGGGTGAACCGTTCGCTGCGCCGGCGGGGGATCGAGGGCCTCTTTTGCACCCTCGCGTACGCCCTCTTCGACTTCCAGGACCGGTCGCTCCGCGTCGCGAACTCCGGCCTTCCCCACCCTTTCCACTACCGGGCGGCGGAGAGGCGGGCGGCGCCGCTCGCCGTCTCCGGGCTGCCCCTCGGGACCTTCGACGGGGTGAGCTACGACGAGATCGCCGTGGATCTCGCGAAGGGCGACGTCGTCGTCTTCTACACCGACGGCCTGGTCGAGGCGCGCCAGGGCCGGGAGGAGTACGGGCCGGAGAGGCTGCAGAAGGGGCTCGAGACCCACGCCGCGCTCGCCGCCCCGGAGCTCGGGGAGCAGCTCCTGGCGGACCTCGAGGGCTTCCTCGGGGACGAAACCCCCGCCGACGACGTGACACTCATCGTCGTCAAGGTCATTTGAATCAGAGCTTTCCGGCTTTCGACCCGGACGTGCGCCGCATCACAGGTCGTCCCGGCGGGACGGCTATACTGGGTTTTTCGAGCGCACACCAGGGGTCCTGTTGAAGAAGACCGCGTTTGTCATGGCGCTGGCCGCCCTCCCGGTCTCCGCCCCCGGGCAGGTGCTCTCCTTCTCCGCCCGGAGCGACCTGGTGGTCTTTTCCGCCACTGCGGTGGACGGCAAGGGCCGGCCGGTGACCGATCTGCGGAAGGAGGACTTCCGCATTCTCGAGGAGGGGCGGACGCAGCCGATCGCCCACTTCCACGGGGGGCGGGGCCTGCCGGCACGCATCCTGCTGCTCGTGGACGCCAGCGGTTCCATGAGCGAGGAGCAGAAGGTCGCCAACGCAAGGTGGGCGGCCGCACGGCTGCTCGAGGAGCTCGCCCCGGACGACCTGGTGGCGGTGGCCGGCTTCGACAGCCGCTACTGGGGCGTCGTGGCCTTCACGCGCGACCGCGAGGCCGTCCGCAAGGGGATCGAGACGATCGCCCCGTTCGGCTCGACCGCGCTGCACGATGCCCTCGACAAGGCGGCGCGCGACATCGCCAGCCACGGCGAGGGACGCCGGGCGGTCGTGGTCCTGACCGACGGGGTCGACACCTCGAGCGAGAAGTCGCCCGACGAGGTCATCGCGCGATCGCGCGCTCTCGACGTGCCGATCTACTCGGTCTCCGTCGTGTCGCCGCTCGACGACCCGGCCTCGCCTTCGTTCCTCGGGCAGAAGGAGGCCGGGGAGGCCGCCGCCGCCACCGAGACCCTGGCGCGCTACGCGGAGCTGTCCGGGGGATCCGCCTTCCGGGTGAGCAACCCCGCCGCCTTGCGCGTCGCCGCCGACCGGATCGCGGGAGAGCTGAAGCACCAGTACCGTCTCGGGTGGGACGCTCCCACGGGGCCCGCCCGCTTTCGCCGCGTCGTGGTGCAGTCGACCCGCAAGGGGGTCACCGTGCGCACCCGCAGCGGGTACCTGCCGCCGTCGTAGTCGTCCCACGGCGGCCGGGTCGGGAATCCCTCCCCCCGCCGCCCCGACAAGGAGGTCTTCGAGTGAGAACCCTGATCGTGCCGCTTCTCGCGGCGAGTGTCGCCATCGCGGGCTGTGCCAAGAAGTCGTACGTGCAGCGCGAGGTGGGCGAGGTCAACAAGAAGGTGGACGCCGTCTCCGTCGAGGTGGAGAAGACCCAGCAGCGCGTGCAGCAGAACGAGGTCCGCCTCGACGCCGTGGACAAGTCGGCCCAGTCCGGGATCAGCGAGGCCAAGGGCTCGGCGCAGGCCGCGATGACGAAGGCGCAGGAGGCCGAGCGCGCCGCCAAGGGCAAGCTCGTCTACACCGTCACCCTGTCGAACGACAAGGTGCGCTTCCCGGTGAACAAGGCCGAGATCAGCGACGAGGCCAAGGCGATGATCGACGAGGCCGTGGGCCCGCTGGTCAAGGAGAACCGCGGCGTCTGGTTCGAGATCGAGGGGCACACCGACAACACCGGGGACGCCGCCTACAACTTCAAGCTGGGCGAGGAGCGGGCGATGGCGGTGCGCGACTACATCGCGAGGACGCACGCCGTCGCGCTCAACCGGCTGAACGTCATCTCCTATGGCGAGGAGAAGCCGGTCGTCGAGAACAAGACCCGTGAGGAGCGCGCCCAGAACCGCCGGGTGGTGATCCGCATCCTGGAGTAGGCAGGAGAGGGCGTCTCTTTTCTGGGGGGTGCTGCGCCGCACCCCCCAGCTCGTCCCGTCGGGGATTGCCGTGTGAGAACCCGGGCCCGGGAATGCGGGAGGCCGGCCGGCCGTATCATTGCCGGAGGTGATGGGACTCCCCGAACGGGCCGTGCGGACCGAGGCGACCGACCCGGGGCCGGACGAGTCGTTCCTCCTGGCCCGGGCACGGCAGGGAGATCGCGCGGCCTTCGAGACGATCGTGCGGCGGCACCAGCGGCGCGTGTACGGGGTGGCCCTGCGCATCGTGCGTGCCCACGACGTGGCGGACGACGTGGCCCAGGAGGCGTTCGTGCGGGCGTGGCGGTCCCTCGATCGCTTCGATCTCGGGCGGCCGTTCGGCCCCTGGATCTGCCGGATCGCCGCGAACCTGGCGGTGAACCACGTGCGCTCGCCGCGCGCCCGGGAGGAGGGCTTGCCCGAGGGCTACGGGGAGACCCGATCCGCGGACCCGGGGCCACTGGGGAACGTCCTCGACGCGGAGGCGCGCCGGGTGCTCGACGCCGCGGTGGGGAGCCTGAGCGCCGAGCAGCGCGCGGTCTTCGTCCTGCGGACGGTCGAGGAGATGTCGTACGAGGAGATCGCCGGGGCGCTCGGCATCAGTCCGGGCACGGTGATGAGCCGTCTCTTCCGGGCGCGCGAACGCCTGGCGAAGGCCCTCGCCCCGTATCTCGGGGCCGCGGCCCGGCGCGGCAAGGCGGTGGAATCGTGAGCGGCCACGAACGCGAGCGCCTCAGCGCCTACCTCGACGACGAGCTGACCCCGGGCGAGCGGACCGAGGTGGAGGCCCACCTCGCGGCCTGTCCCGGGTGCGCGGCCTTCCTGGCGGACTTGAGGGCGGTGGACGCCGCGGCCGACGGTCTTCCCGCCGAGGCCCCGGCGGGCTACTTCGACACGTTCCCCTCGCGCGTCCGGGCCCGGCTCGGAGCGGGGTCGAAGGCACCGGCACGGACGCGCCGGCTTCCCGCGTGGACCTGGGCGGCGGCGGCCGCCCTGCTGCTCGCGGTGGTGGCGCCGCTGACGCTGCGCCAGGGGGCGCTCGGCCGCGCCCCCGCGGCGGCGCCGAGCCCCGGGGGCCGCCAGCCCGCGCTCGCGGAGCCGGAGCAGAAGCGCGAGCGCGAAGCGCCGGAGGTGGCGCCGGCGGCCGCGGCGCGAACGCCGCCCGCGCTCCGCGCATCGCCCGCCAAGGCGTTCCCGGCTGCCGAGGCCCCTCCGTCCGTCGCCGGGGGGCCGCCCCCCGCTGGAAGGAGCGCCGAGGGCCTGGCGGAGCGCGAAGCCGCCCGGGTGCCGCTCCCGGGCGCGCCGGAGGAAGACGCGTCCTCCCGCCCAATGCAGGCCGACGCGCCGGCGCCGAGCGCCCTGCGCGAGGCGCCGGTGGCGAACGAGGCCTTCGGGGCGTCCGCCGGCGCGCGAGTGCCGGCGCGCCACGCGCCGGCCGTCGCCACGGACTCGGTGGAATCCTCGGCCCGCCAGGGTCCGTTGGCCGTCGGGGCGACCTACGGGTCCGAGCCGGAGCGAGCGTTCCGGCGGCTCGAGACCTCGCGCCCGCGTTCGGCCGCGGAGTGGCGGCGCCAGCGTGACGCGTGGAGCGCTTTCGCCGCCGCCCACCCCGCCGACCCCCTCGCCGACGAGGCGCGCGTCCGGGCGATCGAGGCCGGTCGCGAGGCATGGCGGGTGGGCGGCAACGAGGACGACGCGGAGGCCGTCCGCCGGGACGTGCGGGCCTACCTGGAGCGGGAGGATGCCCTCCAGAAGGAGCGCGTGGAGCGGCTGGGGCCGCTGCCCCCCCGCCGGCCCTGACGCCTGGGCACCCGGCGTGGGCTTCGAGCCCGGCGCGAGCGGTCGGGTGAGGGACCGCGTGATACGATCCCGGCTTCCCTGAAGCGTGGCGGGAGGTGTAGGGCCGATGCTCGTGGTGATGCGTCAGCACGCGAAGGCGGACGAGATCGAGGGCGTCGTCCGGGCGATCGAGGCCCGCGGCTTCAAGGCCCACGCGATCCCCGGCGCGCAGCGCACCGCCATCGGCATCACCGGCAACCGGGGGGCGGTGGACCGGCCGGTGTTCGAGAGCCTGCCCGGCGTGCTCGAGGTCATCCCCGTCACCCACGCGTACAAGCTCGTCTCGCGCGAGGTGAAGCCTGAAGACACGATCGTCCGTGTCGGGGACGTCCCGGTGGGCGGCCGCGAGTTCGTGATCGCGGCCGGCCCCTGCGCGGTGGAGTCGCTGGAGCAGACGCTCACCGTGGCGCGCGGGGTCAAGGCCGCCGGGGCGCGCCTGCTGCGGGGCGGCGCCTTCAAGCCGCGCACCAGCCCGTACGCGTTCCAGGGTCTGGGCGAGGAGGGGCTGCGGATCCTCGCCGCCGCCCGCGAGGAGACCGGCCTCCCGGTGGTCACGGAGGCGCTCGACGTCGAGAGTGTCGACGTCGTGGAGCGCTACGCAGACGCCATCCAGGTGGGCGCCCGGAACATGCAGAACTTCTCGCTGCTCCGGCGGTGCGGCAAGGCGCGAAAGCCCGTGCTCCTCAAGCGCGGCCTCGCCGCGACCCTGGAGGAGTTCCTGATGTCGGCCGAGTACATCCTGGCCGAGGGGAACTACCAGGTCGTCCTCTGCGAGCGGGGTGTGCGGACCTTCTCGGACTTCTCGCGCAACACGCTGGACCTGGCGGTGGTGCCGGCGGTGAAGGCGCTCTCGCACCTCCCCATCCTCGTGGATCCCTCGCACGGCACCGGTCGTCGGGACAAGGTGGCGCCCATGTCCCGGGGGGCGGCGGCGGTCGGGGCGGACGGGCTGATCGTCGAGGTGCACCACGACCCCGACACGGCGCTGTCCGACGGCCCGCAATCGATCACCCCGGCCGCCTTCGCCGCCCTCGTGAGCGAGCTCCGCCAGATCGCCCCCGTCCTCGGCCGGACGCTGTAAGGCCGACGCGGCCGGGCTTCAGTCCAGCCGGATCAGCTGCCGCTCGAGGAGGCGGGCAAAGATCAGCATCGCCTCCTCCTCGCCCATGGGGCAGAGCTTGAGGATCGACTGCACGTCCCACTGGCCGTTCACGCGCGACAGGACGAAGCCCTCGTGCGGGTCGAGGTTCTGCTTCGTGAGGGTCGCGAAATCGACCGCGAGGGAGGGCACTTTGTCGCGGGGGACGGCGTGGACCTGCCGCTCGCGCTGGCGGGCCTCCATCGCCGCGATGAGGCCCTTCTTGGCGTTCTGGTTCAGGCGGTCGAGGGCCAGCACGTCCTCGTAGGCCTTGAGCGCGGCCTCGTAGCGCTTCTCCTGCAGCCTCTGGTAGGCGAGGGCCAGGAGGTCCTGGATGGCGCCCACCGGGTCTGCCGCCTGGCTCTCGGCCCGGACCTGGCCGACCGCCAGCAGACCCCTCGAGTGCAGGTCGAAGACGAGGGCCGCGGTCTCGAACTCCGAGCGGCGCAGCTCGAGGCTCATCTCGGCGAGGCTCTTGCCGGCTGCGGCAAGGGTCAGGACCTGCTTCTCGACAGGGTCGGTCCCCGCGGGCGGCGGACCGCTGACCTTGAAGGTCGTCTCGAGGTTGGGGAAGACGGCACGGATCCGCTGCCACTCGTCGACCCGGCGGATTCCCTCCAGGATCACCGGGGTCACCAGGGACTCGAAGGTGATGTGGATGTTCTCGGGGAACTCCCCCTCGCGGAACTCGAATTGCCCGGAGGGCCAGAGGAACAGGTCGTAGACCGTCTCCTCGGCCTTGGCCTTGAGCGCGCGGCGCAGGTCGTCCTCGCTGAGGACGCCGTCCGCGACGAGGATCGAGCCGAGGAGCCGGCCCTTCTCCTCCTGGGCCAGCAGCGCGCGGAACAGCTGCTCCTCGGTGACCAGACGGAGGCGGATCAGGAACTGGCCGAGCGACTCCCGGGGGTCGTTCGACCAGGACGAGAAGATGTTGCCCTCGCGCAGGATGATGCGCTTCTGGACGGAGCGCCGCTCGACGTGCAGGGTGCCCGTCTTGCGGCCCGAGGCGATCCACTGCAGGACGTCGGGCAGGGCCATCGTCCGCAGGTCGCCGCGGAGGCTCATGTTTCAGCGCCCGGTCGAGAGCTTCAGCTCTCGTCCCAGGACAGGTCCCAGAAGAGGTAGTCGCGCCAGCTGTCGGGGGTGCGGTGGACGCCGAGGCTCAGCGTGAGATGCGGCAAGGACGGCGGGCGGCGCGGGCGCCGGACGAGGCGCAGGCCCGCCTGCTCGGGCAGGAGGTCGCCCTTGCGGCGGTTGCAGGGGATGCAGCAGGTGACGATGTTGTCCCAGTCCTTGCGTCCGCCGCGGGCGACCGGGACGACGTGGTCGAACGTGAGCTGGGAGGGTGGGAAGCGCTCGCCGCAGTACTGGCAGGCGTGCTCGTCGCGGGCGTAGACGTTGGCCCGGGAGAACGGCACTTCGGCGAACGAGCGTTTCATACGGACGTGACGGAGGAGGCGAAGCACCGAAGGGAGCCTCACCCGGACCGTGACGCCCCGGATCTCCCGGTCGTAGACGGCGATGACCTCGACCTTGCCCTGGAAGAGGAGGGTGATCGCTTTTTGCCACGGAACGACCCTCAGGGGCTCGTAAGTGGCGTTCAGGACGAGCGTTTGGTCCATCGGCGCGATCGGAGAGATTGTGCCGTCGGCGTCCGAGCGCTGTCAAGGACGCCCGGGGTCTCGCCGGGGAGTGCCCGGCTACTAGCGCTGGACCCTCGCCGCGCCGCCCTTCATGACCCGTTCGACCTCGGCCAGGGTCGCCATCGTGGTGTCGCCAGGGGTCGTCATGGCCAGGGCGCCGTGGGCGGCGCCGCAGTCGACCGCCCACTGGGGGTCCTTGCCCGCCAGGAACCCGTAGACGAGGCCGGAGGCGAAGGAGTCCCCCCCGCCCACGCGGTCCCAGATCTCGAGCCCGTCGTGGGCGCGCGAGGGGTAGAGACGGCCGCCGGTGTAGAGCACCGCCGCCCAGTCGTTGACCGAGGCGGACCTCACGTTGCGGAGCGTCGTGGCCACCGCCTGGAAGTTCGGGAAGGCAGCCACCGCCTTCTCGATCATCTTCCGGAAATTCGCGGGGTCGAGGGCCGAGAGGTTCTCGTCGAGCCCCTCCACCTCGAAGCCCAGGGCCGCGGTGAAGTCCTCCTCGTTGCCCAGCATCACGTCGACGTAGGCGGCGAGCTCGCGGTTGACCTCCTGGGCGCGCTTCTTTCCGCCGATCGACTTCCAGAGCGACGCGCGGTAGTTGAGGTCGTAGGAGACGAGCGTGCCGTGCCTCTTCGCCGCCGCCATGGCCTCCTTGGCCACGAGGGGCGTCGTCTCGGAGAGCGCGGCGAAGATCCCGCCCGTGTGGAGCCAGCGCGCGCCTTGCTTCCCGAAGAGGGCGTCCCAGTCGACGTCGCCCGGCTTCATCTGCGAGGCCGCGGTGTGACCGCGATCCGAGCAGCCCACGGCCGCACGCACGCCGAAGCCGCGCTCGGTGAAGTTCAGGCCGTTGCGCACCGTTCGCCCGACGCCGTCGTCGGGCACGAAGCGGACGTAGCTCTGGTCGACGCCCCCCTGGTAGACCAGGTCCTGCAGGAGCCGGCCCACCGGGTTGTCGACGAAGGCGGTGACGATGGCGGTTCGCAGCCCGAAGCAGCGCTTGAGTCCCCGGGCGACGTTGTACTCGCCGCCGCCCTCCCACACCTGGAAGGCGCGCGCGGTGTGGATCCGGGTGTCGCCGGGGTCGAGGCGGAGCATCACCTCGCCGAGGCTCACGAGGTCGAAGCGGCAGTCGGAGGTGGGCTTGATGTCGAGGGCCATGGCTCTGGGCTCCGCCGGGCGGCCGGGGCGCGGCGCGGCCGGGCGTGGCGACGGTATCGCCGGCGCGCGGGGCGTGTCAATGAGGGGCCTTAGCCCAGGAGCATGGCGTCGCCGTAGGAGTAGAAGCGGTAGCGCTGCCGGACGGCCTCGGCGTAGGCGGAGAGGACGCGCTCGCGCCCGCCGAAGGCGCTCACCAGGAGGAGGAGCGACGAGCGGGGCAGGTGGAAGTTCGTGAGGAGCGCGTCCACGGCGCGGAAGCGGTAGCCGGGGACGATGACGAGGCCCGTTTCGCCCTCCCCGGGACGCAGACGGCCTCCGGGGCCGAGTGCCGTCTCGAGGGCGCGGGTCGCGGTGGTGCCCACAGCGACGACGCGGCGGCCTTCGGCCCGCGCGCGGTCGACCGCGATCGCCGTGTCCTCGGGGATGGTGAATCGCTCGGGGTCGACGCGGTGCTGCCGCACGTCCGCCGCCTCGACCGGCCGGAACGTCCCGGGGCCGACGTGGAGCACGAGCTCCGCGCGCTCGATGCCGCGCTCGAGCAGGCGCTCGAGCAGGGCGGGCGTGAAGTGGAGGCCGGCGGTCGGGGCGGCCACGGAGCCTCTCTCGCGGGCGTAGACCGTCTGGTACCGCTCCCGGTCCGACGGTGCATCGGCTCGGCGGATGTAGGGGGGCAGGGGCACGTGGCCGTGGCGCTCGAGCGCCGCCTCGGGAGTGAGGCCGTCCGGGAGGAGGCGGACACGGCGCAGGGGGGGCGGGGGCGCCCCGTCCCCGGCCGCCGGCGCGCCCGCCCCGGGGTCCTCGATCTGCACGCGCAGGCCCGTCCCGACGTCGACGACGGCGCCCGGCCGCAGGCGCCTTCCGGGCCGGACCAGGGCGTCCCAGAGGTCCGGCGCGTGGCACCGCACCAGCAGGATCTCTGCCGCGCCGCCGCCCTGTCGGAGGCCGAGGAGGCGAGCGGGGAACACGCGGCTGCGGTTGGTGACGAGCAGGTCGCCGGGGCGCAGGAGCTGCGGCAAGTCGGAGAACGTGCGGTGGGAGAGCGCACCGCTCGCCCGCTCGAGCAAGAGCAGCCGCGAGGTGTCGCGCACCGCCAGAGGCTCCTGGGCCACCAGCTCCGGCGGCAGCTCGAAGTCGTACGCCTGGACCTCGTAGTCCGAGGGGTCACCGGCCATCGCGTCAGAACAGCTTCTTCTGGGGGCTGGCCGCCGGCGCGGAGTCGGGGACGGGCAGGCCGAGGTGCTGGTAGGCGCGGGGTGTGGCCGTGCGCCCGCGCGGCGTGCGGTCGAGGAAGCCGTGCTGCAGGAGGTAGGGCTCGTAGATGTCCTCGATGGCGTCGGGCTCCTCGCTGATCGCCGCGGCCAGGGCGTTCACGCCGACCGGGCCGCCGCCGAACTTCTGGATGATCGTGAGGAGGAGGCGGCGGTCCACCTCGTCGAAGCCGTGGGCGTCCACCTCGAGGAGGGCGAGGGCGTCGCGGGCGACGGCGGCGGTGATGGCGCCGTCGGCCCGGACCTGGGCGAAGTCGCGCACGCGCCGCAGGAGGCGGTTGGCGACGCGGGGCGTCCCGCGGCTGCGGCCGGCGATCTCGCTCGCGCCGTCCGGGTCGATGGGGACCCCGAGGATCCGGGCGGAGCGGGTGACGATGTGGTGAAGGTCGGCTTCATTGTAGAAGTCGAGGCGGTGGACGATCCCGAACCGGCCGCGCAAGGGGGCGGTGAGGAGGCCGGCCCGCGTGGTGGCACCGATCAGGGTGAAGGGCTTGAGGGGGATCTTCATGGACCGCGCGCCGGGGCCGGTGCCGATCATGAGGTCGAGGCTGTAGTCCTCGAGGGCGGGGTAGAGGATCTCCTCGACCTTCGCGTCGAGGCGGTGGATCTCGTCCACGAAGAGGATCTCGCGGTGCTCGAGCGCGGTGAGCAGGGCCGCCAGGTCCCCGGCGCGCTCGATGACCGGCCCCGCGGTGCCCTTGATGGGCACGCCGAGCTCGTTCGCGATCACGTGGGCGAGGCTGGTCTTGCCGACGCCGGGCGGGCCGAAGAGCAGGATGTGGTCGATGGCGTCGCCGCGCCCGCGAGCGGCCTCGATGGCCACCCGCAAGTTGGCGATCACCTGGGGCTGCCCCACGTACTCGTCGAGGCGGCGCGGGCGGAGGGAGACCTCGAAGCCGAGGTCGTCGTCGATGGGCCGGCCGGTGACGAGGCGGTCGTTCACGATGCCGCCAGTCTATCGCCCCGACAGGGTGCGGAGGGAGAGGCGCAGGAGGTCCTCGAAGCGGCCCGTCGCGTTCTGCTCGAGAGCGCGGTCGACGCCCCTCTCCGCTTCGGGTCGCGAGTAGCCGAGGTGGACGAGGGCGGAGACGAGGTCCTCCTTCGCGGCGGACGGGGGTCCCGCGGGGGCGGCCTCCTCGGTGGCGGCGAGCCCCTGGACCTTGTCCTTGAGCTCCAGGACGAGCCTCTCGGCGGTCTTCTTGCCGACCCCGGGGATTCGGGTGAGGCGGGCGACGTCGCTCGAGCGGAGCGCGGCCACGAGGTCGGGGGCCTCGATGCCGGAGAGGATCGACAGGGCGAGCTTGGGTCCCACGCCGGAGACGGCGATGAGACGCTCGAACAGAGCCTGCTCCCCCGAGGTCAGGAAGCCGAACAGGGCGAGGGTGTCCTCTCGCACGTGGGTGTGGGTGAGGAGGGTGACCTCGTCGCCGGCCTCGCCGATCCGGTAGAAGGTGCTGAGCGGGATGGACACGCGGTAGCCGACGCCGCCCACGTCGACGATGGCCTCCTGCGGCTCCTTGCGGACGAGGCGCCCCCGGACCTGCGCGATCACGAGGGCACACCGACCGCGGGCACGAGGCACGCGAAGCAGAGGGCGACGGCGAGGGCGTCGGTCGCGTCCCCCGGCGCGGCGTCCTGCGGCAGGGCGAGCATGCGGGTGACCATGAAGGCGACCTGGCTCTTCTCGGCCCGGCCGAAGCCCGTCACCTGCTGCTTCACCGTGGCCGGGGGGTACTCATGGACCGCCAGGCCGGCCTGCGCGCCGGCCAGGAGCACGACCCCGCGCACGTGACCGAGGACGAGGGCGGTCCGCGTGTTGGCGGCGTGGAACACGTCCTCGACCGCAAGGGCGTCGGGCCGCAGCCGCTCGATGAGGATCGTGACGCCAGCGTGGATGTGGCGAAGCTTCTCGGGAAGAGAGATCCCCGCCCCGGGGGCGAGGACGCCGGTCTCGACGAGACGGTGGCGTCGCCCGTCGGTCTCGATGGCCCCGTAGCCGGTGCGCATCGAGCCGGGGTCGACGCCGAGGACGATCATGCCTGCGGCCTAGCTGGCGGCCGCGGCCTCCATCTCCTTCTCCGAGATGTCGGAGTTGTCCCAGACGTTCTGCACGTCCTCGTGGTCGTCGAGGAACTCGACGAGCTTGAGGTGCTGCTGGGCCTTGGCGCCCTCGAGGGGGACCGTGTTGTCGGCGAGCTTCTTGACCTCGGCCTCGTCGGGCTCGATCCCGGCCTTCTTGATCGCCTCGCGCACGGCCTCGAAGGCGTGCTGCGTGGTGTAGACGGTGAACCCCTCGGCCTCGGTGACGATGTCGTCGGCCCCGGCGTCGAGGGCGATCTCCATGAGCCGGTCCTCGGTGGTCTTGTCGGCGGCGATCGCGATGACGCCCTTGGGCTTGAACATGTAGCCGACGCTGCCCGCCCCGCCCAGGTTGCCGCCGTGCTTCGAGAAGATGTGCCGGATCTCCGAGACGGTGCGGTTGCGGTTGTCGGTCGTGCCCTCGACGAGGATCGCGACGCCGCCCGGGCCGTAGCCCTCGAGGACCAGGTCCTCGTAGGTGGTGCCCTCGAGCTCGCCCGTGCCCTTCTTGATGGCGCGGGTGATGTTGTCCGCGGGCATGTTCGAGGCCTTCGCCTTGTCGACCGCGGTGCGCAGGCGCGGGTTGGCGTCCGGGTCGCCGCCGCCGATGCGGGCGGCGATCGTCATCTCACGGATGATCTTGGTGAAGAGCTTGCCCCGCTTGGCGTCGAGGGCGCCCTTCTTGTGCTTGATGGTGTGCCATTTGGAGTGTCCGGACATGGTCCTTCTCCTGCGTGCTGGATGGCGTGAAGTTTAGCACCGGCGGCGGGCCGGCCGCGCCGCCAAAAGAAAAGCCCCGGTCCCTGAGGACCGGGGCTTGTCGAGCATGAAGAAAAAAGTCCCGGCAACGTCCTACTCTCCCACCAGGTCGCCCTGACAGTACCATCGGCGCAGGAGGGCTTAACGGCCGTGTTCGGAATGGGAACGGGTGTGGCCCCTCCGCC
>Ga0316622_100000616_pt1 | contig 21214 bp, 19 predicted proteins | sample OWC_Aug_OW2_C1_D_FD_207646 | JGI IMG/M metagenome (GOLD analysis project Ga0316622, IMG submission 207646) | Wetland soil microbial communities from Old Woman Creek delta, Ohio, United States - OWC_Aug_OW2_C1_D5_C | ecosystem: Environmental > Terrestrial > Soil > Wetlands | place: USA: Ohio... | reverse complement strand
GGTTTGAAGGTTTTCATGCGCGCACTATACGGGAAACTGCGAGACCTCGGGAGAGGGAATCCGCTGCGTCAACAGATTTTTTCTCCGACAGGCTCCTAGTACAGGTGGCAGGACACCCAGTGCCGAGGCGCAACCTCACGCAGCGTCGGCTCTTCCTTGTCGCAGCGCTCGAATCGCTTGTGACAGCGGGTGTGGAAGCGGCACCCCTTCGGGGGGTGGATCGGGCTTGGCGGATCCCCTTCCAGGATGATGCGCCGGCGCTTCGTGGTGGGATCGGGAATCGGAATGGCCGACAGAAGAGCCTCGGTGTAGGGGTGGAGCGGCTTGGCGTACAGCTCCTGGCTGTCCGCCAGCTCCACGATCTGGCCAAGGTACATAACCGCCACACGATCGCTGATGTGCTCGACCACCCGGAGGTCGTGGGCGATGAAGAGATAGGTGAGGTTGAACTGTTCCTGCAAGTCCTCCAGCAGGTTGATCACCTGCGCCTGGATCGACACGTCCAGCGCCGAGATGGGTTCGTCGGCGATGATCAGTTTCGGATTCACGGCGAGGGCTCGCGCGATGCCGACGCGCTGCCGCTGTCCCCCGCTGAACTCGTGCGGGTAGCGGTGCATCTGCTCCGGGCTCAGCCCGACCTTCTGCAGGAGGTCCGCCACGCGCTCGCGCCGCTCCTGGCGCGTCTTGCACAGCTTGTGGATGACGATCCCCTCGCCCACGATCTGCTCCACGGTCATGCGCGGGTTCAGGGACGAGTACGGGTCCTGAAAGATGATCTGCATCCGCTGCCGCAGGCCGCGCATCTCGCTCTTGCCGGCCGTGAAGATGGACACCTGCTCGAAGAACACCTCCCCCGCCGTGGGTTCGATCAGACGCAGGATCACGCGGCCCGTCGTGGACTTGCCGCAGCCCGACTCGCCGACCAGGCCCAGCGTTTCCCCGCGCACGAGGTCGAAGCTGACACTGTCCACGGCGTGGACCTTGGCCGGCTCTCCCCAAAAGAAACCGCGCTTGATGTCGAAATGCTTGGTGAGGTTCCGAACCTGGAGAAGGTTGTCATTGGCCATGCGCGGTTCCTTCAATACAGGCAGCATCGCACGATGTGATCCGCCGACCCCTTCGCCTTGAGCTGCGGCTCGTCGCCGCGGCAGGCGTCGAACACTTTGGTGCAGCGGGCTTGGAACTTACAGCCTCGGGGCAGGTCCAGGAGGTCGGGGACCATGCCGGGGATCGCTTGGAGGCGCGGCCGCCGCTCCGCTTTCTCGATTCGGGGAATGGAATTCAAGAGACCCTGTGTGTACGGGTGCAGCGGGTTCGTGAACAGTTCCAAAACCGGCGCCTGTTCCACCACGCGCCCCGCGTACATCACCGCCACGCGCGCGGCCGTGTCGGCCACCACACCGAGGTCGTGCGTGATGAGCATCACGGCCATTCCCAGCTCCGTCTTGAGCTGGTTCAGCAGCTCCAGGATCTGCGCTTGGATCGTGACGTCCAGGGCCGTCGTCGGCTCGTCGGCAATGAGGAGGTGCGGGTTGCACGAGAGGGCCATGGCAATCATCACCCGCTGTCGCATGCCGCCCGACATCTGATGCGGGTACTCCTTCACCCGACGGTCGGCGTCGGGAATGCGGACCAGGCGCAGCATCTCGATCGCCTTGTTCCAGGAGTCGCGCTTGGAGAGCCGTTGATGCAGGCGGATGCCCTCGGCGATCTGATCCCCCACCGTGAACACCGGGTTCAGGGAGGTCATGGGCTCCTGGAAGATCATGGAGATGGAGGCGCCCCGGACCTTCCGCATCTCGTCTTCCCGCAGGTCCAGAAGGTTCCGGCCGTCCAGCAGGATCTTCCCGCCCACGATCTTGCCCGGCGGGTTGGGGATCAGCCGCAGCACCGACAGGGCGGTCACGCTCTTGCCGCACCCCGACTCCCCCACCACGCCGAGGGTTTCCCCTTTCCGAACCGTGAGGCTCACGCCGTCTACGGCGCGCACCGTTCCGGCATCGGTGACGAAGTGGGTCTGCAGATCCTGGATATCGAGAAGGATTCCGTTCTTACTCGTCGCGGTCTGGCTCATGCGATATCCTTCGCTAGGGCTGACACAAAACGCGGGTGAGTCTAGCATCGGCACCAAGACAGAGCAACATCAAAAAATGCTCACTTCGGGTTCGTTCTTGGCGGCTCCGCGTCCCCGTGGCTCGACCACCCGCGGGCGTGCGAGGATCCCGTCGATCGTGATGCAGCGCCGGTCGCGCACGAGCGAGCGCGCATCCGCCCCTCAGATCCGCATCCGCGGATCGAGCGCGTCGCGCAGAGCGTCGCCGACAAGGTTGAACCCGAGAACGGAGAGCATGATCGTGACGCCGGGAAAAAAGAACGCCCACCACGCCCCGCTGGTGAAGAACTTGTAACTGTCCGCCAGCATCGCGCCCCACTCCGGCGTCGGCGGTTGCGCCCCCAGACCGAGAAAGCCCAGGGCCGCCGCCTCCAGGATGGCGAATGCGATGGCCAGCGTGGTCTGCACGGCCAACGGCGGCAGGGTGTTCGGGAAGATGTGCCCCATGACGACGCGCAGCGGACTGCCCCCCAACCCGCGGGCGGCCACGACGAATTCCCGCTCCTTCAACGCCAGGACTTCCCCGCGGGTGATCCGCGCGTAGAAGGGAATGGTCACCACACTGATGGCGATCAGGGAGTTGCGCAGTCCGGGGCCGATCATCGCCACGATCGAGATCGCCAGCAGCGTCGCCGGAAATGCCAGCAGGATATCCATGCAGAACATGATGCAGAGATCCAGCCGTCGTCCCGTGTACCCCGCCAGGAGCCCGAGCACCGAGCCCAGGAGAGCCGCCATGATGACGGACCCGACGCCGAGGCTCAACGAAACCCGCGCGCCATGAAGGATGCGCATCAGGACATCGCGCCCCAGCGCGTCGGTCCCGAAGGGATGTGCCGGGCTTGGCGCCTTGAGTCGGGCCACGAGGTTCGAGTCTGTTGTGGCGTCGTACGGCAGGAAGATAGGGCTCAGGGCCGCGACGGCCGTGAAGAGGGCGATGATGACCAGCCCCACGCGGGCGACGCGATTCGCCAAGAGGCGTCGGATCGCCGCCTGGAGGGGGCTCAGTCCCTTTGCGCTGACGAGCGGTTCGCGCGGCTCAGTCATAACGGATGCGGGGGTCGACCACGGCGTACAGCAGGTCGGTCAGAAGGTTGACGAGGACGAAGATCGTGGCGATGAAGAGCGTGGCCCCCTGCACGATCGGATAGTCCCGCGCCTGGATCGCCTCGAAGATCCACAGACCGATCCCCGGCCACGAGAAGATGGTTTCCGTCAGGATGGCCCCCGCCAGAAGGCGTCCGATCTGGAGCCCCGTCACCGTCATCACGGGCAAAAGGGCGTTCCGCATCGCGTGGCGCAGGATCACCGCGCGCTGCGGCAACCCCTTCGACTCCGCCGTCCGGATGTAATCCTGCGACAGAATCTCGAGGAGACTGGCTCGGGTCATCCGGGCGATCACGGCCATGGGAATGGTGGAGAGCGCTACGGCCGGCAGGACGAGGTGCCGCGCGGCGGCCGCGAACGCCTCGCCATCTCCGGCCAACAGGCTGTCGACGAGGAAAAGATTCGTCACCGGCACAATCGTCACACTGGTGTTCAAACGGAATCCCGTCGGCAGGAGGCCCAGGACGACGCCGAAGACCCAGGCCAGCATCAGGCCAAGCCAGAAGATGGGCATCGAGACGCCGGTGAGAGCGATCAAGCGGGACAGGGCGTCGAAGAGGGAGTTCCGCCAGACGGCGGCCACGATCCCCATGGGTACCCCGATGAGGACGGCCACCGTGATGGCGGACAGCGCCAGCTCCACGGTGGCGGGGAAACGCTTCGCCAGGTCGTGCAGTACCGGGTCCCCGCGCAGGATGGATGCACCCAGGTCCCCGCGGACGATCTTGCCGACGTAGATGAGATACTGCACGTAGAGGGGCCGGTCCAGCCCCAGCTGGGTCCGGATCTCGGCAACCCGCTCCGGGGTGGCGCGTTCCCCCAGCATGGTGACGGCCGGGTCGCCGGGGATGAGGTGGATGAAGCCGAAGACGATGAGGGACACGCCGACGAGGACGGGGACGATCGTCAGGAATCGCTTGATCGCATACTGTCCCACGGTCACCCCGTCCTCGTTTGCGGTGTGGTCCTACTCGAAATACACCGTGTTGAAGTGCTCGCTGCCTGTCGGGTTCGCCACGTATCCCTTGACGTTCTTCTGGAACGCCAACGGGGGCTGGTTGTTGGCGATGAAGATACGGGCCACGTCATCGTGGATCATCTGCTCCGCCTTGCGGTACAGCTCCGCCCGCTTCTTCTGGTCGGTCATCTGCTGCGCCGTGAGCAGGACGTCCGACAGCTTCGGGTTCGCGTAGAACCCTTCGGGCGAATCCCCCGGCTTGCAGAAGAAGTAGCAGACGAAGTTGTCCGGGTCGCCGTTGTCCCCCGTCCAGCCCAGCATGTACAGCGGGAGCTGCCCGTTCTTTCGCTTGTCCAGGTAGACCGCCCAGTCCGTGGTCTGGAGCTTGACCTGGATTCCCACCTTGGCGAGGTCAGCGGCCATGGCCTCGGCGATCTCCTTCGGGTTCGGATAGTAGGGCCGTGAGACCGGCATGTACCAGAACGGCAGCGGCTCCTTCTTGCCGTCGTCCCAGGTGATCTCCTTCAGCCCACCACTGAAACCCGCGTCCCGCAGGAGCTGCTTGGCGCGCTCCGGATTGTACTCGTAATCCTTCAGCTCTTTGTTGTAGCCCCAGAGCGACGGCGGCTGGAACTGCGTGGCGACCATGCCCGTGCCCCCGAAGAGGGCGTCCACGATCCCCTTCTTGTTGATGGCATGGGCGATGGCCTGACGGACGCGGCCGTCCTGGAATTCCTTGACCTTGTAATTGAAGGCGAGGTAGCCTGTGGTGTTGGTCGGTCGCAGGATGATCTGCAGCTTCGGATCGTTCTTGACCACCTTCACGTCGTCGGGGTTGAGGCCCTCCATCCCGTGGATCTCTCCGGCCTTGAGGGCAGCTAAGCGCTGAGAGCTGTCCTTGATGTTCCGGATCACCACCCGCTGAAGCTTGGGGGCGTGGGCCTTGTCCCAGTAGTCTTTGTTGGCCTCCAGGATCACCTCCTGCCCCACCTTCCACTCCACGAACTTGTAGGGGCCGGTCCCCACCGGATTCTTCGTGAACGCCAGGCCATGCTTCTCCACCGCCTTGGGGCTGGCGAGGTCGAACACGAACATGCCCAGATTGCTCAGGAACGGACCTTGGGGAGCCTTCAGCGTGATCCGGACGGTCTGCGGGTTGACCGCTTCGACCTTGGTGATGATGCTCTTGTCGTCGAAGCCGTTGAACTGGTTGCCGTAATAATCGAAGCTCTTTCCCGCCTTCTTGATGTTCTCGTGCTGCGGATGCTTGGTATTCTTCCACCGGTCGAAGTTCCAGACCACGGCCGCCGCGTCGAACGGGGTCCCGTCGTGGAACTTCACCCCCTTGCGCAGGTGGAACGTCCACACCGTTCCCTCCTTGTTCACTTCCCACTTCTCCGCCAGGGCCGGCCCCACTTCAGTCGTCGCCCCCTTGTACTTCACCAGGCCTTCGTAGATCTGCCGGGTGATCCGGGACGAGATGCCGTCGGTGATGATGGCCGGGTCCAGGTCCACCGGCTCGCCTTGCGCCCCAAAGATGAAGGTGCTCTGGCCCGCGAATGCCGGCCCTCCAACCAGGAGCGCGCAGCCCAAGAGCAGCAGCATGGGGATGCGCCGTGTCCACATGGTCGTTCCCTCCTCGCGTGTGCGGTTACTCCGGCCGGCGGCTCAGCGCAGGCCGGCGATGGCGGCGGCCATCCGATCCATCCCCTGCTGGATCTTGTCCAGCGCCGTCGCGTAGGAGATGCGGATGTGCTGATCGCTGCCGAATTCCACCCCGGGGACGACGGCGATGCGCGCCGCGTCCAGCAAGAACGTGGTGAATTCCGTCGAGTTGGTGATGGCCCTGTCCCCGTGTCGCTTCCCGTAGAGGGTCGACACGTTGGGGAAGACGTAGAACGCGCCCTCCGGGCTGTGGCAGCGTATCCCGGGCATGGCGTTGAGCCGGTCCACGATGTACCGCCGCCGCTTGGCAAACTCCTCGCGCATGCGCTGCGTCGGCTCCTGCGAGCCGGTGAGCGCCACCACGGCTCCCCGCTGGGCGAACGAGGTGGGGTTCGAGGTCATCTGGCCCTGCAGGCCGTCCATGGCCTTGATCACCTCCGCCGGACCCGCCGCATAGCCGAGCCGCCACCCCGTCATCGCGTAGGCCTTGGACATCGAGTTGACGACGATCGTGCGGGCGTACATGGCGTCGCTCAGCGACGCAATACTCACGTGCTGGTATCCGTCGTAGACCAGCGCCTCGTACGTCTCGTCGGAGACGACAACCAATCCGCGCTCCACCGCCAAGGCGGCAATACCCTCCAGCTCGACACGGCTCAGCGCCGAACCGGTCGGATTGGAGGGCGAGTTCAGGACGACGAGCTTCGTGCGTGCGGTGACCGCCGGCTCCAGGACCTGGCGGTTCAGTCGGAATCCTTGCGCCTCGCTCGTGTGGACGATCACCGGCTTGGCGTCGCAGAGCTTCACCTGCTCGGGGAAGCTGACCCAGTAGGGGGCGGGGATGATGACCTCGTCGCCCGGATCCAGCAAGGCCTGGAACACGTTGTAGAGGGAGTGTTTGCCCCCGCAGGAGATGAGCACCTGGTTGCGGGTATAGGCCAGCCCGTTGTCCCGCTTGAGTTTCGCCGCCACCGCATCCTTGAGCTCGTTGATGCCCCCCGTCGCCGTGTACTTCGTGAACCCGTCGCGGGCGGCCTGGATCGCCGCCTCTTTGATGTGGTTCGGCGTGTCGAAGTCGGGCTCGCCCTGGGCGAAACCGATGACGTCGATCCCGTCGGCCTGCATCTGACGCGCCCTGGCACCGATGGCCAGCGTCGCGGACGGGACGAGATTTCGGGCGCGAGTCGAGATGTTCATGCAGTCCTCCTTCCCGACGAGCGGGCGTGGCTCGCCCGCTCCTTCAGCAGCGTGGCCGCCAGGGGCGGGACAAGGTCGTCCACGTTCCCGCCCAGGAGGGCCACCTCTTTGACCAGGCGCGAGCTGAGGTAGGTATACGACTGATTCGGCATCAGGAAGACCGTCTCGATGCCCTCACTGATCTTCCGGTTCATGAGTGCCATGGCGAACTCGAACTCGAAGTCCGACACCGCGCGTATGCCGCGGACGATCACCTGGGCTCCCTTGGCGCGGACATAGTCGACCGTCAGCATATCGAAGGTGTCGATCTCCAGGTTCGACAGGTCCGCGGTGGCCTGTCGCGCGATGGCCAGCCGCTCCTCCAGGGTGAACAGCGGAGACTTCTGCGGGTTCGCGGCCACCGCGAGGATCAAGCGCGGGAACAGCTGCATGGCTCGCCGCAAGAGATCGCTGTGACCGTTCGTGAACGGGTCGAACGTCCCGGGGTACACCGCGGTCACGGGCATGCGCCCTCCTTCAGGTAGAGGGTCAGGCGGGTTTCGCCGTAGCGGCGATGCCACGTCCGCGACAGCGTCCCCGCGCGGTCAGGAAGGTCCGTCTTGTGAAACGCCTGCACCAGGAGCACGGCATTCTCGCTCAAAATCTCCCCGGGGGCAAGTGTTTCAACGCAACGGCGCGCCAAATCGCCGGCATACGGCGGATCGAGAAACACGCAGTCGAACCGCTCCCTCGCCTTCGCCAGCCCCGTCAGCGCCTCGAGCCCATCCCGTGCGACGATCCGGGCCCGCGCCGAGAGGTCGAGATCGGCGACGTTGGCCCGCAGGCTGGCCAGCGCAGACCGGTCGCGCTCCACGAAGGTGGCATCCGCGGCGCCCCGGCTGAGGGCTTCCACGCCCAGGGCGCCCGTCCCGGCGAAGAGGTCCAGCACGCGCGCGCCGGCCACCCGCGGCCCCACGACGTTGAAGATCGCCTGCCGCAGGAGATCGGAGGTCGGGCGCGTCGCCGACCCCTTGGGGCTCCGCAGCTGCCGCCCTCGATACTCTCCCGCCGTTATGCGCATGGTTCAAGAGCCGGCAATTGCGTGATTCGGCAATTGGGCACGTCGGAAGAACACGGTGCCCGACCAGCCTTTCCCCAATTGCCCATGTGCCACCCCGCCAAATTGCCAAATTGCCGAGTCGCCAATCACCCAATCCGACCGAGTCCGAGTCGCGCAGCCCAGCGCGCTGCCATGGCAGCGCGCGCGGCCTCCCAGGGTCCGTCCAAGTTCGGCCGGTCTCGGAGCACCGCCGCAGCGGCCGCGCGAGCCTCCTCCAGCACGCGCAGGTCCAATGCGAGATCGCCCAACTGAAACCCGTCCAACCCCGCTTGGCGTGTTCCAAAAAACTCGCCCGGGCCTCGCTGCCGCAGGTCCGCCTCCGCCAGGGCGAAGCCGTCGCGCTCGCGCACGAAGACATCCAGGCGGGCCTGAGCGTCGGCGCCGATCTCCTCGCGATCCGCCACGACGAAACAATGCGCCGCCTGTCCCGCCCGGCCCACCCGGCCGCGCAGCTGGTGCAGCTGCGCCAACCCCAGACGGTCCGCGTGTTCGATCACCATCACGCCGGCCTCGGGCACGTCCACGCCGACCTCCACAACGGTCGTTGCCACGAGGAGTCGGATGCGCCCGTCCCGGAATGCCGCCAGCGTCTCGATCTTCTCCGCCGACGAGAGCCGCCCGTGCACGAGCCCCACCCCGAACCGGCCGAGTGGGCCGCGCCGATACAGGTCCGCCGTCTGCACGGCCGCCTTGAGTTCTGCCGCCGACTCCTCGACCACGGGGCAGACCACATAGCCCCGCTCTCCCGCGGCGAGGCGCGCGAGCAGTTCCGCCGCGACTCGCTGGCGCTCGCCGGCCTGGATCCAGATCGTCGTGACCGGTCGGCGTCCCGGCGGGAGCTCGTCGATGATGCTGAGGTCCAGATCGCCATAGAGCACGAGGGCCAGACTGCGCGGGATCGGAGTGGCGCTCATGACCAGGACGTCGGGGTGCGCAGCCTTCGCTTGGAGTGCCGCCCGCTGCAACACGCCGAAGCGGTGCTGCTCGTCGACCACCGCAAGCCCGAGGCGGCCGAACGCAACGTCCGACACGATGAGCGCGTGTGTCCCCACGGCCAGGCAGGGCTCGTTGCCCTGCAGTCTCTCCAGCGCCTCGCGGCGTGCCGCGCCGCGCGCGCCGCCCGCCAGATGCACGACGGGAACCCCGATGGGCTCCGCCAGAGCCCGCAGCCGCTCTGCGTGTTGTGCCGCCAGGATTTCGGTGGGCGCCATCACGGCAGCCTGGTACCCGTTATCCACGGCCGTCAAGGCGGCGAGAAACGCCACGATGGTCTTCCCCGAGCCCACGTCGCCTTGCAGGAGGCGCAGCATCGGCCGCGGCCTCGCCATATCGCGCCAGACGGCCTCCAGTGTCCGCGCCTGCGCCCCCGTCAGCACGAACGGCAGCCCGGCCCGCGCGCGCTCCGCCAGCGCGCCGGGGGTGCGGAAGGCGATCCCTGAGTGCGCGGACCGCGTCGCGCGCTGCCGAAGCACGGCCAGGCTGAACAGGAAGAATTCGTCGAAGACCAGGCGGCGGCGGGCGGATGTCGCTTCAGCTTGGTCTGTCGGCAGGTGGAGCGCTCGGACCGCGTCGGCGAGCCGGGGAAGGCCGTGCTGCTCGCACAGGGCCACCGGCAGCGGATCGGCGAGCTTGCGGGCCGCCGTATGGGCAAGATCGAAGAGCAGCCTCCGCAGGAAGCGCTGTCCGAGGCCGGCGGTCAGCGGATAGACCGGCACAATCCGCCCGGAATGGCAGCGGGCCTCGTCGGCATCGTGGATCTCGTACTCCGGATTCGCCATCTGGCGGGGAGGATAGAGGCTCAGCCTGCCCGTGAGGATGACCCGCGTGCCCTGCACGAGCGTGCGGGCCAGGTAGGGCTGCCGGTACCACCGAACCGGCAGGGTCCCGCTGGAGTCGGCCACCAGGATCTCGCAGTACGGAATGCCCCGCCGTGTGCGGCCGACGCCGACGGATTTGACCTGCCCCAGGACGCTCGCCAAGTCACCCGGGCGCAGGCGGCCCACGGGGACGAACGCGCGACGGTCCTCGTAGCGACGCGGCGCGAGGAGCAGCGCGTCCGCGACCGTGCGAATCCCCAGACGGTCGAGATACCCGGCCCGGGTCGGGCCGATCCCTTTCACGAGGCGGATGTCCATGTCCGGCGTAGGCTCCGCCGGAGCCGGTACAGGAGAAAAGGCTTGCCTTCGCGGGGGCGATTCAGTATAGTCTGGCGCCGTCATTCAGCGGTTGCCATGCACAAGTTCACGCAGTGTACCATCGATGAGGGAGAGAGTCTGATGCCCCCAACGCGATGCGAGGTTTGCGGCAAAGGGCCGCAGTACGGCGCGCAGGTGAGCCACGCCCACAACGTCTCCACCAAGCGGCGCTACCCGAACGTGCAGCGGGTCCGCGCACTTGTCAACGGCGCTCCGCGGTTCATCCACGTCTGCACGCGCTGTCTGCGCTCCGGCAAAGTCCAGAAGGCCGCTTAACCTCTCAAGAACGGCAATTCAGCGAGTGGGCGATTGGGTAATGTGGATTTTCGGGGTAACCCGAGTTGCCAAATTGCCAAATGGCCTAGTGGCTAACCTAGAACGACTTGACCCGCTCGACGCCCACCACCCCATCCACTTTTTGAATCGCCCGCATCGTGGCCTGGAGCTGCGTGAGGTCGCTGACCTCCAGGACGAAGTTGTTGACGCCAACGCGCTCCTCGGTCACCCGGATGTCCGCCTGGGTGATATTCGTGTTGGTACTGGAGATGGCGGTCGTGATTTCCGCCAAGAGCCCCTGCCGGTCCTTTCCGATTTCGACGCGAATCTTCACCTGGTGCGGCTCTTTCCGTCTCCCGTCCCAACTCACGGCGATCTGCCGTTCCGGGTCCGCCATCAAGCTCACGGCGTTTGGGCAATCCGCGGTGTGGACGGACACCCCGCGGCCCCGGGTGATGAAACCGATGATCTCGTCGCCCGGCACCGGGCTGCAACACTTGGAGAAGCGCACCAGGATGTCGTCGATCCCCCGGATGCGCACGCCTTCCTCGGCGGGGCGCGGCCGGCTCGGCTTGCGCTCGCCCTTCTTTTCCCGGCCTTCCTCCGCCTCGGTCAGAGCCTGGAATTCTTCCGGCGGGAGCAGCCTGCCGACCGCCTGCCGCGGCGAGACCTTGCCGTAACCTAGAGCGGCGAACAACTCCTCGTCCGCCGCGAAGCCGTATCGCTCCAGGGCCATGGCGACGGCCTCCGGCCGGAGCAGCTGGTTCGGGCTCTTCCCCAGGCGGCGGATCTCCTTTTCGAGCAGGTCCCGACCCAGGCTGATACTTCGCGCCCGCTCCTCGTTCTTGATCCACTGCCGGATCTTGCTCCGGGCGCGCGGCGTCTTGACGATCTTCAGCCAGTCCTTGCTGGGAACGTGGTTCGGGGAGGTGACGATCTCGACGATGTCGCCATTCTGCAGCTCCGTGCGGAGCGGGACGAGGCGGCCGCTGATCTTCGCCCCGACGCACCGCAGCCCCACATCCGTGTGAATCGCGAAGGCGAAATCGATGGGCGTCGCGCCCTTCGGAAATTGCCGCACGTCTCCGCGAGGGGTGAAGACGTAGACTTCGTCGGGGAACAGGTCCACCCGGAGCGTTTCCAGAAACTCCTTGGAGTCTTTCAGATCCCGCTGCCACTCCATAAGCTGGCGGAGCCACACGAAACTCTGATCGGCGGGATCGATGCCGCTCTTCCCCTCCTTGTACTTCCAGTGAGCCGCGATCCCCTCCTCCGCCACCCGGTGCATCTCCTTGGTGCGGATCTGGATCTCGACCGGATCGCCCTTCGGCCCGATGACCGTGGTGTGGAGGGACTGGTAACCGTTGCTCTTCGGCACCGCGATGAAATCTTTGAAGCGATGGGAGATCGGCTTCCACAGCGTGTGGATCACTCCCAGCGTTCCGTAGCAGTCCTTGAGCGAACTCGTGATGACCCGAACGGCCGTCAGATCGTAAATCTCATCAAACGCTTTCTTTTGCTCTCGCATCTTCTTGTAGATGCTGTAAAAATGTTTTGGACGCCCTGTGATTTGCGCCTTGATCTCCACCTCGGCGAGCTTGGATTCGAGAAGGCGAATGGCTTCCGCGATGTCGCCCTCGCGCTCCTTTCGCTTGCGCGCGATCAGCGTGGACAGTTCTTCATACGCCTGCGTGTCCAGGTGGCGCAACGCCAGGTCTTCCAGCTCCGCTTTGATCCACGAGATCCCCAGCCGGTGGGCCAGCGGCGCGTAGATGTCCAGGGTCTCGCGCGCGATGAGACGCCGCTTTCCCTCCGGCAGCGGGTCCAGCGTCCGCATGTTGTGGAGACGGTCCGCCAGCTTGACGAGGATCACCCGGATGTCCTTGGACATGGCGAGGATCATCTTCCGGATGTTCTCGGCCTGCGCTTCTTCCCGGGTGCTGAAGGGTATGCGGGACAGCTTGGTCACGCCGTCCACCACGGTCGCCACCTCGCCGCCGAAGAGGTCCTTGATCTCCGTCAGCGTCGAGTGCGTGTCCTCGACCACGTCGTGGAGAAGTCCGGCGGCGACGGTTCCGGTGTCCAGGCGAAGCTCGGCGAGAATGCCGGCAACTTCGAGGGGATGCGAGAGGTAGGGTTCGCCGGAGACACGTTCCTGGCCCTTGTGGGCCTTGGCGGCGAACACGTACGCCCGCATGAGCGGCTCGACGTCCGCTTGCGGGTGGTAGTCGTGAATTCGGTCCAGAATGCCTTCGATTCGCATCGTCCTGCCTGCCGCGCGTCTGCGGATTACAGGCAGTCTAACATGGCAATTTTCCGATCTTCAAGGAGTATCTCCGCGACAGACGCTGCGGTAACCCGTGGAGCGAGCGCCTTCACCGCTCCTGCAGGTCAGGCGACGGCGATCGCCGCGGCCAGCCTGGCGCGGGGAATTGCGCCTTCCCGCAAGACACGGGCTGGCACCGCGGTGCAGTCGAGCACCGTGGACGGCACGCCGAGCGCCACGCGTCCTCCGTCCAGGATCACATCGATCTGGCCGCCGATGGCCCGCTGAACGGTTTTGGCGTCGGCTGGATCTGGACCGCCGGCTTTGTTGGCGCTCGTCCCGATGATGGGCCCGCCGAATGCAACCAAGATCGCCTGGGCCACATGCCCCGCCGGCACCCGCAGGCCGATAGTTCCCGTCGCCCCCGTGAGGGCCGCGGGGAACTTCGCGCCGGCCTTCACGACGACCGTCAGCGGTCCCGGCCAAAACGCCCGCAGCGCCTCGGGTACTCCCGCCGCCAGCGAGACGTCCAAGGACGCGATCGCCTCTACAGAGGGCACCAGCACGCTCACGGGTTTGCCCCGCGCCCGCCCCTTGACCGTCAGGACCCGCTCGACTGCATCCGCGGCCAATGCATCCGCCCCGAGCGCATACAGGGTGTCCGTTGGAAATGCGACCAGACCTCCCCGCCGCAACGCCGCCACGGCCTGTCCGATCGCGTCGGCTTGCGGAGCCTTGGGATCCACCACGATGGTGTGCGTCTTCACGAGGACTCTCCTCTCCCATTCAGCACCACTGCAGTGATGACCGAGCATCGGCGACGCGTTCGTCACCGGGCCAAACTCCGGGCGTGACCGGACGGCGCTCGGCATCAGACGTCCGACTCAGCGTGGCGAGCCCTTGGTCGCCGCGCCGCCGCGAGTCCCGCCCAGTAATTGCTCGAACCAGCCCTGAACGCGCCCTCCCCGTTTGGTCACGTAGACCGCGTACGGCGCCGGCGTCCGGTCCCCGTTCTTGTCCCAACGGAGCATGCCGAGCGCCCCCGGAAAGGGCTTGGCGCGCATGGCTCGCACAACCTTCCCCAGTTCGTCCCTGCTGCCGTCCGCCGGTTTCGCTTCCTGGATCGCCCGCAGCAAGACGCCGACGGCATCGTACGTGTTCAGAACGTACGGTCCGAGCGCCCCGTAGTGCGCTTCGTACCGGTGGACCAGCGGCTGTGCGGACTCCATGAGACGCGGATCCGGGGCAAAGGTGAGATAGGCGCCCGCCGAAGCCTCCTCCCCGGCCAACCGGACGAACTCCGGGTCCAGGACCGCGTCGCCGCCGACGAAGGCAACTCCCACGCCTGCTTGCCGCAGCTGTCGGACGAGATGACCCGCCTCGCGGAACACGCCGCCGAAGTACAGCGCGTCCGGCTTCGCCTCCTTCACACGCATGACCTGGGCAGAGAAATCCCGGTCGCCCTGCGCCAGCGACTCCTCCGCCGGGACCCGGCCTGCACCCCTCCGGATCAACTCGCGCCGGAAGGTCTCGACGAGTCCGCGCCCGTACTCGGTCCGGTCATGGACGACGGCGATGCGACGCGACGTCACCTGCGACAGGACAAACTCCGCGGCGACCCCGCCCTGCGCGTCGTCGCGCCCGCACACCCGGAACACGTTCTCGAACCCCTGCGCCGTCAAGCGCGGGTGGGTGGCCGTCGGCGTGACTTGCGGAACGCCCGCCGCATGGTACACCATGGAAGCCGACATCGACGAACTGGAATAGAAATGGCCCACCACACCCCAGACACCCTCCTCGACCAACCGCTCCGCGGTCGCCGCGGCCTGCCTGGGATCGAAGGCATCCTCCTTGACGCTGAGCTCGATCCGCCGTCCGAGTCTGGGGCTCCAGTCGCTCACGGCCATCTCGGCCGCCCGGCGCATGCTCTGCGCGACGGGTCCCGCGTCGCCCGCCGTCGGCACAACGAGGCCGAGCCGCACCGGTGGGACGTCAGCCGCCTGGACGGGAAGGAGCGGCACGAAGAGGAGAGGTAACCACAGCCAGCGCATCGCGGCCTACACGGCCTCGCCCAGGTACGCGCGCTGGACGTCCGGGTGCGCGGACAACACCGCCGCCTCGCCCGTCAGGGCGATGCTCCCCGTTTCCAGCACGTACCCGCGATGCGCCACCGAGAGAGCAATGGCGGCGTTCTGCTCGACCAGCAGGATGGTGGTGCCTTGTCGGTTGATGTCCGACACCGTTTCGAAAATTTGCTCGACGAGGATGGGCGCCAGGCCCATGGAGGGCTCGTCGAGCAGGAGGATCCGCGGGCGCGCCATCAGCGCGCGGCCCATCGCCAGCATCTGCTGCTCGCCGCCCGAGAGCGTCCCCGCCACCTGGAGCCGGCGCTCGCGAAGGCGCGGGAACAGCGAGAATATCCGATCCACGTCGTCGCGGACGGAGGAGTCGCCCCGCAGGTACGCCCCCATATCCAGGTTCTCGGTCACGGTCAATCGGTTGAAGATCTTCCGGCCTTCGGGCGAATGCGCGATGCCGCACGCCACGATCTCGTGCGGAGGCAGCGCGTGAATCGGGCGCCCCTCGAGAAGCACCCGCCCCCGCCGCGGCCTAAGGAGCCCGGAGACGGTTTTCAGGGTCGTCGTCTTTCCCGCACCGTTGTTCCCCAGCAGGGCGACGATCTCCCCCTGCGCCACGCGCAACGAGACCCCCTTGAGCGCGTGGATTTCGCCGTAATACACATGGAGGTCCTCGACTTCAAGCATGGACACTTCCCGCTTTGGTCCCCCAGCGCTTCCGGCCCAGATAGGCTTCGATGACCCGCGGGTCTTTCTGGACGACGGCCGGCTCGCCCTCCGCAATCTTTTCCCCGTAATCGAGGACCGTCACACGGTCGGAGACCCCCATGACGACCCGCATGTTATGCTCGATCAACAGAATGGTGAGTCGGTAATCGGCAATGAGTCGTCGGAGCAGCGCCATCAGATTTTGCGCTTCCCCCTGGGTCATGCCGGCAGTCGGTTCGTCCAGGAGGAGGAGCGCGGGCGACGACGCCAGGGCGCGCGCCAGTTCCAACCGGCGCTGCTCCCCGTAGGGGAGATTCTTGGCGACTTCGTTGGCCTTCGCTCGCAGGCCGACGACATCCAGCAACGACGAGGCACGGCCCCAGAGCTGGTTCTCCTCCGCATGGAATCGGGGCGTCCGAACTAAGACGTCGGGCATGGACAGGCGCACGCGGCTGTGCATTCCGACCAGGACGTTCTCCACCACCGTCATACTGGAGAACAGGCGGATATTCTGGAAGGTCCGGCAGATCCCCAGGGCGGTGATCTGATCGGGGCGCAACCCCACGAGCGGTTTCCCTTGGAAGCGCACGTCGCCCGCCTCCGGGCGATAGATGCCCGTGAGGACGTTGAACAGCGTCGTCTTTCCGGCGCCGTTGGGCCCGATGATGGACGCGATCTTCCCTTCCTCCAGGTCGAAGTCCACCTGGTTCACGGCTACGAGGCCCCCGAATCGCTTGACGACCTGCCGGACCTCAAGGAGCGCAGCCACCTATTTGTCCCCGAGCTCGCGCTCGCGCCGTCGCGCGGGCAAGATGCCCTGCGGCCTGAAGATCATCATGAGAATGAGGATCGCGCCGAACACCATCCGCTCGTACTTGGCCGGCTCCAGCTGGGTCGGGAGGTGCGCGAGGTTGTACCCCAGGATGACCGTCCCCGCGTTCCGCAGCTCGTTGAGCCACAGGGAGAGGCCCTTCAATACTTGGAGATTCAACACCGTCACGACCGACGCGCCGAGGATCGCCCCGGGTATGGACCCCATCCCGCCCAGAATCACCATGGCCAGGACGCCGATGGACTCGAGGAACGTAAAGGATTCCGGGTTGATGAAGACCTGCTTGGCGCTGAAGACCGCTCCCATCGCGCCCGCGAAGGAGGCGCCGCACGCAAAGGCCAGAAGCTTCATCCGGACCAGCGGCACGCCCATCGCCTGTGCCGCCACCTCGTCTTCGCGGATGGCCTCCCACGCGCGTCCGATGTGCGAGTCCTCGAGCCGCCGGTTGACCAGAATCACCAGCAGGACGATGACCAGCACAATGAAGTAGAAGTAGAGGGGATACAGGACAGACGGCGCAGCGTCGACGCCCAAGAGTTCCAGCACTGGCTGGAAGAACAGCGGCGGCCGGTTGATGGGCGTGATCCCCTGTGGCCCGTTGGTGAAGTTAATAGGCTTATCGAGGTTATTTGCTAAAACTCTTATCACTTCACCAAAACCGAGCGTGACAACCGCCAGGTAATCCCCACGCAATCGCAGGACCGGCAACCCGAGCAGGATCCCCGCCATCGCACCGACACCCACGGCGAGCAACAGGAAGATGAAGAACCAACCCCCGCCCAGCGGGAACTCCACGATGGATTCCGAAATGAATTTCCCCGCCTGGGGAGACCCGAAAATCGCCCAGGTGTACGCTCCAACCGCGTAGAAGGCCACGTACCCAAGATCGAGGAGCCCGGCCAGACCTACCACGATGTTGAGGCCCAGCGCCAGCGCCACGAAGATGCCCACTTGCGTGGCGACCTCCAGATAATAACCGTTGATCGTCCCGAGGATCGGCATCAAGACGCCCAGGGTCAGGCACCCCAGCGAGACCTTGAACCACGTGCGCATGCGGGCGAAATAGAGCAGCAGAATGGACGCCTGGAACAGTAGGAACGCGATGACGGAGCGTGGGTAGTGGGTAACGCCGTACGACGACGCGCCGATCACGCCGACGACGAGCAGCGTGGCCCACCCGGGCCGGTTGAGTAACGCGCGCAGCCAGGCCACTTAGGCACGCTCCCGCACGATTTCGCCCAGCAGGCCTTTCGGCCGGAAGATGAGGATCAGGATCAAGGTGGAAAAGGCGAAGATGTCCTTGTACTCCGCCCCGAAGGCGCCACCCGTCAGCAACGAAAGATAGGACGCCGCAAAGGCTTCCAGAAGACCCAAGACCAGGCCGCCCATCATTGCGCCCGGGATGTTGCCGATTCCCCCCAGGACGGCGGCCGTGAACGCCTTGAGCCCTGGGATGAATCCCGAGTAGGGGTTGATCAGCCCGTACTGGACACCGAAAAGGACACCAGCAGCCCCGCCCATAGCGCCACCGATCAGGAACGTGATCGAGATGATCCGGTTGACGTTGACGCCCATCAGGCTCGCCGTACCCTGATCCTCCGCCACCGCGCGGATGGCCTTGCCGACTTTCGTCTTGTGGACAATCAAATGGAGGCACCAGAGCATGAGCAGGGCGCTGGCGATCACCACGAAAGACTTCACCGGCACGTCGAGGTTGTCGGTGAACTGGACGCGGTAGTTCAGCTGGGGCATGGTCGGATACACGAGATTGAACGCGTTGCTCCAGAGGCTCTCGAAGAGGCGGATCGCGTCCTGGAGAAAGAACGAGACGCCAATGGCCGAGATCAGGGGCACAAGTCGCGGCGCCCCGCGAAGGGGCCGGTACGCCACGCGCTCGACCGTCACGGCCAGCAGTCCGCTCGCCGCCATGCCCGCAACGAGGAGCAAGATGAGCACCACGAAGGGAGAGACGCTCCCAAGGACCCCAAGCGTCTTGAGCCCGAGCAGAATCTCGACGCCGACGAACGCACCCACGATGAAGATCTCGCTGTGCGCGAAGTTGATGAACTCCAGCACACCGTAGACCATCGTGTATCCCAGGGCGATCAAGGCGTACATGAACCCCAGGATGAGCCCATCCAGCAGCACTTGAGGAAAGATCGCAATCAGGAGCGGGAAGTCCATAGCGCGAAGAAGAAAGGGGAAGGGCCGGCGCGACCCCTCCCCTTCCCCAGTCACACGGGTTGGGCTACTTCTTCTTCAAGGGCGGGGCGGCGATCTCCAACCGCTTCACCTCTTCGTTCGAGTTCCACTTCGCCGGATCGTCCGACGCCACCTGCAGAACGAAGTAGAGGGCCTTCTTCGGATCGCCCTTGCCGTCGAATTCGATATTCCCGGTCAGGCCGGAATACTTGACTTTCCGGACTTCCTTGGCCACCGCGTCCCGACCGGGCATCTTGCCGCCTGCGCCCTTGATCGCGGCCTCGATGGACTTCAAGGCAATCGCCGTGGAGTCGTAGGACTGCGCGGCGAAGGGCTCGGGGTCCTTCTTGAATTTGTCCTTGTACGCCTTGGCAAAGTCCTGCGCCTTGGGGTACACGGCCACAGGTCCGGCGACCGTGGTGTAGTACATCTTGACCACCGCCGGACCGCCGATCTTCGCTAGGTCGGAGGAGTCAAGCCCGTCGGGCCCCAGGAAGGTGGCCTTGATGCCCTTCTCGCGCGCTTGCTTGAAGAGCGGCGCCGCCTGGGAGTAGATTCCGCCGAAGTAGATCAGGTCCGGATTCTTGGCCCGCGCCGGCGTCAGGATCGGATCGAAGTTGGACTTCTCTTCCGTCCCCTCGAACCCCACCACCTGGATGCCGATCTTCTTCGCGTGGTCGCGGAAGAACTCCGCCACGCTCTGCCCGTAGGTGGTCTTGTCGTGGATGACGTATGCCGTCTTCACCTTCAGGCTCTTCGCGAAATCGGCTCCCACAACGCCCTGCAGGTCGTCCCGGCCGCACACGCGGTTGACGTTGGGCAAGTTCCGGTCGGTGATAAGGGGGTTGGTGTTCGCGGGCGAGACCTGGACGAGGTTGGCGTCCTTGTACACCTCGGAGGACGGAATGGCAACGCCCGAGTTGTAATGCCCGACCACCGCAAGGATTTCCTTGTCCGTGACCATGTTCTTGGCGTTGGCCACACCCACGTCGGGCTTGGCCTGATCGTCGAAGGGAACCAATTCCACCTTGAAACCGGCCTTTTCAATGGAACCCTTGAGCTGCTCGATGGCCAGCTGGGCGCCCAGCTTGATGCCCTCGCCCACCGCCGCCTGATCGCCGGACAGCGGGCTCTGCGTGGCAATCTTGATCGTGCCCTTCGCCTCTCCCGCGACGGCCGGCGCCGACAGCGCCAGTGCGGCGACCGCCGCGATACCGAAAAACACCAGGCTCAACGTACGTCTCATGACGTTTCCCTCCCTCCGAGGATTTCCTCGCTTGCACGGACGTCACGACCGCGCCATGCGGACCGTACGGCCGTGGGATGCCGATCCCCACATCGCCGGGGTTAGGAGCCGTTACGAAATGGCTTTGCCATTTATTGGGAATTTCGTTACGGCTCCTTATGCCGTCCCGAAATATCTCCGGTCAAGTTATTCCCTGACGACGGCTTAGAGTCGCCGGATCATAGGTGGCGTGCCGTGTCCTGTCAAGCCGCCCTCCGACGCGAACCTCAGCACGATTCGTGCCTTTCCGTCCCCGACGGCTTCGCCGATGCGGCGAGATTCGAACGTCCGCTCTGCCGAAGGCATCCGGGCTTCGTGCGTCTTCCCGGACGGTCACTCGCCCTCACTCCCGGTGCCCTTTTACGCGGCAGTGTCACGACGCCCTGCTCAAGGCGTGGGCGTCCCGCCGATCCCGACGGCGAACGCGTTCCCCGCCGGTGGCACTCAGACGGTGCGGGCTTTCGCGGCGTTCACGCGTTTCCGGAAATCGGCGGCGGCGGCGCCGATGTCGGGCGCGGCGACCACCGCGGAGATGACCGCGGGCGCCATGGCGCCCGCCTCGATCACCGAGCCCACGTTCTCCAGGTTGATGCCCCCGATGGCGAGGATGGGCAGCGACACGGCGCGTCGGACGGCGCGGAGCGCCTCCAGGCCACGCGGCGCGTAACCCGTCACCTTCGTCCCGGTCGCAAACATCGGGCCGAAGCCGAGGTAATCGGCTCCGGCCAACCGCGCCTTTTCCGCCTGGGCCAGGTCGTGGGTGGAGACGCCCAGAAGGCGCCGGGGTCCCAGAAGGCGCCTCGCGCTTTCCGCTGGAAGGTCCTCTTGGCCGACATGTGCCCCATCGGCGTCGGCGGCCAAGGCAAGATCCACGCGATCGTTGACGATGAAGACCGCTCCCCGCGAACGACAGAGCGACTGAATGGCGCGCGCCTGCGGCAGGAGGTCGCGCAGGTTCCCCGTCTTGTCGCGAAGCTGGATCATGTCGGCCCCGCCCGCCAGCGCCGCCCCGGCGATGGCGACGTGGTCCCGGCCGGGGACGAGGGTGACATCGGTGATCACGCAGAGATGCAGGCGCTCGAGCATCACCGCTCCGCCAGGAGGCGTGCCAGGAACTGGGTCGAGGTGCGACCCGCGAGGAAGTCCGGATGCTGCAGAATGCGCCGATGGACCGGAATCGTGGTCTTCACCCCTTCGACTCGCATCTCGTCCAGCGCTCGTCGCATGCAGGCC
>Ga0316622_100000615_pt1 | contig 21221 bp, 13 predicted proteins | sample OWC_Aug_OW2_C1_D_FD_207646 | JGI IMG/M metagenome (GOLD analysis project Ga0316622, IMG submission 207646) | Wetland soil microbial communities from Old Woman Creek delta, Ohio, United States - OWC_Aug_OW2_C1_D5_C | ecosystem: Environmental > Terrestrial > Soil > Wetlands | place: USA: Ohio... | reverse complement strand
GTCGGCTGCTCATCCTTGAGCAGGATGTGGTTCTCGAGCACCAGCACGTCCATGTCGGTCCCCATGAAGCAGTGGTAGGCGTGCTCCGGCGAGCAGACGATCGGCTCGCCGCGGACATTGAACGAGGTGTTGATCATCACCGGGCAACCGGTGCGCGCCTCGAAGGCCTTCATCAGCCGGTAGAGCCGGCCGTGGCGCTCGGCGTCGACGGTCTGGACCCGCGCCGAGAAGTCGACGTGGGTGATCGCCGGGACCTGGGAGCGGATCACCTTGAGCTTGTCGAGACCCTTGGCGCCGCCGTCGTCCGCCGCCAGCCGCTTGGCCTCGGCCACCGGGGCCACCAGCAGCATGTAGGGGCTGTCCTCGTCGTCGCGCATCTCGAAGAACTCGCTGACCCGCTCGCGCAGCACGATCGGCGCGAACGGCCGGAACGACTCGCGGAACTTGATCTTCAGGTTCATCACCGACTGCATCGCGCGGCTGCGGGCGTCGCCGATGATCGACCGGCAGCCGAGCGCCCGCGGCCCGAACTCCATCCGCCCCTGCAGCAGGCCGACCACCTTCTCCTGCTCGATGAGGTCGACGATCCGCCGGATCAGCTCGCCCTCGTCCGCGACGTGGTGGTACACCGCGCCGTGTTCGTCGAGGAAGGCGCGGATCTGCTCGTTGGAGAAGCTCGGCCCGAGCAGCGAGGCGCGCTGCGCGTCCGGGGTCTCGACTTTGCGCTCGTGCCCCAGCAGCTGGTGCCAGATGAAGAGGGCGACGCCGAGCGCCCCGCCCGCGTCCCCGGCCGCCGGCTGGATCCAGATCCGCTCGAAGGGACCGTCGCGCAGGATCTGGCCGTTGCCGACGCAGTTGAGCGCCACGCCGCCGGCCAGGCAGAGGTTCTTCATCCCGGTCTGGTCATGCAGGTGGCGGGCCGCGCGCATCATGATCTCCTCGGTCACCACCTGGACCGAGGCCGCCATGTCCATCTCGCGCTGGGTCAGCGGCGACTCCGGCCGCCGCGGCGGGCCGCCGAAGAGGCCCTCGAACTTCTTCGAGGTCATGGTCAGGCCCTGGCAGTAGTCGAAGTAGCTCATGTCCATCCGGAATGAGCCGTCGTCCTTGAGGTGGAGGAGCCTTTCGGAAATCGCCTCGGCGTAGCGCGGCTCGCCGTACGGCGCCAGGCCCATCAGTTTGTACTCGCCCGAGTTCACCTTGAAGCCGCAGAAATAGGTGAAGGCCGAGTAGAGCAACCCGAGCGAGTGCGGGAAGTGCAGCTCGTGGGTGAGCGTGACCCGGTTGCCGCGGCCGTAGCCGAAGCTCGCGGTCGCCCACTCCCCCACCCCGTCGAGGGTCAGGATCGCCGCCTCCTCGAAGGGCGACGGGAAGAAGGCGCTGGCGGCATGCGACTCGTGGTGCTCGGTGAACACCACGCGCTTGCGATAGCCGCCGCCGAGGCCGCGGCTGATCTCCCGCGGCAGGTGCAGCTTCTGCCGCAGCCACAGCGGCATCGCCTTGAGGAACGACTTGAAGCCCACCGGCGTGTAGGCGAGGTAGGTCTCGAGCAGGCGCTCGAACTTCAGGAAGGGCTTGTCGTAGAAGCCGACGTAGTCGAGCTGCTCCGGCGCGACCTTGCCCTCCTCGAGGCAGTAGCGGATCGCATTGACCGGAAACCCGAAGTCGTGCTTGACGCGGGTGAAGCGCTCCTCCTGCGCCGCGGCCACGATCTCACCATCCACCACCAGTGCGGCGGCGGAGTCGTGGTAGAAGGCCGAGATGCCAAGGATCGCTGTCATGTCCGAGTGTGCTCTCCGTGAACGACGCCCACCGGCTGCGTTCTGTGATCGTACTTCAAACGCCGGCCACGCGCCAAGCCTTCCCCTACTCCGGCGGTCCCAGGTACGAGAGCAGCAGCGCCTTCTTCGAGTCCATCAGCTCGCGCGTCCGCGCCTCGAGCACCAGCCGCAGCAGCGGCTCGGTGTTCGACGGCCGGACGTTGAACCACCAGTCGGCGTACTGGACCGTGATCCCGTCAAGGTAGTCGATCTCGCCGTCGGCGAAAGCACCGGCGAGGCGCCGGATCATCCCGTCCTTGTCGTCGACGTGGAAGTTGATCTCGCCGGTGCCGTGGTAGCGGTGCAGCGGCGCGGCCAGCTCCGCCAGCGGCCGGCCGGTTTCGCGCAGCAGGTTGAGGACCTCGATCACGGTCAGGATCGACGAGTCCGCCGTGTAGTTGCATCGGTAGTAGAGGTGGCCGGCGAGCTCGCCGCCGAACGGCGACCCGTGGTCCCGCATCGTCTTCTTGATGAACGAGTGCCCCACCCGCTCGCGCACCGGCTTGCCGCCGGCCTCGGCGATCGCCTCCTTGGTCGCCCACGACGACCGCAGGTCGTAGACGATGACCGCCCCCGGCTCTCCTCGCAGAAAGCGCGGGGCGAGCAGCGCCGTCACCAGATCGGCCGTCACCACGGACCCGTCGCCGTCGACGATCATCGCCCGGTCGGCGTCGCCGTCGAAGGCCACCCCGAGGTCACAGCCGTGCTTCCGCACCGCCCGCTGGAGGTCGACCAGGTTCTCGGCCTTGAGCGGGTTGGCCTCGTGGTTCGGGAAGGTGCCGTCGAGCTCGAAGTACAGCGGCACCAGGTCCAGGTTGAGCCGCTCGAGGATCGGCAGGTAGAGGGTCCCCATGCCGTTGGCAGCATCAGCGGCGAGCTTCAGGCGTGGCTCCCTCCGCTCCACCATCGACAGCACGTGGTCGGTGTAGTGGCCGAACACGTCCTGGCTGGTCTCGCCGGCCACCGGCTCGAGCGACGACGACACGGTTGAGCTCGTGACCAGGCGCTCGAGCTCGGCGATGCCAGTCTCGTAGGAGACCGGGATGGCGTCCCGCCGCGACATTTTGAAGCCGTTGTAGACCGACGGGTTATGGCTGGCCGTCACCTGGATGCCGCCCGAGACGCCGAGGTGGCCGATGGCAAAGTAGTTCTGGGGGGTGTCCGCCACGCCGATGTCGATCACCGCGATGCCGCGCGCACGCAGCCCCCGCTTGAGCGCCGCGGCGAGCGGCACCGAATGCGACCGCATGTCCCGCGACACCACCACGCACGACCCCCGCGCCATGTCCTCGTCGTCGAGCAGGTCGCGGAAGTGGTAGCCGACCCGGAATGCGATCTCCTCGTTCACCTGGTCGGGGTAGGTGCCCCGGATGTCGTAGGCCTTGAAGATCCCGGCCATGTCCACTCCTTCAGTCGGAACCCGCACCCTCGGGCGGCGGGGCGCCCAGGGTAACACTCTCGCCGAAGACCTGATTGCGCAGGAAGCGCTCGACGTCCCAGGGCGGCGGCTCGCCGCCGAGCCAGTCGTGGAACCAGTCGAGGTGCGCGAGGTAGTAGAAGGCCATCTCGTACCAGCCCGGCCAGTGGCCGGCGTTCGGAAACACGATCAGCCGCGACGGGACCTTCATCAGCTGCAGGTCGGTGAAGAAGTGCAGGCTCTGGGTGTAGGGCACCCGGTAGTCCCGCTCGCCGGTGATCACCAGGGTCGGGGTCTTGAAGCTCGGAACGAGGCTCGAGGGCGACCACTTCTCGTAGTCGTCGGACTCCCACGGCACGCCGCAGAGGTCGCGCTGCGGGAACCAGAGCTCCTCGGTCGCGCCGTGCATCGACGCGAGGTCGTAGACCCCCATCATCGCCGCCAGCGCCTTGAAGCGGTCGGTGTGCCCCTCGAACCACATCATCATGGTGCCGCCGTAGGACCAGCCCATCGCCCCCATCCGGTCGGCATCGACGTAAGGGATCGCGGCCAGAGCGTCGGTGACCTTCATCAGGTCGTCGAAGACCCGTCCGCCCCAGTCGCAGGAAATCGCGTCGACGAACTCCTGCCCGAACCCGGCCGAGCCGGTCGGGTTGGGAAACGCCACGATGTATCCCTTGCCCGGGTAGACCTGCCAGTCGCCGCGGTAGCGATCGGTCCACGGCTGCTGCGGGCCGCCGTGGACGTTGAGGATCAGCGGGTACCTGCGGGTCGGGTCGAAGCCGTGCGGGGTGACCAGGAAGACCTGCACCTGGTAGTCGCCGGCGCCCTTCACCCACAGCTCCTGCGCAGGCCGTATGTCGACCCCGGACAAGAGCTCGTCGTTGAAGGTCGTGATCTGCTCCGGGCTGCCGCCGTCGATCGCCACCCGGAACACCTCGGGCGGGGCGCCGACCAGCGATCGCGTGTAGAGGATGGCGTCGCCCTCGGGCGTGACGCGCCAGCCCGCGATCGCGCCGTCGACCACCACCTGGCGGATGTCACCGCCGCCGATGTCGACTCGATACAGCGGCGTGCGACCCTTGATCTCGGCCTGGAAGAGCAGTTCGCCGCCCTCCGGACGCCAGGCCAGCGCCGTCGCCCAGTCGTCGAACGAGTTGCGGCCGGTCAGGTAGCGGGTGGCACCGGTCGAGCGCTCGTGCAGCGCGATGCCGAACAGGTCGGACTCGTTCCCCGGAGTCTCCTGGCTCAGGTACGCGATGAAGCGCCCGTCCGGCGAGTACACCGGGTTGCCGTCCGCCCCGCCGTTGCCGGCGGTCAGGTTGCGCGGGCTCGCCGTCCCTCCCTCCCACTCCACCGGCACCACCCACAGGTCGGAGTTGGTCGAGGTCGCAGGCACGGGGTCACGGTTCGACGTGAAGCACACCTCGCGCGAGTCGGGCGAGAAGGCGTAGCCGGCGTTGCCGCCGAGGCTGAACGTCGGGCTGTCCCACCGGCCAGGCGTCAGGTCGCGGACAACCTCGCCGCTCGCGGCGTCGAGGAGCAGCACGTGGGGGTAGGTGCCATCTCGCCAGCTGTCCCAGTGCCGGTAGAGCAGCTCGTCACTCACGTAGGCCTTCAGCGGGCCCTTCTCCACCGCCTTGCGGATCGTATCGTTGCACTCGGCGTCGCCGCCGCACTCCGGGTAGACGTGCGAGGTGACGGCCAGGAAGCGGCCATCCGGCGACCACACGGCGTCGGACACGCCCATCGGGAAGTCGGTGAGCTGCCGCGGCTCGCCACCGTCGACCGGCATCACGAAGAGCTGGGTGTCCTCGCCGGCGCGGTCCGACTCGAAGGCGAGCAGGCTGCCGTCGGGCGAGAAGGTCGGGTTGGCGTCGTGGTGCCTGCCATGCGTCATCTGCCGGGAATTGCTACCGTGGGCGCCCATCATCCAGATCTCGGACCAGCTTTCGCCCTTCTCGAGCTCGTAGCGGGTCACCGCCACCGCGACCCGCAGCCCATCCGGGCTGAGCTCGGGCGCACCGACGAAGGCCGTCCGGTAGTAGTCGGCGATTTCGAAGGCGCGCCTTCCCTGGGCGGATGCCATCGCTGACACCGTGATCGCCACCAGCACGCTCAACGCAATCCTCGTCCTCATTTCCAGCCCCTCCAAGCCAACCCCAGTATCTTAACGTCGCAGAGGCAACGGGGTCTTGAGAGCGCTCTTTCGCCGGCGGCCCACGGCGGTACGAATGGCGGCGTTCCGCTTCGCTTCTCCCTCCAGCCTGAACTATCATCGTCTCGATGTGCGGGCGGTTCACGCTCACGGTCTCGGCGCGGGTGCTCGCGGAGCTGTTCGACGTCCCCGAGCCCGCGGACCTCGCGCCGCGCTACAACATCGCGCCCACCCAGCAGGTGCTGGTGGCGCGAACCGGCGAAGAGCGGCGCGAGCTGGCCGGCGCGCGCTGGGGTCTCATCCCCCACTGGGCCGACGACCCCTCGATCGGCAACCGGATGATCAACGCCCGCGGCGAGACCGTGGCCACCAAGCCGGCGTTCCGCTCGGCGATCAAGCATCGTCGCTGCCTGATCCCGGCTGATGGCTTCTACGAGTGGAAGAAGGTCGGCGCCGGCAAGCAGCCCCATCTCATCCGCTTTGCCGACGGCCGCGCCTTCGCCTTCGCTGGCCTGTGGGAGCGCTGGCTGCCGCGCGACGGCGGCGCGCCAGTCGATTCGTGCACGATTATCACCACCACGCCCAATGCGCTCCTGCGCGAGATCCACGACCGGATGCCGGTGATCCTGCCTCCCGCCGTATTCGAGGAGTGGCTGCGGCCCGAGCCGCTGGCCGCACCTCGGCTTGACGAGCTGCTGGCTCCCTACCCGGCGGCGGAGATGGAGGCCTTCCCGGTCAGCCGGCGCGTCAACAGCCCGGCGTACGACGGGCCCGATTGCATCGCCCCCCTCCCCTGAACCCCCTTCGATCTCCGAGCTCGGCTGGGCATCGTCGCGCCCTGGAGCGGCTGGTTCGGTTTCCAGATGCACCTCAGGCTTTCCCGCCAGCCGAGCTCGGACATCGAAATGAACGCTGGCGCTCCGCCAGCGGCCGACTTCCCTGAGGAACGGGGAATAGGGCCCCATCGCGCGGTGGTTTTGACAGTCAATCGCGAGTCTTCGCGAGTCATCAACGTCGACACGGATCGCTTCGGGGGCTGCGCGAGCATGAGCCGACATCACAACGCAATCACCCGTCTCGCGCTGGTCGTGGCCCTTCTCCTGCTCGTGCCACTGGCGGCGCCCGTCGGCGCGGCCGAGCCCATCCTTTCGCTCGAGCTCCTCGTCGGCGGCCTCAGCGACCCCGTGATCATCGCCAACGCCGGCGACGGCTCCGGCCGCCTGTTCATCGGCGAGCAGGACGGCCTGGTCTGGATCTGGGACGGGAATCAGCTCCTGCCGACGCCCTTCCTCGACGTCACCGCGCAGGTGGTCTCCGGTGGCGAGCGGGGATTGCTCGGGCTCGCTTTCGACCCCGACTTCACAACCAACGGCCTGGTCTACGTCCACTACAGCGCGCCCGACACCACCGGCGACCCCGAGGTCGACCACTTCACGACCATCGCCCGCTTCACGGTCGACGCCGGGAGCCCGAACCAGGTCGACCCGACCTCCGAGACCCTGCTCCTGCGCTACCCGCAGCCCTACAGCAACCACAACGGCGGCATGCTCGCCTTCGGACCGGACAACCTGCTCTACATCGGCCTCGGTGACGGCGGCTCGGGCGGCGATCCCGGCAACCGGGGACAGAGCCTGAGCACACTGCTCGGAAAGATCCTGCGCATCGATCCCCAGGGCGACGCCTTCCCCTCCGACCCCGATCGCAACTACACGATCCCGCCCGACAACCCATTCGTCGGCGTTGCCGGCGAGGACGAGATTTGGGCCTACGGGCTGCGCAACCCGTGGCGTTTCTCATTCGACCGCTCGACCGGCGACCTGTTCATCGGAGACGTCGGCCAGAACACCTGGGAGGAGATCGACCTCGAGCCGGCGGCGAGCCAGGGCGGCGCCAACTACGGCTGGCGCTGCTACGAGGGCAACCAGCCGTTCAACACCACCGGCTGCGGCGCTCCGGACCAGTACGTCTTCCCGATTCTGGAGTACCCGCACAGCCAGGGCTGCTCGGTCACCGGCGGCTACCGCTACCGGGGCCCCTCGTTCCCGAACCTCCAGGGTTACTACCTCTACGCCGACTACTGCACCGGCACCGTGTGGGGCGCGACGACCAACGGCTCGACCTGGTCGTCGACGCCGCTGCTGTCGAGCTTCCTGAGCGTCGCCAGCTTCGGCGAGGATGAGGCCGGGGAGCTCTACGTCACCGACCGCGTCTCGGGCGCCGGCGCGGTCTACAGGATCATCGACACCTCGCCCACCGACCAGGTGTTCACCGACGGCTTCGAGTCCGGGGACACCTCGGCCTGGTCGGCGGTCGTTCCATGAGCATTCACCTGGAGCCGGAGACCAACGTCATGAAAGGACACAGGAAATGAGCACACGACACCCCGTTCGACTGCTGGTCGCCGGCGCTGTGGCGCTGGCCGCCGGGCTTGGAGCCGGCGTCGCGAGCGCCGCGGACGGCGTCCGCGTCCTCCGCGCCTGGGACGACGACGTGGAGTTGGCGGGCAAGACGGTTCGCGGCCGGATCGAGCTCGTATTCGACTACGACCAGGGACTGCCCTTCGAGCAGATCTACGACGACAAGGGGCAGCTCGTGGATCGACGCCCCGGCCCACGCATCCCGACGCCGTCCCGCGAGGAGATCGACGAGGCGATCGCCATCGTCACCGCCGACCCAACCCTGGGAGCGGTCATCGAAACCCACAAGGCCTACGTGGACGGCGGCTTCATCCTCGACGAGTCCGGCGGCAAGCCCTGCGGCCCGCATTCGCGGTGCCTCCAGATCTTCGCCTTCCGGACCGACGCCGGCGAGGTGCCGCTGTTCCGGGCCGTGGTCGACCTGACCAAGGACGGCGCGAGCTCGATCGTCCACCGCGACAGCTGGGATCAGGGGGTGCCCCGATGAACCGCGTACGACCTGTCCTCGTAGTTGCCGCCCTGCTCCTGGTTTCCGGAGCCCTGCCCGCGCAGGCGGGGTCGCCGACCTGCCAGGGAGCCGGCGAGCACCTCATGAGCTGGCCCGAGGGCAATCCGGTGTGGGAGTTCTGCTGGGTCCGTCCGGCCGACTCCAGCGGCCCCTCCGGCTCCGGCCTGGAGATCCGCGACGCCTACTACCGCGGCCTCCTCGTCTTCAAGCGGGCCCACGTGCCAATGCTCAACGTCGACTACGACCCGGGTGGCTGCGGCTGCTTCCGCGACTGGCTCGACTCGGAGCAGACCTACCGCACCGACAACCCGGTTGCGAGCGGCTACTACCAGCCGCCGTTCCCGGCCGAGACGGTGTGCGATCACGCGACCAACCCGCTGGTCCCGCCAGGCGACTGTCCATGGGGCGGCCCCGGGCCGTGCCTCGAGGGCGTTTCGGTGGAGTTCTACCCGGATCACATCCGCATGACCTCGCAGGCTCAGGCCGGCTGGTATCGCTACTCGCTGCGCTGGGAGTTCTACGAGGACGGCACCATCCTGCCGACCTTCGGCTTCGGCACCTACAACACCTCGTGCTCCGGCGCGACCCACCGCCACCACGCCTACTGGCGCTTTGACTTCGACATCGACGACGCCGGGAACGACACCGTGTCCCAGGTCGGCGGCAGCCTCCCGGGGCCGATCTCGCAAGAGGCGGAGCGCAACTGGGAGGAGGGCGGCGTCACGTGGGAGGTTCTCGATTCCGCGTCGGGCCGCGGCTACCGGCTCAGTCCCGGCGCGCAGGACCGCCTGCTGTCCGTCGACGCTTTCTCCAAGAACGACCTCATGGTCACGCTGTACCACGCCAACGAGTTCTCCGACAGCGGCGGCGGCTGCGCGATCAACCCGGGGAGCATCGTCAACGGCGAGGCGGTGCTCGCCACCGACGTCGTGATGTACTACCGCGGCGGCGTCCGCGACGTGGTCGGTGTCGACATCCACCAGTGCAAGGTGGCGGGTCCGACGCTCACCCCGCTCGGCGACTGGAGCATCTTCGAAGGCTTCGCCGACGGCTTCGAGTCGGGGGACACCAGCGCCTGGTCCGCAACCGTGCCGTAGGAGCGTGAAGGGCGTAGGCCCCTGAACGTGCTCCTGCTGAACCGGCGATCGCGTGGCCTTCGCCCTCCACGCTCCTCTGAGGCTGCGCTGCGCGCATCCTCAAGGAGAGGTTATAGCCACCGCAGACTGAGTCGCGGCCACGTTCCGGGCCGAGGTCCCTCGGCGCACGCGGGTCGTAGGCCTCCGGGTGTGCGTGAGGCGTCGCGGTCGCTGGCTCGCCTACGCCCCACGCGCGCCGAGAAGGATGCGCTGCGCGCCTCCTGAAAGAGGAGTTGTGACCGGCGCGCTGCGCGAGCTGATCGCGCGCCGGGTGCGTATCAGACTTCCACAGCCCCGGCGTTCACGCGGTTCTGATTCCCGTATGCCGATGCTGCTGCGGGAGGAGCCTGGCGGCGTGCAAGGCCGCGGGCTCGCTTCAGACAACCCTCAACCCGCGATCAACCCGCACGCCACAGAATGGCCATTCCCGCCAAGGCGATGAACGCGATCACGACAGCCAAACCGAGCGGGTGGAGGGCCGGGATCGGGATTCCGGCTCCGCCCTGCGTCAAGGTGACCGTGTCCACGGTGCGCGCCACCTCGATCTCGATCGGGCCTCCCTGGGGCGTGGTCTGCCAGCCCTTGGTGACGGCGAGCGCCCGCCAGGCCCGGCGGTAGAGCAGCCGCGCCTGGACCACCACCTCGTCGCCGGACTGCGCCGCTGCCGGCACCGCCAGGACGACCTCGGTGACGTCAGTCGCCCCCGAGGGGATCAGGGTGTCCTCGAAGACGGCCTCCGCGTCGATGAACAGCACCGGCCGCACGACCGGCCCCTGGTCGTTGATCCGCCCCTCCAGGACCCTCGCGAACCCGGCCCCGGGCAGGCCGGCATAGTCGCCATCCTGGATCCCAGGCACGTCGTCGCTGCCGTAGAACGGGACCGTCCGCCCGCTCGTCTGATGAAGAGGCAGTCCCTGCCACGTCGCCTCGATGACCACCAGGGCATTGCGGGGCGATACACCGGTCGGGAAGGCGTGCCCGGCCTCGTTGGTCACCTCGCAGCGGACGGCGATTGCGGATCCGACCTCGGCGACCGTCGTGGCCAGGTGAACGTGCTCCTCGAGCTCGTCAGGGGTCGCACCCTCGAACTCGTGCTCGTGGATCTGCTCGGCGGGCCGCAGCGGCGGGTTGCCGATGGGGTCGACCAGATACCCCGGAGCGTCCTCCTCCGGCATGTGGCAGTCCTGGCAGCTGCGGAACCCTGCGCCAGGGACCGCGTACGGAGAGGCGAGCCACTCGGTGTAGGTGGTCTGCCCGGGTACTGCGGTGCCCGGTCGGTTGTACTCGTGGCACGAGGCGCAGAGCAGCGACTGCGAGAACAGCGGTGCGTAGGACGCCTTCATCCCGCCAAAGGCGATGTCGTCGAGCGGGCCCCACACGAACTCCTGGGTCGGGATGAACGGCCTGCCGTCAGGGAAGCGGTAGGTGGAGTTCCCGAGATGGTGCAGCGCCTGGACGTTGTCGTTGACCGAGTCCATCTGGTGGCAGGCGATGCAGCTGATGCCCTCCAGAGCGGCCGCCGACGTGACCTCGTTGAGCATGACGTTGCCCGGATCGAAGACATCGGCCATGGGCGTGTGGCAGGTCGCGCAAAAGCCGGTCTCGCCTGGATCGTGAGTGTCCAGGAAGACGTAACCGGCCGCTCCCCCGGGAGTGCCGTCGCCCGAGAACAGGTCGCGCACCCAGGCGTCTCCGCCCGCGCTGGCGTGGTTCCCCAGCAGCCACTCCTCCTCCTGCTCTTCGTGGCAGTTGCCGCAATCGGCGACCTGCGGCAGGAACGACTGATAGGTCGGGTCCTCGGCCACCGGGAGGCGGAGCAGTGAGATCGTCACGCCGGCCTGGCCGTCGCTCGCCAGCACGCCGCCGGTCGCGAAGTTGGCACCGGCCGTCCGGTCGTACTCGCGCCCCGCCGTCACCATCACCATCCCCGCCGGGCTGACCGGCAGGGTGAAGCTGCCGTCCGCCGCCGTCACCGCCACCGGCGACGCCGGGTCCGCCTGCACGTGGACGCTCGCCCCCGCGATCGGTGCGCCGGTGCCCTCCTCGAGCACGAAGCCGGAGATGTCCGCCGCCGCCGGCGCGGCCAACGCCGCCAGTGTGATGAGCGTCTGACCGACGACTGCACAGCGTGAGCGAGTTGTCACGGCCCCCCTCCTTCGTTGACGCCAAGCACCGTGGATCGATGGTAGCAGGCCGCCCGCGGCAGCGCTCAGATCGATCCCAGGGCCTCCCAGAGCCGCGCCGTTGCGCTGCGCGTCACCTCCGGCGGCAGCGCGTACGAGAATCGGATCCAGCGCTTTCCGAAGTCGCTGAAGTAGACGCCCGGCACCACCGCCAGCCCGAACCGTTCGCCGAGCGCCGCCCCGAGCACGGCAGTGTCGTCCATGCCGGACCGGTCGAGCCACGGCCCCATGTCCAGGAATGCGTAGTACCCGTCGCCCAGAATCACCCGGATCCCGCGCGCGGCCACGAACTCCGCCATCACCTGGCGGCTGGCCAAGGTCGGCCCGACGATCGTCGCCGCCGCGCGATCGAAGCCCATGCGGTACGCAGCGATGGCGACCGCCTGGCTGTGGAACGACGGGATCACGGCATGGGATGCCCGGTTCTGCGCGAACTTCACCAGCCGCTGCGACGCGACCAGGTGCGCATTCCGGATATTGCTTCCCCCAAGAGACTTCGTGATGCCGTCGAGAATGATGCAGCGGTCCCGCTCCGAGTTGTCGAGCGCGCCGAGAAGGCGGTTGAGGTCATACGGCCCGGACGCCCTGATCCGGTGGTAGATCCAGTCGAACAGCACGTACGGCACGCCGGCGGCGAACGCTGCGCGCGCCAGCTCGACCTGCTCGCCGAGCTCCATGCTGCGGCCGGTCGGGTTGTCCGGGCTGGTGATCACCACCAGCGCGACCCGCCGCCCCTCGTGCCGTGCCGCGGCCTCGACGCAGGCCGTCACCGCGCCCGGCGTCATCCGCCAGCCCTCGTCCTCGCGGCCCGGGGCGAGCATCACGTTGGCCCCGACCTCGTACGGCCCCCAGTTGTACGAGATCCACGGCACCCGCGAGGTCACGACGAAGTCGCCCCGCCGGCCGTGGCCGAGCGCCTGCACCGCGTCGTAGGCCTTGAGCAGGGCGTCGCGGCCGCCCTGGCAGGCGAGCACGTTGGCCGGCCCCCAGCCGGTCGCGGCGTCGAGGCCCCAGTAGTCCTCCACCACGGCCTTCCGGAAGGCGTCGGTCCCGAACGGCTTGTCGTAGCCCGTGCCATGCTCGCGTTGCAGCCGGTGGGCCTCATCGAGGACTTCACCCGGCACCCCAGGCAAGCTCGCTCCGCCGTCGCCCTGCGAGGCGTCGAAGGTAGTCCCATCCGGGTGCGCTTTCCGGTACAGCTTGAGAGCGTCGCTGATCTCGAACATCCGGCTGCCCGGGATCTCGCACATCGTCGACAGCGACCGGTCGACGCCGGCAAGCTCTGCCGGTCCGACGACCAGGGCCGGCGCGTCCTGGTTGGCGCAGTCCTTCACGAATCGTCTCCCCTTCTCGAGCGCGCCCGGTGGGGCCGCGTCGCTTCCATCTTGGTGCCCCTATTGTGCCACTGCTGCCCGCCGGGATCATCCGGCAGGTAACTCGCTCTCGATCCGGTGGTAGAGGGAGAGGGCAGCACGGGTGGCAGGCAGGCGGCCGTCGGCCGCGAGTCTCTGGGCCACGTCGCGCGCCAGCGCCACCTCCTCGCCGTGGCGCAGCAGGTCGGCGAAGCGGAACCCGGCCGGCCCCCACTGGCGTACCCCGCTCAGCTCGCCCGGGCCGCGCAGCTCGAGGTCCATCTCCGCGACGGCAAACCCGTCGTTGGTGCCAGCGAGGGCCTCGAGCCGGCGTTGCGCCTGGTCGGTGACGCCCGCGCCAACGACCAGGACGCAGTACGATCGCCGAGCCCCGCGTCCCACCCTCCCCCGCAGCTGATGGAGCTGGGACAACCCGAAGCGCTCCGCACCTTCGACGACGACCACCGACGCCTCGGGAACGTCGATCCCAACCTCGACCACGGTCGTCGTCAGCAACACCTGAACGTCCCCCTGGCGGAAGCGCTGGGTCACCTCCTCGCGCTCGGCGCGGGCCATGCGGCCGTGCACCACCCCCAGCGCCACCCCCGGCAGCGCCGCCGCGACCTCGGCCGCGCGCTGCTCGAGCGCCGGCAGCCCCGGGTCCTCCCGGCCCTCGATCGTCGGGTACACCAGAAAGGCGCGGCCGCCCGCCGCCAGCTCGTCGCGCAGGAACGCGAAGACCTTCGGGAATGCCGACGCCGGTCGGATGGCCGTGGTCACCGGCGTCCGGCCCGGCGGCTGCTCGTCGATGACCGAGAGGTCGAGGTCGCCGTAGAGGGTCAGCGCGAGCGAGCGCGGGATCGGCGTCGCGGTCATCACCAGCAGGTGCGGCTCGCGGCCCTTGTCGACCAGGCTCTGCCGCTGCACGACGCCGAAGCGGTGCTGCTCGTCGACCACCACCAGTCCCAACTCGCGGAAGGTCACCCGGTCCTGGATCAGCGCGTGGGTGCCCACCACCAGCCGCTCCGACCCGTCGGCGAGGCCGGCGAGCACCGCCTGCCGATCCGCGGCCGGCTGGGACGCGGTGAGCAATCCAACGCGGCAGCCGGCCGGCTCGAACAGCGCTTCCAGCGTGCGCGCATGCTGCTCGGCGAGCAGTTCCGTGGGCGCCATCAGCGCCGCCTGGTGCCCGCTCTCGAGGACCAGGCGCATCGCGAGCGCGGCGACCGCCGTCTTCCCACACCCGACGTCGCCCTGGACCAACCTCGCCATCGGATGTGGCCGCGCCAGGTCGGCTGCGATCTGATGGATCACCCGGAGCTGGGCACCCGTCAGCCGGAACGGGAACATCGACTGCGCCAGCTCATCGACCGGAAATCTCATTCGACATCGCAGCGCCGCGTGGCCCTCCCGCCGGGAGCGGTGCTCCGCGAGACCGCAGGCGAACGCGAGCAGCTCGTCGAACGCGAGCCGGCGGTGGTACGGGGTTTCGTGGCGGCACAGCGAGCCCACCAGCTCGGCTCGCTCGCCGTCCCCCGGCGGGGGCTGCGGGTCATGGAGTGCGCGCAGCGCGGTCGCGAGCTCCGGCAAGCCGAGCTCCCCGCGCAGCTCGGGAGGGAGCGGATCGGGACACACGTCGCTCGCCGGCAGCGTCTGCTCGATGAGCCGCCGGAGCCGGCGGCCGCCCAGCGGACCGAGCCGTGGGTAGATCGGCACGATCCGCTCCGCACCCCCGTCCTCGATGTCATTCACCTCCGGGTTGACGAGCTCGAGCTCGCCGCGCCGGCCGCGGCGCAGTGGACCGAACAGGGAAAGCGGGAGCTCGCCCTGGAGCCGGCGGTCGATCCACGGCTGATTGAACCAGACCACCGGCACGGTGCCGCTGCCGTCGTCGACGACCCCGGTGACGATCCGCAGACCGCGCCGCCTGGTGTGGCGGGCCGACCCGACCGACACCCGGCCCCACACCAGCACCCGGGTGTCCGCCTCGAGCGCACCGCCCAGCGCCACGCGCTGGGTCCGGTCCTCGTAGCGCATCGGCAGGTGCAGCAGCAGGTCGAGGACGCGGGCTACCCCGTGCTCGCCGAGCGCCGCCGCGAGCCGGGGGCCGATCCCCCGCAGCACATCGACCGGGTCAAAGGGCTCCGGAGCGCCGACGCCCACAGTCATCGCCGGGCGCAGTCGTCCGCGCGCCCTCCACCGGACGCCGACCGCGGGTTCACTCCTGTCCGTCGATCTCGAAGCGGCACTGGATGGTCCCGAAGGTCACGGTGTCACCTGGCCGGATCGGGAAGGCCCGTCCCGCCGACAGCCGCACGCCGTTGACGAAGGTGCCGTTCATGGTCCCGACGTCCTCGATCACGCTGTAGCTGCCGTCGTCCTCGCGCCGGATTCGTGCGTGCCGCCGCGACGTCGACCGCTTGACGTCGATCGGCGTGAGGTCGATCTCGGGGTGGATGCCGGTCACCGGGTCGATCCGGCCGACCGTGGTCTCCCGCTGCACGGCCAGCGGGAACTCGATGCCGCTCGCGATCTCGACCAGCCGCGCCTTCGGGTCGGGGGTCGCCTCCACGCGATCGCCGTTCCCGGAGTCGTCGAGCTCGACCCGGCTGCCACCGGCCTCCTCGAGCAGCTGGTTGGTGCGCCGCAGCCGGTCGGTGAGCTTGCGCATCATGCGCACCGCGATCTCCGGGTTGTGACGAAGGATGTAGGTGAACGCCGACTGGTCGATGATCACCGCCTCGACGTCGCTCACCGCCACCGCCGTCGCCGACCGTGGGTAGGCATCCTCGAGCATGCACATCTCGCCGAAGAAGTCGCCCTTGCCGAGCTTTGCGAGCACCCGGTCGCTGCCCCGGACGCGCTTGCGGATCTCGACCTCGCCGGACTCGATGACGTACATCGTCAGCCCGAGATCACCCTCCGAGAAGATGATCGTTCCCCCCGGGAAACGGGTGCGCAGGGGCTCGAGCGAGTCGTGGCTGCCCTTTCTCGGCGACGTCCGCTTCGACCCGGTGCTCTTGAACCTCGCCATCACTCGCTCCACCGGATCGCGCCGGAATCGGTGTCGACCTCGACGGTCGCCCCGATCGGAAACGCGAGGTTGCGCGCGCCGTGCCCGAACGGCAGGTCGATCACCACCGCCGCCTCCGGGGCGGCCGCCTCCGCGACCATCTCCGGCCACCGGGAGGCTCGCTCTGCGACCGAGCCGCATCCTCGCAAGCTCCCGCAAATCAATGCTTTCACACCGCGCAATCTAGCAGAGGCCCGGAGCTGGGTCAACAGCCGATCGAGCCGGTAGAGGGGCTCGCCCACCTCCTCGATGAAGAGCACGCATCCGTCCCATCGTGGTTCGTGGGGGGTCCCGATCAGCGCCGTGAGCACCGAGAGCGTGCCGCCGATCGCGTGGCCGGCCGCCAATCCGGATCGGACGACGCGGCGGCGGTCGAAGCGGAACAAGGTCTCTCCGACCAGCTCTCCCGCCAGCACCCGATGCAGCCGGAGCTCGTTGCCGTGACGCGCCAGCCCGGCCGCGACCATCGGCCCGTGGACCTGCACCGCCCCGCCGGCCGCCGCCATCGCGTTGAGCAGCGCCGACGTGTCGGAGTAGCCGACGAAGCGCACACCAGCGCCAGCGAGCTCCGGGAGAGGAAGCCGCGGCAGCAGCCGGGTCACGCCAAAGCCTCCGCGCGCCGCCATCAGCAACGTCGCGCCGCGCGCGACCACCCACTCCAGGCCGGCGACTCGGGCATCATCGCCGCCGGCCAGGTACGCGGAACGCGCCTCGATGTTCGGCGCGAGGACGACGGGGTGTCCCCAGCCCTGGAGGATCCGCAGACCTGCTTCGAGACGATCCCGGTCGACCGGCCCCGACAGGGCCACGACTCCGATCGGCTCGCCGGGCGAAAGCGGCACGAAGCGGTTGGACATGATCGAACGATAGCTCATCCGGAGAGCGAGCGCCGCCGACCCACCCCGTCTTCACCCCCCGCTTCCCGTTCCCGTTCCCGTGCGCGAACCGGGTACCGTGCTTGGGTGCCTGCGGTCAGTTCCATGCCGGAAGCGCTCACCAGCTGTCGGACGGGCGCCGTCTCGGCAACGGGGACGGGAACGGGTACGGGAAGGAGAAGTGCGGCGGAAGGAGGCTGTAGGCCGGATTCTGTTCCCCGGAGGGCGGCGTCCATTCCTCTCGACCTCGCGTCACCGCGAGGCTCCAGCAGCCTACCCGGGGGCCTCGTCCGCGACAGCGGACGGCGGGGACGGGCGACCCTCGACCCCCCTATTCGGCCTTGCTCCGCATGGGGTTTACCGTGCCCTCTCCGTCTCCGGAGAGGCGGTGCGCTCTTACCGCACCCTTTCACCCTTACCCCCGGTCGGATCCGAGGGCGGTCTGCTCTCTGTGGCACTTTCCCTCGCGTTGCCGCGGCCGGGTGTTACCCGGCATGCTGCCCGTCTAGAGTCCGGACCTTCCTCTGCGCCGGTGCGGACGCAGCGGACGCCCGCCTCCTCCAGCCGCACCCTCCAACTATAGGGCTTTTCGGTCCGGCTGTCATGCCGCGCCGGCCGGCGCGCGGTCAGGAGCGCCGGGTTTCGCCCCCGGCCAGGCCGAGCTTCCGCATCTTCTTGAACAGGCCGGCGCGCGACAGACCGAGCCGCTGCGCCGCCAGCGATTGGTTCCAGGCGGCGTCAGCCAGCGCCCGCTGGATCCGCCAGCGCTCGAACGCGTCGCGGGCATCGGCCAGGGGTCGCGTCGCGAGCGCGCCGAGGTCCGGGGGCGGAGCCTCCTTCGCGGCCAGCCCCTCGCGGATGTGCGGGGCGAGGTCACCCACTTCCACTAGGAGGTCGCTCGCCGCGCGCGTCATCAGCCGCAGCACCTCCGCCCTCAGCTCACCCACGTTTCCCGGCCACCCGTAGGACGCCATGGCCTCGAGGGCGCCGACCGTGAAGCCGCTCCCCGCCCCCCCGCGCCGGCCTCCCACCTCACGCTGGAAGTGGGTCACCAGCAACGGGATGTCCTCGGTGTGCTCGCGCAGCGGCGGCAGTTCCAGCCACCGCCCGCGCAGCGCGGCGACGAGTTCGCGATGGAGCACGCCCCGGGCCTGGCCATCGTCGACCGCGCCCGGGACGCTGACGATCAGCCGGGCTTGCTCCGCTCCGGCAACCGCCGCCGGCCCGGTAGGCCACAGCTGCTCGAGCAGCCGCGCCTGGTCAACGAGGGGCACCAGGCTCAGGTCGCGGACAAACAGGGTGCCGCCGCGCGCCCGGCGCTCGGCGCCGTCCGAGCTTCCCTCCTCGAACAGCCGGATCTCGCGCACATCCGGAGCGGCAGGCGCCGCGACCACGAACGGCCCCTCGCTCCGCTTCGACAGATCGTGGATCACCCGGGCGAAGAGCGCCTTGCCGGTCCCCGGCTCGCCGGCCAGCAGCATCGGCCGCGCGCTGCCCGCGAACTCGGCGGCGCGGCGCTTGCACTCGTTGAGGACGTCCGACAGCCCCGCGATCCGGTGTAGCGGGCTCCCGAATCGGCGCAGCTCGGGGTCGCGGCGGTCGCCGGGCGACGATCCGGCTGGCCACGGCGGATTGCCCGAGCACAGCACCGCCTCCACCGCGGCGATCACCGCCCGCAGGTCGGCCACCGCCGGTGGCGCGCCCTCGAAGCGCGCGATCAGGATGTGGTCCCGCTCCATCGGCGCCACCAACAGGGTCTCGCCGAGCTCGGTGATCTCCGTGATGTGCGTTCCCGCCTGCTTCCCGCCATGCTCACGGGCGATCCGCGCCAGTGCCTCGCTCGAGCGAATCAGCGGCCCGAGGTCGCCGGCGCTCGAGACCATCGAGACGTTGCCGTCGGCGTCCCGGTAGAGCACGACCAGGGCTTCCAGGCCAAACCTCTCGACTGCCCAGCTCAGCGGCTCGCCGATGGCGCCGCGCCGTACAGCCACCGCCGTCGTCACCAGCAGCGACACCATGTCCTCGGCGCTCGCCCGACCCGAGAAGCCCTGCGTCTCCTCCACCGCGAGCCCACGCGGGGCGCGCGGGCTGGTCTCGTCGCCCCTCGCACCGCCTGCCTGTTCGGCCGCGTCGTGCTCCTCGATCACCAGCCGCGTCGACGACAGGTGGATGACGTCCCCCACCCTCACTACCGCGGACGCGGTCCGGCGGCCGTTGACGAACGTCCCGTTCTTGCTGTTGAGATCCGTGATGTGCAACAACCCCTGGCGCACGCGCAGGATCGCGTGGTGGCGCGAGATGTCGTTGTGCGCCAAGACGATGTCGTTGTCCGGGCTCGCGCCGATGCGCCAGCTCTGCTCCCCGGACAGCGCGAGCCGCTGCTCGCCCTTCTGCGGATGGTCGAAGACGAGGAACAGCCGCCCCACCGCCGACCTCTCCTTCACGATCCCGACCTGACGCGGGTGACCATGTATCCGGAGAGCGTCCCGGGCACGAATCGGAAGTGGTACTTCGCGACGCCGTCCCGCACCTCGACCACCGCGGCATCGCCATCGACCGTGCGGAAGCTGCGGCTCGCATGCCGCAGCAGCCGCGATCGCAGCAGGTGCGAGACCTGCTCCACCTCATCGAGGTGGTCGAGCATCAACATCAGCCGGAACGGCGCCTCCAGCTCGGGGTTGAGCTCGAGGATCGTGTCGTGGAACGCCTCGATCATCTCCTCCAGCGACAACCCCCGGCCGTGCCACCTCCCGAGGGCCTCAGCGGCCACGAATCCGAGGCCACGCTTCTGCGCATCTCGGACCACGCTGCTCAGGCTGCGGCGCACGTCACCCGGACGGCAGCTCGGGTCGAGCTCGAAGTCGTGAACCACCGCCTGATAGGTCAGCGGTTGACCGGGCTCGCGGCCGCGCCGCACGAGGAAACCGCCCAGCGGCAGCGGCCGGTGATCACGGACCGCGAGGTACGCCGCATCGAGGTCATCCGCCGCGTCCAGGTCGAGGATCGCCTGCGGGCCCATCACCAGGTTGCGGTCCTCCTGGGCCACGATCGCCTCCGGGCGGGTCCGCCCGCCCAGCGAGCTCCTCAGATCGAGGTCGAAACGAAACAACCAGCGATGGGTCAACCGTTCAGCTCCGTACGCCCTCAGCCTAGTGTAGTGGACACCGATCAGCCCCCGTTGCGGGCTGCGGCGCGGCGCGCCATGTCGCGGGTGATCACCAACCGGTGGCCGCCGCCGGGCAGCCTCTCCAGGCCTTCGTGCTGCCACGGATCGAACTCGAGCTGGTTGATGATCCGGCCGAACACCGTGCGCAGCGCGCGGGCGCCGGTACGGGAGTTCTTCTCGGCCTCCTCGGCGATGATAGCGGCCGCGACGTCGTCGATCTCGAGGCGGATGTCCATGACCTCGAAGTAGCGGCGGGACCGGTTGAAGGGTGAGTCCACCGAGTGCAGGAGGATCTCCTTGAGGATCTGCACGTCGAGGTCCCGCAGCAGCACCACGTTGTCGAATCGCGACATGAACTGCGGCACCATGCCATAGGTGAAGAGGTCCTCGGGCTTGAGGTAGTCGGCGAGCTCGAAGCGGGTCTCGATCCGGACCTGGCCGTCGGCGGTGTGAATCGCATGCGACTTCAGCTTCTCGCCGCTGCTGGGGCTCACCACGCGGAAGTAGACCTGGTCGTAGAGCCCCTCGAAGGCCCCGCCACAGATGAACATCATGTGCTCGGTGTTGATGGTGATCGTGACCTGCTTGTCCTCGCCGTCGACGTTGGCGAAGGTGCGGTACGCGACCTCCTCCCCCTCCATCAGCGTCAGCAGGCCCTGTTGGAGCACGACTCCGATCGGGTTGGGCTTGCCGGCGACGATCGACGACATCTTGTCAATCTCGTCGATGCAGATCGTGGCCTGCTCCATCGTCGCACGTAACGCGTCGGGCCCGGGCTTTGGGCCGAGGAGCGACCGCGCCCGCTGCTCGACCGCCGAAAACAGGCGCTCCGGCTGGAACTCCAGGCGCTCGGCGTCGACCAGCAGGTTGGCGTTGATGATCGTCATCGCCCGAAACGGGCGGTACTCGGGGACGTCATGGTACATCCGCTGGATGTTGTTCATGATCGTGGTCTTGCCGGTACCCGAGTTGCCGATCAGCATGATGTTTCCCGACACCTTGCCGGTGGTGTGCTTGTAGATCGCCACCGAGACGAAGCGCAGGGCGGTGTTCTGGCCGAGCACCCCCTTGCGCAGCTCCTCGAGGATGACCGGCGGCGCGATCTCGTCCATCCGC
>Ga0316622_100000614_pt1 | contig 21223 bp, 9 predicted proteins | sample OWC_Aug_OW2_C1_D_FD_207646 | JGI IMG/M metagenome (GOLD analysis project Ga0316622, IMG submission 207646) | Wetland soil microbial communities from Old Woman Creek delta, Ohio, United States - OWC_Aug_OW2_C1_D5_C | ecosystem: Environmental > Terrestrial > Soil > Wetlands | place: USA: Ohio... | reverse complement strand
ATGGCGGCGATCATGGGCACGACGGACGTCGACCCGTTCATCCTCGGCCTCACGCAGCAGGCCGCCGGCGCCGCGCCCGTGGCTCTCGCGGCGCTCGCGGTGGTGATTGCCGCGGCCGCCAACAACCTCATGAAAGGGGTCTACGCCTTCGCGTTCGGGCCGCGGAGCGTCGGTGCCCCGTCGCTGCTGGTCCTCGTCGGCTTCGCAGCCACCAGCATCGTGCTGTTCTTCGTCCTCTGAGGTGACGGCGCCGCCCGCCCAAGATGACCCAGGTCAGGGCTGGGCCTGTGCGTCTGCGTCCCGAGCCGGCGCCTGCGCCGACGCCGCCGAGTAGTAGTAGGCAATCGTCCGGGCGCGAATCGGCGTCTGGTTGATCGGCCCGCACTCCAGATCGACCACGACCCCGGTCGACCACGTCGGTGCGTCGCTGAGCATCAATCGATACATCGACGTGGAGACGCCCCCGTCCGGCCACACCCGGTCACTTGTCATGCCGTGGAGGGCGCGCGCGAACGGTACCGGGCCCGGGCGGTCGACCTGGAAGTAGAAGCCACCGCCGAAGAAGTCCTCGACCCCGGTGCCTTGGAGCAGGGGCGCGGGTCCGCCGTCGACCACCACCAGCTCGTCGCCCTCGAGGTAGTTGCGGCTGTCGCCGGAGCGGGAGCCCAGCTCGGCGAAGAGGCCGATCCACTTGCCGCGGCCCGCGAGCTCGAGCACGCGGTGGGCACGGCCCGGCGTCGTTGTCTCGGCGACCTGACGCGAGGCGCCGAACAGCCCGCTGTCTGGGTGCGGCGCGCGGCCGAGCCGGCGGATCGCGAACTCGACCGGGATCTTGCCGCGGGGCTTGCTCTTGCCGCGCGCCAGCTCGACGACCGCGGTCTCGAAGAACGGCATCGGGAAGTAGGCATAGAGGTCGTCGTCCTCGGTCGCGCCGACGAGCAGCGAACGCACGGGCGCGGCGCCGGCGCCATCGACGCCGAAGAAGTCGGTCAGCGGCATTGCCACCCGGACCTCGCCGTCGAACAGCAGCCGGAGTTCGACCTCGCCCCATTGGCCGGGCGGGATCCTGAGCAGGATCCCGTTGATCGCATCGCGGCCGGAGAAAGCCGCAATCACGGCCCGCGTGCCGCGCTTGAGCTCGACCGACCCCGCACTTGTCGGGAACGGCCCACCGGTCCACGGGTCGGCTCCGGGCTGCGCACCCAGCAGCTCCTGCCAGCCGCTCAGGTCCTCGTCGCCCGTGAAGGCCGCGACGCCCTCCCCGCTCGCGAGTTGGTGCGCGGTGATCTGAAACCAGATCTTGGCATTCTCGGCCCCGAGCAGCGAGACGACGCAGGACTCCGCGTACGGGATCGGCACGTAGCTGACGTTGCCGCCGCTCGACACCAGCCGGTGCTCAACGAGCGGGGGCAGGAACGGCGGCACCTCGCCCGAGAAGAAGTCCGGCAGCGGCAGCTGGACCACGACCTCGCCGTCGACCACGATCCGGATCCAGACGTCGGGATCCAGGGGCTGGCTGATGCCGTCGTCGCCCTGGGTCATCCAGATCCTGGTGATGGCTCCCGGGCCCTCGGCCTCGAACAGCACTCCCTCATCGCCGTCGGACCGCAGGAACCGGCTGTCACCGGCAGAGTGGCGGTCGAAGGCACAGTCGTCCGGGCAGCGGCTCGAGGCCATGACGACACGGTCGCCGAATGGGATGACGGCCAGCGCGGCCAGGTCGCGCCACAGCTCCCACGGCGGCGCGACCGCCACCGGCTCGTCTGCCGCCGCCACGGCGCCGGCCACCAGCAGCGCCGCGACCAGTGTTCGGAGCCTGCACCGCCGATGGCGACGTCTCGGCTCCCTCTCCTCCCAGGCCGCCGAGCACCGGAGTTGCGGTTCGTCGCTCATCGAGAAATGGAACCAGTCACCGCGCCATTCTCGCCGACTCGCGGAAAAAAGAAAGGGCCCGCAACGGCGGGCCCGATCGTCGTTTGAGGAGCGCGAATCATCCGCCCGGGATGAGCTCGCCATCCTGGACCCTGAAGGTCAGGGTCTCGAAGAGGCTGTCGAGCGCCTCCGGGTTGTCGTAGTAGCTGGTGAAGATCTCGGAGCTCGGAATCTCGTAGAGGGTGACCAGCAGCGCCTCGGGGTTCGCCTCCACAACCTGGAAGCCGTGGGCCCAGGTGTTGGCATAGGCGATGTCGGAGGTCGTGTACGGGTCGCCCACCGTGGAGATCTGGAGCAGCATCGCGAGATTCTCCACGAGGAGATCGCTTCCCGGGCCCGGCGGGAGGATCTCGTCGATCCGTTCAGCCACCAGGTCGCCGATGGTGGACGAGGAGATCGCCGACGAGGTGAACTCGTAGACGCCGCCTCCGTGGTCGGTGACGAAGGTCGCGTGGATGTCGCCCGAGATGATGACCGAGTTGGGAACCACGCCGAGCAGCCCCAGGATCTCCAGCTTCTTCTGCGGGAAGCCGTCATATTGGTCGGCCGTGATACCGATTCGGGTGCGGAGGTAGTCCGGGAAGTTGTCCGGGAGCATGGCCGCGATGACTGGGTTGGTGAAGTCGACCAGCAGCGGGGTCAGCATCACCGACGAGCCGAGCACCTTCCAGGTCGCCGGGCTTTGAAGCATGGTGCCCTGCAGCCACGCCGTCTGCGTTCCGCCCAGCGCCTCCTGTGCCGCGCCGCCAGTCGACAGGTAGCGGTGGGCGGCGAGCAGATTGAAGGTGTCCCAAAGGAACTGGTTGCGCGAGCCGGTCGACGAGTACAGAGACTGTTTGCCCACGTAGAGGTACGAGATGCCGCGCGGCAGCCCGGCGGTGATCGCATCGGTGAAGACCGGCGGGATCCCCGCAGCGTTGAAGAGGCCATTGAGGTAGGTCGTGCTGACGTTCCCGGTGAGCGCGTCCTCGGCGATGCCGACCGCGGTCGAGATGTCGAGCGTGGGATCCTCCATCATGTAGGCGTTGGCCGCGATCAGCGACGCGGTCTGCTTGAAGATCGGGAAGGCGGCGCCGAGCACGTCCATGTTGACGTAGGGATCGAAATTGCCGCGCACCGCCTGCCACACCGGCTCGGTCAGCAGCTCGGTCATCGCGGCCTCATCGACCGCGATGGTTCCCGGGAAGGCATCCTCGGGAACGATGTGGTCGGGCCGGTACGTGCGGTAGTCGGTCAGGACGAGGTGGAGGTTGCGGCCGAACAGGTAGTCGCGGTAGATGCGGGTGTTCGGCCACACCACGCTGGCGTTGATGTCGAGGGTGCCGTCGTCGCCGAGGCCGATCTCGGTCGGTATCCACTCGAAGAAGGCCTGCTCCGCGTTGCGCTTCCGCGACTCGTCGAACTCGTCGACCATGCCGTTGAAGTAGGTCGCGTTGGCGCCCCAGGCGTCATTCGAGTACTCGTGGTCGTCCCAGATCACGATCATCGGCCACCGCTCGTGCACCTGCTGATAGACCTCGTCGGAGCGGTAGGTCCGGTAGATCTCGCGGTAGTTGGAGAGGCTCGCCGCGCCGTAGTAAGGGTTGTCGGCATCGCCGAGCGAGATCGCCCCCTCGGTGTCCTCGAACTCGATCCGCCGCTCCGGGTCCGGGGTCTGGAACGACGGGTCCCCGGTTGTCTCGTAGATCGTGTCGCCGAGGTGGACCACGAAATCGATGTCCTGATCGTAGTCGCGCAGCAGCTTCAGGTAGGCGTTGTAGTACCGCCCGATGTAATCCTGGCAGTAAACCACGGCGAACCGGACCGGCACGTCCATGTCGGGCGACGGCGCCGTCTTGGTCCGCCCCACCCGCGACATCTCCATCGCGGCGCCGGTGCCGTAGACAAAGCGGTAGTAGTAGGTCGTGTAAGGCTGCAGGCCGTCGATGCGGACCTTGACGACCCAGTCGTACTCCTCCATTGCCACCAGGTCCCTCGAGGCGACGATGTTCTGGAAGCCGTCGTCGGTGGCAACCTCGACCCGGAGGGCGTCCGGCGTCGCGGGGTTGTCGAGGTGGGTCCACAGCACCACACTGTCCGGGTGCGGGTCACCCGACGCCACCGACTGGGGGAACATGTTGGCCGACGCGGCCGCGGCCAAAAGCAGACAGCCCAACACCACCAGCGGAAACGCAATCCACTTCATCCTGTTCAACATCATCGATAACCCCCCTTTTCTGCCGCGGGGTCTCCCCCGCATCCTCGATCTCGGCCGAGCTTGGACCTCGCCCGTTCGGCGCGCGTGAAGATGGTCCCTCATGGTACACCGCCGCCTGGACGGTGTCACGCGAGTCGGCCCACCCGATTGCCGCGCTCCGGCGCGACCGAAGCCACCTCGGTCGGGTTCTTGTCGTTCCAGTGTCCTCGCCCGTCCCCGTTTCCGGATCTGACGTTCTGGATTGGCCACCCAACGGCCGACCGACCCCTTCGTCGGTACCACCGAAATCAGGCTCGGGGCCTTGCGCCTCACGGCTGCTCGTCGCTCTCGGTCTCCGCGACGTCAGGGTCACTCGCCATCATCTTGCTCATGTGGGCAAGCGCGTCGAGAGAATGCTCACGATGGCGCACCGCGAACTGCGTCGCGATGCCGTTGAGAAGAACGATGATTGCTCCGACCGCGTTTGTCAGCAGCATATTGTGGGTGCGCACCAGAAGTGTCGACGTCGCAAGACTGGCCGCCGGCGAGGAGAGGCTGTCGGTGATGGCGATGGCGGTCGCGCCGCGGTCCCTGGCCACCTTGAGCATGTCGAGGGTCTGACGTGAATAGGGTGGCAACGACACAACGAGCAGGAGATCAGAGGCCCGCATCACAAAGAGCTGCTCGGCCGGGGACGTGAAGTCGGCGGACAGCGCCGTGCACCTCACGCCGACCTGGGTCAGCATGTACCTCGCCATCGCGGCGACGGGCGCCGACACTCCCATTCCGAAGACATAGGTGTGGTCGGCGTTGCGCAGCGCGTCGGCCGCGCGTTCGAGCGACTCGACCGGATTGAGGACGACGGTTGCCCGGATGTTCTCCGTCTCGAGTCGCGCCACCGACAGCAGGAGGTTGCGCGGGCTATCCGGAGCGGAGGGCTCCTGCTGCGGCCGGGGGGTTGCCCTGTTGTTGGGCAGCTGCAGCAGCTCGATTTTCAGGTCGCGATAGCCACGGAATCCCAGGCTCTGCGCGAACCGGACGATCGTCGCCTCCGAAGCCTCTGTCAGATCGGCGAGCTCCGGCACGGCGAGGAAAGGCACCTCTTCGAGGTGGTGCACGAGGTAGTCGGCGACCGCTCGCTGCTGCGGAGGGAGGCTCCCTGCTGTGGACAGCACGAAATCCCGGAACTTCTCGGTCGATTCGAAGCGTGCCACTTTCCCTCCTGCTCGGCCTCACGGCTCCTGGGGGCGGCGGGCGCCGGCCAGCTCCTGCTCGGCCCGTCTGCCCTTCATCGCGAACTCGTTTGACAGCTCCTGGTTTCCCATGCGGTTGTGGAGGTCGGCGAGGAGGTAGTACGCCAGCACAAGATCTGCGCCCTCCGGGTGGTGCGCCAGCGCCTCCTCGACGAGCTCGATCGCTTCCGGATACCCCTCCCCTGCCTCCAAATGGCTGCGCGCGAGGTAGAGGTGGGCGGGTACGAAATCGGGCGCCAGCTGAACCGTCTCCTCCAACAGCCGCCGCTCGTCGTCTGCTCGCCCGACCCGACCGTACAGTCGGGCGAGCCCGTAGACCGGCCGATGATCGCCTGCCGACAGGCCTCGCTCGAATTCGTAGTCGGCCGCCGCCGCCTCGAGCTGACCCTGGGCCTCAAAGCTCTGTGCCCGGCACAGATGGGCGCCCGGAAGCCGTGGATCGAGCTCGAGGGCCCGGGACGCCATATCCCTTGCACTTTCGTACGACCCCAGCGCCAGCTCCGACACAGCCAGCTCGAGGTGCGCCCTTGCCGACTGCGGATCGAGCTCGAGAGCGCGCCGGACCGCCCGTTGCGCTGCCTCCGGCCGGCCTGCCTGCCGCGCGAACGTGCCGAGAACGAGCATCGGCCACGCCTCGCTCGGCCTCCGCTCGGCCGCTTGCTCGAGGACCGCCAGAGCCTCGTCGACGCGACCCGCCCTGAACCTGGCTGTGGCCAGCCCCATCGTCATCGCGAGGTTATCCGGTTTGAGGCCGAGGCCCGTCACGAACATCGCCTCAGCCTCGGCGAAACGGCCCTGGCTCGCGCGCAGCTTGCCGAGCAACGAGTATGTCTCTGCCACGTCGGGATCGCCCGCCAGAGCCTGCTCGAGCAGCTCCTGGGCAAGGCCGAGATCACCCGTGGCGAGCGCGGCCCTCGCCTCGATGAGCTGGTTGTAGATGTCGATCCGTTGCCGCGGCGGCGCCAGCCCGGTCCGGTTCACCGGGGCCTCGGGGCTGGCTGCGCCGCTGACGTAGCCGAGCGCCGCGAGCTTGGCCACGGTCTCGGCATCGGGACTCATCCCCGCCCGTCGGGCGTCCCGGGCAAGCTCCAAGAGCACGGCGTCGTGTTGCTGAGCGAGGCGCTCCACGCTGGCGAGCTCGAGCGGCGCCAGATCGTGCGTCTGGCCGGGGTCGTCCTCCAGGTCGTAGAGCTCGGTCTCCGAAGACTCAATGTAGTGGTAGCGCCGTTCCTGGATGCTGCTGAGGGGGCTCCATCCGTAGTTGAAGAATGGGTACAGGGTCTCCGAGTACACCGGCCGCTCCTCCCAGCCACCGCCCCCGCCAAGGAGAGGCGTCAGGCTGCGGCCCTGAGTGGCGGCTGGGGTCGGGAGCCCGAAGCGCTCGCACAGTGTGGAGAAGACGTCGACCAGAGACACCACCTCCGGGCGCCTGACTCCCGCCGTCCCTCGCAGCGGGTCGACGACGATCAAGGGCACGCGCAGGGCCTCCTGGTAGAGGAAGAACCCGTGTCCGCTCTCGCCATGCTCGCCGAGGCTCTCGCCGTGATCGCCGGCGAAGACGACGACCGTCGTGTCCGAGCGACCGCTCGACTTCAGCCACTCGCCGAGGCGCGCAAGCTGGGCGTCCGAGAACGCAATTTCGCCGACGTAAGGCCGGCCGCGGTAGCTCTCGCGATAGGGCGAAGGCGGATCGTAGGGGTCGTGGGGGTCGAAGAGGTGAACCCACGCGAAGAAGGGCGTCTCCTCGCCGATGCCGCCGAGCCAGGCCAGGGCGTCGTCCACCACCTCGTTCGCCGGCCGTTGCATGTCACCGATCGAGACCAGCTCCGAGATGTCCCGGATCGCGAACTCACCTGAGTAGTGCTCGAATCCCTGGTCGAGGCCCCAGCGCCGGTCGAGGACGAAGGCACCGACGAAGGCACCGGTGCGGAATCCCCGGGCCTGGAACAGCTCAGCGAGAGTGGTCAACTCCTGCGGGACCTTGAAGTCGCCGTTGTCGCGCACGCCGTGGCGCGGTGGGTAGGTGCCGGTGAGCAGGGAGGTGTGCGACGGCAGGGTCAGCGGCACCGGAGTGAGCGCCCGCTCGAAGAGCACCCCGTCTGTCGCGAGGCCGTCGATGAAGGGCGTCTCGATGTCGGCGTACCCGTACGCTCCGATACGGTCGGCGCGGACCGTGTCCAACGTGATCAGGAGCATGCCGCCGGGCTGACGGGCAGCGGGCGACGAGCATCCCACGGCCCAGCATCCGAGGGCTGCGCTGATCGCCCCCGCCACGGCGACGATCAGCGGTGAACGGCTCCTCTGCGGCGTCATCCAGCCTCTACTCCTCGACTGTCATGTAGCGCTCCAGCCAGGCCAGCATGCGCTGGGTCGCGTCGACCGCATTGACCAGCGACCAGTCGCCCGGCACGTGCCCCTCGCCAGCGTAGACCGCGAGCTCGGCGGTCCGATCGAGCCGCTTGAGGGCGTTATACATCTGCTCGGCCTGCTCCACCGGGCAGGTATCGTCAATGGCACCGTGAATCAGCAGCAGCGGGGTACGGATCCGGTCGGCCCGGAAGTAGGGCGAGTTGGCGAGGTAGCGCTGGAGGTTCACCCAGGGGTGCGTGCCCATCCGCCCTTGCCCGGTCTCCGACCAGACGAAGCCGAAGGTGCCGCCGCCGGGGTCCATCTTCGCGAAGCCCGATGCCAGGTCGTAGACCCCGTCGAGCGCCATGGCGGCGCGGAAGAGATTGGTGTGGCTGATGACCGCGGCCGTGCCGTAGCCGCCGTAGGACTGGCCCGTGATGGCCACTCGATTGAGGTCGACGTAGCCCTTGGCCGCCGCCTGGTAGACCTGAGCGAGGATCGCGTCGGTCATCTCCTCGAGCGGGTTGCCGCCGATCTCGCCCTCGGGGCTGAGCGGCACGTCGACGAACAGGACCGCGTAGCCGCGGGTCGCGAAGATCTGGACCGGGATCGAGTTCGGGGCGCCGCCGCCGTAGTCCTGCGCCAGCTCCGAGAAGCGTGAGCCGGCGTAGAAATAGACCACGGTCGGCAACGGCTCGCCTGACCGCCATTCGGCCGGCAGAAAGACGGCCGACTCCACCTTCTGAAGCGAGCCGTCAAAGGTCGGGATCAGCGTCTCGAACATCTCCATCGGGCCGACGGCCACGTCGCCGAGCCGCGGCTCGACGGTGGTGATCCGGCGCAGCGAGGTGAACCCCTCCTCGAAGCGGTAGAAGTCGGGAGGCGTGGTCAGGTTCTCGAAGCGGGCGACGACCGAGCCGTCGGCGCGCCCGACCCCGACAACGCCGATCCGGCCCTGACCTCGCCATACGACCTGCTCCGCTCCCGTCTCCAGGTCGAGGCGCAGGATCGTCCGCTCGGCCGAACCCTCCGCGGTCCGGATCAGGTGGATCGCACCGCCGTCCGGTTGCCAGAGCGTCGAGCCGTCGGCATTCACCGGCGTCCCTGAGGCCTCGTACTTCCTGGCCGGTCCGCCCGCGGTGGGGACCAAGGCGAGCTCCTTTGACGGCACGCTGTAGTAGGTGACCGAGCCGGCGGGCATCAGGCCGACCAGGATCGCGCCGCCGTCGGCGGTGAAGGCGAGCGGCAGATCGTTGAGGGCGCCGAGCTCGTCGGCCAGCTTCCGGGGCTCGGCCGGTCCCGAACCGGTGACGTCGACCACCCACAGCCGCTTGGCCCGGGTGAAGGCGAGCCGCCGGCCGTCCGGGCCCCACAGCCACTCGGTGCCGTCGTAGAAGCGGTCGGTGGCCTCGACGTCGGTGGCGACCACACGCCGGTCCCCGCCCGCCGTCGGAACCACGACGATGTCGTACACGAAGGTCGAGCTGGACTCGCCGGTCGGCCTCCAGAGCGACGAGTAGGCGACCCAGCGGCCATCGGGCGACAGCGTCAGGTTGCTGGGCCGCGGCTCGCTGTCCGCCGGCGCGAGCACTCTCACTTTGCCGCTCGTCACGTCGACGGCGGCGACCTCGGAGTTGTTCTCCTTGATCCAGAACTCCATCATCGGGCTCGCCTCGGGTGGGGCCTCCTCGGCTGCGGCCGCCGCTTTGGTGCGGTAGACGGTCACGGTCGGGCCAGCCGCCTCCTCGACGGGCTCGGCTGCCGCCGCCGGATCGGGAGCTGCGAGCCCGGGTGACAGCGGCACATACATCTCCCGGCTATCGGGGCTCCACAGCGGCCTGTCGACCGCCCACAGCTTGGCCTTGACCGGCGCCTCGCAGACCCGCCGCGAGGTCCCGGCGGCCAGGTCGTAGACGTAGAGCTGGGGGTAGCCGCCCTGGTCGGAGTAATAGGCGAGCAGCCGCCCGTCCGGCGAGAAGGCGGGCCGCCAGCAGTTGACACCTGCGGCACACACCGCCCTGGCGCTGCCGTCGGCCACGCTCGTCACCATGAGCTGCAGGCCGACCGAGCTCGCGGGTGTGCCGTTCGGCAGGAACCGCGGCTCGGCCTCGAGATCGCTCCCCGGGCTGCGCTCGGGCGGCGCGTACACCTCGTAGGCGAGCCAGCGGCCGTCTCGACTGAGGTCCGGCTGCTCGATTCGGCGCACCTGCTTCTGGCCGAACGCAAGCTCGAGATCGAGCGGCTCGGCCGCCCCGGCCGCACAGATCGGAAGGATGGCGAGCAGACCCACCAGCCCACAGACACCACGGTTCACTCGAATCGTCATCATCTCAGCCTCCAGCGGGTGATCCGCGTTCCAGTCCTGTTGAAGGGAAGACGTCGGCTGAACCGACCCACACCGCGCCCGGCCCGTCCATGGCCGTCGCGGCGCCCCAGGTCACATGGAGGCGTCCCTCGTCGGTCAGGGCGATGCCACCGTAGTCGCCATAGAACACCGCGAAACCCTCAGTGGTCGTGTGGCCCTGGTCGCTGGCCATGTTGGACAGCAGCAGCTCGTCGCCCCAGGTCGCCCCCGCGTCGGCCGAGCAGCGGGCCCACAGGCTCCTGGGACCCGAGCGGTCGTCCACCCACGCCACGCACGTCCGGCCGTCACCGGCCGCCGTCACCATCGGAAAGTCATGGTCCGCGAGGTCGCCCGAGGACGGCCGCGGCGCCTCGCTCACGGGCACCGGCTCTGACCAAGTCTCGCCACCGTCGGCGGACGAGCGCAGCAGCAACCGGTACGGCTCTCCGGCCCGTCCATCCGTGTTCACCGCGTAGGCCCGGCCAACGGCGTCGACAGCGATGCCCGGGTAGGCGGACTTCCCCCGGCACTCGGGGTCGTGGACGCAGCCCCCTCTCGACCAGGGGAACGAGCCGAGAACAGACTCGTGCCAGCTCGTCCCTCCATCGTCGGAGCTGAAGGCATGGAGGGTCGTGGTCGACGGCCCGCCCGCCTCGAGCTCTGAGGTGGGGATCGACGGAACGGAGAACCACAGCCGCCCATCGGACGCCAGAGCCAGCCCGGTGGGCCAGAAGTGGGTCTCCCGCTCCCGCACCGGCACGACGACCTGGGGCGCGCCCCAGGTCGCGCCGCTGTCGTGGGAGCCTACAAGCGATGGCCCGGGGCGCGACTCCAGGATCAGGTAGATGTCGCGACCGTCACCCGACACCGCCAGCTCGGGCTTGTCGCTCACGTCATGGTCCAGCACCGTCTGCACGGTGAAGCTGCGGCCGCCGTCCCGGGAGGTGGCGAGCCGCAGCAGCCCAATCATCTTTCCGTCCGGCCCTTCGCCCGCCTCCAGGTACGAGACATGCACGGTGCCGCGGTCGTCGACCGCGACCCGCTGGTCACCCTGGAAGCTGCCGCCCTCGTCGACCGGCCACGGGCCTTCCCAGGTCGCCCCCGAGTCCGACGACCGCCAGATGACGATCCGCTGCTCGAACGGCATGCCGCTCTGGTCACTCTCCGGCCGGAGATGGCGTCCGCCCGCCGTGACATAGACCAACCCGTCCGGGCCGGCGGCAAGCGCCGGCTCCCAGGCGTCGCTCGCTCCCGGCAGGAGCTGCGCGCTGCTCACCACCGGTCCCGCGGGGGTCTCGGTCGCGGGCGGCGGGCGGACGCAGCCGGTGGCGAGCGCGATCAGGGCCGGCAGCGCAGCGAATGCGAGCCGCCGCGGCCACATCGTGGATCCCGCTCCCGCCATCATGGCCCACCTCCCTCGCCGGCCCCCTCCAGTCCGCGCAGCTGCCGCCAGTAGCGGTAGCGCGACGCCTTCGCCGGGTCGGCATCCTCCTCCCCCTTCAGCCAGAACCGGTACCAGTCCACGCTCACGGTCAGCGAGGTCCAGCGCTCGCTCGGTGTGCGCAGGTTATGGGTGCCGTTCGGGAAAATGTAGTAGTCGACCGGCCGGCCCAGCTTCATGAGCTCATCGATAAACCCGGCGAACGCGAGGTGAAGCGACTCGTTGTGCACGAAGGCCAGCAGCGGCGCACCGATCAGCATGATCTCGTCGCGGGTGAACCAGCGGAACTGGTCTCCCTTCAGCCCGTACTCGCTACCGCCGCCGTCGATCAGGATCACGGCCGCGAGCGGCAGCCCTGACATGGCGAGCTTGTTGGTGTGGTAGCCGGCCCGGCTCCAGCCGGCGAGCCCGACCCGGCTGCGGTCGATCAGGGCCCTGCGGTCCACCTCCGCGATCCCGCTCGCGATGTGGGCGAACATCCGGGCCCCCTCCTCCGGGGTCTCGTAGACCGCCTGATCCATCGGCGGAAACGGCGTCAGCAGGACGACGAACCCGTGGGCGGCGAGGGTCTGCATGGCGAAGCTCGACAGCTGCTGCCGGCCGTCGATGATGAACGAGGCGTCGTCTGACTTGCCAGGGACATCGTCGATGAGCACGACCAGCGGGTACTTCGTGCCCTCGGTGAAGCCGAGCGGCAGGATCAGGTGGCCGAACGACTCGGTGCCGAAGGGGTTGGTCCAGGTGATCCTCTCGACCACCCCGAAGGAGCGCTCGCGCAGCTGCGGGTTGAGGTCGGTGAGGGTCGACACCTCCCCGGTGGCGAGCTGCACGGCGACCACCTCGGGCGCCTCCTGGAGGCCGTCTTGGACGCCGACCACGATCTCGCCGTTGGTGACCGGCCGGTACTGCTGGTTGAGCTCGGCCGCCGCGCCCGCCGGCTCGAGGTCCGCCCAGGCGCCGCCCCGCTTCGGCAACCGCGCAACCTCGGCGCCGCGGGTCAGCAGCAGGCCGCCCGTCGCCGGGTCGGCGCCGACCGGCGTCCAACCGGGCTCGAGCGCCACCGGCGTGACCCGGCCGGTCGAGATCTCCACCTCGGCGAGCTGTGGAGGCAGCGCGGCGCGGCGGGCATTCTCGGCCGGGTCCCCTGCGTCCAGGGGCAGCAGGGTGCTGATCACGACCGAGTCGCCGCCGCCAAGCCAGATCACGGTCCCGGCGTCGTCGCCCATCACGTCGTGCGGGGCGCTGATCAGAGGCCGCACATCGCCGGTGGCAAAGTCGGCCATACCGTAGGGCAGGGCGACCCTCAGCGCCCCGGGCGTGAAGCCGCCGTCGGCCGCCAGGTCGGCCTTGGCGTAGAAGTCGTACGCCCTGAGGTTGACGGTCTCGCCCGGCGGCGCGTACGGCCAGAACACGGCCCAACGGCCGTCGGGTGAAACCGAGACGTGCGCCGAGAAAGAGACCATCCGCGCCCACAGCGACGAGTCGGCGGTCGCATACCCGGCCGGCGGCAGGTCCGTCGGCGGGCCGCCCGCGAGCACCTCGCCGGTGGCGAACAGGCGCTTCGGCTCGCTGCCGTCGCGCTGCACGAAGAGCTCGAGGCCGGCGAGATCGTCGAACGGCACGCGCAGCATGCTGATCGGAGGCCGGGCGCCCCGCTCGAGCACCGAGTAGCCCCAGCGCCGGCGGTCGGACTCGGTGTGGTCGGCCGCGATGAACGCCACCGTCCTGCCGTCTTCGCTGATCGAGTAGGACTGGAGCTCGGGGGCGTGGCCGGTGAGGGTGCGAATCTGGCCCGTGGCGAGGTCGATGGCGTGGACCTGCCGCAGCGCGCTGCCGCAGCGGCCGAGGAACGCGAGCTGCCGCCCGCCATCGAAGAAGCTCATCTTCGAGATCGCGGGGTCGAAGTAGTGCTCCTCCTGCTCCGGCGCAATCTCCACGGTCGTGACCGGAGTGCGGCCGGCCCGGACCCGGTCGTCCTTCGAGAACACCAGGAACGAGTAGAGGTTGCGGTTGCTTCCGAGGTCGCCCCTCCAGACCACAGCGGCAAAGCGGCCGCCGTCGGCCGAGGCCGCGAACTCCTGGATGCGGTTCATCTCGATGGCGTCGGCCACGCTGACGCCGGAGGCGGAGCCGACCAGGTTGTCGGGATTCCGCGGGTTGATCGCGAGAATCGATTCGACATGAGCCACATCCCCGTCCCGGCTGACCAGGATGTTGGGCCCCATCACGATCTCGGGGGCGTCCGAAGCGATCGCCGAGGTGACGATGAGCAGCGAGCCGAACACCCAGAACGCGGACCTCATGCCGTACCTCCTCTGCCCCGGATCGCGAACGGGCCGGAGCGGGCTTCGTTGGGGCGGGCCCTGCCCCGGGGGCGCGGCACGCGCCCCCGGGGTGGACCGAGCATCAGCGACTCACGCTAGAAGACGTACTTCACGCCGATCCGGTACTCGCGGCCGCGGGCGAGCGAGTAGGGTTTGCCGAACGCGGAGACCAGCTCGCCCTGCTCCTCGGACTCGCGCCCGTACACGGCGTTGATGTCGTTTTGGACGTTGGTGTTGACGTCGATCTGCTCGTTCAGCACGTTGAGGGCGTCGATCAGGATCGACACGGTCGACGACCCGCCGAGGTTGAAGTCCTTGCCGAGCCTCAGGTTGAGCATGGTGCCGTCTTCCCGCTCCCGGGCGTCCTTGGGCTCGAGCAGCACACTCTGGTAGTACGGATCGTTGGCTCCCTCGATCGTGTAGTAGGCCTGTACGGCGCCGTAGGGCCGGCCCGAGTACCAGCGGAGATCCCAGCCGACCTGGAACTGGTAGGGCAGCAGGTAGGTGCCGCGGAACTTGAGCTGCCACTCCTGCTCCTGGGACAGCGCGCCCTCGGTGAAGAAGTCGTTCTGCTCCCAGTTCGGGTCGGTGTCGACGCCGTTGGAGCACAGGCTCAGGATGCCGCACTCGTTGTTGTCGCGGGTGCCTGTGGAGTTCTCCCAGGTGACCGAGGCATCGAACTCGAGCTTGTTGACGAAGCGCCGGCGGAACTGCAGGATCGCCATGTCGGTCTGCTGGTAGTTGAAGCCGCGGTTGCCGAGGGCGAACTCGCGTTGGACCTCCGGGTTGGTCACCTGGTAGATGGTGAAGGTCTCCCCCGTGAAGTCCGAGGTGTACTCGAACGGCTCGTAGATGTGCGGGTTCGCCCACTGGGTGAGGACGATGAAGTCCTCGGTCCGGCGGTGGACGTAGCTCAGGCTCAAGGCGTAGTCGTCGCCGAGCTGCTGGTCGAAGCCGGCGCTCAACACATCGACGTAGGGGCCGCTGATGTTGTCCTCGACCGGGATCGACTGGGTCTCGAAAGTCGACGTGATGTTCTCCGGCTGGTAGAGCAGATCGTGCACGGCTTGCCAGTCGGTGGGATCGATCGGCTCCGAGGTCACGACGCCGTAGTAGGTGATCGGCTCCATGCCGGTGCCCGCATACGCGGCCGGGCCGTAGGTCGGCACCTGATCGTAGTAGCGGCCCCACGACAGTCGGCCGAGAGACTTGCCCTGGCCGGAGAAGTCGTAGGTCACGCCGAGGCGCGGCGACCACTGCTCGAAGTCGAGCAGGGTCTTGCCGGTGTTGTCGTCGGTGGTCTGCGGCTGGTCGTAGCGGATGCCCACCGTCACGGTTGCATCGCCGAAGGTCGCCTTGTCCTGGACGAACACGCCGGTGCGCTCCAGGCGGCTGGCCGCGTTCTGGTTGTAGCCGAGCAGGCCGCCCACGTAGTTGAGGTCGACATCAATTGGGACGATCCACATCATGCCGTTGGGCGAGGTCTGGATGACCGTTTCCTGCCAGGCGTCCTCGTAGTCGAGCCCGCCCTTGAGCTCGTGCGAGCCGTTGAGGAAACCGTCCACGAAGTGGGTGACGGTGGCCAGGGCCTGGTTCTTGTCGTTGGACTGCGTGCGCTGGAAGCCTTGAGAGTTGTAGGTCAGCCCTGTGCGGTAATCGGTGACGGCGGGAATCTCGAGTGGCGCGTTGGGAATCCGGCCGAGCTCGCCCTCCACGTAGTTGTAGCGGACCTCGCTCAGGGTGCTGTCGCCCCACACGCCGAGCCAGCCCAGGTACGCGGTGTAGGAGTCCTGCGTGCGATAGAAACCGACGTCGTCGCCGGTCTGCTCGACGTCGACCAGGCCGAGGTTGTCGAGCCGGATCGGCTCGGAGGTGACCATCCCGGTCAGGGTGTGCGACCCGCTGACGAGCCAGTCGAGCCGCGCGCTGTACGACTGCTCGTCGAGGTCGTCGTAGTACTCGCTGCCCGGCGCCGCGTTCTCCGACTTGGTAATGGCGGCGCTCGCGAAGAACAGCAGCTTCTCGCGGAGGATCGGCCCGCCGAGGGTGCCCGACAGCTCGTAGTTGTACTTGGTCTTGTCCTGCTCGAGGTCCTTGATGCCCTCGGAGTTGTCGGTCAGCAGGTTGTGGTCGGTGTAGTAGCCGGTGAGGCTGCCGTGGAACTCGTTGGTGCCGCTCTTGGTCACCACGTTGATGACTGCGCCCGAGTAGCCCGCGTACTCGGCGCCGGAGCCCGGCCCCACCACCTGGACCTCCTGGATGATGTCGTAGTTGGGCTGCACCCAGGTGTTGCCGAACTCGATGTTGCTGGTGCTGACGCCGTTGACCTGGTAGGCGTTGGTCGCCGCGCCGTAGCCGAAGGCGTCGTAGCCCTCGACGTTGCCGCCCGCGCCGTAGGCCGAGCGGTTCGAGAAGCCGGCGGTGGAGTCGATGGTGTCGAAGAAGTTGCGGTTGGTGGGCAGCAGCTTCAGCTCCTCCGCATCGAACTGGCTCGCCAGGCTGGGCGAGGTCGGGTCGACGAGCGGCGCTCGATCCACCACCTCGACCTCGCCGGTGAACTCGCCGACCTGGAGCTCCACCTGCAGGCTCGTCGTCCGGCCGACGTTGACGTCGACGTCATACCCGGTGGGCGCGAAGCCCTCCTTGACGATCGTCACCGAGTAGCGGCCGGGGTTGAGGTTCGGAAAGCGGAAGATCCCGTTGTCGCCGGTGACCGCCTCGACCTGGCGTTGGATGAGACCCTCGCCGGCGACCGTGACCGTCGCACCCGTGACCAGCGCCCCGTCCGGGCTCGTCACCGTGCCGACGATGTCGCCGCGGGTTGACACGTCGGTGGCGCCCGCGAGCGCGGCGACTGCGAGGATCGCCACCACCAGACTGATGAACGAAATGCAGCGTCTCATAACCCTCCTCCTCTCCTTTCTCGCGCACCGCAGCGGGTGCGACAGGTGCGGGGATCCCAGGCGACGACGCCTCCCTCGAGCCGCCTGTTCGGAGCGCAAATGAAACTTGATTTCATATTCGATCTTCTACGAAACTTCTTTTCAAGCACGATAGGTCGCGGCCGGGGCGCTGTCAAGCGGCTCAGCTCTGTCACGGCGGTGCTTCCTTCGCGCAGGCTCTCACTGCTGCGGCTCGACCATCCCTTCGACCTTGAACCGGATCGGCTGGGGAAGCGTCGGGTCCTCGAAGCGGAACTTCAGAACGACCGGGCCACTGAGCGCGCCTGGCTCGAGCGACTCGAGGTTGCCGAGGGCGCCAGAGAAGTCGAAGGTCGCCGTCTCGCCGCTCGCCCCGGTCGCCGGGTCGATCACCCACATCGGCGGGTACGGGGGCTCCGGGATCTCCGGGTCCTTGAAGCCGAAGCCCGTGACCGAGAGCGTGATCGGCGGGTAGATCGGCGCCTTCGACGTGTTCTGCAGCCGGGCCGGGATCTCCGCCACCTTGGCAGCCCCGTCGAATCGAGTGGGGTCGAACACGATGTCGATCCGATCGTCCACGACCACCAAGACCCGCTCGGGCGGGGCGGCAGGCGCCGCCGCTGCGTCCTCGCCCGCTGGCGCCCCCTCCGGCTCCTGCGCCGGCACCACCACCGAGACGGCCGCGGTGTACATCTGGAAGGTGCCGGTGCGAGCGTCCGCCCAGAACGGGTGGAAGACACCGTCGCGGTCCGCGGCCAGGCCCAGGTAGTCGCCACCGCCCGCCCAGCGGCTCGCCGCCGAGACCAGCGACAGCAGCGAGGTGCCCTTGTATTCGAACACCAGCGCCCCCATGGTCATGTTGCCGGGGCCGAGCGGCGACGAGATCGCGGAGGACACCCGGACCGGGGGCAGGAAGGTCTTGCCGCCGTCCAGCGAGGCGGCGAAGTACTGGTGGAACTGGAAGCCCTCGGTCGCGTCGCGCGTGTCGTACCAGCTCACCCCGACCACGCCCGCCGGGTTGACCGCCACCACCGGCTGGCCCTGCATCGCGTCCTCGGGCACGCCCGGATCGATCAGCATCGGCTCGGACCAGTGCAGGCCGCGATCCTCGCTCCTCGAAAACAGCACCCGGACCGGCCCGTGCCTGAAGTCGGTCCAGGCCGCGTAGATCCGGTCCCGGTATGACTTCGACCGGCTGTCCGCGGCGAAGGCCTGGAAGCCGGCGAGGTTGCGCCCCACCTTGTCGTCGGCGTTGTACTGCATGGTCTGGATCTTGCGCGGCGCCCCGAACGACACGCCGCCGTCCTCGGACAGCACCAGCCACGCGGTGTTCGAGATCATGCCCTCGTCCTTGACCTTGTCGGGCAGGAACTCGAAGTCGACGTACGGAACCACGAGCGTCCCGTCGGACAGCACCATCGGCTGGACGACGTTGATTCCGATCGTGCCGCCGCCGCTCGCCGCGTCGACCGGGCCGATCCAGGTCTGGCCGTCATCCTCCGAGCGGAAGACCCCGACCGTGTACTCGGGGTAGCCGTAGAGGGTGCCGATGTAGATGCGACCGGCGAAGCGGCCGGTGGTCTGGTCGACCGTGATCTGCTCGTGGTCGTAGGAGTAGCCGAGGTTCATCGTCGGGCCCCAGGTCAAGCCGCCGTCCATGGAGCGCCAGGCATGGAGGAAGCCGCGGGCCTGGCCCTTCTCGTCCTCGGCGAATGCCAGCGCCGTGAAGATCGCGGTGCCGTGCGGCGTGAAGGCGACGTAGGGGTCGCCGCCGCCCCACTTCACCTGCTCGGCGAACTCGGACGGCCACCAGGTGGTTCCGCCGTCGACTGTCGCATAGGTGCGGCACGCGGTTCCGCCGCTCGGCCTGGTGTAGGTGATGGCGCCGCCGACGAGGTTCTTCACGTTCTTCGGGTTGGCGGCGAGGATCAGTTCCACGTGAGGGAAGTCGCCGTCGCGCGAGACCAGCATGTTGGGTCCAACCACGATCCGCGGTTCGGCGACTGGGGGTCCGGACGCGCCGGCGATCGCCGCCGAGGCCGCAAGCAGAACCAGCGTTGCACTCAGGGTACGTCGTGACATCTCTCTTCCTCCTTGGTCGAATTGGCGGAAGGCCCGCCTGGATCGCAGCGTCGAGACATGGTCATGGCTCGGGGGCCGACAGCCAGATCAGGGTGGAGCCCAGGGCAACCGGGGAGGACGGGCCCTCCCCGAACATCCCGCCGGCGCGAGTGACCTGCGGACTGGTGGCGGCCACCCGGCCGGCGAGCCGGCGCGGCGGCTCGGGGAGCGACGCGACCCACGCGTTGGCTTGCGCCGTCCACGCGCTCGCCGGGGCGCGCGGCTGGGGACGGTCGGCGACCGCGATCGCGCCCAGGGCCGGGTGGGTGAAGAGGTCGACGACCTCGTACTCGACCGGCCCGTTCGGGACCGAGTAGCCGTCGACCACCACCAGCCACCGCCCGGCCTTCGGGCTCGCGACCTCGACCTCACCGCCGGCTCCGACATCTGCGGCCTTGGCCTGCGGCGCGCAGACCGGCGGCGGAGCGGCCGGCGCCTTGTTGCCCTTCTCCAGCTCTTCGGTGGGGGCGGCGGGCTTCTCCTCCGGCACGCTGCAGTCCAGCAGGTAGACATCGACGTCTGCCGCCGGGTCGCTCACGCTCACCGCGGCGTAGAGCGAGGTCGCGCCCTCGGGGACGATGACCTCGTGGACCCGCTGCTCGTCCTCGCCGATCATGCCGCGCGCCTGGCTGGCGCTGGCCAGCTCGACCGCCGCCGCCGCCGCGGTGACGCTGGCGAGGCGATTGGTGAGCTCGAGGGTCAGCGGCTGCGCGCCGCCGACCGCGACGCTCTGCGGGGGCCGCTCTGCCGGGGTCGCGTCGACGCCGAGCAGGGTGGCCGTGATGCTGACGGGCTCGGCCTTGAGCGGGACCGGGGCGGCGGGGTCGAAGTTGAAAGCAAACCGGGCGTGTGACGCGTTGATCTCCCACACGCCGGGCTGCGGCCGCACCACCGTGCAGGGCTCGGTCGTCCCTTCGGGCTTGAACGGGCACGCGTTGAGCATCTCGCGATCCGGCGAGACAGCCGTGAGGCCGACGCTCGGCGACGAGGGGAAGAACTGCAGCGCCTCCACGCCGGGCGGGACCTCGACGAACACGCCCAGGTCGCCCGGCAGCGGCGGCGTGATCTCGGCCGTGACCGAGAAGCCACCCTCGGCGGTGAAGCGATGGGGCACGACGATGGCCGTGAGGACACGGTGCACCGGCGCGGGCACCGACGGATGCTCGATCGACAGGATCGCGGTGTGGGCGCCCTCGGTCGTGGCGTTCACCGTCACCGGCACCGCCACCGGTGCGCCGAGCGGCAGGGTCACCGAGGCCGGGCCCGCGAAGGTGCCGTCGTTACCGATCCAGCTCAGGGCGAAAGGCATCGGCTCGGCCGGGCCGGAGGTCCGTGTCAGTGTGATCTCCCTGGTCTCGGTCGTGCCGACCGTCCAGCCTTCGCGCTCGTAGAGTCCGACGCCCAGGTTCGGCGTCCGCAGCAGGGGGCTGAGCTTGGTGCGCACCGGGGCGCTGCTCGTGATGCTGATCGGCTGGAGCTGTTCGAGCTTGGTCAGGAGCTCGAACGCCGGGCCGACCTGGATCAGGCCGTTGCCCTGCTCGTGGGCGCGGAGGTGCGGGATGTGGCGGGCGCTGCCGGTGATCGCTGCCTTGAGGCGCGCGGCGTCGTGGGCCACCCCGGTCTGCTTGGCGGCGCTCACCACCAGCGCGGTGGCACCGGCGGCCATCGGCGTCGCGGTCGACGTTCCACCGTCGACCGAGTAACCCGGAGGCAGCTGGAACAGCCCCTTCCTGAGCTCGCCCTTGCGGTAGCCGGGGTCGGTCGACATCTGGCCGCTCGGCGCCAGCAGGTCCGGTTTGAGCGCGCCGGAGCCGCTCGGCCCGTGCGACAGCGCACCCCAGTGCATGTTGTCGTCGTTCTCCGGGATGAACCCCCAGTTGAGGCGATAGCTCTCCCGGCTCTGGTAGCCGCCGACGCTGACCGCGCCGGGCGCGAGGCCATCCTCGGCGACGAAGCCGAAGGCCGGCGCGTTGTCGCCGGGCACGAACAGCAGCTTGCCGTAACGCTCGATCAGCCGCTGCGCCACGATGCTGACCGGATGGGTGCCGTCCGCGAGCAGGTAGGGCAGCGAGGCGATCGCCACCGACTGCTCGCACACGATGAGGTCGACGAGCGGGTGCTTGAAGGCGGCGACCAGGCCCTCGATCATGCCGTGGGCGTTGCTGACGCCGTAGAACATGGATACGATCCGGGCACCGGGTGCCACCCCTTGGATGCGGCCGTTCGGCTGCCGGTTCCCGACCACCGAGCCCATGATGCCCGTGGCGTGCTGGTAGATGCCGACGTTGATCGAGACGAACTTGTTCACGCGGTCTGTCTGCACTGCGAAGCCGATCTCCTCGCGCTCCGGCGTCGCCGGATC
>Ga0316622_100000613_pt1 | contig 21249 bp, 14 predicted proteins | sample OWC_Aug_OW2_C1_D_FD_207646 | JGI IMG/M metagenome (GOLD analysis project Ga0316622, IMG submission 207646) | Wetland soil microbial communities from Old Woman Creek delta, Ohio, United States - OWC_Aug_OW2_C1_D5_C | ecosystem: Environmental > Terrestrial > Soil > Wetlands | place: USA: Ohio... | reverse complement strand
GTCCACGCCGGACCCGACGGGGCCGAGGTCCACCTTTTCAGCCTTCCCGATTCAGACACGCAACAACTTGTGTGGCTTGGCGCAGACCCCCGGTACGCGCAACCCGAAGTGTTCTTGAAGCAAACTGAACCGCCGTTGTCGTCCGAAAGCGAGGGTTGGAGGTTCAAGACCTCATTCCTTGACGCGCCACGGTCATGCGGCCGGGACCGACACTACGTACTGGAGGACGGTACATGGAAGCGGGTTGTCGGCTATCATCGGGAGGGCAAGCTGGTCGAGGTAGCAGACTATGCCTCGGGCGACGGGTACACGTTGCGCTTCGGCGACGGGACCTTCGGCTATGCACCTGAGCCCGGGACGTCGTTCGAGGTGACCTACCGGCTGGGTGGTGGCGAGGCCGGCAATCTGCCTGCAGACACGGTCACACACTTGGGCGTGGAACTGGATTTCATTGACTCCATTGCCAACCCGCTGCCCACCCACGGAGGAATGGACCCGGAGGGGCTTGCAGAAGTCCGGAAGCTGGCGCCGGACGCCTTCAGGCAGGAAACCCACCGGGCCGTCCGGCCTGAGGACTACGCCGCAGCCGCAGAACGTCTTGACTGGGTGCAGCGGGCCGGCGCCAAACTGCGGTGGACCGGTAGCTGGCTCACCCTGTTTGTCACGCCCGACCCCGAGAATGCGGTGGAGCTGAGTGACCAACAGGACGAGGAACTGCGCGAGTTGCTGGAATGCGTCCGACAGGCCGGCCGGGAAACACGCGTGCTTGCCCCGCGCTACGTTCCGATTGACCTCGAGGTGCAAGTCTGCGTTGACCCGGCGGCATTCCGCGGAGAGGTCAAGCGCCGACTGCTCGATGCACTGATCGGGGCCGCTGGTCCGACAACGGGGTGTTTCTTCAGCCCGGACAACTTCACGTTCGGAACGCCGCTGCTGAGGTCAGGCCTCGAGGCGGCGGTGCAGTCCGTGCCCGGTGTCAGGGCCGTGCTTGGGGTCAAGCTGCAGCGGCGCGGCTGGTTCCCATGGCGCGATTTCTCCGAGTCTGCCTATGCTCCGGCCGACGACGAGGTTCTTCAACTCGAGAACGACCCGCTGCACCCGGAACGTGGTTCATTGCGATTGCTGATGGAGGGAGGCTTATGAGCTGTGACGGCAGCGGGCAGGGCAAGTCCGTCCCGGCTTCAACTGCGGGAATGCCAGCGGTCTTCCCGGAGTTCCGGCGCAGGCTGATTGCCGACGCGGCTGCGCAAACACCACTGAAGGGCTGGAGGCCGCAGCGAGACGACGACCTGGGCGTCATGCTGCTGGAAATGGCAGCCTACATGCTGGATGTTCTCGCCTTCTACGACTCGGTCATCAGCGACGAGTGTTTCCTGCGGACCGCCAAGCGCCGGCCGTCGGTCAGGAGGTTGGTCGAGCTTGTCGGCTATCGGCCCCGGCCGGCAGTTGCGGCTTCCGTCAGTCTGGCGGTGCTGGTAGACGGCAACCGGCCGGTGCTTGTCCCCGCCGGAACGCAGTTCCGTTCGACCGCGGTCGGCAAGGAGCCCCCACAGATCTTCGAGACCAACGCCGACCGCGCCGCGCGGCCGGGCATGAACAGCTCGCTACTGGTTTCGCTCGTCGCCGAAGGCAGCGTTCCAGCGCCGAACCGCGAACTGCTGCTCGGGCCCGGCGCAGCAAAAGCCTCATCCGGGGACATCGTCGTCATCCGGGCTGACTCGGGCGAGCTTCTCCACGCGGCCACTGTCCAGACCTGTGACACAGAGAGAGACATGTCGGGCCGACCTTTGATCAAGGTCATGCTGACTTCGGACCTGCCGGCGAATGTAGCGCTGGCCGGTAGCAGAGTACGAGTCCTCAAGGCCACGCAGCGTGCGTCGTTGTGGGCGATGGAGCACGTTGATGGCGACCCGCTTTCCATCAGCGGCGGCAGGATCCCGCTATTCAGCGGGCAGATTCAGACACGGGCCGAGTACAAGTACAGCGGGCCGACGCCCTATCTCGAACAGCTCAAGCAGCAGCCGGCACTCATGAACGGACTCCCGGGGATCACCCAGAACCGATATCTTCCCTCAGGGACGCGTGACTTCAAGCGGAGCCAAGCCGCTAGTGCCTCGAACACCGTCCAAGGCCGGGCAGTGATGAGTGACAAGATCATAGTCGCTCAGCTTGCACCCAAGCCCGCGGCAGAGCAGCTTCAGGAGTTGGCACATGCTGAAGCCACGGAGGAGTGGGGGCCGGGCAACGTGCTGACGCTCGATGGGCTGTACCGGCAGATAAAGGCCCGAGACTACGTGGTGTTGGACTGGGGCGCAGGGCCTGCGGCACTCCAGGTCACAAAGGCAGCCGAGCACGTCATGCATCTTCCCGGTGATGAGGAGACACCATCCCCGACGATGCCGGTGACGCGGCTGACGCTGGCGTCGTCACTAGACATCGACGAGGACGAGGCGGCAGGGCTGCTGGTCTACTACGGCTTCTCCGAGGTCGGAACGCTGGTATCCCGCGAGCCGACCGAGCTGTCGACCTCGGGCACAGCGGTATTCAAGGGCACTTTGTCCGGGTTGGCAGACACCGGCGAGTGCGTCGACGTACTGGCAGAGGACGGCAACGGTGCCGGTGCCAGCGGAAGTCTGAGCGGCGCCGAGCTCAACCTTGACATGCACGGAGCCGGCGCGCCGGTCCGGCCAGTCACCGTCTATGCCAACGTGATTCAGGCGACGCGGGGAGAAACGGTTGCGGGCGAGGTCCTCGGCAGCGGCGATGCTTCGCTGGCCAGCCAGTCCTTCAGGTTGAAGAAAGGCCCGTTGACCCGCGTGCGAAAGCCGACTCCGGACAACGAGTCTGGAACCGGCAGCACGCTGGAGGTCCGCGTTGACGGGGTGCTCTGGCGCGAAGCGGTGAGCTTCTATGACGTCAAGCCGACCGAGGAGGTATACGTGGTCCGCGACGACGACGAGGGCCGGTCGCACGTGGTCTTCGGGGACGGAGTCCACGGAGCCCGGCTGCCGAGCGGCACCGGCAATGTGGTCGCCAGCTACCGCTTCGGGGCGGGCGCCATGTGCCCGCCCGCCGGCTCGATCACGCAACTGGCACGTCCGGTCAGAGGCCTGCGGAGCGCGAAGAACCCGCTGGCGGCCTACGGGGGCGGGGATGCGGAGACTGCGGACGATGCCCGAAGCCGGGCGCCCTACGCGGCGCTGATCCTGGGCCGCGCGGTGTCGGTGAAGGACTTCGAGGCGGTTGCTTCAGGCGTCGCCGGGGTCAACGCGGTTCACGCTGAATGGACGTGGGACGCCGGGCGACAGCGGCCGGTGGTGCTTGTTGCCTTCGTGGGTGACGAGAAACTGGAAACGGATGTCGCCCAGGCCGTGCTTGCATTGTCGGACCCGACCGTCCCGGTGAAGGCGAAGGTGGCAAAGCCGAAACCAGTGCAGTTGTGGTTGGAGGTCGAGTCCGACAGCCGGTACGTACCCGGGGATGTTGAGAGGGCCGTGACGGCCTCACTGGCCGGTGAAGAGACCGGGTTGTTGGCACCCGCGCGACTCGGCGTCGGGCAACCAGCCTTCCGCAGCCGGATACTGCAGGCAGTGCACTCGGTTGCGGGCGTGGTGTCGGTAACCAGCATCACGGTCAGCATCGCCGAGGGAGCACCAATCAGCATGCAGGCGGCGCTGGAATGTCCGGCTGACCACTACTTGAGTTTCACCGTCAGTGTCAAGGCCAACCCACAGGGAGCGCAACTTGGCAGATAGCGTCGACAGCCGCTACCAGCGTTACTACGCGGAGAAGCTGTGGGAGATGATTCCCGCGGTGTACCGGAACGAGGACGCCAAGGACCCGAACCCCGGAGTCCTCCGCGCGCTTGTTGAAGTGGTCGCCCGCCAGTTTGCCGCCGCGCGTCGCAACAGCGACCGGCTCTGGGAGGACCAGTTCATCGAGTTCTGCAGCGACCGGGCGGTGCCGTTCATCGCCGACCTCGTCGGCACCAGGCTTGTCTCGGTTCACAACCCACAGGCGAGGCGGGTTGACGTCGCGAAGACAGTATACTATCGCCGTGGCAAAGGGACGCTCCGGGTGCTTGAGGAACTCGTCGCGGATATCACTGGCTGGGACGGAATAGTGGTAGAAGGGTTTCGACGGCTGGCCCGGGTGCGGCACGGAATGGACCGGAAGCCGGGGTCCGAGGCCGGCGCTCTCACCGGGACGCTGTCTGGGGGATGGGCGGACCTGCGCGACCCGCACGGCGCCGAACTCGCGGGGAAGCCATTTGACGAATACTTCCACACGCCGGACATGCGGCAGCACTGTGGGACGCGCGGTCGATACGCCATTCCCAAGCTCCTGTTCCACGTGTTTCGCTTGGAGGTGTGCCACGTGCACGGCGGTACCGCGGCTCGGGTGATACGCGACGACCAGGAGATGTTCACGTTCGACCCTACAGGCCGGGAGATTCCGCTCTATTCTCCGCGTGCCCGGCAGGTGTACGGCGCGTTTGACTGGTCCAGACAGGGTTCTACGGTCGGCCACCAGCGGCAGTGGCATCCGGCAGCCGAAAGGGAACTGCCCGCGCCTCTGACTCGCTTTCGCCTCGCGCGGGAAATGGCCGCCTCCGCCCAGGCGGGGCACACGGGAGTCCAGCCGTGGGGCGACTGGTTGCAGGTATGCGAAGGACCGGACGGGACCGACCCGGTGCCGGCAGCATCGGTCGCGGTGCGGGAACTCCCGTGCCAAGCCGTGTTCACGCCCGATGTACGGCTGGTGGTGGACCCGCAACGAGGGGTATTCCAGTTCGTCGGACAGCCTCCGGTCGGGCCGGTTGAGGTCACGTACCACCACGCGGTCCCGGGTCCAATCGGAGTTGGTGCTTATCAGCGGGCACAGGACGCCGCGGCAGCACCGGAGTCCGAGGAGAAGAAGGTAGAAGAACTGAACCTGAACGCACTCCCGGCAACTGGCGCCATCGTGGTTTCTGGGAGCGGCCGGTGCAACGCCGGCCCGGACGCGGAAACCGCTGTTGCCGACCTGTCTATACGTGCGCAGAAAGACGCGCGGCCATACATAGATGTCGGCGACGGCTGGACCATCACCGGGCAGGGCAGCGGGACCGACGCCAGGATCGAACTCAATGGCCTCTGGATCGGCGGGGTCGCAATGAAGTTGGTCGGCGACTTCGAAACCGTCCGTCTGAGTCACGTCACGCTCGACCCCGGCGGCGCGGGCGTTCCGTCACTTCGACTGGAGGTAGACGGATTCGTCGAGAACCTGCTGGTGGAGTCCTCGGTTGTCGGCCGGATAGCTGTCGGATCGGTCGGGAAGCTCGAGCGACTTGAGATAGCGGATTCAGTCGTTCAGTCGACAGAACCGGACGAACCGGCGATATGCACCGACGGGACGGTGGACCTCACGCGGACGACCGTGCTCGGAGCCATCAAGTGCGACGAACTCCAAGCCTCAGAAGCGCTACTTGTCGGCGCAGCCGACGTGGCCAACACGCAGTCCGGTTGTTTCCGCTTCAGTGCTGCACTGGGGCGGGTCCTGTTCAGCGTCGAAGGCAGCAGAGCCGGGACGCTGGACGGCGAGCAGGCAGGAGACGACCTGAGAGCCGAGTTTCAAGCGCATGGCTTTGCGCTTTCGGCCAAAACGATGGTCTGGGTACAGGAACTGGGACGTACATGGTTGGTCGCCGACATCGAGGGGCGCCGGTCTTACAGCATCGTGAACAGCGGAACCATGCTCGACGTGTATGCAGGGTTCCGTCTGCCACGGCCATACGAATCCCACTTCTACCCCGATTCCGTGCGGTTTCTGGCCTGCCGTGACTACGGGCAGCCGGGATACGCCCGCATCAGCCAACTGGCGCCGGAAGATATCAGGCGCGGGGCAGAGAGCGGGTCAGAGATAGGGACATTCTGCAGCCTTGTCGAGCCGCTCAAGCTCGACGACCTGCGGGCCAAGTTAGACGAGTGTATGCCATTCGGCCTTGTGCCGGTGATTATCACGGAGACTTAGGAGGTCGTGCCATGGGAACCGGTGACATTTCCCGCATAGGATTCAACCCGCGCAAGCACTACACCAGCGTGCGCATGCAGCAGGGGCGCGTGATCGTCGACGACGACTGGAATGACAACGAGCGCATTCGGAGAGAAGAAGACCGGCGGGCCGGCAGCGAGATAGTCGGCGCGTGGGGGACCCAGAGCAGCGGTTTCAAAGTCGGCCAGCCACGCCTGACCGGTGGTCAGGTCGACTTCGATATCGCTGCCGGCACGCTCTACCTCGGAGGGCTGCACCTCTCAGTCGACGAGCCTGTGCCGGGGGGCGGCGGCGAGACTTACCAGGTGCAGCCGGACCTTCCCGTCCCGCCGACCGTGGATGCGCCGACAGACGGCCGGATGGACTTGGTGTACGTCGAGGCGTGGGAGCAGCCGGTAAGCGCCACCGAGGACAGCGAGCTGCTGGAGCCGGCGCTGGGCGGGCCCGACACCTCGACCAGAGTCCGAACCATGCGGCGTGTGTTCGTGAAGACCGACGTGGAGAACGACTGCCGGTCGGCAATGCAGAAGCTGGCCGATGAGTGGACAGCTAGACAGGCGGGCGCATACAACTTCAACACCTGCGAGTGCCTCGTCGATGCTCGACTGAGAGCAACCTTCGACCCGGGCCAAGCCGGGAGCGACCCGTGCAAGCCGGCAGTGACCGGCGGCTACCTTGGCGCCGAGAACCAAGCAATCCGGGTTCAGATCACTGACAACAGCCATTTCACATGGGGATTCGACAACGCCTACCCATTGTACCGGGTCCGGCGCGTCGATGGCATCCAAAAGAAGACCGGCGAAGAAGAGAGCCCGAATCTGGCCTTGGTGACACTGGAGACGCTACCCAAGGATGGGGCACATCATATTCGGGCAGGGCAGGTAGTCGAATTCTTGGGCCAGGCAGCCACACTGGCGAACGGGGAGCCGGTGGCTGAACTCACGGGAGTCCTGCTCAAGGCGGCCGGCAATCTCACTCCCGGCGCGGACCAGTTCTCTGTTCATCTGGATGCCCTGCTGCCCGAGGCGATTCAAGGTGCACGGTTCATCCGGGTATGGGACCGTGGTTTGGATGACGAGTTGTCGCCCGAGGTCGAGTTCGTGCCGGGAGCGGAGAAACCACTGGGTCACACGGGCCTGAGGGTCACGCTTGATGGAACTCACTTCATCCCCGGCGACTACTGGGTGATTGCAGTCCGGCCCGCCGCGGCCTCGCAGGTCTACCCTTGGCTGAGAACGGCGAAGCCCGAAGAAGAGAGATGGCTGCCGCCGCACGGAGTGCGCCGGTTCTACGCGCCGCTCGCAATACTCAAGTGGGCGGTGAACGGCCAGAGCGTCTCAGGCAAGGTGGTGCGCGACTGCCGGAAGAGATTCCGGCCCCTGACCGAGCAGATGGTGTGCTGCACTTTCACGGTCGGCGACGGCGTCCGCTCGCACGGCGATTTCGACACGCTGGACGAGGCGCTGGCGAACCTGCCTCCGGAAGGCGGGGTCATCGGAATGATGCCCGGCCGGCACACGGCGAGCGTCACCATTGCCGGCCGCCACAACGTGACGATCCGTGGCTGCGAACGCCAGACCCAGGTGGTTCCGGCTTCGGGGTATGTCCTTCGCGTCGAGGACTCCAGCGGGGTAGTAATCGAGGAACTCGACATGCTGGCGCCGGCCGGCACGGCCGTGACAGTCGGGGTGAGCACAGCACGACCTACCGACATCACCATCCGGCGCAACCGGATTCTCGCCGGGGAGTGCGCAATCCGCGTGGACGGCGCAGACCGCGTGACCGTCTGCGACAACAACATACGGATGCTTGACGGTCAGTCAACCAAGGACGTTGCCGTCTATCTGGACGCCGACGACTGTGAGTTCGCGCGCAATGAAGTGACCGTGACCAGGGACGACAACGAGCCGTTCTTGGACATGAACTTGGTCCCGGCCGGCAGCGCAAGAGCCCTGGGTGGCATCCAGATTGCGGCGGGGTCGGACAGGGTGCGGGTGATCGATAACGTCATCAAGGGCGGCGCCGGAAACGGTATCGCACTGGGTAGTCACATCGGCGAGCGGGAGCTGAAGATACTCACGTATGAAGACCCGGATTTGAAGAAGACCCGAGTGGCGCCGACGAACCAGACGGTCACCGGCGTCATTAAACTGGCCAATGGACGCGCAGTGGCAAAGCAGGTCGTGCGGCTTGAGCACATAGTCACGGGTCAGTTGCTGAAGACCGAAACCGACCAGCAGGGCAGTTTCAGCTTCATGAAGGTGCCGGACGGCGAGTATCGCATACTGCCGCCGCCTCACATCCAGGTGGCCAAGCTCAAGAAAGACGCCGGAGTATTCACAGCAACGGCGCACGAACTCACGCCCGCCAAGCCGCTGGCTTTTGTGCGCGACGTGGTCGTCCGGGACAACCGCATCAGCAACATGGGCCTGTGCGGGATCAGCAACATGCGTTACGCGGCGAAGAAACAGGGACTGGTCAAAGCAGTAACAGCCGCGCGGCTCAAACTCGACGAGCGCGAGTACGTGCAACTCGGGAGTCCGTGCGCGGACCTGACCATCAGCGGTAACGTGATTGTCGGATGCCTGGCGAACGACTTCGAGCACATGTCCGAGCAGGCCCGGGCCCGGGTGCTGGGTGGGATCACCCTGACCTTGTGCGGAGACCTGGATATCAGCGACAACCGGATCGAGGAGAACGGGCAGAAATACACCAGCCCAATCTGCGGCATCTTCATCGCCTATGGTGAGCGGGTGACAATCGACCACAACTACGTCTGTAACAACGGCCGGCTGGCGGAGAACGAGGAAGAACTGGTCCCAGGGATAAGAGGGGGCATCGTCGTCACCGCCGTCTCTCTGCCAGTGCTCAGCGTGGCAAGCCGCGGCAGGTTGCCGGCCGTGAGCAAGCACCTGCCCACGTGCGTTCACGGCAATGTGGTCGAGCAACCCGCCGGCCGGGCGCTCGAAGTCTGGGCCATGGGTCCGCTGGCCGTTATCGGGAACCAACTCAGCACCGCGGTTGACCCGGACGGCCGGTACGGTGCGGTGATGATAGTGAACGCGGGACGCAACGCTCGTGCGGAGGGGAACGCTGGAGATGGTGAAGGAGGGGACCCGCAATCGCTGGCGTACAACCCAGTCGAACTCCCGGCCGGCAGTGTGTTGTTCTCGGACAACCAGGTGCTGGCTGGCGGGCCCCGTTTCACGTCACCGGGGGCGATACACATCACATCCCTGCACGACATCGGCTTCTGCAACAACGTTTCAGACTACGAATCAAAGGTCAAGTTGGGGCAGAACACCTACCTGCAGGCAGCCGAAACCATCCGTGCGCTCGGCAACCGCTTCCGCGAGACGGTTCAGGGCGAGAGGCCATCCGGCAGCAGTGGCGAACTGGAATGGTTGTCGCTTCTTAGCAGGGCCGAACTGGCGAACAACACCACTCAGAACCAAGCCGACCACTGCGTTGTCGCTTTCCGGGGCGACGCGTATCTGGCCACGGCCCACGACGCGAACGAAGTACTTGCAGAACCGGCTGGCTGCAAGCAGTTCTGCGAGGAGCTGCACGGCAAACTCAGCCCCGGCGGGAAAGTGCCGCCCAGAGTGCTTGACGATGTGGTGTCGGTGCTCGGAGAGCTGCGCCAGCACACACGGATTGCCAGCAGCCTCATTCGCAACGAGGCGGTCACCGCGTACAAGCGGTTCGGCGACCAGCACCAAACCACAAGAACCATTGCTGAGAACTTCACCCGTTGCGCCGAGGTCGGTCGGGGACTCAGAATAGAAGAAGAAGTGGTCGGCATCGAATATCCCAAGGGCGCAGGGCGGAGCGGGTACGCCAAGATTGTCCGCGCCACCAAACCTGACGGAACCGGTCGTGCCGGAGAGAAGACGGAACTGCGGACCGAGGACGGTGACCCCATAGAGGGTCTGGCCTTCCAGCCGACCGACGGCAACGGCAATGTGACGTACAACCTTTCGCAGCAGCAGGTCGACAGCATCATCGCAAAGCACGGAGCCGCGGCGAAGTTGTCCGTCTGGGTCGGCGGCCGCAAGGTCGACACGGTCCCCTTGCAGGGAACACACCTAGTATCGGACAAGCCTTCACGTATGGGCAAGTAGGCTGCCAAGGGTGACGCAGGGCTACGCAGTCGAGGGCAAGCAGGAAGCGGTTCCGACATGCAGGACGGGTGCTGTCCACCGCGTCGACGGTGAGCACTCCAACCCACTCCTGCGGGCTCAGAGCATCCACGACGGGCAGAGCCTGCCGCGTTTGGCTGGCGGCATTACTCGCGGTGCGAGCTAGACCCGGGGCCGCCGGACAAACACGAGCGCGCGGCGGGTCTGGACGTGTATGAGGGGATGAGAACGCGTGATGCGTTCGGAGTGGCAGAGGTCTGAACAGCAGCGACGCTACAGAAAAGGAGTGAACATGTTTGACCCGAAGAGCCTGACGACGATAGACCGTGACTACCGGAGAGGCGACAAGGGCGGCAAGGTGAAGCTGATTCAGGAGTGGCTGAGCCTGCACGGACTCGGCCTCGTCCTTGACGGAGACTTCGGTCCGGCGACCGAAAGCGCGGTCAAGGATTTCCAGACCCGGAATCTGTTGCCAGCGGACGGCGTCGTGACCGCCGCTACGTTTGCCCTGCTCGCAAAGCCGATGACCGAAGCAATGAAGCCAGTTTCAATGCCCGGCAGCACTCTGGGTGCCCTGGTCGCGGCCTACGCCCGGCAGCATCTTGCCCAGCACCCGCGGGAGATAGGTGGACAGAACATGGGGCCGTGGGTGCGGTTGTACATGAAGGGTGAGGAAGGTAAGGAACAGCTATGGTGTGCCGGCTTTGCCTGCTTCATTCTTGAACAGGCCTGTCGCACACAGGACACAGCGGCGCCAATACAGCCCTCTTTCCGATGCAGCGAACTGGCAACGCGCGCTCGCGAGAAGCAAATCATGGTCAGTGGTGGCAGTCAAGGTGACAAGGTTCGCGTCGGACCAGGATCCTTCTTCCTGGTGATCGGAGGTCCTACCGGGCACAAGCACGTCGGTGTTGTCGATAGAATCGACGGGGACGTGTTCCGTACGATAGAGGGGAACTCCAACGTCGAGGGTTCGAGCAACGGCTACGAGGTCTGCCGGAACACCCGAACCTTCGACCGTTACGATTTCATAGCAATCTGATACGCACGCCTCGCGCGGGTGCCTTCACCCAGGTCCGCTGTAGACGGTCGGTACCCTTGCCGGATGCGCGGGGCGCGAGGGAAACCTGTTGTCCCGTCGAGAACCTGGGGGAGGCGACGGACCGTCGTCTAGCTAGCGAGTGGTCAACTCGTGGATCAGGTAGGCGTCGGCCGCGGAGTGGCGCAGCGTCACGCGGTCGCCATTGCCCGTCCACACGAGCGTGCCGGTTTCCGCAGCCTGCCCCGGGTTGCCAACTAGGGCGTGCAATGCATGCCGGCACAGCCGCGCGAAGGTTGAGGCGGAGTTCGCGTTGCCTGTTACACCCACAACCAGCCGATACAGCGAGACCCGTCGAAAGAATGCCAGCGCCGAGGTGCCATACCTTATCGGTCCGTCGCTGAACTCCGACCCGACGGACACCTTGCCGCCGAACAGCTGCAGGTTCTGATTCTTGGCCGAGTACGCTTTGCCCCCGGTGAGACCGGCACCCAGCATCAGTTTGCCGACAAAACTTACACGACTGAAGCCGCCGATGACGCACGCCTTGAGCCACTCGTTGCTCTCCAAGTCGGTGTTCAGATAGACTGGCACGCCTCCGACTTCGAGCCTGAGTCTGATCAACCCCGGCGGTGCCGGGAACGTGGCGCGGGCGTTGTGGGCGGTTCGGTCCCCATCCATGGTCAGGAGTCTAGTCCTGCGGGTACGCTTGTCAAGCGGTCGGAGTCGCCCTGAATCCGACACAGGAGCCACGAAAGCATGAAGGACGCGAAACGGACAGGAGAGTAACCGCAGATGACGCAGATTACACAGATGTCCTGGAATCCGGAACCGAATCTGCGAAATCTGTGGAATCTGTGGATGTCCGCTCCGGTTCCGTTTCCTTCGAATTCGTGTCTTCGTGGCCATCAATATCCGGTCTGAGGAGTCGGTCGGTCGGCAGCCTGCGGTCCGCGGCTGCCGGTGTCCGGTTGGATTCAGGATTGATCCTTCCGCATCTGTCTGTTCATCCGTGTCCGTCTGTGGTTGGATCTTCCCGCGCGGGCGTTGACTTCGCCTGGTTTTCGGTTAGCTTTCAGGCAGGTGTTAGGCGCACTGATCGTTAGCCTGCGGCCCAAGCAGTGGCCGAAGAACCTGCTTGTGTTCGCCGGGCTGGTCTTCTCGCTCAACCTGTTCGACTTGACGAATCTCTTCCGCTCGTTGGGCGGATTCGTCGCGTTCTGCCTGCTTTCCGGCGCGGTCTACCTCGTCAATGACCTGGTGGACGTCGAGAACGACCGGCTCCATCCGTTGAAGCGGTTCCGGCCGATTGCGTCGGGACGGCTGAAGCCGGGCGCGGCCAGGGTCGCGGCCGTGGTCCTGGCTGTGGTCGCGCTGGCCGGCGGGTTCGCGCTCGACTGGCGGTTCGGCCTGGTCGGCGTTGCCTACTACGTGCTGGAGCTGGCGTATTCGTTCAAGCTGAAGCACATGGTGGTGCTGGACGTGATGACGGTGGCGGCCGGGTTTGCCCTGCGCGCGGTCGCGGGCACAGTCCTGGTCCACGTCACGCTGTCGTCGTGGCTGTTCGTCTGTACCATCCTCTTCGCCCTGTTCATCTCGCTGGCCACGCGCCGGCATGAGCTGCTCTTTCTTGAGGGCGGCGGGACGTCGCATCGGGCAGTGCTGGAGATGTACTCGGAGTCTCTGCTCGACCAGATGATGGCGGTGGCGACGTCTTCGACCGTGATTGCCTACTGTCTGTACACAATCGCGCCGGAGACCGTGGCGAAGTTCGGGACCCACAACCTGATGCTGACCGTCCCGTTCGTGCTGTATGCCATCTACCGCTACCTGTACCTCGTCTACCGGAAGGAGATGGGCGGTTCGCCGGAGAAGGCGCTGTTCGGCGACGTGCCGCTGCTGGTCGACGTCCTGCTGTGGATGGCGAGCGTGGTCGCGGTTATCTACCTGAAGATCTAGGCACGGTTCGCCCGAGGAACCGGAGAATGCAGAATTCAGATACCAGAAACCAGAATTCAGAGTGTCCGGTATCCCTGGAACTCCGGAGTCCGGACTCTGGATTCTAGACTCTGGACTATTGCGGAATCCGTCGTCGGAGCGGCCTAGGCCGGCCCGACGAGCGGCGCGCACTCGGCAAGTTTCGCCTTGCCGCAGGCGGCCTTGTCGCCGAACGGCCCTTTGCGGATGGCGCAGAGCTCGGCCCGCGATTCGGCGATGAGTTGCTCGGATTCCGGGCTGGGGCCGAGGACCTGGGCAGCGGCGTGGGCGCCGGCGACGCGCCCTTCGAGCATCGCGGTTGAGGCCTCTTCGATACCGGAGACGTCGCCCGCAAGGTAGACGTGGCAGAGGCTGGTCTGCATGTTCTCGTTGTGCCAGGCGACGTGGCCCCCGAGTTCGGGTACGTAGACCATCCGGCAGCCGGATTGCCAGAGCAGCTCGGACAGCGGCGTAAGGCCGACGGCAAGGCAGACGGTGTCGACGTCCAGCTTCCGGGAAGTCCGGGCAATCGGTTTGAAGTCTTCGCCGACCCGGCAGATGACCGCGCCCTCGACCTGCTCTTTGCCCAGCGCGGAGAGGACCGTGTGCGAGGTGAGGATGGGCACGCCGAGGCGGGCGAGCTTCGCGGCGTGCACGTGGTACCCGCCGATTTTGGGCAGGGCCTCGACTACGGCTGCGACTTCAATGCCGGCCTGGATGAGTTGGTACGAGACAATCAGGCCGATGTTGCCGGACCCGACCATCAGGACGCGGGTGCCGGGTTTGACGCCGTAGACGTTCATCAGGGTTTGTACCGCTCCTGCACCGTAGACGCCGGGAAGGTCGTTGTTGCTGAACAGGACGTTGTTCTCGGCGGCGCCGGTCGCGACGATGAGGCACTTGAACCCGAGTTTGGTGAAATGCTCGCGGCTCGCCAGGCTGAGAACACCACGCGCGGCCACAGCCGGTGGTTCGCTCCCGAAGAGGTCGCCCTGTGCCGTTTTCGGAGCGGGCCGCGCGGGACTCGGTTGCGTAGCTAGGGGATGGCGGTCGTAGAGGCCGACGACCGACGTGCCGGGGAGGATTTCGGCCGGCAGAGCGCGGAGTTCCTGTTCGAGGATAGCGGCGATGTCCATGCCGCGCGTGCCGCAATAGTGGCGCTTCGACCCGAAGAATTTGTGGGTCTGCTTGACCAACTGGCCGCCGAGCCGTTCGTTGTCGTCAACCAGCACGACCCTGGCGCCGAGCTTCGACGCGGCGATGGCGGCGCAGAGCCCGGCCGGGCCGCCGCCGACGATGGCAACATCAGTCAGTCTCATGATAATTCGGAATTCAGAATCCGGAAACCAGAGTCCAGAGTTCCCTGCAATTCTGGATTCTGCATTCTGGTCTCTGGATTCTGCACTGTTCGATTCCTATGGCAGTCTGCCTCTGCCGGTCTGGCGTTCGACCGTCACGCCCTCGCGCAGCGGCTCCATGCAGACCATTGTATTGGGCTGGCCGTCGACGACCATCAGGCAAGACGCGCACTTGCCGACCGCGCAGAAGAAGCCGCGGGGCCGGCCGGTCTTCTCCGTGTGTCTGAACAGCCGGATGCCGTTGGCGGCGAGGGCGGCGGCAATGGTCTCACCTTGACGGCCGGTCATGGGTTGGCCCTCGAAGGTGAAGCTGACCGGGCCGCGTTCCTCGAAAGTGAGAATCGGATGCCGGTCGATCCGATGTCCGAGGACTTTGTCCTTCGTCCTTTGTCCTTTGTCCTTTGGTCTAGAGGTTCTTGCGCGCATATTCTACCGCGTTCCTGAACATAGCGATGCCGTGCGGGTCGTCAACTCGTTCCCGGTGCCAGCGCGGGTGCTGCTCGCGCCGGACGAATCGCTCCGGATGCGGCATCAGGCCGAAGATGCGGCCGGTCGGGTCGCAGATTCCGGCGATGTCGTCTTCGGAGCCGTTAGGGTTGTCCGGGAACGTTGTCGGCTCGCCGGCCAGGGTGGTGTAGCGGAGGCAGACCTGGCGGTTCTCTTTGAGGCGGGCGAGGACCTCCGCCGACTTGGCAAGGAACTTGCCCTCGGCGTGTGCTACGGGCAGGTACATCGGCGTCTTGATGCCGCGGGTGCAAATGCCGGGCGAGTCCTCGACCGTGAGATAGACCCAGCGGTCTTCATATCGGCCGGAGTCGTTGGTGTCGAGCGTCACCGTCTGCGGCTCGAAGGGCCGGTCGAAGGCAGGCAGGAGTCCGCATTTGACCAGGACCTGAAACCCGTTGCAGATGCCGAGCACGAGCTTGCCATCGGTGACGAATTGCTCAATCTGGTCGCGCAGGAAGTGCTTGAGCTCGTTGGCGAAGATCCGACCGGAGGCAATATAGTCGCCGTAGGAGAAACCTCCGGGTATCAGCAGGATTTGAAAGTCCTTGAGCTTTCGTTCCCCGGAGCGGAACCGGTTGACGTGAACGACCTCCGGGACCGCGCCGACCAGCTCAAAGGCGTAAGCCGATTCCTGGTCGCAATTGGTGCCGGCAGCAAAGAGAACGCAAGCTTTGACCACGGGTGGTGAGGATAGCCGCCGCTGTCCGTCTGTCAAGCGGCGAAAGGCAGACGCGGGCGGCGCTTGACACCAGAGAGAGCGGCGCTAGAACTTCCACGTGAGCAGGAGAGCCGGATTCTGCTGGCCGGGCTTGGTCGCCGCGGCCTTGCTTCTGAGCATGGCTGCGTGCGGGATGGCGACGAGGTCTGTCCACAGGCAGGGCGGCGCTGATTTCGTCGTGCGGGACTTCTGCCGGCGCTTCGGGCGGCAGAGTGGGCTTGCCGTCCTGAGTCTGTTCGCTGACAGCGCCCGGTTCGACATCGAGGGCGTGGGCGTCAGTTTCGTCGGCCGGGAGGGACTGACCCGGCTGGCCGACTACGGCGTGGCTGTGCATTCGCGGCTGGTGGTGCGGGACCTCGAGATGGGCAGGGACACGGTTTGGTGCCGGTTCGAGGAGTCGAACGACTGGCTGGGACTGCTTGGGGTAAGGCTCGCGTCATATGACGGTTGGTTTCGGGTTTCGGGGACGAGGATTCTGGAGGCCCGGGTCCGCCTGACCCCGGAGAGCAGCGACGAACTGGGCGGCAGGCTCGCAGGCTTCGTTGCATGGCTCCTTGCCAAAGACCCCAAGGCCGTGCAGCGGCTGTTTCCCGGTGGCAGGCCGGTCTATGACAGCGACGTTGTGCCGGAGTTGATTGCCCGGTTGCGGCAATGGCGGTCGCGGTAGCGACTCGGGCCCAGTCGTCCTATTGACTTTGACCCTTGGCAACCTACAATTCCGTGATGAAAGTCGGCGTTCCCAGGGCCCTGTTGTACCATCGCTACGGCAAATTCTGGGAGAAGTTCCTCACCGGCCTTGGGGCCGAGGTCGTGGTCAGCCGCCGCACCGACAAGGTGTTGTTGCAGAAAGGGCTGGGGCATGTCTCGAGCGAGGTATGTCTGCCGATAAAGATTATGGCCGGTCACCTCGAGGAGCTGGCTGGGCAGGTCGACGTGCTCTTCCTGCCCCGGCTGCTTTGGCTTGAGGACAAGCTCTACGCGTGCCCGAAGATGATTGGCATCGTGGACATCGCCCGGATGATGATTGGCGACCGCGTGCGGATTGTGGCCCCAAAGATACAGGGCAGTCTGTGGTTGCCGCACTTCGGGGCAGGGATGGAGCTCTGCCATGACCCGGTGCGGGTGGTGCGGGCTCTGTCTGAGGCAGGCCGGTTCCTACCGGCTCACGACCACATCCCGGACTTTCCCGCCGAGGAGAAGAGGGTCGCGCTTATCGGCCACTTCTACAACCTCGGGGATGACTTCATTTCGCGGCCCATGGTCGATACCTTCACCAGCCACGGCTACCGTATCTGCACGAAGGATGAGTTGCCGGAAGGCGTGCTGCGTAGCCGCCAGGGTTTTGCCAGGAAGATACGCTGGGTGTACGAGCGGGAGTTGTACAACGCGTTCCGGTTCCTGGTCGACAAGGTCAGCGGAGTGTGCATGATCGTCTCAATGGGGTGCGGGCCGGACTCGCTCGTGGCTGAGTTCATGCGCGAAGAGGCGCAGCAGCGGGACGTCCCGTTCCTGCAACTCGTGATCGACGAACACACCGGCACGGCCGGCATCGTTACCCGGATTGAGGCGTTCCTGGAACTGGCGGAGCGGAGGCAGGCCCGCGCATTCAAGATTCCAGATTCTAGATTGAAGACTGGCGGGCAGGGAATAGCAGCCTGACCCTCTGTCCGTAAATGAGAGCATCGTTCCCCAACGTCGGCTATGACACCTACGCGCTGAAAACCTTTCTGGAGGACCTCGGGGCAGAGGTGATCCTTGCCCCGCCCAACTCCCGGCGGACAATCGAACTCGGTTCGCTCCATTCGCCGGAACTGATATGCATGCCGTACAAGATAACCCTCGGCAACATGCTGGAGGCGCTGGAGCTTGGTGCCGACACCCTGTTTATGGCTGCCGGCGCGCGCAAGTGCCGGTTCGGGTACTACCACTACCTGCAGGAACGGGCGCTGAAGAACCTCGGTAAGGAGTGCCGTTTCATACCGGTGACCCAGTACTCGCCACTCGATTTCTTCTTCAAGGTGATGCCCGGGATATTCGGCGTGTCACCGCTGCGGGTCGCACGGGCGACTTCGAAGATGCTCGCGAAGAGCCGCCTGACCCAGGAATTCCGGCAGCACCTGAACCGAAAGATGGCAGTCGACTTCGCCGGGGCCGAGCAGGCGAAGCCGAAGGCGCTCGCCGTCATCGAGCGGGCGCACACGCTGAGGGAGATTCAGGCGGCACGCGGCGAAGTCCGCCGAATATTGGCCCCGGCGGCCCCTGTCGGACAGTGCAACCTGAACGGGACCGAGCCGCAGGTCCGGCTCGGGCTGGTGGGGGAGATCTACTTCATGATCGAGCAGTTCGCCAGCCAGGAGATTGAAAAGGAGCTGGGCAAGATGGGCGCCGAGGTGGTGTTCGAGCGCAGCCTGTATCGGCACATCCGCCACCTGCTCTCTTCGGACCCGGCATTCGCGCGCTCGGGCCGTCTGGCGCGCCGCTACCTGCAGGAGTCGCCCGGCGGCGAGGCGATTCGGACAGTGGGCGAGGCAGTCTATTTCCAACGGCAGGGGCTGGATGGCGTCGTGCATATCTTCCCGTTTACCTGCATGCCGGAGAACATCGCGCTCGAAGCCCTGCAGAATCTGTCCGAAGAGACCGGCCTGCCGGTCCTGTCGCTCTCATTTGACGAACATACCTCGCGGACCGGGTTGCTCACCCGGCTTGAGGCATTTGTGGACCTGGTGAAGAGGAGAAAGCTTGGCCGAAGGCTACATCGGAATTGACGTCGGTTCGATTTCAACCAAGGGCGTAGTCGTTGACCGTGAGTTTAACGTGCTCGCCAGCCAGTATCTGCGCACCCAGGGCAACCCGATCGACTCCATCCGGCGGTTGCTCGCAGATTTGGGCGCGCAGGTCGGCTCGGGCGTGAAGGTGCTGGGGGCGGGCACTACCGGCTCGGCACGCAGGCTGGCCGGCGTCATGGTGCAGGCCGACATTGTCAAGAATGAGATAATCACCCACGCAGTGGCCGCCAGCCACTTCCACCCCGAGGTCAGGACCGTCATCGAGATCGGGGGCCAGGACTCGAAGATAATCATCCTGCGCGACGCCATCCCGGTTGACTTCGCGATGAACACGGTCTGCGCCGCGGGGACCGGTAGCTTCCTCGATCACCAGGCGACCCGGCTCGGGCGGCCGATTGAAGAGTTCGGCGGGCTGGCCCTGCGGGCCAAGAACCGAGTGAACATCGCGGGCCGCTGCACGGTGTTCGCCGAGAGCGACATGATACACAAGGCACAGCTCGGCATGTCCACCGAGGACATCGTGGCCGGGCTGTGCGATGCCATTGTCCGCAACTACATGAACACCGTGGCCAAAGGCAAGGAGATACATCCGCTGATTCTCTTCCAGGGCGGGGTCGCGGCCAACGTCGGAGTCAAGAAGGCGTTTGAGCTTATGCTGGGGCACGACGTGCTCGTGCCCCAACACTTCCTCGTCATGGGCGCGGTCGGCGCCGCGATCGTCGCCTCTGAGGAGACCGACGGCAAGGGAACCCGGTTTGCCGGGTTCGACGTCGCCGACACCGCGTTCGAAACGCGGGCATTCGAATGCGAGGGCTGTCCGAACCGGTGCGAGGTGATTGAGACCCTGCGCGAGCTGAGGGTGATAGACCGGTACGGCGACCGGTGCGGGAAGTGGTCGAAGCTCTAGGGAATGGCGATTGACGAACTGCGGACGGGCGCGTAAGGTGATTACGATGGGTGCGCTGGTGCTGGCATGCTTGGCGTGCGCACAGCCAAAGGAGGTTACGATGGCAAGACAACCGGCAGTAGCCGGGCAGTTCTACCCGGGTGACGCGAAGGCGCTGACCGCGATGGTCGATTCGATGCTCTCATCGGCCGAGGTGCCGGTCATCTCGGGCAAGTTGGTCGGGATTCAGGTCCCGCACGCAGGGTATCCCTTTTCCGGCCCGACCGCGGCGCGTGCTTTCAAGCTCCTCCAAGGCATGGACTCGGTCACGGTCGTGATGTTGGGCACGAGCCACCGCGTGATGCTGGACAAGGCAGCGGTGTACGCCCGCGGTTCGTGGCACACGCCGCTCGGGGATGTGGCGATTGACGAGCCCTTGGCCAAGGCAATCCTGGCGCAGGACAAGTTCCTGGCCGACATGCCCGGGGCGCACGCGCAGGAGCATTCGATTGAGGTCGAGGTGCCGTTCCTGCAGAGAGTGCTGGGCGACTTCAAGATAGTGCCAATCATGCTGCTGCAACCGACCTTCGAGCAGTGCGAGCGGGTCGGTAGGGCAGTCGCGAGCGCGGCCAAGGGCAGGAAGGTCGTGCTGCTGGCGTCTTCCGACCTGTATCACGGAGAGTCGTATGATGAAGCCAATCGGGTTGACAGCGTCTCCGTCGAGCTGATGGCGAAGTTCGACCCGCAGGCATTCCACGCAGCGCTGGAGCGAAACGAAGCGCAGGCGTGCGGAGGAAATGCGATTACCGCCATGATGGTCGCCGCCCGGGAGATGGGCGCGGACACCGCAGTCGTGCTTGCCAAGACGAACTCGAACGACGTCACGGGGGAACGGGGCGGGTACGTCGTCGGATACAGCGCGGTCGCGTTCGTAGCATCCGGGAAGGGATCAAGGGATCAAGGGATCGAGGTATCAAGTGACCTGACCGAACAGGAGCAGAAGAGCCTGCTCCGGATTGCCCGGGGCACGCTGGAAAGCTACATCCGCACCGGGAAGATCCCCGAGGCGAAGCCGTTGACGCCGAGACTGAGTGAGAAGCGCGGGGCGTTCGTGACGCTGCACGAGCGCGGGGAGTTGCGCGGCTGCATCGGCTACGTGGAAGCGGTGAAGCCGCTCTACCAGGCGGTGAGCGAGATGGCGGTCGCCGCCTCGACCGAGGACCCAAGGTTCCCGCCGGTGGAAGTCGAGGAGCTGGACAAGATCGATATTGAGATCACTGCTCTGAGCCCACTGCAGCCTTTGCCGAGCCCGGATTCGGTCGTCGTCGGCAAGCACGGCCTCGTCATACGCAAGGGCTACCGGTCAGGGCTGCTCCTGCCTCAGGTCCCGGTCGAGCAGGGCTGGAACCGCGAGCAGTTCCTTACTCATACCTGTCTGAAGGCCGGGTTGCCGCCGAACTCCTACAAGGAGAAGGACGCGCAGCTCTTCTGCTTCACCGGACAAGTGTTCGGCGAGAGAGAACTGGGCCGACAGCAGTAGTCTCAGGTTCGGTCTCGGCTCGCGCAAGGCTCGGCGGGCGGCTCTCGTTTCGTCCGCCGTGCTTGAAAGACGCCCGGTTCTCTATAGTCTTGGCTCGTGATTTCCCTTTCCAACGTCACGATGGAGTTCGGCACGCAGGAGCTCTACCGGGACGTGAACCTGTTCGTCGGACCTGAGGACCGCATCGGCCTCGCCGGCGCCAACGGCTCGGGCAAGTCCACCATCTTGAAGCTGATGTCCGGGGAGCTTGAGCCGACCCGCGG
>Ga0316622_100000612_pt1 | contig 21261 bp, 12 predicted proteins | sample OWC_Aug_OW2_C1_D_FD_207646 | JGI IMG/M metagenome (GOLD analysis project Ga0316622, IMG submission 207646) | Wetland soil microbial communities from Old Woman Creek delta, Ohio, United States - OWC_Aug_OW2_C1_D5_C | ecosystem: Environmental > Terrestrial > Soil > Wetlands | place: USA: Ohio... | reverse complement strand
CCGGCGAGCAGCGCGAGGCCGACGATCCCCCAGACGAACCACTTCATATGTGGCAAGATACGCGCTCTCCCCTACCTGTGCAAGCGTGGATCTCCGGAGAACTAACTTCTTCCTCGAGTGCGAGATAAGGCCGGACGTGAAAGGGCCGCGTGGAGCTAGATCGCGGCCTTCCCGCCCTCGGCCGCCCCACACTCGGGACAGATGCCGATGAACTGAGTGATGTGGCCGGTCATGCGGAAACCGCTGCTCACCAGGATGTCCCGCATCACGTCCTCGCGGCAGTCGAGGACGGGGCACCCGTCGGTCTCGGCCACTCGCCCGCACCTCTCACAGACAATATGGTGGTGATGCGCGGCGTCGGGTTGCGTGCAGAGCCCGACTTTCATCGCGCGTCCCGGGAGATGGGTTGCGACCAGCATTCCGGAGTCGATCATGCGGTCGATGTTGCGGTAGATCGTCACCCGGTCGGCGGGGACCGCCCGCTGGCGCAACGCGGCGGTGATCTCGTCGGCCGTCATGTGACGACCCTGCTCGGCGAGCAGGTCGAGAAGGGCCAGACGGATACGGGTCACCTTGATGTCCGCCTGGCGCAACTGATTGCGGTAGTGGGGCTTCCCTGTCTCCACGACGCCTCCTTCGAAACCCCCGAGCGTCTCGAGGGGATCGATCGCACGGATACCTTCCTCAGGAGACCGTCGGCCGGCCCGCGATCGAGAGCAGGACGATTCGGAAACCCGCGGCCCGCTCCTCCAGCATACCATGACAATCTGCCATCCCGATGGTCGAGGGTCAAGACCCGCTCGGCGGCCGGTCGGTTCCCGGTTCTCGATGCGGCACTCCGGGCGGGCGTGGTACAATAGTTTGCGAGCATTCCTTTTGCCGGTTGCGGGCCGGTCTCGTCGGAGACCGGCCCTTTGAACCGAAGGCAAAGGCGCAGCCTTGCTGCGCCAGGGCCGGCCGGGGTGCGCGCGACGGGATATCGGAACGCACCAAAGGATTCGGTCGGTGGTCCCGCAACACGACGGAAAGGACGCACCCATGATCCGGCACCTTCGTCCGCTCGCAACGCTGCTACTCGTATGGATCGGCATGTTTGCCCCGCTCTTCAGCGCCCAGGCCGAAGAGTTGCCCCAGCCGGTCGACCGCTGTCCGTTCACTGGACGCTTCCCGGTCGAGATCACGACCGCCACTCCCTTCGCCTATCAGACGTTGCAGGGTTGGGACCTCGACGTGGACGATGTGCGCGGTTCGGTCGTGCGGGCCTATGTCGATGACGCCCAGCTCGCGGCCCTCCGCGACGCGGGTTACCCCGTGGAGCCGATCGTGAACGAGGCCCGGCGCGCCTGGGCGGCCTCGCCGGCCTGGCCGGGGCGCGAGGACTATCACACCTACGAGACGTTGACGGCCGAACTGCAACAGATCGCGGCCGACCATCCCGATCTCACCCAGCTTTTCTCGATCGGCACCTCCGTGCAGGGCCGCTCGCTGTGGGTGTTGAAGATCTCCGACAACGCCGCGGCCGACGAAGCGGAACCGGAGTTCAAGTTCTCGGCGACGATCCACGGCGACGAGCCGACCGGCACGGAGATGTGCGTCTACCTGATCCGCCATCTCCTTCAGAACTACGGCGTCGATCCGGAGATCACCGCGCTCGTCGACGAGATCGAGATCTTCATCTGCCCGCTCCACAACCCCGACGGACGCATGAACGGCACGCGCTACAACGCCGAGGGCTTCGATCTCAACCGCAGCTTCCCGGATCCGCGCACCGACCCCAACGACACGCCCGACGGCCGGCCGACCGAAGTGCGGCACATGATGAACTTCGCCTACGATCACGAGTTCGTCCTGGGCGCGAACTACCACGGCGGCGCGCTGGTGATGAACTATCCCTGGGACACCTGGGACGGGCAGTACACCCCGGACGACGATCTCTTCGAGGAGATCTGCCTCGGCTACAGCTTCCGCAACCCGCCGATGTGGAACAGCACCGCGTTCTATCACGGGATCACGATCGGCTGGGCCTGGTACGTCGTCGCGGGCGGCATGCAGGACTGGTCCTACCACTGGCGCAACGAGCTGCACGTCACGATCGAGATGAGCAACACCAAGTGGCCGGCCTCGACGGCGCTTGCGGGACTCTGGGAGAACAACCGCGACGCGATGCTCTACTACCTGGGGCAGGCGCGCATCGGCGTCTCAGGGCTCGTCAGCGATGCGTTGAGCGGACGGCCGGTCGCGGCGACGGTGGACGTCGTCGAGATCGGAAAGGACATCCGCGCCGACGCGCTGCACGGCTTCTACCAGCGCATGCTGCAGCCGGACACCTACACGCTGGCCTTCTCCGCGCCGGGCTACGTCACCCAGACGATCGGGAGCGTGGTCGTCTCCGCTTCCGCCGGGACCGAGCTGAACGTCCAGCTCGTCCGCGATCCGGCCATGTGGAACACGGTTTCCGGGACCGTGACCGAGGCGGAGACGGGCACCCCGCTCGCCGCGCAGGTGACCGTGCGGCAGCACGCGAGCGGCCTCGTCTACGAGGTGCTCGCCTGCGATCCGCTGACCGGCGCCTACGCCGTTGGCCTGCCCGACGGGGAATACGATTTCACGGCCGACGCGCCCGGGCATGCCCCGCAGAGCCAGACGCGCATGATCGCAGCGGACGCGACGGTCGACTTCGCGCTGGCGGCCGTGCGGGCGACCGTGCTGCTCGTCAAGGACACGGACCTGACCACGCGGCTGAGCAGCGACCTTCCGACGCTCGGCTACCTGGTCACCGAGCAGACCAACTGGGACACGGACCCCGCCACCTGGACCGACTACGACCTGCTCATCTGGAGCGCGGGGTCGGCCGGCAATCCGGTTTCGAACGCGACGCTGCGCGCCGCGCTCGAGGGCCACGTGGCCGCCGGACGGCCGCTCGTGATCGAAGGCGGCGAGCTCGGCTACGACGCGCTCATCAGCCCGCGCTACGTGACCTTCGCGGCGAACGTCCTGCACGTGGCCGCCTATCACCTGGACAACGCCGGGAATCTCGAAGTCCGGCCGGGCCAGGTCGACAACCCGCTGGTCACCACCCCGAACGCGCTGCCCGGCGTTCTCCAGATCACCTATGCGGCGTACGGGGATCAGGACGCGGTGACTCCGCGGCCGGAGGCGACGTTGATCTTCGGGACGCACAGCTATCCCAGCGACGCGGGCGTGGTCGCCTATCAACCGGCCGGGGCCGACCGGCCGAGGACCGTCTACTACGCGTTCAACTACGATGCGCTGACCTCGGCCGAGACGGGGCGCGCGCTGCTCGAGAATACCTTGCAGGCGGTGCTGTTCGGAGTGCCGGCGGAGGTGCCGGACGAGGCGCCGGTGCTCGCTCTCCGCCTCGGGCGTCCGATGCCGACGCCGACGAGCGGTGGGGCGAGCTTCCAACTCGCGCTCCCCGAAAGCGCCCCGGTGCGGCTCGCCCTCTACGACGCGAGCGGGCGTCTCGTGCGCACGTTGCTCGATGGGCCCGTGCTGGGCGGCGAGCACCGCCTGGTGTGGGACGGTCTCGACGCGGCCGGACTTGCGGCGGCCCCGGGGATCTACTTCCTGAAAGCGGACTCGCCAGCGGGGAGCGCCGGGCGGCGGCTCGTCGTGATTCGCTAGCCCGCGGATCGAATCATGCCCCGGCGGGGGAGGTCGCGCGCTCAGCGTCTCGCGGCGGGACCGACGGTGAGCCAGGCCATGCGGGCGTAGACGCGCGCCACTTCGAGGATGCGCGCGACGCTCACGTGCTCGTCGTCCTGGTGGCTGTGCTCGAGCTCGCCCGGCCCGTAGGCGAGGCCCGGGATGCCGTGCTGCAGGAAGAAGCGCGTCTCGAGGATGCCGGGGCACAGGGCGAAGCTCGACGTCTGCCCGGTTACCGCGGAAACGACGCGCGCCATCGATTGCGCGAAGGGACTGTCGACGGGCGTGAGCGAGGCGGCCCCGCGCTGCACGGCCTCGATCTCGAGCCTCCAGCCCTTCTTCCGGAAGGCGCGGAACACTCCGTCCAACTCGCGCTCGACCGCGGCGGCCGCCTCGGCGGGATGGAAACGCCGGTCGAGCGAGAAGCGCACCTCGCGCGGCACGACGTTGAAGTTCGTCCCGCCGCGGCACACGCCTCCGATCAGCAGCACCGAGGGCGGACCCTCCAGACCGAGCGGCTGGTCCGCGAACGGACGGCTCTCGATGTCGCGCTTCAGCTCGCGCAGCTTCGCGCCGAGCTCGAGCAAGCCCTCGAAGGCGTTCACGCCCTGGTGCTGGACGGCCACGTGGGCGCTGCGCCCGCGCACGGTGAGCAGCAGCGAGAGCGCGCCCCGATTGCCGTTCCAGACCGTCGTCCCGGTCGGCTCGGGCATCAGCATGCCGAGGCCGCCGGGGGAGAGGGCGCCGCTGCGGAAGAGGTGCGCGGTGCCCGCTTCTCCGCCGGTCTCCTCGTCGGGCACGAGCGAGAGCAGGACGCGCCCGCGCAGGCGGTCCTTCATGCGCTGAAGAGCGGAAAGGGCGAGGAACATCGCCACGATGCCGCCCTTCATGTCGGCCGTCCCCCGTCCGCAGGCGCGGTCTCCCTGCACGTCGAGCGTGAACATCTCCGGCCGGCCGGCCGGAACCACGTCGTAGTGGCCGTGGAAGTGGAGCGTCGGCAACGGCCCTTCCGCGCGGCGCGGCTCCAGCGCCGCGATCAGCGACGGGCGCGGATTGTCGGCGGGCAGGCCCAGGCGCTCGCGCTCGCGGGGCGGCAGCTCGATCGTCTGGGGTTCGAAGCCGAGGTCGCGCAGACGCTCGGCGAGAAGGAGGGCGCACTCGAGATAATGTCCGCCGGGCGGATTCGCCGTCGGGACCTGGACCAGCTCCTCGAGCAGCTCGAGAGCCGTCCGCCGGGCGGCGAGAATGCGCTCCTCGGCCCGCGCGAACGCGGCGTCAGCAAAGGGGTCCGCGCTCTTCACACCTGCTCCTTGGCCGTAGCCCGTTCCTCTTCGCTCGCCTGAGCGCGGGTCTACTGAATGGTCAAGCCGCCGTCGATCGTCACGCACTGGCCGGTGATGTAGTCGGCCTCCGGCGAAGCGAGGAAGCAGACGAGCGCGGCCACGTCCGCGGGAGTCCCCGCGCGTCCGAGCGGAATGTTCGCGAGGAAACTCTCGCGCGCCTTCTCGGGCAGCTCGCGCGTCATCTCGGTCTCGATGAACCCGGGGGCGACGGCGTTCACCTGGATGTTGCGCCCGGCGAGCTCCTTCGCCACCGTGCGGGTGAGGGCGATGACCCCCGCCTTGGAGGCGGAATAGTTCGCCTGGCCGACGTTGCCGATCAAACCGGTGATCGAGGCGAGGTTCACGATCTTTCCCGTGCGCGCCTTCATCATCACCCGCGCGGCCGCGGCGCAGCCGAAGAACGTGCCCTTCAGATTGATGTCGAGCACGAGGTCCCACTGCTCCTCGGTCATGCGCACGAGCAGCGTGTCGCGCGTGATCCCGGCGTTGTTGACGAGGATGTCCAGGCGGCCCAGCTCGCCGGCCGCCCGGCCGATGAGCGCGTCGACCTCCTCGCGCCGGGCGACGTTGCACGGAACGGCGAGCGAGCGCCGCCCGAGGCCCGCGATCTCGGCCGCGGCCGCCTGCGCCCCGGCGAGATCGACGTCGCTCACGACGACGTCCGCGCCCCGGTGAGCGAGCGCGAGCGCGATCGCCTTGCCGATGCCGCGGGCCGAGCCCGTCACCACCGCGACCTTTCCCGCCAGGATCCGCCCCTGGTCCGACTGGTCCATGCGCACCTCCCGTGCCGGATCCGCTGCCTGTGATGAGAACGGCGAGACCTTACGGGAGCCGCCCGCCAGCGTCAATCGAGCGGACGCGGGCGGCTCGCTGTGCTAAAATGCCCTGGATAGGGCCCTCGCTCCGGCAGGCCGGCCGTTCTCCGCCTCAGGGGATCGCTGCGTCTGCGATCGCCCGGCCCTGCGTGACCCGGCTCGCGCGGTAAACGGCTTCCGGTGGAAGGAGTAGTGCTTCATGAACTCGCCGCTCCGGTCCTTCGTCCTGCCGGTCGGTTCCATCGTCTCGGCGGCTCTCGTCCTGTCGTTCGGATTCGGCCTCTGCGTTGCCCCGGCCTCGGCGTTCACCGGAGACCATCCCAAGATGAAGGTGCGCATCGCCTGGCCGGATGAGGAGCGCCTGGCGGCGTTGCGGGCCATGCCCGACCTCGACCCCATGCGGCTCTCGCCGGGCAAGGACCTCACCCTCGTCAGCAGCCCCGCGCAGGTCGAGAAGCTCGAATCCCTCGGCTTCGCGGTCGAGGTGCTGATCCCCGACATGGAGGCGTACTTCGCGGCCCAACGCGAGGGGCTGCGCAATTTCGGCGAGTTGTTCACCTACAGCGAGGCGGTCGCCTATCTCGACGAGTTCCACGCGGCTTATCCGCACATCACGACCGAGAAGTTCCCCATCGGCACGACGTGCCTGGGCAACACCATCTGGGCGTTCAAGGTGTCCGATCACCCCGGGATCGACGAGGACGAGCCCGAGGTGCTCTTCGACGGCGTGCACCACGCGCGCGAGCCGATCACCGTCAACGTGCTCATCGAGACCATCCGGCACCTGTGCGAGAACTACGGGACGGATCCCGAGGCCACCTTCCTGGTCGACGAACGCGAGACTTTCTTCGTCCCGGTGCTCAACGTGGACGGCTACCTGTACAACGAGAGCACCTATCCGCAGGGCGGCGGCATGTGGCGCAAGAACCGCCGGGACAATCCCGGAACGAGCTGCGACGGCGTCGACATCAACCGCAACTATCCGTACCAGTGGGGCGGGGCCAGCTCGAGCAGCGATCCCTGCAGCGACCTCTACAAGGGCGAGACTCCGGGTTCGGAGCCCTGCGTCCAGGCGCTCATGAACTTCTGCCGGGCGCGCGACTTCGTGACCCACGACAGCTATCACAGCGTGGCCGGGCTGATCCTCTTCCCCTGGAGCTACACGACGGCGCACACGCCCGACGACGCGCTCTTCCGCCAGATCGGCAACACCCTCCAGCAATCGTGCGGCTACACGGTCGGGCAGCCGGGCGAGGTACTCTACACCTGCTCGGGGACGACCACGGACTGGACCTATTCCGAGCTGCACATGTACAGCTTCACGACCGAAGTCGATGGCAGCGACTTCTGGCCCACCGACGCGGAAGTGCCCGGTCTCGTCGCCGAGAACATTCCCAAGAACCTCTACCTGATGAAGATCGCCGGCAGCAGCCTGGCGCTGGCCGGCGCGGATCTCGCCGGGGGAGACGGGGACGGGCATCCCGAGGCGGGCGAGACGTGCGATCTCGCCGTCACGGTGCGCAACGAAGGCGTGATCGCGAGCGCCGCCAACGTCGCCGTCACGCTCGCGACCGACGACCCCTACGTGCAACTGCACCAGGCGTCCGCCGAACTGGGAACGATCGCGGCCGGCCAGAGCGCTTCGAACGCGAGCCTGCCCTTCTCCTTCACGATCGATCCCGCCTGTCCGCCCCAGCACATCTTCCGCTTCCGCTGCCGCATGACGGCGGACAACTTCGATCTGACCGCTCCGCTCGAGTGGCTGCCGGTGCTCTTCGCCGACGGCATGGAAGCGGGCGTGGGGAGCTGGAGCCATGCGCCGGTGGGGACGGGTTACGTCGATCAGTGGCACCAGAGCACGCTGCGTAACCACACCGCGGGCGGAGCGACGAGCTGGAAGTTCGGCGACACCGGGTCGGGCGACTATGCCAACAACGCTCACGGCGAGCTCGTCACGCCGGCGATCGCGGTCGCCGGGGAAGTGCATCTCGAATTCTGGCACTGGATCGAGGCCGAGACGAGCAGCTACTACACCGGCCAGGCCTACGACGGCGGTCTCATCGAGATGGCGGTCGACGGCGGCGCGTGGAGCCAGGTGACGCCCGAAAACGGCTACACGCACATCGCCCGCGGCGACGGCCCCTTCCCCGCGGGCACCCCGCTCTTCTCCGGCACCCTCGACTGGCGGCGCGAGACGGTGGTGATTCCGTCGGTGAGCGGGAATGTCCAATTCCGCTTCCGCTTCGGAACCGATGACGGCGTCGTGCGCGAGGGCTGGTACGTGGACGACGTTGCGGTCGCCTGCATCGGCGGCGGCAATCAGGCGCCCGGGGCTCCGCTGCTCGCTTCCCCGTTCGACGGCGAGACGGTCGAGACGATGCACCCCGCGCTCACCGTGCAGAACGCCGAGGACCCGGATGCGGGCGATTTCTTGACCTACGGCTTCCGCGTCTACTCCGATGCGCTGCTCACCGATCTGATCGCGGCGGCGACCGGCGTCGGGGAAGGTCCGGGGACCACTTCGTGGACCGTGAGCGCCTCGCTCGATGATGGCACCTACTACTGGCGGGTCTTCGCGGACGATGGGCAGGAGCGCGGCCCCTGCATGACGCCCGCGCGCTTCGTCGTGGAAGCCGGCCTGCAATCGTTGGCCGATGCGCAGGCCGCCGGCGGGCTGCGCTGGATCGGCGCCGTTCCCAATCCCGCCCGAGCCAGGGTCGCGCTGCGCATGGACGTGGCGCGCGAAGGCTGGGTGAGGGGCGACATCTACGATCCGTCCGGGCGGCGCGTGCGCACGCTGCTGGCCCGCTGCGCGGCCGGACCGCAGGCGCTCTCGTGGGACGGCCGCGACGACGCGGGACGCGCGTTGCCCGGGGGCATGTACCTCGTTCGCCTGCGCGGGGCGGAGGAGGTGCAGACCGGGCGGTTCCTCTGGCTCCGGTAGGGCGCGGGACGCGAGTTCGCGCACGGGCATCCGGCAGGTGAGGCCCCTCACCTGCGCGGTGCGATGGGGGCGGGTCCCGGCCGGGCGCATCCTCGGCGCGTCTCCCCGCGCGCCCGGGCGCGTTCCTGGTGCGTGCCGGCCTATGGCGCCGGTTCTCCGCGTCGGCTAGACTGCCGCGCATGTCCGACTCCGCTTCCGTGCCGCGACCGGAGGAAGAGCGGCGCCGGGGACCTTCCCTGGTCCTGGGGCTGCTTGCGCCCGTCCTTTTCCCGGCCTTGCACTTCGGCGGCCGGTGGCTGCCCTCGGGCGTGCGCGTCACGCTCGCGTTCCTGCTTCTGATCATCCTGCCGGGATGGCTCTTGCAGCGGTTGATCCTGCCTGCGGCGAGAGTCGGCCTAGCCGCGCGGGTGACCCGCGCCTTCCTGCTCGGTGTGGGTCTCGTCGCCGGGCTGGGCATGATCGCCTGGTTCCTGGGGGGCGGGGCTGGTTCGGAAATCCCGAGCCCGGGCGAGCTGCCGCCGTTTCCCGGGCGGCTGACGACGCTCGTCTGGGCGATGCCCGCCTTCCTGCTGCTCGGCTCGTTCCTGCTCTTCCTGCGTTCGACTGCGCCGCAGCCGGCGCCCCGGCCCCTCGGTCCGGGAGAAGCGGCATGGCGGCCGGAGGGTCGCGCGGCGCATTCGGCGGGCCCGGGCACCCCCCCGGCCGGCGCGTGGCCGGCGCCGGGTGGGGAAAGCCGCGCGGGCGAGAGCCCGGAGCAGCGCATCCTGCGCCAAGCGTATCTTCTCGCGGAGCAGCAGAAGATCGACCGTCCCCTCGCTCCCCGCTGGGCGGCGCTCATCGTGCTCGCGGGAATCCTGCTCTTCGCGGCGGCGCTCGCCCTCTACGCGGGCGGGAGCGCGCGCTTCGACGGCCCGGTGCCCGTGAATCTCGCCGCGGTGCGCGAGATGGTGGAGACGGAGCACATCCTGCCACGCAGCGTCCTGCACGAGGGCGGCGACGGCGCGTCGATCGACCCGCGCCTCGGCTTCTTCCACGTCGCCCTCGCGGCGGCCGCTTCGCTCGCGCAGACCGACCCAGTGGAGATGCTCGCCGTGCTGCCGGCGATCCTCGCCGTCTTCGGCCTGATCGTCTTCCACACGTTTGCCCGGCGGGTGCTGCACAGCGAAGGTACGGCGCTGCTCGCGACCTTCCTCGCCCTCCTCTGCTTCGGGCAGGCGTACGACGGGCTCTTCTCGCGGGTGCTCCAGGCGAGCGCCGACGGCATCGTGCTCGCGTGGGGCGTGCTCGCGCTCGGCTTGCGCTTCACGGCGGGCGACGCGCGCCGCCGGATGCTCTGGCTGGTCGCGCTCGCCGCCTTCGGCGCCGCCGCGACGCATGTGTTCGCCGCCGTCTACATCCTCTTTTCGCTGGGTGTGCTGACGGGCGTCCTGTGGCTTCTGCACAGCCGGGCGCGCGGGCCCCGCCGCCGGGCGGCCGTCGCCCTGGCTGTCGCCGCGTTGGGCTGTCTGCCCGCACTGGCCTGGCGTTTCGGGTTCGCCGCGGCGGTGGTGAATCCACTCGCCACGTTTCCGCAGGGACGCCTGCTCCTCGGGAACGGCTGGGTTTTCGTCTCGCCCGGCGACTGGATCCGCGACCTGGGATGGGTCGGCATGGGAGCGGTCGCGCTTTCCCTGTTTCTCTGGCGGCGCACGCGTGAAGGAGCCGGCGTCGTCTACCTCGCCGCGCTTTCCGTCGCCCCGCTCCTCGTCCTGCTGGCGCCGCAGAGGACCGGCCTCGGTGCCCCGCTCCTCCAGGCGTCGGTCTCCCGCTTCGCCGCGCTCATCCCCTACGTGCTCGTCCTCGCCTACGCGGCCCGCTGGATGGGCGAGAGCCTGCTCGAGCTCACCTCCCCGCGCCGGGTGGTCACCTCGCTCGCCGTCTACGTCGTCATGGTGCTCCTGCTCTTTCCCCGGCTCGACGGTTTCGCCCGCTCGTATGCCGGGGCCCACCGCGACAGCGAACGATCGCGGTCGATCCTCGCCTGGAGGGACCTCGTGCAGGCGGTCGACGCCGAGACGAGCGCCCCCGCGGTCGTGCTCAGCGACCCGGCGACGGGAGCGAGCATTCCCGCGTTGTCGCGCCACCGCACCGTCGCCGTGCTGCCGCGCGAAGGTTCCCCAGCCGACTCCCTCGCGCTCGATCGTCTGGCGGCCTGCCGCGATGTTCTCAGCCCCTACCTGGGGACGGGGGAGAAGGCACGCCAGTGCCGCCGTTTCGGGGTCGACTACGTGCTGGTCAACGAAACCTTCCTCCAGCCGGTCGATGTCCACCTGGCCCATGCGGGAGGCGAGCAGGCGCGCCGCCAGACGGCCGCGCTCGATCGCGACAGCGCACTCTTCGCCAAGGTCTGGGAGGCCGAGGGGCGCGGCACGCTCTATCGCGTGCGTCGCGAGAACCTCGATGCGCTTTCGGGCATCGTGCGGCCCGACGCGCCCGAGGTGACGGTGCACACGACCGAGAGCCTGACCGGCTCCCTCTTCGTGCGCCAGCTTCCCGAGATGGCCGCTCCGGTGCTGCCCGACACGGCGGCGAACGTGACCCTCGTTGCGGCCGTGCTTCACGCGAACGAGGTCGAGCCGGGCGACACTCTGAGGGTCGACCTGTATTGGCGGCGCGCCGGGCAGCCGCCCGGACTCGCCCTGGTCCGCCGCGCGCGGCTCGAAACGCCGGTGCCGCGCGGGGCACTCTGGTCGACGCACGTGAGCCGTCTCCTTCGTCTCTGGCAGGAGCGGCGGAACAGGAAGCGCATGGTGCTCTGCTCGACGGGCGAGGTCCTTTCGGGCGAACTGGGACTGGAGCACTGGCCGCGCGATCGGTACCTGATCGATCGGCTCGACTTCCCCATCGACCGCCTGGCGGCCTCCGGCTCCTATCTGCTGCGCGTCGCCTGGCAGGAATCGTCCATCCGGCCGAACCTCCCGCTGCGCTCCGTGTTCAGCGATGAGGCGGTCGACCGGGGCATGGCCGTCGGCATCGTCGAGGTGCGCGGAGATGGGTGAGTTGCGCGAAACGGGTGGGCCCGCCGGCCAGGCGGCCGGGACGCGCGGCGGAGAAGCGCCCGCGCCCTCCCGCGAAGTGGCCGGCGCCCTGGCCTGGAGCCTCGTCGCGAAGCTCCTCGTTTCGCTGCTCGCGCTCGTCTCGAACGTGCTCATCGTGCGCGGTCTGGGCGAGGACGCCTACGGCGTCTACAGCATCTTCCTCAACATCGCTCACTTCCTCGCGCTCGTGATCGGGCTCGGCCTGTCGCAGACCGTGCTCCAGTTCCTTCCCGAGGTGCGTGTCCGCCGCGATGTCCTCGGCGCGCGCCAGTTGCTGTGGCGCGGACTCGGCCTGCAGCTCCTCGGGTGGCTGCTCGTCCTGGCCGCCGTCTACCCGCTGCGCGGATGGCTCGGCGGTCTCTTCCATGCCGACCTGCGGCAGGTGCTGCCCCTCGGCACGGCGCTGCTGCTCCTCGAATGCTTGTGGACGTGGGTGGGGAGCTTCTACACCGCGATGCGCAAGATGGGCTGGCTGACGCTCGCCTCGGTGGTGCAGAAGGTGGTCCTGATCGCGCTCCTCGCGCTCCTCGTCCGGGTCGGGCTCGATGTCGCGAGCGTGCTCCTCGTCGTGGCCGGGAGCTTCTTCGCCGGCCTCCTGCTCCTCGGGCCCGGCCTCCCGGGACTCCTCACCTGGAACGGCGGCGGCGAACGGACCGGCCTGCCGTTCGGGCGCCACATGCGCTACGGGCTCGCGATCGCGTTGGGAGCGTCCATCAATCAGATTCTCTGGCGTTCGTCGGAGACGCTCTTCATCGGCCACTTCCGCCTGCCGGCGGACGCCGGCTTCTACAACGCGGCCTACAACCTCGCGCAGATGGTCCTCGAGTTCGTGCCGCTCGCGATCTGGCCGGTCATCCTCGCCGTGCTGTCCGAAACGCACGCGATCCGCGGGGAGAACCTGTTGCGCGGCACCCGCCTCTATTTCCGCCTCATCTTCGTCCTCGTCGTGCCGGTCGCTCTGACCGGCTCCGTCCTGGGCGGGCAGGTGTACCAGGTGCTCTATGGAGCGGCGATGGCGCCGGGCGCGCCGCTCTGCCAGATGCTCTTCCTCGTGCTCCTCGTCGGCTTCATCCCGACGCCCTTGCGCATGGCCCTCTTCGTCAAGGAGCGGGCGCTCACGAACGCGGCGGTCCTCGGGGCTGGCGCCGTGGTCAATATCGCCCTCGACCTGCTGCTCATCCCTCGTTACGGGATCTGGGGGGGCGCCTGGGCGGTCGCGGTCGCGCTGGTCTTCACCGGCGCGCTGCAGATCGCGGTCACGCGGCGGATCCTTCCCGGCGTGGAAGTCCCTTGGGCTCATCTCGGCCGCGTCCTGGCCGGCTCCGCCGTCGTGCTGCCGCTCTGGTTCGTCCGCTCGTCCCTCGGCCAGCCGGTCCCCTTGCTGGCCGCCCTGATCGTCGGAACCGGGGCGCAGTTCCTCCTGCTGCGAAGGCTGCGCGTGTTCGGCAGCGAGGAGGCCGAGCTGATGCTGCGCTCGCGATTGCCGTTCCGGAAGTGGATCGTCCGCCTGCTCGGTCGCTCGTGAACTACATCTCCACGTAGCCGAGCGAGCCGAGGATGCTCCGCGTGCGCGGATCGATCTCCTGCGGGGCGGCGCCCGGGGGCGTGACGAGGGACTTCTTGACGTAGTCGAGGAGCAGGTCCTCGAGAGAGTCGCACACGGCCGCCTGACCGTAGACGTCGTGCGTCTCCCCGGGATCCGCGCGCAGATCGAAGCACCACGCCCGGTCATCACTCAGATCGACCATGAGCTTGTTCTCCGGAGTGCGCACGGAGACGCATCGATACGACTGGCTGAACGCGGGAGCCGGTTGCCAGCCGGCGGTTTCGTGGAGCAGCGGCAGCAGGCTCGCTCCCTGGGCGGACACGTCGGCCGGGAGACGGAAGAGGGCGAGGATCGTCGGCAGGATGTCGACGTGGCGCACGATCGCCCCTTCGTGCCGGCCTCCCGGCGTTCCGGGAAGGCGGACGATCAGCGGCACGTGGATCAGCTCGTCGTACAGGAGGGGGCTGCGGTGGGAGATGTTGCCGTGCTCCAGGAACTCCTCGCCATGGCCGCTCGTCACGATGACCAGCGTGCGCTCGTCGAGATCGAGGCGCGCCAGCGCTTCGAGCAGGCGCCCGGTCTCGTGGTCCGCGTAGCGGATCGCTCCGTCGTAGAGATCGACGATGCGCTGGAGATCTGCAGGCGCGAGCAGCTCCTGGTCCGACGGCAGGGTGCGGTACACCGGCCAGACGCGCTTCCAGAAGGTGGTGGCCGGGATCCCGATCGAGGCCCGGGCGGAGAACATCGCGTCGTAGGGTTCGGGCGGGGCGTAGGGATGATGGGCATCCATCAGGTGCACGAAGAGGAAGAAGGGCCGGCCGCGCAACTTCTCCAACCGTTCGATCGCCCGGTCGACCACTTCGCTTCCGCGCGGGATGTCGGTGAGCGGAATGCGCTCGGGGGGCACGACGAGGCCGACTTTCTTCAACGCCCGGATGGGGAGCAGGTCGAGATAACCGAAGCGGAACTCGTCGACGCGATCGAATCCTTGGGTGAGGCCCCACTCCCGCCGCAGGAAGGGATTGCTCATCAGACCTTCGGTGCGCAGGCCCGCGTCGCGCAGCTGCTCGGCGAGCGTCTCGATCTCGGCGACCAGGGGACTCGCCCGGTTCTGATGCCGGCGCACGCCGTGGCTGTAGGGATAGAGCGCGGTGAAGAGCGAACCGAAGCTGAGCTCGGTCACGTTGCCCTGGGCGAAGCAGCGGTCGAAGACGACCGCTTTCGCGGCGAGTGCGTCGAGCGAGGGCGTCGTGGGCCGGGCGTACCCGCCGAAGCCGAGGTGGTCGGCGCGCAAGGCATCGATCGTGATGAGGAGCACATTCTGCGCCGGATCGCCGCTCGGGCGCGTGGCGAGCCCCGCGCGCGGCGGCCGGCTCGCGTCCTCGAAGCTCGCCTGCCCCGCCTTCAACGCCGCGAGCGGGAAGACGAGCAGCAACGGAAAGACGGCGAGCAGCAGCTTGAACGCGGAGATCCGCCCGTCGGGATGGCCGAAGAGCCGGCGGAAGGCGGGGACGATCAGGCGCGGAGCGGCCTTCCACGTGAACACCACTCCGGCGGCGAGGAGCAGCGCGAGGACCGCGAGCGTGGGAATGCGCAGCTGGAAGGCGCCCAACTCGTCCCGGATCGTCGGCGTGAGGACGAGCGCCCCGGCGAGACAGGCGGCCGCGGTGGGATAATAGCCGGCGATCGTGACGGGCAGCCACAAGGCGGAGCGCGCGACGGCTTCGACCGCCAGCGCCGCGACGAGCGCGGTGAGCAAACCGGCCCCGAGGTAGAGACCGAGGAGCGCGTACCAGGAGAGGCCCAGGTAATGGAAGTAGCTCCAGAAGCGGGTGAGCGGTTCCAAGAGCCCGATGGCGCCGAGGGCGAGCCCGGTGATGAGGATCGCCGTCAGGCGCCACTGGAAGCCCCTCAAGCTCATCCGCGTCTCCTTCCAGGATCGACCGGCCCGTGCGCCTCTTTCCGAGTGAGCCGGTCGCTCGCGAGGTTCTCTTCGGGTGCCGGCGGATCGTAGGGACCCGGGCGGCCGAGTGTCAAGGCGCCAGCGGAGCGCCAGGAGGCCGGACGGTTGTCGGCCGACGGCGGTCCTGCTATAGTGCCCCGCACGCGTCCCGCCGGTTCCCCCGACCGTTCGTCCGTCCCGCATTCCGGGCGCGTGATCGTGTCGCGTGCGCCGCCGTTCGCGATCGACTTCGCGGACCCTTTCTGCGGAGGCCCGCATGCTCTCGGTCCAGAATCTGTCGCGCTTCTTCTCCGGGTTGAAAGCGGTCGACCGGATCTCCCTGCACGTGGAGCCCGGCGAGATCTACGGCCTGCTGGGTCCGAACGGCGCCGGCAAGACGACGACCATCTCCTGCGTGAGCGGCCTCCTCGCTCCCGATGAGGGAACGATCGAGCTCGACGGCCTCGCCCTGGCCGCGGATCCGATCGCTTTCAAGCAGCGCATCGGCATCGTGCCCCAGGAGAACGCCCTCTACGGAGACCTGACCGCGCGGGAGAATCTCTCCTTCTGGGGCGGGCTCGCCGGTCTCCGCGGAGCGCGGCTGCGCGAACGCATCGCGGCGGTGCTGCGGGAAGTCGGCCTCGAGGAGCGGGCGCGCGAGCCGGTGCGCAAGTTCTCGGGCGGGATGAAGCGGCGGCTCAATCTGGCGATCGGCATGATCCACGAGCCCCGCCTCCTGCTGCTCGACGAGCCGACCGCGGGCATCGATCCCCAGGCGCGCGTCCGCATCCTCGACACCGTCCGCGGGGTCGCGCGGGCGGGAACGATCATCGTCTACACGACGCACTATCTGGAAGAAGCGCAGGATCTCTGCCAGCGCATCGGGATCATGGACCACGGCCGCATCCTGGCCGAAGGCACGCTCGAGGAGTTGAAGCGCATCGTCGGCGAGGGCGAGATCCTGACGCTGCGCGGCCGCTTCGAGCCGGGCGAGGTCGAGCAAGCGATCGCCGGCGATGCCGGCGTGCGCTTGGTCGCGGTCGAGAGCGGGCAGGCGCTGCTCGCGACAGGCGGCGAGCGCGGGGAAGCGGCCGCGCTGCTCGCGCGCCTGCTGAAGGCCGGCCTGCCCGTCGCGGACATTTCCATCCAGCCGCCCAACCTGCAGAGTCTGTTCCTCAAGCTGACCGGGCGGGAATTGCGCGATTGACGCGCGAGGCGCCGGTGCGGGAGGCCGTCCAGGCATGCGCCGCGTCCTGACGATCCTGCAGAAAGACCTGTTGCGCCGGTGGCGTTCACCGCTCGCGCCGGTCGTGTTCCTCCTCTTCCCCTTCGTCTTCTCGGGCCTGATCGCGCTCGCCTTCGGCTCGGACGATGACGGCCGCATGCCGCGCTTCGCCCTCGCCGTCGTGGACGAAGACGGAGGCATCGTGGCCCGGCTCGTGCGGGGCGCTCTCGGCCAGGATCAGGCGGCGGAGTACCTCGAGGTGCGGGACGCGACCCTCCCCGAGGCGATGCGGGCGATCGAGCACAACCGCATCGCCGGCGCGATCGTCATCCCGGCGGGGTTCACGCAGGCGATCTGGAACGGGGAGCGCGCCGAGTTGCGCGTGATCCGCAATCCGGCGCAAGCCATCGGCCCGCTCGCGGTCGAGGAGACGGCCGAGTTCCTCGCGCTGCTGCTCTCGGGAGCGCGCGGACTGCTCGCCGAACCGCTCGCCCGGATTCGCGAGTCGATCGCAGAAGGCGACGGGGCGGCCGCGCGCGGTGGTGGGGCGAAGGGGGGCGACGCGCACGGCGAGGTGAAGCGCCTTCGGGATTGGGCAGACGACGCGCAGGTTGCCGAAATCTCCATTCTCGTGAACCGCGCGATGGCAGGAGCGGGCCGGTTCCTCCTGCCGCCCGCGATTCGGATCGAGAAGGCCGCTGCACCCGGAGTACCGATCCCTCGCCAGAGCGCAGGCGATGCGGCGGATGCCGCCGGACAGGCGGGGGCGGGGGCGGACACGACGGGCTCGACGACCGGAGGCTCACCGGCCAACGAGAAGCCGGCCTCCTCGACCTTCCGCACCGTCTTCCAGTTCGTGCTCCCCGGCATGGCCGCCTTCGCGCTCTTCATCCTCGCCGTCGGCCTCACCGCCGACATCTTCGCGGAGCGGCGCGCGGGAACGCTTGCCCGGCAGATGGCCGCTCCCCTGCGCGATGTCGAGCTGATCTTCGGGAAGATGCTCGCCACGGTCACGGTCGGGGCGATCGTCGCCGCGCTGATGGCCCTGATCGGCGCCCTCCTCTTGGGGGCGCGCGCCGACCCGGCGGCCTTCGTGCTGCTCGCGCTCACCTTCCTGCTCGCCGTCACCGGGTTCGTGACCCTGCTCTACGGCTTTGCGCGCAACGAGCAGCGCGGCGCGACCCTCGCCTCGATCGTCCTCATGGTCATGGCTTTTCTGGGCGGCTCCTTCATCCCGCTCGACAGCCTGCCCGGCTTCGTCCGCGGTCTCGCGCCGTTCACCCTGAACTACTGGGCGATCGAGGGCTTTCAGACGCTGCTCTTCACCGACGGCGGCATCGGCTCGGTCACCACCGCTCTGCTCGTCTTCCTCGCCGTCGGCCTGGGCAGCGGCTTCGGCGGGGCCGCGCTCCTGCGGCGGCAGCTGGTGCGCGGGGAGTGAGGAAGGAGGGTCCAAGTTCCGTGCGGCGCATCGTGCTTCTCGCGTTGAACGATCTTCGCCAGACGCTCAAGGACCGCCCGGCCCTCTTCTGGATGGTCATCCTGCCGGTCGGGTTCATCCTCCTCTTCGGGCAGATGTACGCGGGGCCGCGCGATGCGCGCATCGGGCTCGCGCTCATCGACGAGGACGAGACGATGCTCTCGCGCAGCTTCGGCGAGGCGCTGGGCCGCCAGGGGTTCGTGGTGCAGCGGATCGCCGGGGCGGGCGACAGCGTGGCGCAGGTCCGGCGCAGCGTTTCGATTCCGGCCGGATTCCAGGACAGCCTGCTCGCGGGCCAGCCCGTGCCGGTGTACTACTTCGCCGATCCGGAGGCGGACGAGTCGGCGACCGTCGTCGCGGAGATGCACGTGCTGCGCGCCTCGCTGAGCACGCTCTTCGCCTTGAGCACGGCGGCGGCGGGGGAGGCATCCGCACCCCTGGCGGCGGATTCCGCCTTCGCGCAGCGCTGGCGCGCGGCCGCCGCGGGGCCGCCTGCGGTGACCGTGGCCGCCGAGACGGCCGGCCGCGGCCGCCCGGTGCCCTCCGGCATGCGCCAGAGCCTGCCCGCGACGATCACGCTCTTCATGCTGATCAACACGACGATCTACGGCGCGGTCTACCTCGCGATCGAGAAGCAGGAGCGCATCCTCGCGCGCCTCGCCACGCTGCCGGTCAGCCGCTTGTCGATCTTGACCGGCAAGCTGCTGGGGGCGGTGCTGATCGCGCTCGGCCAGGCAGCGATCCTGCTCCTCGCGGGGCGATTCCTGCTCGGCGCCTACCTCGGCGAGAGCCCGGTGGGCATCGCGCTCGTGGTCGTCTGCTTCGCGCTGGTGGCGGGAGCGCTCGCGTTGTTCTGGGGAGCGATCCTGCGTCGCCCCGAGCAGGTCACCGCGACGACGCTCGTCGTCGCGCTCTTCCTCGGCGCGATCGGCGGGTGCTGGTGGCCGCTCGAGGTCGTGCCCCGCTGGATGCAGATCGCCGGCCACATCTCGCCCGCGGCCTGGGCGATGGACGGCTTCCACGCCGTCATCTCCTTCGGCGCCGGGCCGGGCGCGGTCGTGCTGCCGTGCGCCGTCCTCCTCGGCTATGCCCTCGTCTTCCTGCTGATCGGGGCCCGCCTGCTGCGCTTCGAGTCCTGACTTCAGAACACGACCAGCAGCCAGCCCACGGAGAGCCCCGTCAAGAGAAGGGTGAGCGGGATGCCCAGCCGGCAGTAGGAGGCGAGATCCACGCGCACGCCGTACGCCGCCGCCGTCTCCGCCACGATCAGGTTCGCGATGCTCCCCACGAGGGTGAGGTTTCCCGCGATCGTGCTCACGAGCGCGAGCAGATACCACAGCTGGGCGTCGGCCGCGGGGAGAGCCGGTTTGAGGAGCAGGACCGCGGGGACGTTGCTGACCAGGTTGCTCAAGACGAGGGTCACCGCCGCGAGGGACACCGGCTGCTGCAGGTCGAGCCCCCGGGCTGAGATTTCCCGCAATGCCCGGGCGGCCAGGTCCTGTTGCTGCATCGCCCCGTTCAGCACGAAGAGCCCGAGGAAGAGCAGGATCAGGTTCCAGTCGACCAACTGGTAGAGGCGCGCCGCACCCGCGCGGCGCGAGCAGAGGAGCACCCCCGCTCCGACCAGCGCCGCGATCGCGCGCCCCTCGCCGCGCAGGAAGAGGAAGGAGATGACGAGGGCCGCCAGCAGCGCGACCGACTTGAAGATGAGGTAGAGGTCCTTCTCGGGCACCTCCCGCTGCAGCGGCAGGCTCGTCGGAGTCAACGTATCGCCCTCTTCGAAGGCGATGCTGCGCCGGTACGGCCGGCGCTCCTTCGTCGTGAGCGGTGGGCGCGACGCCCTGAAATCGCGGCCGGGGCCGCTCGCCGCCTGCGCGGCCGGGGCGGAGGATCGCAGGGCCCGGGGATACAGAAGGACGATGCCGCCCCAGCAGAGCGCGAGCCCCACCAGCACGACCGGCAGCATGACCAGCGTGAAGTGGGCGAAGGGCAGGTCGGCCGCCGCGCCGATGTACATGTTCTGCGGATTCCCGATCAGCGTCGCGGCCGACCCGATGTTACTGCTCATCGCCAGGGCGAGCAGGTAGGGCAGGGGATCGCGCCCGGCTTTGAGCAAGGCGGCGCACAGCAGAGGAGTGAGCGCGAGGCACACGACGTCGTTCGCCAGAAGCGAGGAGAGGATCCCGCTCGTGAGCACCAATCCGGCGAGGAGGAGCTTCGGGCGGTCGACCAGGCGGATCAGGAACCGGCCGGCGATGCCGTAGAAGCCGGCGACGCGCAATTGGGCCGAGAAGATCATCAGGCCGAAGAGCAAGAGCAGCGTCTGGTGGTCGATGTAGCCCGCCGCCTGGTGCACGGTCACGCCATGGACGAGGAGCATCCCGATCGCGCCGAGAATGGCGACGCCGGTGCGGTCGAGGACCAATCCCGGGATGCGTCCGAGCGAGATGCCCGCGTAGCTCACGGCGAAGATGAGCCACATGAGCAGATGCTGCGTCCCCTCCGTCACCGGGTCCCCCGTTGCCGCTGTTCGAAGCGCCCGCGCCCGTCCGGGCAAGGGCCGGCGAGCGCGCGAGAGACTAGGGCGAGTTCAGTCCGGATTGCAATGCAGAGGGGAGAGGATTCTCAAAGTGCCCGGCCGGGCAGGAGACGATCCGCCACCCGGGCCGCGGTCGTGCAAATCGCTTGCTCAAGTCCGGCCGCATCCCTCCGATCCTTCCGCCTGTAGCGGCTCCTCGTTCCGCTTCGATCTTCCCGTCGCTCCCGACGACAGCCGCGGCTCGGCGCTTCGCGTTCGGTTCTTCGGCCGGGACCGCGTGGGCCTCGCGCCCGTCCAACGCGGGCCGGCTTCAGCGGGAGTGATTCGTGGCTCCGGGTCGTCGAAGCGGAATGCCGCGGTCCCGGCCGTCAGTCCACGCCCATCGAGAGGAGACCAACCATGCTCAGGAGATTGCCGATCGTCTTCGAAATCCTGGCCGCCCTGGTTCTCGTCGGATGCGGATCCGAGAACCCGGGTGGGCACGACGTGCTCGGAGCCGGCGGTCTTGCCGCGCAGATCGATCCAATGGGTGCCTGCTGTCTGGCCGACGGCACCTGCGTCTTCACGACGGCCGAGGACTGCGGGCTGCAGGGCGGGATCTACCAGGGCGACGAGATCGCCTGCGATCCGAATCCCTGCGAGCTTCCTCCGCCGCCTCCTCCTGCTGAAGGCGCGTGCTGCTTC
>Ga0316622_100000611_pt1 | contig 21323 bp, 19 predicted proteins | sample OWC_Aug_OW2_C1_D_FD_207646 | JGI IMG/M metagenome (GOLD analysis project Ga0316622, IMG submission 207646) | Wetland soil microbial communities from Old Woman Creek delta, Ohio, United States - OWC_Aug_OW2_C1_D5_C | ecosystem: Environmental > Terrestrial > Soil > Wetlands | place: USA: Ohio... | reverse complement strand
GACGCCGCGCTCTGGAGCGATGCCGCGCTCTGGAGCGACGCCGCACTCTGGAGCGACGCCGCACTCTGGAGCGACGCCGCACTCTGGAGCGACGCCGCACTCTGGAGCGACGCCGCGCTCTGGAGCGACGCCGCACTCTGGAGCGACGCCGCGCTCTGGAGCGACTAGCCGATTCGAGAGCATGTGCGTGGGCAGCCGGCGGGTTCCTACGGCCACCCCCAGACAGACCCGCCAGGCGGGACCCCCACCCCGCCTGCTCCACGCACTTGAAGCCGCGCCCCAGGGCGCGGCTTTTTTTGTCCGGGGGCTCAACCTCGCCGGAGCAGCGCGAGCAGGACGGGCTGGGCTCGGCCCGCGACGAGCGGCCGAGAGAAGAGGTGCCGGAGTCCTCTCGCGTCGAGTTCGCCCCTCCGGACGCGTTCCACCAGAACCCGGCCGACGCGCTGCCCGAGATCGCGGGCCAGGGCGCGCCGCAGCGACCGGAAGCGCCGAAGCGGCTCGAGCAAGGACGAAGGGGGAGCCAAGTGCCCGGAGTCTTCGAACCGGCGATGCGCGCTCAGCCACTGGATCTGCTCGTCGCTCTGGAGACCCGGTCCCCCCCGGAATGGCCCGAGCGCGGCGCGCGCGGCTGGCTCGTCGCCGGACAGGAAATCGCTCGCCGGGTCGACGAGCCTCGAGCCGAGGTGCGCCAGGGCCTCGTTGTACGCCGCCCCGTACGCGCGCGCGGCCGGATCGGGCCACGACTCCTCGGGCGGGTCGTAGAGGCGTCCCGTGAGCGCGGCGCGAAGGAAGCGGGCCCCCTCGCCGGCGGCACGGCCGGGCAGATAGCGCGCCAGGAACATCGTGTTCGATCGGGACTCGTACAAGGCTCCGCGGTGCTCCAGGAGCATCCGGGCCTCGGCGACCTCCTCGCGGGAGCGTCCGTGCTGCTCGAGGATCGGGGCGAGGAGCTCCGTCGCATCCGGACCGCTGTGCACTTCCGGCAGCGCATCCGTGAGATCCTCGACCCATCCCGCGCGGTGGCGAACCCGTCTTCGTTCCGACCGGATCCCGAGCCACTGAAGGAGCGCGCCGATCAGATGGTGGACCGCGGGGGTGAGGTCCACCTCCTCGTCGTGGGGAACGTCCTCGCGCCAGCGTTCGAGAACCTGGCGATAGGCCTCGTACTTCTCGAGGGGGCTGGTGTGGAACACCGCGAACGTCGTGTCGTCGACCCGCACCGCGCGTGGAAGATCGACACCCCGGGACAGCAGCGACCAGTAGACCGGATCCGGATCCTGGTACACGGTCACGGACTCGTGCGCGTGTCCCGCCCTCTCGAGGCGCTGGGCGACCCTGCGCGGAATGTGGCCCGGCGAAACATGCGATTCCCCGAAGAGCACCAGCAGACGGTGACCCGACCCGATCAGGTTTGCGATCTGCCGCGCCGCGTGCGCGTCCCGACGCGGCAGTCCGTCGAAGCCCCCGCGCGGAGACGAATCCAGAGCGTACACGGGAACGGCCAGCGCCCGCGCCCGGTCGAGGAGATTGCGGTAGCCGGCCCAGGGATAGCCCCATTCTTCCCGGTAGTGCACGCGGCGCAGGAACGTGCGGTCGTCGATGCGGCCCGCCTGGCGCTGGTCGAGGAGCGCTTGTTGGCGCGTGAAGAACAGCTCCACCCCCAGGGCGAGCCGCGGCTTTCTCTTCTTCGCCAGGCGCTCCAGGAGCTCCGCGGCGAACGACTGGCAGGCCTGCAGAGCGTGGAACTCGCCCAGGTAGACGACACGGCAGGAAAGGCAGGCAGCGTGGACGTCACGCAGCGAAGCCGGCGCGTGCCAGTTCCGGAGCTGGCGGTTCAAGTCGCGAAAGTAAGGGTGCGCGAGCGAACGTCCCAGAACCTCGCGCCGCAGCCGGTCGGCCGCAGCCTTCTGCCGCTCGACGATCCGGCTCGGGCCGGACCCCTTCCCGCGCGGCACTACTTGGTGCCGCCCCCGGAGGCGCTCCCGCCTGGCCCTTCCTTCCCGCGCTCCGCGTCATCGCCTCCCCGCATCGCGTTCCGGAAGCTCCGGATCCCCTCGCCCAGGCCTTTCCCGATGTCCGGAAGCCTGCGTGCGCCGAAGAGGAGGATGATGACGACCGCAATCAGTAGGATCTCTCCCCAGCCAAGCGAACCCATCGTGCACACCCTCCTCGGCTCCGACCTCAGCCGGAATCGGCCGACGCCCGGGCCCGCGTCTCCATTCTAGCCTAGTTCGAGAGGATCTCCCGCAGGTTGCCCACGCGCCGGGTGGTCCGCTCGGAATCGAGGTATTCCAGCAGCGGGATGGCGTTCTTCCGTGTCACACCGGCAATCTGCTTGAAGGTGGCCACGTCGATCATCCTCGAGGTCCGCGCGTGCTCGTGCAGCTTCCTGCGAAGCGCCTCGAGCGCCTCGCCGTGGAACAGCCTGCCGTCCCGCAGCCGGACCAGCCGGCCGTTCGCGACCAGAACCTCCACGATCCGGGCGGCTTGGCCGCTCGCTTCACGGGCGAGAACCTCGGGAGGATCCGGAGGATCGAGCCCGGCTTCCCGAAAGCGCGCCTCGATCCGGGACGCAGCTTCCTGCTCCTGCTCGGAGAACCTCACCTCGTGCCCGGCCCGCGCGACGATTTCCCCGTGCAGCCGAATCCGGACCTCGTCCGCGAGGCGATCCAGAAACACCCTCCAGACTTCCTGGGGCATCTCGCGGCACAGCCGGGAGCGCAGCTCTTCCCGCGACATCCCCGCGCGCAGCGGCTCGCGCCGGTGAAACTCCGCGAGCATTTCCTCGCAGTCGGCCTGAAGCCGCGACCACGTCCCCGCGTGGACCAGTTGGCCACCCGCAAGCACGAGACGCGACGCGGCCTGGAGCCGCCGGGAGCGAGCCTCGAGCTCGGCGGCGGTCAGCCCCAACTCCGAGGCGAGCGCCGCAGCTTCTCGTCCCCTCCCCCCGGCCCTCTCCAGCCGCAAGAGGAGATCCTCGTCAGGGTCGCCCGCGCCCGGGATCGTCCCTGGACGGATGCGGGAGCGCCCGGACGGCGGCCGCACGTCCAGCACCACGCCGCCCCCCAGCGTATCCACCGGCGCCGGTCGGCGCAGAACGAAACGGTCGCCTGGGAGCAGGACGGTGTCCCCGCCCAGCAGGATCTCCACCGCCAGTTCGCCGTCGGCCTCCTCGCCCAGAACGCGGATCCGCGCCGAACGTTCGCACGTCCCTTGATGAAAACGGACGGCCCCGCCCTTCCTGAGACCCTCCGGCGCGCCGGGGAGGAGACGGGCGCGTGCCCAGAGCCTGCGGGTCGTGGGCAAGGTCCCGAGATGCGCGAGCGTCGATCCCCGCGGAACGTCGCTTCGATCGAGCCCTTGGAGGTTGACCGCAGCCCTTTGACCCGAGCGCACCGAAGGGACGCGGTGCCGGTGGACCTGCAGTCCGCGCACCCGACCGCGTCTTCCCCCCGGCAAGACCTCGATCTCGTCTCCTTCGGCCAGGGTACCCGAGAACAGCGTGCCGGTGACCACCGTTCCAAAGCCGCGCACGACGAACGAGCGATCCACGGGGAGGCGCGCGATCCCCTCGACCGGGCGCGGCGGAATCCTCTCCGCGAGGACGGCGATCGCAGCCTTCAGCTCGTCCAGACCTTCCCCGGTTCGCGCCGACACGCACAGCATCGGCGCGCTCTCGAGGAAGCTCCCGCGCAGGAACTCCTTGACCTCGAGCCCGACGACTTCCCGGAGCTCCCGGTCCACCGCATCGGCCTTCGCCAGAACCACCAGGCCGTGCCGCACTCCGAGCAGCGAGCAGATCATGAGGTGCTCGCGCGTCTGCGGCCGCACTCCCTCGTCGGCCGCGATCACGAGCAGCACGCAGTCGATTCCCGCGACCCCGGCGACCATGTGGCGCACGAAGCGCTCGTGTCCGGGGACATCCACGAACGACAGGGTGACGCCGCTGCCGAGATCGAGATCGGCAAAGCCGAGATCGATGGTGATCCCTCGGTCCTTCTCTTCCTTGAGACGATCCGGGTCGATCCCGGTCAGCGCCCGGACGAGAGAGCTCTTTCCGTGGTCGATGTGCCCGGCCGTGCCGACGATCAGGTGTCGCACGTTCCCAGCTCTCGGCCGGCGGCGAGCCAGGATCGCACCATGCGGCGCAGATCCTCCAGGTCGAAGGGCTTGTGGAGAAGCGGGATCCCCTCCCGCCGGGCGAGATGCTGCGGCTCCGGACTGACGGTATCCCCCGTGGTGAGGAGCAAGCGCCGGGAGAGGCCGGGACGCAGGCGCTCGATCTTCTCGCGGAACCCCTCGATGGTCGTGCCGGGCATGCGGAGATCGGAGATCACCAAGTCGAAGGCGGCCGCGGCGATCTCCCGCAGCGCCTCCGCCTCGTCGTGCGCCGCGACGGCCCGGTGGCCGTCCTCCTCCAGCGCCTCACACACCAGCCGCGCCAAGGATTCCTCGTCGTCCACCACCAGGATCGTCCCGCGCGGGCCATCCTCCGTCACGACGGCACCCTGCTCGTCCCGCGCGGGGGAGCCGCGCCGCGCCCCGACCGGAAGCTCGATGCTGAACGCCGCCCCACCTCCGGAACGGTCGCCGACACGGATCGCGCCCCCGTGGGATTCCGCGATCCCGCAGGCGATGGACAGTCCCAGGCCCGTTCCCTTCTCCGGGGACTTGGTGGTGAAGAACGGGTCGAAGATCTTCTCGCGGATCTGCTCCGGGACCCCCGGACCATCGTCCTCGACCTCCAGATGCACCGACCCGGGGTCTCCCGTCCGAGTCCGCACCGTCAGGGTTCCCCCGCGCCCTTCGGCGCGCAGCGCGTGCTGGGCGTTGGTGACCAGATTCAGTAGGGCCTGCTGGAGCTCGTGTGGGTCTCCCAGGACCGGCGGCAACTCGCGGGCCAGCTCGCTGCGGACCTGGATCCCGTCCACGCGCAGCTGATACGCCATGAGCGAGAGGACCGATTCCGCCACTTCGTTCAGGGACAAGAGCCTGCGCTCCGGGTCGTGCCTGCGCGCGAAGGAGAGCAGGGACTGGACGATCCGCTGGCAGCGGCGGGCCTCGCGGTCGATCACCTCCAGGCGCCGCCCCACACGCTCCTCCGCCCCGGACGAGGCGCGCAGGAGCTGGGCGTATCCCAGGACGGACGAGAGCGGGTTATTGAGCTCGTGGGCGATCCCCGAGATCATCTGTCCGAGGCTCGAGAGCTTCTCCGCCTGCGCCAGCTGGGTCTGGAGCCGTCTCCTCTCGGTGACGTCGGTGAGGACCAGCAGCAAGTCCTTCCCGGTGGCCGTTTCGCTCGCGACGGCGGAGAGCGTGACGTCGAGGATCATCCCATCTTCGAGCTTCGCCTCGCCCACGACGGTCCCCCGCCCCTCGAGCACCTCGGCCCCCAGGGCGTTCAGGTCCAGATCGCCGACCCGTTCCAACCCGCCCGGCCCTTGTCCGAGCCTTTCGAGGAGCGCGGCTCCCACCGGGTTCGCGGACAGGACCCGCAAGGACCGATCGGTGAGGATCACCGCCTGCGGCATCGAGTCCAGGATCGAGCGAAACCGGTCTTGCTCGGCTTCGCGCGCGGTCAGGATGCGATCGAGCTGCAGGGAGACCTGGTTGGCCGCGCTGAAGCCGATGCGGATCCGGCCCTCGTCCTGCGCTCCGGAGGGGAGAGCGACCAGGGCTGCCAGGATCCGCCCGCCACGACGAATCGGGAGAACGACGAGATCCTGTTCGCGGATCCCACCGCGCGTGCCGCTCCCGGCGTCGAAGCTCTCGAGGTGCTCGACATCCACGGAGACGGGCCCGTCCGCCCAGCCCAGGGCCTGGCAGCCCCGGCGCAGGGCTCGCTCGATGTCCGCCTCCGACACCGGCCTTCCCAGAAACGCGCGGGCAACCTGAAAGCCGCCCAGCGCGTGGACCGCGACGACGAGCTCGTCGCCGAACGCCCTGTGGAACGCGGCGGCCGCGGCCGCGAACAGACCCTCCGGCGTGCTGGCCTCGGCCACCCAGCGCGCCATCCCCTGCAGGAGGTCGAGCTCCCGGGTGCGCGCCGCGAGGCGCTCCTGGGTCCTGTCGCGCTCGGCGTGGACCACGCGCCACGCCTCGAGCGCGGACGCGATCCGCTTCAGCTCGCCGCGCGCGGGGCGGCCTCGCGCGCTCGACCGGGACTTCAGGAGCCATGCGGGCGAACCGGCCACCTCCTCCGCCTGCACCTGCTCCTGCCGATCCGGCTGCTGCCGGGAGGACACGGAAGCGATCGGCGGGCTCGCGGCCCCAAGGATCTCGAGCGTGAAGGCGACCTTGCCGTGGTGATCGAACGCGGAAACCAGCTCCCCGAGGGCGCCCTGCGCGTCGCGCTGCCGGAACAGGCCGGACCAGGGAAGGGAAATCGGATCGCGTCGCGAGCGCCTGGGCTCCCGCCTCGGCGCGCTCTCTGGCTCGACGCTCTCCGCCATTCCCGGCTCCACCCCCCTCGGACCTCCCGAGGAGTCTAGGCGAGCCGGGCGGCCGGATCAACTACGCGCGGGGGGAACGAGGCTCAGTGATCGACGAGTTTCGGCCTGGCGGCTGGACGGCCGGAAAACGGACGCTTCGATGGAGCCTTGACAACGCGGCTCCTCGCGAAGATCTTGCGCAGGCGTCCCTTCGCCTGGCACTCGATCTGCCGCACGCGCTCCCGGCTGATCCCCATCTTCTCGCCGATCTCCTTGAGGGTCAGCGGCGGCCCGCCCGCGAGCCCGAAGCGGTAGCCGACGACGGTGCGCTCCTGATCGGTCAGGTGCGCCATCGCCTCGCCGACCAGGCCCGAGGCCTCGCGCTTGATCAGATCGTCCTCCGGGCTCGAGAAGCGCCGGTCCACGAGGAAGTCGGAGATGACGGTGTCCCGCTCCTTGCCCACCTTGTCGTCGAGGCTCACCTCGCGCAGGGAGAACTGGAGCACCTGATCGATCTTCGAGACGCTCTTCGACAGACGCTCGGAGATCTCCTCGCGCTCGGGCTTGCGGCCGAGAGAGCGGCGCAGCGAGTTCTCTGCGTCGCGGATCTCGCGCACCTTCTTCATCTGGTAGTTCGGAACGCGGACCAGGTTCGAGTGCTCGCTCAGAGCCTTCAGGATCGACTTCCGGACCCACCAGATCGCGTAGGTGATGAACTTCGTCCCCTTGCTGGCGTCGTAGCGATGGGCAGCCTCGATCAGGCCGATGTTCCCCTCGTTCAGGAGATCCTCGAACGGCAGGCCGAGGTTTCGGTATTCGCTCGCCACCTTGACCACGAAGCTCAGGTTGGACTCGATCAACTCGTCCAGAGCGGCCTTGCGACCGAGCTTGACGCCGTGCGCGAGCGTCATCTCCTCCTCTTTGGTGAGGAGGGGGTATTCTCGAATTTCGGCGAAATACCGGGAAAGGACCGAGCTTCGGTCGTTCTGAGGCGATTCCATTCACTCACCCTCGTGTCGTGGCCCACGACAGAAGAAGGATTGAGCGGGAAGAAGGTCACAAGACTGCGCGGACACTGGAGAAAACAAGGCAGATGAAGCTTGACAGGGTCTCGCGATCACCGTACATTCACGCCAAGCAGTTGTAAGTAATGTAATAGAAGCGGTGGGATGCGCAGCGAGAGCGGGGGGGGTACCGACGAAACGACTGTTCTGTCCGCTCCGGACCACTCAGGTCCTCCCTTTCTTTTCTGCGTGCGCGAACGTCCGCTTCGCAGTTTTGTTTTGCTGATGCGGGAAGTGTATGTGGCGGGGAGAGGGGTGTCAAGGGTCGATTTCGTACGAAACCCGCGCCGGGAGCGGGTTTCCGTGGTATTCCGGATAATCCAGGAGAGCGGTCATGGGGGCGCGTCCCGCAAGGCGCAGGCAGACGGTGTTTGTCGGAGCCAAGATCCGGCAGATCCGCAAGACACACAACATGACGCAGTCCGAACTGGCGCGCCGGATCTCCGTGCAGCAGTCCGACCTTTGCCGCATGGAAACCGGAGAGTACAAGGTCTCGCTCGACACCCTGCTGAAGATCCTCGCGGTGTTCGGCATGGAGATCGGCGAGTTCTTTCGCGGCGAGGCACTGGCACCCGCCGCGTCGGACCGTGACACCGAGCTGCTCCGGCTGTTCCATCGTCTCGAGGCGCCGGCGCAGGACGAGGTCCTCGACTACCTGCGCTACAAGGGGACTCGCCGCGCCGAGGCCTGGTGACCCGGATCAGTGGGTCCAGCGGTCCTGATCGCCGGGGGGCATCACGCGAAAGCGGCGCCGCCTGAGTTTCCAGCGTAGCTCCCGGTAGAACTCACCGAGGTGCCAGACCCTCTTGAGGTACAGGTACCCGACCACCATCCCCCCGAGATGCGCCACGTGGGAAACCCCTCCGGCGCTCTCGCTCCAGGTGGACAGGAACGCGATCGCGAACAGGATCCAGCACATCGTGCGGGCCCGGATCGGGAACAGGAGCATGAAGAGCAGGACGCGCTCCGAGAAGATCATCCCGAACGCGAGCAGCACGCCGTAGATCGCACCCGAGGCGCCGATCGTCGGGGCGAGCGGGTTCGTGAGCAGCCCGCCGACCGTCACGAATACCCCGGCACCGATCCCGCAGATCAGGTAGTAGCGAAGGAACCGCGCAGCGCCCCAGTGCCGCTCCAGGTCGCCTCCGACCATGTAGAGCACGAGCATGTTGATCAGGAGGTGGGCGAGGCTGCTCGTGGAGTGCAGGAACATGTAGGTCGCGAGCTGCCAGATCCAGCCCTGCGCCACGCGCCAGGGCACGATCCCGAAGATATCGCTCGGATCCCAGGCGAGCTGTCCGAAGCGCTCGACCTGGACCAGCCTCACGACGAACTGGAGCAGCCAGATCCCGGCGCAGGCGATCATGATCGCCTTGACCACGGGCGTGACGGGAGGAAGCCCGGCGCCGACACCGTAGACACGGGAGGGAGGCTGCCGGTAGTAGCTCATTCGCCGTCCTCGGGGGAGGCCGTGCGCGATGTTGCTCGAGGCATGCCGCCCAGGCGGCGCGGTGCCGGCCCGATCACGAGGCACACCGCAGGTTCCCGATGGGGAACCGCGCAGGGTTTCCTCGATTCTTGCCGGGCCGAGACGCCGTGATCCATCCTCCTCGGGAGAAACGCCGATGCTGGAAGCGGAGGATATCCCGACGCCTCGCGAGCCGTCAAACGCGCCTCCCGCGCGCCTCTGGCCGCTGGTCGCAGTCGCGTGCCGCCAGGCCGCGGCCGCCGCGGGCAGGCCCGGGGCGGTGCGGGCGTTGCTGCAGAGCGTGATGGAAGCCACCTGTGCCGAGCGAGCCTTTCTCGTGGCGTCGGGCGAAGCCTCGGGCTCCTCGAAGCCGCGCGTCGAGATCGCCCGCTCCTTGCGCGAGGACGGGAGGGAATCCCCGAGCCGGAGCGTCCTCCACTGGGCCCTCTCCGACACTGCACCCCGCGCCGGGCTGGATCTGCTCGAGCGCTCGTGGCTCGCGGGCGACGGCTCGGTCAGGGGGCTCGGGCTGCGCTGCGTCATGGCGGCCGGCGTCCCGCGGCGGCAGGGCGATCGCGCCGCTCTGGTCCTCGACAGCCGTCTCGCCCCCTCCTCTCCGCTGGAGGAGCTGCTCGGTGTCCTGGAGGCGTTCGCGGGCCTGCTCGGCCTCGTCCTCTCGGACAGCGCCGATCCGTCCCCCCCTCGGCGCAGCGAGAGCGCGGGGGATCCTCCGGTTCTCGTTGGATCCTCGAGGCAGTTCCGCGAGATGCTCGAGCGGGTGCAGCGCGTGGCCTCCTGGCGCCTGCCGGCGCTGATCGTCGGCGAGTCGGGCACGGGGAAGGAGGCTGTGGCCCGCTCGCTTCACCTGGAAGGGATTCGGCGTCACGGCCCCTTCGTCGCGGTGAACTGCGCGGCGATCCCGGAATCCCTGCTCGAGAGCGAGATCTTCGGCGCCGTTCGCGGCGCCTACACGGGATCGGACCAGGACCGCCCCGGTCTCTTCCGCCTGGCTCACGGCGGGACCCTGTTCCTGGACGAGGTGGGAGACATGCCCGGCCCGATGCAGGCCAAGCTGCTGCGCGTCCTCCAGGACGGGCGCGTCCGCCCCGTGGGCGGAAAGAGCGACGTCGCCGTCGACGTGCGCCTCGTCGCGGCGACGCATCGGGATCTGCGGCGCCTGGCGGCGGAGGGGAGGTTCCGGGCGGACCTCCTGTACCGCCTGGCGATGGTGCAGATCCGGATCCCTGCTCTTCGCGAGCGTCCCCGGGACATCCCGCCGCTCGTGGCTCATCTGGCGGCCCGCCTGGAGGCGGATACCGGGGTGCAGCCGATCCGCGTCAGCGAGTGCGCGATGCGGGCGCTCGCGGCCCACTCTTGGCCGGGGAATGTGCGAGAGCTCCACGCCGTCCTGGCGCGTGGGTTGCTAAGCGCCGGAGACGGCGAGATTCGCAGGGAGCACCTGGAGATCGGACCCGATCCCGGCTCGCTCGCCGACCCGCACCCCGAGACGCCCGCGCTGGAGCGGGCCATGATCGAGGCCGCCCTGCGCGCCGCCGAGGGGAACCTCACGCGCGCCGCAGCGCGGATCGGGTGGTCACGGCCCAAGCTCTACCGCCGCATGTCGGCCCTGGGCCTCGAGCGTGAGCGAGAATCACGGCGGCGCAGGGAAGACGCGCGCTGAGTGCTCAGCCCTCATCGCCCGGGACGGGGCTGGGCACGACTTCCTCGCCGAGCTCGACGTTCCAGTACGCCTCATCGAGGAACGTGCGCCATTCCTCGTAGGGCGGACCGATCCAGCCGGCCCGCAGCACCGGGTGCGCCACCGGCCGGCGCGGCGCGCGGACCAGGCTCATCCCGGCCTCGTGCGGCATGCGGTCCCCCTTTCGCGAGTTACAGGCCACGCACGCGCACACGACGTTCTCCCACGTCGAGGAGCCGCCCCGGGACAGCGGGACCACATGGTCCAGGTTCAGGTCGCGCTGCGCGAAGACCTTCCCGCAGAACTGGCAGCGGTTCCGGTCGCGAAAGAAGATGTTGCGCCGCGTGAAGCGCACTTCTCGGCGCGGGAGGCGGTCGTAGTGCACGAGCTGGATCACGCGCGGGACCCGGATCGTCCTGCGAGGCGTCCGGATCACCTCGTCGTCCACGCCCGCCGGGAGATCGCACCAGTTCTCGAAATCATAGGTCGCGAAGTCCGGGCCGACGGCGCGCGCGCGGCCCGCGTAGAACAGCCGGAAGCCGCGCCGCACACCGGTCACCTGCACGGCCTGGTAGAGACGATTGAGCACGAGGACGGCGCCGTCCGCCATGAGCCAGCCGCTCCTCAGCCCCGAAACCGGCTGACGCGCGCCTTCTCCGCGCTCGCCCGCTCCAGCGCGAGGCGGATCAGGCGATCGAGGAGCTCCGTGTACGGAAGCCCGGAGGCCTCCCAGAGCTTCGGGTACATGCTGATGGGCGTGAATCCCGGCAGCGTGTTCGCCTCGTTGGCCAGCACCCGGTTCGTGCGGCGCTCCACGAAGAAGTCGACACGGGCCATCCCTTCGAGGTTCAGCGCCCGGAACACCTCCACGGCGAGGCGCCGCACGGTCTCGGTCGTGGCCGCGGGAAGCGGAGCCGGAATGCGAAGCTCCGAGGTCCCATCCAGATACTTCGCGGCGTAGTCGTAGAACTCGCGCGAGGGAACGATCTCGCCGGGGATCGACGCTTCCGGCTGCTCGTTGCCGAGAACGGCGCACTCGATCTCCCGCGCGTCGATCCCGGTCTCGACCACCGCCTTCCGGTCGCAGGCGAAGGCGTCCTCGAGCGCGCCGGGGAGCGAGACCGCCTCGGCCACGCGCGACACGCCCACCGACGAGCCCCCGTTCGCGGGCTTGACGAACACGGGGAACGAGAGCCGGGCCGAGATCTCCTCGACCGCGGCGGAGGGATCGGCCCCGTACTGCTCGCGGGTGAGCGAGGTCCAGGGACCCACGGGGATCCCGCGGGACTCGAGGATGCGCTTGGCAGCCTCCTTGTCCATCCCCACGGCCGATCCCAGGACACCAGCGCCCACGTAGGGAACTCCGGCCACATCCAGGAGGCCCTGGATTCGCCCGTCCTCCCCTCCCCAGCCGTGCACCACGGAGAAGACCACGTCGAGGTCGACGCGATGCGGCTCTCCGCGCGCGTTGATCTCCACGATCCCGCCCCCGGGCTCGGCCAGCAGGCGCGCTCCATCCCCCGCCCCGGGCTCGACGCGGCCTGCGCCACCCTCGAGGATGCGCGCCGACAGCGCCTGCGGCAGCCAGCGCCCGTCTCCGGTCACGCCCATCGGGACGCACTCGAAGCGCGCGGGGTCGAGCGCCCGCGACACCCCCCGCGCGGACACCACGGAGACCTCGTGCTCGACAGACGCCCCCCCGAAGAGGAGCCCGACCCGGATCCGCGACGTCACTTCGGCCTCCCTCGTCCGGGCACGCTGAAGATCCGCTCCAGCGCCGGCCCCACGCCTTCACCCAGGCTCCCCGCGCGCAGTACGACCGAGCCGCTGGCGTCGAGGACGAGGTGCAGGGGGAGACGCTCGGCACCGACCGCACGCGTCGCGGAGCCGCTGCGGTCGAACAGGACCTGTCCCGGCGGGCTCGACTCCTTCACGAAGGCCGCGAGCCGCTCCCGGGTCTGGCGCGAGGGGACGGCGATCAGCACGAGCCGGTAGCCGCGGTCGACCCAGCGGGACTCGACGTCCGCCAGGTCCCGGAGCTCGTCCAGGCAGGGCGGGCACCAGGTCGCGAAGAAGACGAGGTGGAGCGCCGGCGCGCCCGGTCCCAAGACAACTTCACGGCCATCGAGCCCCTCCACGGACAGCGGGAGGGGACTCGGGCCCTGCGCCCAAGCATCGCTCCCCAGGGCGCAGACCACGAGCAGCGCGGCCGCGAGCCCCGCGATCCGCAGCCTCGGTCGTGAGTCGGCGGGATTCAACGGACGCTTCCCTTCGGGAGCACCATCCCCAGCGCCTGCCAGAGGAAGAAGACGCCGATCCCGAGCATGAGCACCCCGAAGACCTTCTTGACGAGATCCATCCACGCCCCCGCCCGGGGCAGGCCCGTGAGGAAACCGGAGAAGATCCCGAGCAGCATCAGGAGCAGGCTCAACCCCAGCGCGAACACCAGCAGCAGCGCTCCTCCCCAGATCACGTCTCGCGTCGTCGCCACGTAGGTGAGGAGCAGGCCGAGAACCGGAGCGGTGCACGGGGCCGCGACGAACCCAGCGGCCATCCCCATCAGGAGCGCCCCCAGGGTTCCGCCTTTCCGCGCGCCCTTGCCCTGGACGCCGGTGAGGAGCATGGGGATCCGGATCCAGCCCAGCATCGCCACGCCGAAGATCACGATCAGCACCCCGACGCCACCGAAGATCCACGGGCTGCGGGTGAACTGGCCGAACACCCTCCCGAGTAGGGCCGCCACCACCCCCAGCGTGGCGTACACGAGCGCCAGGCCCGCGACGTACACCAGGGAGAGGCCGACCGCGCGCCGCCGGTCCCCGGCCGCCGCACCCCCGATGAAGGTCACGGTGACGGGGATCATCGGGTACACGCAGGGCGTGAAGCTCGTCAGGACGCCGGCGGCGAACACCACGAAGACGGCCGCCACCGATCGGCTCTGCAACTGCCCCTGCAGCGTGCGACTGAGCTCGTACCCCCACTGGCTCAGCGTGTGGAGCAGTCCTTCCATCGTTCACAGCACCTTGTCGACCATGCCCGCCAGGACCCTCTTGGCCACGACCCCGATCGCCTGGTCCTTCACCTCTCCGCGGTGAAACAGCAGGAGTGTGGGGACGGAGAGCACGGCGAAGCGGGCCGCCGCCTGCGGAGCCCGGTCCACGTCCACCTTAACGACCGTGACGCGTCCCTCGTAGTCCTGGGCGAACTCGTGGACCACGGGCTCGAGCTTCTTGCACGGGCCGCACCAGGAGGCGGAGAAGTCGACGAGCACGGGGCCATCCGCCTTGAGGACGGTTTCGTCGAAGCGGCTGTCGTCGATCTCGAGCACTTGAGTCATCTTGGGTTGCCTCCGATTCTTCAGGTTTCCCCCGGGGATCTCCGGGAGAGAAGAGCGTAGCACGAACCCGTTTCCGCCCGCCTCGTTGTGCCGCGTTCGCCGCGGGTGGTAGGATTCGGCCTCGACTCGAAGGTCCCCATGAACACCGCTCGTCCTTCCGACACGCTCGTCGCGCTTCTTCGCGGACCCGGCCCGATCCTGGCGCTGACCGGTGCCGGTGTGTCCGCGGAGAGTGGCTTGCAGACCTTCCGCGGCCCCGGGGGCTTGTGGGAAGGGCGCAACCCGATCGAGCTGGCCTCGCCCGAGGCGTTCGCCCGCGATCCGCTCACGGTCTGGCGCTTCTATGCGTGGCGGCGCGAGCGGGCGGCGGCGGCGGAGCCGAACCCCGGACACCGCGCCCTCGCGGCCCTCGAAGCGGCGCGGGAGAGATTCGATCTCGTCACCCAGAACGTGGACGGGCTCCACGAGCGCGCCGGCAGCCGGCGCGTGATCCGTCTGCACGGGAGCCTGTGGACGCTGCGCTGCACCGCCGAGGAAACCGAGCGGGAGGATCGCAGGGCCGACCTCGGAGCGCTCCCGCCGCGCTGCACGTGCGGCGCCCTGCTGCGTCCCGCGGTGGTGTGGTTCGGCGAGGCCCTCCCCGAGGTCGCGCTCCGGGCGGCCACGCGCGCGGCGCGGGAAGCGCGGCTCGTACTCGTGATCGGAACGGCGGGGCTCGTCCATCCGGCCGCGTCCCTGCCCCTCATCGCTGTGGCCGCGGGAGGGTACGTCGTGGAGATCAACCCCGAGCAGACGCCGCTGAGCCCGAGCGTGCACGAGCGCATCGCGGCGCCCTCCGGGCAGGCCCTGCCGAAGCTCCTGGCCGCCGCAGGCCTCGCGGCGGTGGGGGCGGTCTGATGCCAGCCGAACGCGTGCTGTGGATCGACGGATCCGCCGGCGGGAGCGGCGACATGATCCTGGGAGCGCTCCTGGACCTGGGCGTACCGATGGCCGCGATCCGACGCTCGGTCTCCGCGCTTCCCGTGCGGGGTTTCCGTCTCTCCTCGCGCCGCGTGGTGCGGGCCGGTCTGGCGGGTAGAAAGGTCGACGTCAGGGTCGCGCAAAAGCAACCCGCCCGCGACTTCCGGCAGATCCGCAGGATCCTCGAGGGCGGCAAGCTCGCGCCCCCGGTCCGGCAGCGCGCCCTCTCCGTGTTCCGGCGGCTGTTCGAGGCGGAAGCCGAGGCCCACGGGATCCCCTTCGAGCGTGTGCACCTGCACGAGGCGGGTGCCGTGGACGCGATCGTGGACGTCGTAGGGGCCTGCTCCGGGATCGCGTGGCTCGACCCGCAGCGCGTCGTGGTCTCGCGCCTGACCACCGGCCACGGGACCGTACGCTGCGATCATGGTCTGTTTCCGGTCCCCACTCCGGCGACCGCGCTCCTGCTGCGCGGCGTCCCCGTGACCGGGGGCGAACTGGAGGGAGAGCGGCTGACTCCCACCGGCGCCGCGATCCTCACCACGCTCGCCGACGCGTGGGGTCCGCTTCCGGCTTGCCGCCCCACGGCAGTCGGATGGGGCGCGGGGAGCCGGGAATTCGAGGGCGCGCCGAACCTGCTGCGGATGGTCCTCGGGGCGACAGAGGGGCCGCGGCCCCCGGTCAGCGGCGAGGTCGTGGCCATGGAGTGGACGGTGGACGACGCTCCGCCCCAGACCCTGGCGTACGCCGCGGAGCGGCTTCTCGAAACGGGTGCGCTCGAGGTCTTCACGGCGCCGGTCCAGATGAAGAAGGGACGCGCGGGCCACCAGCTGACCGCGCTGTGCCGGGAGCGGGACCTGGAGCGCCTGGCGGGGGTGGCCTTCCGCGAGACGACCACTCTCGGGGTACGTTTCCGCCTCGAGAGCCGGATCGAGCTGGAGCGCAGGGTCGAGACGGTGAAGACCCGCTACGGCCCTGTGCGTGTCAAGGTCGGGCTCCTCGAGGGGCGCGAAGTTCAGGCCTGGCCCGAGTACGAGGACTGCGCCCGGCTCGCACGGCGCCGCGGGGCGGCGCTGCGGGAGGTCCAGCGCGCGGCGCTGCGGGCCCACGAAGACGCCGGGCCCAAGCCGCCCGGAAGAAGGAGGTCGCCGTGAGCGGGAGCTTCTACCTCACGACGCCGATCTACTACGTGAACGACGAACCGCACATCGGCCACGCGTACACGAGCGTCGTCGCCGACGTCGTCGCGCGCTACCGCCGCGCCACGGGGCACGACGTGCGCTTCCTCACCGGCACCGACGAGCACGGCCAGAAGATCGAGCGCGCCGCGCGCGCCCTCGGGATCCCCCCGATCGAGCTCGCGAATCGCGTGGTGCGCCGCTATCACGAGCTGTGGGCCAAGCTCCAGGTCCGTCCCGACGACTTCATCCGCACGACCGAGCCCCGGCACTATCGCGGGGTGCTGCGTCTGATCGAGAAGATGCGCGCCGCCGGGGACATCTACCTCGGCTCCTACGAGGGGATGTACTGCGCGGGCTGCGAGGCGTTCTATCCGGAAGGCCAGCTCTTGAACGGCCGCTGTCCGGAGCAGGGACATCCGGTGGAGCGCGTCTCCGAGGCGTCGTACTTCTTCCGCCTGTCGCGCTACGAGGAGCCGCTGCTGCGCCACTACCGGGAGCATCCCGAGTTCGTGCGGCCGGCCTCGCGCTTCAACGAGGTGAAGGCGTTCGTCGAGTCCGGGCTCAGGGACCTGAGCATCAGCCGCACCAGCATCCACTGGGGGATTCCGTTCCCGGGCGCGCCCGGGCACGTCGTCTACGTGTGGCTCGACGCGCTCACGAACTACATCTCGGCGCTGGGCTACGGAGCCGAAGAGCCCTCCGCGCTGCTCCGCTACTGGCCGGCGCAGCTGCACCTGGTGGGGAAGGACATCCTGCGCTTCCATGCGGTCTACTGGCCCGCCTTTCTCCTGTCGGCGGGCGAGACGCTTCCGGAGTGCGTGTACGCCCACGGCTGGTGGCTCAGGAACGAGGCGAAGATGTCCAAGAGCCTCGGCAACGTCGTCGCGCCCTGGCCGCTGATCGAGACGTTCGGCTCCGACGCGCTGCGCTACTTCCTGCTGCGCGAGATGACGTTCGGGATGGACGGGAGCTACTCCGACGAGCAGCTCCTCGACCGCTACAACGGCGACCTCGCCAACGACCTGGGGAACCTCACGAGCCGGATCGTCACGCTCATCGAGCAAGGGCTCGCCGGACGCCTCCCTCCTCCCTCGGACCTTCCCGAGGAGCGCGAGCTGGAGCCGGCCGCGCGCGGGGCATTCGAGGAGTTCCGCGCCGCGTTCGACCGCCACGAGTTCAGCGCGGGACTGGCCGCGGCGTGGGGGCTCGGGGCCGAGACGAACCGCTACCTCGTGCAGCACGCCCCCTGGTCCCTCGCCGGCAAGCCCGACGACGCGCCGCGCCAGCGCGCGATTCTGCGCGGGGCCGCCGAGGCGCTCCTGCAGGTCGCGGCGATGGCGGCCCCGGTCATGCCCGCGGCCTGCGCCGAGATCGCTTCCCGCCTGGGGGCGACCCTGCCCCCGCAGCTCGGCTCGTTTCGCTGGGGGCTCCTGCCCTCGACGGGCGCCGTGCGCAAGGCGGGGCCCCTGTTCCCACGCATCGACAAGGCCCAGTACTTCCAGGAGGTCAAGACCGTGGACGAGAAGCCCGAGACCCCGACCCCGGCCGCAGCGTCGGCCCCCCCGCTCCTGAGCATCGAGGAATTCCTGAAGGTCGACCTGCGCGTCGCGCGCGTGATTTCCGCCGAGCGCATTCCGGGAGCGAACAAGCTGCTGAAGCTCGTGGTGGACCTGGGAACGGAGCAGCGGCAGCTCGTGGCCGGAATCGCGACGAGCTACGAGCCCGAGGCCCTCGTCGGCAAGCGCATCATCGTCGTGGCGAACCTGAAGCCGGCGAAGCTCCGTGGCGTGGAAAGCCAGGGGATGCTCCTCGCGGCAGCGGACGCGGAGCGCGCGATCGTGGCCACGTTCGAGGAGGACGCGGCGCCGGGGACTCGCGTTCGATAGGGGGGGAGGCGGATCTAGTCCGTCGCGTCCTTGTACATGTAGCGGATGAGGGCCTTGCGGATGAAGAGATTCGGCCCCTCGCTGCGGTTGATCTTGACCATGTCCCGGTCGTAGTACTCGATCACGCCACGTACGATCTCCCCGTCTAGGAGCTGGACCACCATCGGCGTCCGGGCCTCCTTGTTCTTCGCCAGGTAGTTCGCCTCGGCGCCGGTCGCCTCCGGCGGCGGCATCCTGCGTCCCTGCTGCTGCGGCGGCGACTGCTGCTGCCCCCGATCGCGTCCGCCGCGGCCGTGGTGGTGCCGCCCTCCTCTTCCCCCGCTTCGATCGTTCATTCGCCTCTCCCCTCTCGCCCGTTCATCCTCTCATGATCCGCACTGCAGCGCCGTGATCGCCGCCGCATGGACGACGTCCTCCACGCGGCAGCCGCGAGACAGGTCGTTCGCCGGGAGCTTCAAGCCCTGCAGGATCGGGCCGATCGCCCGCGCCCCCGCGAGCCGCTCCACCAGCTTGTACGCGATGTTGCCGGAGTCGAGGTTCGGGAAGATCAGAACATTCGCCCGGCCGGCGACCGCACTTCCCGGCGCCTTGGCCGCGGCCAGCGCCGGGACCAGCGCCGCGTCCGCCTGAAGCTCCCCGTCCACGGGGAAATCCGCCTTCGCCCGCAGGAGCTCGGTGGCCGCCGCGACCTTGGCCACCGCCGCGTGCGCCGCGCTCCCGTGGGTCGAGAAGGAGAGCAGCGCCACCCGCGGCTCCTTCTCCGCGAGATGGCGGAAGCTGCGGGCGGTGCGCAGGGCGATCGCGGCGAGTCGGCCGGCGTCCGGATCGGGGACGATGCCGCAGTCGGCGAAGGCGAGGACGTCGTCCCCCGCCTCCGTGGGCGTGCGCAGCCCCATGAGGAAAAACGACGACACCAGCTCTCCCTCGCGTTCCGGACCGATCACCTGCAGAGCGGCGCGGACGGTCTCCGCCGTCGAGTGCGTGGCGCCGGCGACCGAGCCGTCGGCATCGCCCGCGCGGACCATCATGGCCGCGAAGTACAACGGATCGTCCAGCAGATTCGCGACGTCCGAGTCCGGCCCCACGCCGCCCTCGAGGGCGCGTGCCAGCTCCTCGCGGTACGCCCAGCGCCGAGGATGAGCCGCCGGTTCCACGATCTCGACGCCGCGCAGATCGATTCCCGCGCTCCGCGCCGCCTCCTCCACCTGCCGCGGCGCTCCCACGAGGATCGGCAGCACGATCTCCCGCGCGGCAAGGTGCGACACGGCCTGCAGCGTGCGTATCTCGGACGCCTCGGGGAACGCGATGCGGCGGGGGGATCCGCGAGCCCGCTCCAGGATCCTCTCCAGGGTCCTCACGACCGCTCCATGCTAGCAGAGCAGCGCAGGAAGAAGTCGTTCCACGGAAGCGCCGTCACCTCCGCCCCTGGCTCCAGCGCCTCCTGCGCTCCCGGCGCGACGACGAAGGCGTTGGCGCGGGAGAGCGAGATGGCGTCCCCGGAACCCATGGTCCGAACCGGCCGCGCCACGGGCCGGCCGTTCACGAACTCGAGGCGCGCCAGGTGAAAGGTCGTGCGGCCGGGACGGCGCGCGAGCCGCTCCGCCAGGATGGCGCGCACCTCGATAGCGTGCGGCCGCCGGTGACCCATCATCTTGCGCAGGACGGGAGCCACGAAGACCGCGAAGGCGGTGAAGGTCGAGACCGGGTTCCCCGGCAGCCCGACGACGAGACATCCCTCGCAGCGGCCCGCGAGAATCGGCTTCCCGGGACGCACGGCGACCCCGTGGAACACGAGGCGCAGCCCCAGGCGCGCGAGCGTCGCCTTCACAAGATCGTGGGTGCCGGCGGAGACACCGCCGGTGACCAGCAGGACGTCCCCGAGGAGCCCCCGACGGAGCATCCCCTCCAGGGCCTCCGGATCATCGGGGGCGATCCCCAGGTAGGTCCCTTCGATCCCCATCTCGCGCAGCTGGGCCAGGAGGGAGTGAGCGTTGCTGTTGCGGACCTGGTGCTCCCGCGGGGTCCGCTCCGCCTCGATCACCTCGTCTCCGGTGGAGACGATCCGCACCGCGGGCGGCCGGAACGCCCGCACTCGCGTGCGTCCCACGGTGGCGAGGGCGGCGATCTCGGCGGCGTGGATGACGCCCCCGCGCTCCAGGATCGTGCCCCCCGCGCGCACGTCCTCGCCCCGCCGGCGGATGTTCTGTCCCGCCTCGGGCCGCTCGCGGATCTCGACAGTCCCGGCCTCCCGGTCCTCGCGCGTGAGCTCGACCATCGCCACGGCGTCCGCGCCGCTCGGCACGAGCGCGCCGGTCAGGATGCGAATCGCCGAGCCCGCGGACACGCTCAGGGTGCCCGGCGCCTGTCCCGCCCGCACCTCGCCCGCGATCCGCAGGACTGCGCCCGAGGCGGGAACGTCCCGGGCGCGGAGCGCGAACCCGTCCATGGTGGACACGTCCCCCGCAGGCAGATCCCGATCGGCGCGGACGTCCTCCGCCAGCACGCGGCCCAGGGCCTCGGCCAGGCCCGCCTCGCTCGCTCCCAGGACCTGCGCTTCCTCGAGCAGCAGGCGCTGCGCCTCGCCGACCTCGATCATTCGCAGGGCCCGCCGGCGCGAGCCGCGCGCAGGATCCGGGGGATCCCCCGGAGATCCGGGAACACCGCGACCTCGGAGAAACCGGCGGTCTCGACCGCTTCCCGCGCGCCTGCCTCGCTCCGGTACCCGAGCTCGAGATAGACGAGTCCGCCGGGACGCAGCAGACGCCAGGCTGCCGGGGCCAAGGAGCGGTAGGCCTCGAGTCCGGTCGGCCCGGGGACGAGCGCGTCCTTCGGCTCGTGCACCCGCACCTCCGGAGCGAGCGCTGCCCACTCCGCCTCGCCGACGTAGGGAGGGTTCGAGACCACGACGTCCATCGTGCCCAGCCATTCCCGCGGCGGCTCGGCGAGGTCCCCGTGCCGGAACTCGATCCGCCCTTCGACCCCGTGCCGGAGGGCGTTCTCGCGGGCGACCTCGAGCGCATCCGCGGAGCGTTCCAGCGCGAAGGCCGCGACGTCCGGACGCGCATGGCACAGGCTCACCACGATGCAGCCGCTGCCGGTCCCGAGATCGGCGATGCGGGCCGCGCGCGGCGGAAGGGCGCGAAGCACCGCGCCGACCAGATCTTCGGTCTCGGGCCGCGGGACCAGAACCCGCCGGTCCACGCGGAAGAGAAGGCCCCGGAACTCCTGCTCCCCCGTCAGGTACTGGAACGGCTCCCGGCGCGCGCGGCGGGCGAGCAGGGCCTGGAAGCGCGCGGCGGC
>Ga0316622_100000610_pt1 | contig 21327 bp, 18 predicted proteins | sample OWC_Aug_OW2_C1_D_FD_207646 | JGI IMG/M metagenome (GOLD analysis project Ga0316622, IMG submission 207646) | Wetland soil microbial communities from Old Woman Creek delta, Ohio, United States - OWC_Aug_OW2_C1_D5_C | ecosystem: Environmental > Terrestrial > Soil > Wetlands | place: USA: Ohio... | reverse complement strand
TGAAGGACCCCAGCCAGCCGAGCACGACGCCGCCCAGCAGCAGTACGCCCGTGCCCTCGAGCCCGAGCCCGCCCAGCTCAAACGTGCTGCCGTACAGGCCCGCGATGCGCTGCACCGGCTCACCGAGCACGGAAATCACGACGCTGACGATCAGCCACGCGATCAAGGCGCCGCCGAGTCCGTACCAGACCCCGCTGTAGAGGAACGGCCTGCGCACGAACGCATCGCTGCCGCCGACGAGCTTCGTCACCTCGATTTCGTCGCGCCGGTTCTCGATGTCGAGGCGGATCGTGTTGCCGACGATCACCAGGATGCCGAGCGCGAACAGCCCGGCCGCGAGCAGCACGATGCGGCGCACCACGTCGAGAATCGCGTTGAAGCGGCTGACCCACGCGGTGTCGAGCTGGACGAGATCCACATGGTCGATCTTGCGCAGTTCCTCGGTCAGGCTCTCGACCTGCGACGCCTCGCGGAACTCCGCGGCCGGCCGCACGACCAGCGCGTGCGGCAGCGGATTGTCCTTGAGCGCGTCGAGTGCCTCGCCGAATCCGGAATTGCGGCGGAACTCTTCGAGCGCATCGTCGGCCTCGACGAGCTTCACGTCCTCGACGTCACGCCGCTTGCGGACGCGCTCGGCCGCCTGCTTGGCCTGCTCCAGTGTCGCGGCGGGCTTCATATACACGGAAATGTCGAGCGCATTGCTCCAGCCGCCGCTCGCGGCGCGGACGTTCTGCACGAGGACGTGCAGGCACGCGGGCAGCGCGAGCGCGATGCCGATCACCAGCACCGTCAGCAGCGTCGAGAACGGGTGCTGCCACAGCCGGCCGAGCGAGCCGACGAAGGTCTGCACGTGACGCTCGAGCCACTGCTTCATGAGCGGTCCGCGATGATGGAGGGGAGGTCGGGCATCGCGTCGGCCTGGGCGACGGCGCGCCCGCCCTCCAGGATCACGCGGCGCACGCCATAGCGCTCGATCAGGCTCACGTCGTGGCTCGCGATCAGCACCGTGACACCGACCTCGTTGAACCGCTTGAAGATGTTCATGATCTCGAGCGACAGGTCCGGGTCGAGGTTGCCGGTCGGCTCGTCGGCAATCAGCAGCGCCGGCTTGGCGATGATCGCGCGCGCGATGCCGACACGCTGCTGTTCGCCGGTCGAGAGCTCGATCGGGCGATTGCGCTCGCGGCCGAGCAGACCCACCTGATCGAGCGCTGCGCGTACCCGCTTGCCGATCTCTTTCTCGGGCACGCCGGCGATCACGAGCGGCAGGCCGACATTGTCGTAGACCGGCCGGTCCATCAGCAGCTTGTGGTCCTGGAACACGACGCCGATCTGGCGGCGGAACGGCGCGATTTTCGCGCGCGGCACCGTGGATGTGTTCTGTCCGTTCACCACGAGCGTGCCGCGCGACGGCCGCTCGATCAGCGCGATCAGCTTCAGCAGCGTGCTCTTACCGGCGCCCGAGTGGCCGGTCAGGAACGCCATCTCGCCGCGGCCGATCTCGAGCGTGAGGTCGCACAGCGCCTCGCGCCCGTTCGGGTAACGCTTCCAGACACGGTCGAAGCGGATCATTCGGCCTCGTCGCCGCGGCGGGGCGGCGCCAGCACGGCGTCGACGAACGTCTCGGCGTCGAACACGCCAAAATCCTCTGCTGTCTCGCCGACGCCGACGAAGCGGAGCGGGATCTTCAGGTGATCTGCGATCGCGAGCACGATGCCGCCTTTCGCGGTGCCGTCGAGCTTGGTGAGCACCAGCCCCGTGACGCCGAGCGCCTGGTGGAACTGTTGCGCCTGGGCGAGCGCGTTCTGCCCCTGTCCCGAGTCGAGCACCAGCAGCACCTCGTGGGGCGCCGATGGATCGAGCCGGCCCAGCACGCGCTTCACCTTCTTCAGTTCCTCCATCAGGTTGCTCTGCGTGTGGAGGCGGCCCGCCGTGTCGGCGATCAGCACGTCCGCGCCGCGCGCCTGCGCGGATTGCAGCGCGTCGAAGATCACGGCCGCCGGGTCGGCGCCTGCACCCTGTGCGATCACCGGCACCGAGTTGCGCTCGCCCCAGATCTGCAACTGCTCGATCGCGGCGGCGCGAAACGTATCGCCGGCGGCGAGCACGACCTTGTGTCCATCGGCGGTCAGTCGCCGGGCCAGCTTGCCGATGGTCGTGGTCTTGCCGGACCCGTTGACGCCGACGACGAGGATCACGAACGGTTGCTTGGAGCCGTCCACGACCAAAGGCTGGCTCACCGGGCCGACGATACCGAGCATCGATCGACGCAGCGCGCCGAGCAGCGATTCGAGATTGCCGAGTTCCTTGCGTGCCACCTGGCCGCGCAGGCTGCCGACGACCTTTTCGGTCGTCTCGATCCCGACGTCGGCGCCGATTAGCCGTGTTTCGATCTCGTCGAGGACTGCGTCGTCGATCTTGCCGCCAGGCAGCAGGTTTGCAAGGTCGTAGGTGAGCCAGGAGTCGCCACGGTTCAGCTTCGCGCGCAGCCGCGCGATGAACCCGGGCGACTTCTCGGCCGGCTCGGGCGCCGCATCGTCGGCCTTCTTCGACCTGAAATTAAACAGTCCCATGGCTCGGATCGGCGGGGAGGAGCGGGGATTGTAACGGAACATGACCAGGGGACAGTCCCCGCTGGGGACAGTCCCAAGAAAGAAGGGCGGGTATCGCTACCCGCCCTTCGGTCACGCCAAGTGGTGCTGGATCAGTTCAGGTCGAGCACCGTCGGGTCGGTGAGCACCACGAACGGTCCGCCTGGCTGCACGGCCGTAACGCCGAACAGCACCGTCTGCCGCTGCATCTCGACAGTCGCCGCGAGGCTCGCGGTCGGGTCGAACAGCGAGCCGTGCGAACCCTTCGAGAAGAACGTGTAAGCGCCGGTGCCCGGGCCTACGGCGTTTGGGCCGAGGGTCTTGAGCTTGCGCAGGCTGCCCGCCGCGATCAGGCGGTCCGTCGTGCTGTTCGGGACGACGTTGTCGTTCAGCACCTTGATCAGGTGCAGGGGGTGCATGTTCGCCGCGTCCTTGATGTGGTTGAGCGGGTCGCCCGAGTCGATCACCGCCTGGAAGTCGCGGAAAAGCAGGTTGAAATTGAAGGAGTTCCGCACGAGTTGCGCGCTCACCCCGGCAATGATGGGCGGCCCGAGGACCGGCGATTCGAGGTATATCTGGGTGATCGGGCCGCCCGGCGCGGCCAGCGTCGCAGTGAGCAGGTCGTTCGTGAAGTGGATGTGCGAGCCGCCGACGATGCCGCCGAGCGACAGGCCGGTGTAGCTGATACGCGTCGGGTCGACGCCCACCGGGCCCGCCGGCAGCGGGGTGCCCGGCGCAATGGCGAGGCCGACGACGGACTTGGTGAGCTGGATCAGGTCGGCCTCCGCCTGGCGTAGGTTGTCACGCTGGGTGGCCGGGCTCGCGATGTTGACGTAGTGCGCGCCGGAGGAGTCGATCTTGCCATCGGGAGTCGCGGCGCCCGTCGTGTTGTTGACGAGGTCGACGTCGAAGGTGCGCTCCTTGGCGCCGATGCACTGCGGCAGCGCCGGCGAGCAGTACAGCGCCCCGAACGTGGGGTCGCCCTGCACGATGCCGTGCAGCGGGAGGTCCATCGCAACCACGATGAAGCAGGCATCCGCGTAGGCATCGGCCATGGTGAGCGCCTGCCCACGGTTGCCCGTGAGGCCGTGCTGCACGATGGCCACCGGCCAGCCGGCGGTGGGCTTGCCCGGGCAGGCCGACGCGGCGTTCGGGATCGTGACCACGATCGGTACGGTCACGTCTGCGACCTTCGCGGGCACCGGGTTGAACATGGTCAGATTGCGGCTCGCGGGGTCGATCCCCGGCACCTGCGACGGGCCGGCCGCGGTCCAGAACTTGGTCAGCACCGACGTGCGGTCGTTCGCGTTCGCCGCGGGCGTGAGATAGTACGGCAGCTGAGTCGAACCCACGTAGATGTCCGCCTTGCCGGTGGCACCGATCGCCGCGGTCGTCAGACCTGACGGCACGATCAGCGTCTGCTGCGGTGTCGTGATCTTGGAGACAACGTCGAGCACGTCGTCGATCGACTGAGTCGAGAAGCTCCATGTCAGGATCACCGATTCCGGGCTCGTGCCCGTGGCCGCCCGTGCGATGCCGAGGTGCGCCTTGGTGAGTTGGCAGAGCCGATTCAGTGTCGAGTCGGTGATGGAGCTGCAGTCGGCCGGTGCGGACTTGAACGACGCGTAGAGCGTGTCCGCTCCCATGGGGCTGAGGTCAATGGCCCTCAGGCCGTCGGTCAGCACCACGAGATAGCCGACATTGAGGATCTTGCCGATGTTCGGGCCGCTGTCGTTCACGGCGGGGCCCGTGCTGAAATCGAGAGGCTTGAGCGGCGTGATCCGCAGGATCTTGCCGGCGCTGTCGACGTCGGGCGACACGTCAGCCGTGAAGTCGGTGCCGTAGGTCAGCACGCCGGCGATCGGGTTGGTCGCTCCGGTCGGCAGGAAGGCCGGATTGGTTGCCGGCGCCTTGGTCGTAGGATCCAACCACAGCTTGATGATCTTCACCGAGCTGCCGCTGATGGACGCTGCATTGATGGGCAGGGAGAAACCCGTTGTCAGCGAAGAGTTCGTCGACCAGCCGTCCTGCGAGTTGAGCGCGGCCTGCATCGCAGCGCTGCGCCAGGGCAGCGTCGGAATGTTCAGGGTACCGTCCACGGGGGCGCCGGCGATCGCGAAATACAGATCGTAGGGATAAGGCACGTCGAGGACCGACGCCGCGAGGTTAATGTTGAACTTTGCGACCCCGGATTGGGGCAGCTGCGCCGGGAAACGATCGCCGTCCTGGGAAGCTTCGCATCCGCTGAGCGCCACGGCCGCGATTACCGCGAGCGCAGGTGTCAACAGCCGTGTCTTGGCATCGAGCATGTCCGTAATCCCCTCAAAGTGCTCTGCGCGTCTTCCCGCGCATGGTTGAATTTTCCAATGGGGAGCCTACGCTCGCGCAGGGATGCCGCGCAAGAACCCGACACTTCGGAAAATCGCAATGGGTGCGGCGGCCTCCCGTGGCCCGCAAAGATTTGTGCTGCGCATCATTGGCGGTGAATGGCGGGGACGGAAGATCCATTTCCCGCCGGTTTCAGCGATCCGGCCGACGCCGGACCGCGTGCGGGAAACCGTCTTCAACTGGCTGCAGTCGGCCGTGGCCGGTCGCCGTTGCCTCGATCTTTACGCCGGAAGCGGCGCCCTTGGGCTCGAAGCCTTGTCGCGGGGCGCCCGTGAGGTCGTATTCGTCGACCTCGAGCCGGCCGTGTCCCGGCACCTGGTCGCGACGCTGCAGACGCTCGGCTGCGATCGCGGCCGGGTGGTCCGCTCGGACGCGCGCAGCTTCCTCGCTGGGGCGGCCGAGCCTTTCGACATCATCTTCCTGGACCCGCCCTTCAACGAACCGGTGCTGGCCGAAGTCTGCCGGCTCATCGAGGCGTCGGGTTGGCTGGTGCCCGGCGGCCTCGTCTATCTCGAGGGGCCCGCGTCTGCCGGTTCGCCCGAACTCCCGGAGGGCTGGAGCCTGCTGAAGAGCAAGCGCGCCGGGGAGGTGGGCTATCATCTGGCCCGGCGCGAGCCGAGCACCGGTCAATAACGAATTCGACGACGAGGTCTCATGGGCAGCCGTGCAATGTATCCAGGGACCTTCGATCCCTTCACGAACGGGCACAACGACCTCGTCCGACGGGCCTGCCGGATCTTCGATCACGTCGTGGTCTCGATTGCTGCAAACCCCGGCAAAACCCCGCTCTTCACGCTCGAGCAGCGCGTGGACCTGGCACGGCGAGTGCTGGCCGACGTGCCGAATGTCGAAGTGATGGGCTACACCGGCCTGACCGTGGATTTCGCGCGCCAGCAGGGTCTCAACGTGATCATGCGCGGTCTGCGGGCCGTGTCCGATTTCGAGTTCGAGTTCCAGCTCGCGACGATGAGCCGCCACCTGAACGGCGAGGTCGAGACGGTGTTCCTGACGCCGACCGAGCAGTTCAACTTCATCTCCTCGACGCTGATCCGCGAGATCGCGAGCCTCGGCGGAAAGGTCGGTGAGTTCGTGCATCCGATCGTCGCCGAGGCGCTCAAGAACAAGTTCGCCAAATGAGGCTCGTCCGGCGCGCCTGGTTCTGCATCGCGGCCGCGCTGCTGGCGCTGCCGTCCTTCGGCGCGGCGGCTCCTGGCAAGGCGGCCATCGCCAGTGCCCACCCGCACGCGACGCAAGCCGGCCTCGAGATTCTCGCCCGCGGTGGCAATGCGTTCGATGCCGCGGTCGCTCTCAGCGCCGCGCTGGCCGTCGTCGAACCGAATGGCTCCGGATTGGGCGGCGGCGGCTTCTACCTGCTGCACCGCGCGAGCGACGGCAGGCAGGTATTCCTCGACGCGCGCGAAGTGGCCCCGGCTGCGGCCACCCGCGACATGTACCTCGACGCGGCGGGCGACCCGGTCGAAGGGCTCTCGACGCGCAGCGCCAAGGCGGCGGGCATCCCGGGCGAGCCCGCGGGTTGGGACCAGCTCGCGCGGAACTACGGCCGGCTGCCCTTGGCCGCGAGCCTTGAGCCCGCCATCCGGCTTGCCCGCAAAGGGCATGAGATCAGCGTCGCCCGACAGGCGGAGCTTGCGGAGGCGCTCGATTCCGAAGGCCTGCTCGAACAGCCACCGGGCGAGTTCGCACGAATCTACCTGGTGGCTGGCAAGGCGCCGGCTGCGGGCCACTGGATGCGACAGCCGGACCTCGCGAAGAGCCTCGAGGTGCTGGCCAAAGGTGGGGCCGAGGCGTTCTACCGGGGCCCGTTTGCGCGCAAGCTCGTGCGGGGTGTCCAGCGACTGGGCGGCCTCTGGACGGAGGACGATCTCGCCAATTACCGCGTGGTCGAGCGCGAGCCGATCGTGGCGAGCTACCAGGGCGTGCGCATCGTCAGCGCACCGCCGCCGTCATCGGGTGGCGTCTGGCTCGCGAGCGTGCTGAACATTCTTTCCGGATACGACCTCGGCAGCCTCGACGCGACGACCCGCAAGCATCTCGTGCTCGAGTCCATGCGCCGCGCCCATCGCGACCGGGCGCAATACCTCGGCGACCCGGCCTTCACCGAGGTTCCGGTCGCGTTGCTGACCAGTCCCGATTATGCGGCGGGGCTGCGGGCGTCGATCCGCCCCGACCGGGCGACGCCGAGCGACCTGCTCCCGGACTACGCGGGCACGGAGCAGCAGGGTCAGCACACGACGCATTTCTCGATCATCGACGCGGACGGTAACCGGGTCGCCGCAAGCATCACGCTGAACGGTTGGTTCGGCACGGGTCTCGTCGTGCCGGGCACGGGCATCCTGCTTAACAACCAGATGGACGACTTCGTGATGAAGGCGGGCGTGCCGAACATGTACGGCCTGGTCGGCGCATCGGCGAACGCGATCGCCCCCGGCAAGCGTCCGTTGTCGAGCATGTCGCCGACCTTCATCGAGGGCGAGCGCGGCGTCGCGATCCTGGGTTCGCCGGGCGGCAGCTACATCCCGTCGATGGTGCTGCTGGGGCTGATGAACTGGATGGCCGGCGCGGATGCCACGACGATCGTGTCCGCGCCTCGACTGCATCATCAGTTCCGCCCGGACTCGGTGTTTGCGGAACCCGCGGCGTTGAGCACGGATGAGCGGTCTAGCCTCGTCGGGCGGGGGCATTCGATCCAGCCTTGGCCCGCGACCATCGGCAACCTGCAGGTCGTCACCTGGGACTTCGACAGCGGGCGCGTCGACGCCGCGTCGGACCCGCGGCGCGCGGGAGGCGCCGCCGTCAGGCTGCCTTCGGAGTGAATTTGAGTCCCAGCGCCTTCATCACCTTGAGTATCGTGCCGAGGCTTGGATTGCCGTCAGCGGCAAGTGATTTGTAGAGGCCCTCACGTGTGAGTCCCGTCGCCCGGGCGAGTTGCGACATGCCGTGCGCACGGGCAATGTCGCCGAGTGCGGCGGCAATGAATGCAGGGTCATCCCCGCCTTCTTCCATGCATGCTTCGAGATAGGCCGCGATTTGCGCCTTCGTCCTGAGATGATCCGCCGCATCCCAGCGGGTGAACTTTTCCTTCGATGCAGGTCGCGGCGATTTCACTGCGCGCTTGCCGACCATGTTTGCTCACGTCCATTCACTGGAAATTTCCCTGGCACGAACGATATCGGATTGCTGGCTGCGCTTGTCACCGCCGCACAGGAGTAGCAGCACTCGTGCACCACGCTGTGTGAAATACACGCGGTAACCGGGGCCATAGTCGATCCGCAATTCACTGACGCTGCCGCCGAGTCGTTTCACGTCACCCAGGTTGCCGAGCGAAAGACGGCGGATGCGGGCATCGATTCGCGCCTTCGCATTGCGGTCGCGCAGCCTCTCGAACCACCGTCGGTACGTGGACGATTGCAGTATTTCAAGCAAGGTAGACTGTAAACTCTGGTTAACAGTTCGTCAATCTCAGGTGCCTTGGATGGCACGTCACCCTCGTCACGAGCAGCGTGCAAGGAACTGCGCTCGCCGGTCACTCAGCGAATCAGTCGCGTTTCGTTCGATTTGCGCAGTGCATCCGCTCAGTCTGCGCGCCAGCATGGTGCCCATGGAAAGGATGCCCATGCCGCTGCAGGACTGGCCCGAGTCGGAACGCCCGCGCGAAAAGCTGCTGAAGCTTGGCGCGGCCTCGTTGTCGGAGGCCGAGCTGCTCGCGATCCTGCTGCAGACGGGCACGCCCGGAAATTCCGCGCTCGACATGGCGCGCGGCCTGTTGAACGAGTTCCGCTCTCTTCGCGGCCTGCTGACGGCCGAGCGGCACGCGCTGTGCCGGGTTCGCGGTCTCGGCAACGCGAAGTACGCGCTGCTGCAGGCCTCGATTGAGCTGTCGCGCCGGCACTATGCCGAGCTGATGCAGATGGGCCCGGCGCTGGCGAACCCGCGCGCGACCCGTGAATTCCTGCGCGCCCGGCTGCGGGATCGCGACCACGAAGTGTTCTGCTGCCTGTTCCTCGACAATCGTCACCGCGTGATCTGCTTCGATGAGGTGTTCCGCGGCACGATCGACGGGGCCAGCGTCCACCCGCGCGAGGTCGTCAAGCTGGCCCTCGCCCGCAACGCCGCCGCCGTGATCCTGGCGCACAACCACCCGTCCGGCATTGCCGAGCCCAGCCAGGCGGACGAACTGATCACCGGCCGACTCCGGGAAGCACTGGCCCTGGTGGACATCCGCGTACTCGACCATATCGTCGTCGGTGACGGGGCCTGCGTTTCGTTTGCGGAACGAGGGCTGCTCTAAGGTTGGCGAAATCGAAACTGTCGATGTGGACAATTGTGTTGAATCGTACACACTCAAGGCGTGACCCGAGATGCGCACGAATATCGTCATCGATGACGAACTGATCGCCGAAGCCATGCAACTGTCCGGCGCCCGCACCAAGCGCGAGGTCTGCCTGCATCAGGCAAGCCGGGGCAGTGGAAGGGGGACAGCGTGGCCGTGCCTGTTTCCGACGGTCGCTGCCTTGCTTGCTGATTGGGGATCCTTTCCCCAGGCCATCCGTGCCAGCCGAGCCTCCTGCACTGGCCCCCTTCCGCTGCCTCAAGTCGCCTAGAACGGCAGGACCACCGGGACAAAAACGTGGTCCCGCTCGCTCACCTTGATGCGCACGTACGTGAACAGGGTGTTCCCGGGTGCGAAAGCCGCCGCGTTATCAGTCGCGACCGAGAAGCGCATCCGATAAAACGACAGGTCGCCGGACAGCAACGAGTCCAGGCCGCGCAGGGCCGTGTGGTAGGTGGCGGGAAACTCGATCCTGACGAAGATTCCCCCCGTCCGGGCCGCGAGTTCGGCGGCAGCCTCATGGCTCGAGATCGTGACGATGGGCGTCGATGCTGCGCGGCTCGCGGCCACGAGCACGAGGCGGTCCGACGGCTCGAGCCAGGTGTTGCTGATCAGGACGACGGTCGGCGGCGCGACCGGAGGCTGGCTGGTGATGATACCCAGCATTTCCTGCACGGTCGGCACGACTGGGCTGGATCCGCCAACGCGCTCGCCGAGTCCCCGAGCTGGATCGAGCAGTGAGCGGCCGTCGTTGACGAAATCACCGTGCGTCTGCAGTGCCGACCCGGAAGTTCGCTCCCTGAATTCGGCCAGCGCGATGCTGTTGGTCCCGGTGAAACGCTGCAGGAAGTCGACGATCGCGTCGACTCTGTGCGGGTCGGCGTGCGAATCCGTGACGATGCTCCCCTGGTCGACCAGAAGGCCCGCCGCAAATGGTCGTCGGGGCGACGCAGGTACGAGCCCGAAGGTCTCTGGCGCGCCGGTCACGGGAAACCAGCTGGCAATCTCCAGCCCATCGGGGTCGTTGACGCACAGACCCCAACCGCACTCGACGGCTGGCAACTCGAACATGGCGTCCGTCAGGCCGAGCAGCGGCTGGCCCGACTCGTCGAGCACGGCGATGTCGGTCTCGAACACGAGCGTTCGCCCGTCGGCACTCTGGCTCACGGCTCGTGTCCCCAGCACCGCGGCGGTGGAGGCGTTGCGAGGCACCAGCGTCACTTGGCCCTGAGTCGTTCGCCTCTCAGCGATCTCGACGCGGATGCCGTCGCCGTCATAGTATCCCCACGCATAGGCCCGCACGTAGACCGAACCGGCCCGCACCGAGCCGAACGCCACGTAGCCATCCGCGTCGGTCGTGGCCGCACCGGAGTTTCCGGCCGGGTCAGAAATTGTGGCCCAGGCGCCCGCGACTGGACTTCCCGCAGTGTCGACGACTCGAACGACCAGATCGCCCGGAGCGAGTCGGGGCGCCGTACCCGAGTAATCCGGGTAACGGGTCGAGTTGCCGGAGCCATCGGCACAGGCCGAAAGCAGGGCTGCGAGAGGCCCGATGAGCAGTAACGAAGTCAGGGTGCGACGCATAACCATTCCTCCTTCGCAGTCCGTGTCGGTCGCCTGCGATTTGGAACGGTCGTACTCGAGCTGGCAATGAATCGCGCTGAAACGTTATTAATCGCTGTGAATCGTCACGGCTGATGACCGGGACGACTGCTGCAGTGGGTTGTTGGAAGCCGCCTGGCGGCTCTCGAACGGTTCAGTCCAGGCCGAGTTGCTGGACCACCGCGAGAAAGCGCGGCTCGTCGCGTAGGCCGTCGAACCCCAGATCGACGTTCAGGAAGCCGATCATCTGCGAGTGGTCGTCGAGCGCAGCCTCAAGCGCCGCCAGGGCCAGCTCGCGCTCTCCAAGCGCCGCGTGGATCAGCGCGATCTCATACCTGACCCCGAAGCCCTGCGTGCCGAGTTCCGTCAATCGCGCGATCTCGGCGCTCGCCGCGTCTGTTCGTCCGGCGAGCGCATAAGCTCGACCGAGATTCGACAAGCTGCCCGGAGCCCTGGCCGAAAATCCCTCCAGCAGCCGAAGCGCTTGCTCGGGCTCGTTCCGAAAGATGTGGACCCGCGCCAGATGGTGTCGCGGCAGCGCGGCATCGGGCGCAGCCTCGACGAGACCGGCGAGCTGCTGGTAGGCCGTGTCCAGTCGTCCCGCGTAGCTCAGTACCATGCCGACGTTCGCCGCGAACGACAGCGACATCGGCTCGAGCAACTGAGCCTGCCGCGCTTCCGCCAGCGCCTCCGGAATCCGGCCCTGCATCAGGTGACTGTTGGCGAGCCACATGACGGCCTGCGCATACGAAGGCCGCAGCTCGAGCGCGAGCCGGTAAAGTCGCTCGCCCGCGCGCCAGTCACGATCGAATTGCGTCGCGACGTGCCCGAGCGAAGCGTGGGCTTCGGCAAGCTGGTCGTCGAGTTCGATGGCGCGCCGGGCCGCGGACCGTGCGCGCGGAAACGCGGCCGCCGGCGGCCGCATGTTGAACACAGCCAACACGGCCATCGCGTCGGCCAAACCGGCATATGGCAGCGCAAACGAGGGATCGCGTGCTGCTGCGTTCTCGTAGTACTCGATCGAGCGCAGGAACCCGTCCTCGGTCTTGCGATTCCAGTGGTAGCGGCCGTTGAGGTAGAGCCGCCACGCCTCCGGATCCACCGTGTCGTGCCTCGCCAAGCGATCGCGCTGCTCGTCCGACAGCTCGATCGACAAGGCCCTGACCACATGGTTTGCGAGCGATTCCTGCACGGCGAAGAAGTCGCCCAGCTGTTCGTTGAAGCGTCCCGACCAGAGCGAGCGGCCGTCGCGCACGTCGAGCAGCCGGGCCGTCAGGCGCAGACGATCCTTGTCCACCTGGACGTGACCGTCGAGCACCGCGGCCACCCTGAGGGTCCGGCCGGCCTCCAGCGGATCGACGCCGGCGCCGGCGAAACGGCGCACGGAACTGAGTGGCGACACCACGATCCCTGGCAACTCGCTCAGGCGGTTGATCATCGTCTCGGTGATGCCGAGTTCGATCGCCGCGTTGGCGTCGGGCTCGAGCAGCGGCTTGAACGGCAGTACTGCCATCGTGGCTGGCAGCCCCTGTCGTTGCCGCGACTCGCGCAGCCAGAGCGCTGCGCCAGTCACGGCGGCAAGCGTTACGCCACCGGCAACCAGCATCCATCGGCGCGAGCGCCGCGGCGGGGCAGGTGGCTGCGGCCCAAGCGGGGGCGGCAGGTCGATTGCCGCTGCGGGTGGGGGTTCAGGCGGCGTCGGCGCAGCCAATGCATCGCCAGCATCGGCGCGAGTCTCGGCGATGAACTGGTAGCCGCGACCCGCGACCGTGACGATGAATCGCGGCGCTTCGCGTGAGTCACCGAGGACCTTGCGGATGTTGTAGATCGCCTGGTTGAGGTTGTTTTCCTCGACCACGACGCGCGACCAGACGGCTTTGAGCAACTCGTCCTTGCTGACCATGCGCGCCCGGTGCTCGACCAGGTAAGCGAGCACGTCGAAGGCGCGAGCCGACAGGGGCAGTGTTCGTCCTTCCGGATCGGACAGGCGGCGGCGTGCCAGGTCGAGCCGGAACCCTTCGAACACGAATGCCGTCGGCGCGCTGTTGTCCATGTTCCCTGCGCAAGCCTCGGGGCGCCCGGGGTGCGCTCCCGGGCGTTTGCCGTGCGATTCGGCAGCCTACGGCCTCTGTCGGTCGCGCTCAAGGGCGGCGCGAGACTCTCGCGACCTCCGCTGGGAGTCGTCGCCAATTCATCTCTACCCTGATTGCCTTGTGCGGCGCATCTGTGTATTGAATGGCGGCCGCGCAGGAGCGCACGGGACTGGCGAAGACGCAATCGGGGGAATCCGGTGATGCGCGTGGGGAGGCATCGATCTCGGGCCACGGGCGTGGCGGCCGCGGTCATGCTCGTACTGGGCCCGTCCGTCGCCGGTGCGGATGATCCGCCGCTCGAGGAGATCGAGGTCACCGGCTCGCGCATCACCCGGCGCGATTTCACCTCGGCCAGCCCGATCGTCTCCGTGCCGTCGACCGCTTTCGCAGAAATGGGTTCGGTGTCCGTCGAGCGAACGATGGCAATGCTGCCGCAGTTGGTGCCGACGGTCACCGGCGCGTCCAACGAGCCGTCGAACGACGGCCAGGCTAACCTCTCGCTGCGCGGCATCGGCATTTCGCAGACGCTGGTGCTGGTGGACGGCAAGCGACTGATGCCAGCCGATGGCCGTGGCTCGGTGGACCTGAACGTCCTGCCACCCGCGCTGATCGAAAGCGTCGAGGTGGTGACTGGCGGCGCCTCGGCAGTGTACGGGTCCGACGCGATTGCCGGCGTCGTCAACTTTCGCCTGCGCGACGAGGTCGAAGGGATCGAATTCGACGCCGACTGGTCACAGACGGAACGCGGCGACGGGCAGGAGTACTCGGCCGGCATCCTCGCCGGCGCGTCGTTCGCGGACCGCCGCGGCGATGTCGTGGCGTATGTCGGTTACGCGGAGCGAGAGCAGGTCAATCAGGGCGACCGGCGGCACACGAAGTATCCGTACAACTATTACCCGGGCGAGACCAACGGCCACGGCCCAGGCGGCGCGTTCCTCGGCGGCGGTAACGGCCGTACCGAGGACGGCTACTTCGTCGTCTTTTCCAATCCGGCAGTGTTCAGTCAGGTCTTCGCGTCCCACGGCTACCCCGCGGGTACCGTGCCGTACTACCCGGGCGTCGGCGTCAACAACGATCGAACGGTTTTCACGTTCGGCGACGACGTGACTCCGGGCAGCGTCGTCAACTATCGCGGCGAGGTCGATCCGGCCATGTACAACGACCGGCTGCTCACCTACAACACGGCACCGCTGACGGCGCTGCAATTGCCGCTCGAACGGAAGTCGCTGTTCCTGCGGAGCCAGTTCAGCGTGTCAGAGTCTGCCGACGCGTACGCGCAAGCGATTTACGCCGATTACAGCGCCACGCGGCAGCTTGCTCCTGCCGACTCGGGAATCCTGCTGATGCCGATGAGCAATCCCTACCTGCCGGTGGACCTGCGCAGACTCGCAGAGTCCCGCGCCAACCCGACCGTGCCGTTCCGTTTCTTCGCCCGGCCCACCGTGCTCGGTCCGCGCACTGCGCAGAACGACCGGGAGATGCTGCAGCTCACGATCGGCCTGCGCGGACGGGTGTTCGAGGACTGGCGCTACGACGTCTATGCACAGGCCGGTCGCAACGAGCGAACGGAGCGGCAGGACGGCATCACGCTGGTCTCGAAGTACGAGGAACTGCTGTTCGCTGCGGATGGCGGGCAGTCGATCTGCGGCGGGCTCGATGTGTTCGGCAAGAACCGCATCACGCTGGAGTGCGCAGCCTACGTGGCCACTTCGGCCGAGAATGAGGCACAGGTGGACCAGGCGATTGCAGAGGCCTCGATCAGTGGCTCGTTGCTCGACCTGCCCGCGGGCGCGCTGCAAGTCGCCGCCGGCGTATTCCACAAGCGCGATGAGTTCGAGTACGTTCCCGATCCTGTGCTGGCCGCGGTCGTGCCCGCGTTTCCCGGCGTCATCGGCCCACGGCCGGACGTCTCGGGTTTCGGTGCCGGCGCGGCACGCAGCGGCAACGAGTCGAATACCGACCTGTATTTCGAGGCACGGGCACCGCTGCTGCAGGACACGGCGAAGGGCCACTCGCTGGAACTGGGTGTCGGGTACCGCTACTCGGAGTACGAGCAGGCCGGCGGCGCGGATTCGTACAAGGCGGAACTCAACTTCCGGCCGAGACCCGCGGTGATGTGGCGCGCCTCCTTCCAGCACGCGGTCCGTGCCCCGAGCGTGGAGGAACTGTATTACCCGGAGATCGCCGGGCAGTTCGTCGTCCCGATTCCGGACCCCTGCAGCGTCTCGAGTCCGCAGCGTACGGGACCCGACCAGCAGCAGGTCGAGGCGCTGTGCCTGGCGCAGGGAATGCCGCCCGCATTGCTGTCGAGCTACAACTTCATCCTGCGACGCGTCGACGGCGTGAGCGGCGGCAACCCGGATCTCGAGCCCGAGGAAGCCGACACGTTGACGGCGGGTATCGTGCTCGATTCGACGTTCGAGCACCCGGCGCTCGCGAACCTGCACCTCGCCCTCGACTGGTATCGCATCGACTTCGCCAATGGCATCGGCCGCTGGGAGACCGAGTCGGCGGTCGGGCGCTGTTTCGATCCCGCCTACAACCCCGGCTACGATCCGTCCTATCCGTACTGTACGTTCTTCACTCGGGTCCCCTCGGTCGGAGACATGTACGCGCTCGAGCTTGATCGCAACATCGGCGGCGTCGACACGTCGGGCGTCGACCTCCAGGTCGATTGGGCCATGGACGCGGGTCCCGGCCGGGTCGGCGCCAACGGCTACCTCACCTACGTGCAAAGTTGGGAGGCGACCGAGCCGGACGGTCGCAAGGTCGATTACGTCGGCACGATCGGCAATCGCGGCCTCGGCGGTGCGATCCCGCGGTTGCGTTCGGTTCTCGGCGTGCGCTACGAGTGGCAGGGAATCACCGTCTACACTCGCTGGCAGCACATCGACGGCATGCGCGACGCCGAATACCGGGATTACCGCGTGCCGGCCTATGACTACTTCGACGTCGGAGCGAGCTACGCCCTCGATCGCGGGATCCTGAGCGGGCTCACGACGACGGCCGGCGTCGAGAACCTCGGCGACGAAGATCCGCCCTTGTTTCCGAGCTACCCGCAGGCGAACACCGATCCGTCGCAGTACGACGTGCTCGGGCGTCGCTATTTCGTCCGCCTGCGGTACCGGTTCCAATGAGTCTGGGGCTGCGCGTTTCTCTTGCCGCCGCAGTTGCACTGACGGTCAATGCTTGCGCCATGCATGCTCCCGAGCCCGATGCCGAACCGGCGCCTCTGCTGGTGCGAACGTCCGAGCAACTCGTCGAGGCACTGCAACCCGTCAACGCCGAGCGCCGCATCCTCGTCGCACGCGGTGAGTACCGGGTCGACCGACCGCTGCAGGTCCCGGACGGCACCATGCTCGAGGGGGAAGGGGTCATGTCGTTCGACGCGGACGGAATGCCGGCCGGCTTCGAGCCCGGCACGGAGACCGTGTTGCGGGTGACCGAGGGTTTCCAGGGACAGGTCCTCACTTTGGGACAAGGCAGTGCACTGCGCGGGTTACGCGTGCTCGAGCTGGCGAACCCGCCGTCGCAGCCGTCGCTGCGCCAGGGCAACGTCGTGTATGTGGCGTCGCGCGCACCGGGCGATGCGATCGCGGCTTCGATCGTCGAGTGCGAAATCGTGAATCCCAACCTCATGGGCTTCAGTGACACGGGACCCCACGGGCACGGCGTGGTCGTGCTCACGCTGAATCCGAACCTCGGAGCGCCTCCCGCAGCCCACGAGGGCGCGCGGGTCAGTGTCCGCGTGCAGAGATCCGTCGTCCGCACGCACATGGGCGCGGTCGTGTTCGCGACCAACTTCGCGGCGCGTGGCGACGTGACCGTCTCGCTCGAGGGCAACCGATTCGAGGGTTTCCTCACCGTCGCGGCCGGCGTGAGCCGACCGGACGCGGTCACCGACGCGGTGATGCGCATCGAGTCGCGCCGCAATCGTTATCTGCGCGCGGGCCGCGACCGCTACGGCTGGCTGTTGCTGGGCGGCAGCACGTCGCCGCATTTCCTCGAGGCCGGCATTCCAGGCGCAGCCCGCGCCGCATTGCTGGTCGATTCGACGGACGACCGCATCGAGGGCTTTCGGCAGGCTATCCAAACGGCGGCGGCGCGCCGCATCGGCGGCCAGGGCTCGCTGCTGGTGGACAACCGGGTGGACCTGCGACTGCGCGGCACGCGCATCCGCAGCGACGGAGAGGGCGCCGCCGACCTCGTCCTGCAGGGCACCATGAGCGAGGTGGCCCAGGCCGAGGGTTCCGGCGAATTCTCCGCTGGCAACCGCAACGTACTGCACGTCGAGATGGAGGACGTCTCGGGCAGTGGCGAACGACGCAACGTCTACGCGGACGTCGTGGGACCCGCGAAACCCGAGAACTGGGGCGCCGGCAACCAGCTGGTGTTCACAGGCGATGCCGCGTCGTTCAGACGTTCGAATCGCGGCCTCGACCCACCCCCCGATGCGCGATTTTTCGTCGGGACGCCGTAGCGGAGCCCGCTCGCCGCAATGCAACGGGCCCAGCCGTCCCTGGCCGGGCCCGTCACTCGGTGGATCAGAACATCCGCGCGCCCGTCGAACGGGCGCAGCCGGACGGCGAGGGGTCGGTCGTCGACGTGCCGGCGAAGAACTGGACCCTGCCGCTGCTGGTCCAGTCGTCGGTCGTGTGCATCTCGACCGTCTGGTCGAGGCGCTGGTAACCTCGCTTGTAGCGGAACGGAGCCAGCTTGCTGTCGAACTGGATGAAGGCTTCTAACGCAAACTGGTAGGAGGTCCGGCCGGTTCGCTCCCAGTAGCCATGACCAGGGCCCCGTTGTCCCGGTTCGAACGCCATGTTGGAGTTGGTCTCCGTCATCGTGCCGCCCGGCGCGAACGTCAGGTACGCCCGGACCGATGGCACGCCCGGAACGTCGATTCCGCTCGAGCAGACGATCGGCTGGATCGTCACCACCCAGGTCCCCTCCAGCGGCGCCGGGGCCTGAGATCGCCCGAAAGCCAACCCGCCGTCGTTGGCCATGCCAGCGACCGAATAGCCGGCGAACGTCAGTGCCGCCACCGTCGCAAGCAGAGTCTTCTTGGTATTCATGATCCTTGCCTCCCGGAGGACGGCGGAATTGCCGGCCTTTCGGGGATCGACTGTCGCGATTGCGGGCTCGGGGATCTTGTGGAACCTATGAAATGCCATGAATCGTCATGAATTCGGACCGGCTGTTGGCCCGGGCCGCCGGTGAGGCGCCGCCGGTCGCTCCCGGTGGCCGGACCGGGGCGCATGGCCTGCCTCCAGTTGCTTCTCGGCCCCGCCACTGGTATAAAACGCGGCTCGTTTTCGCGGGTTCCGGTCCCATGGGCCGGCCCCACGCGCACCAAGGATCAAGCCATGTCCAAAGTCTGTCAGATCACCGGCAAGCGGCCGATGAGCGGGAACACCGTCTCGCACGCCAACAACCGGAAGCGTCGCCGCTTCCTGCCGAACCTGCACACCCAGCGTTTCTGGCTCGAGAGCGAGAAGCGGTGGGTCAGCCTCAAGGTGTCCGGCAACGGCATGCGCACCATCGACAAGAAGGGCGTCGAAGTCGTCGTCAACGAGCTGCGCGCCCAGGGCGTCAAGGTCTGAACGGGAGCACCTGAGTCATGCGCGACAAGATCAAGCTGCTTTCCACGGCCGGCACCGGTCACTTCTACACGACGACCAAGAACAAGCGTCTCCACCCGGAGAAGCTCGAGGTCAAGAAATTCGATCCGAAAGCACGCAAGCACGTGAACTACAAGGAAGCCAAGATCAAGTAAGGCACCGCCGCCTCGCCTGGTCCGCAGAAAAACCCGCTCCGGCGGGTTTTTCGTTTGCGGCACCCGGGCAATGCGCGGCTGTGGGAGATGGGCGGTAGGCTGTAGGCCGGAACGGACCGCCGTACCTCCGGCCTTCAGCCCACAGCCCAGAGCCCACAGCCCAGCTCGTCCCCATGCCCGAACTCCCCGAAGTCGAGACCACCCGCCGCGGCATCCGCGCCGCGCTGCAGGGGCACGCGATCACGGGATTCCTGCTGCGCGAACCGCGCCTGCGCTGGCCGGTGGACGCCGCGCTGGTCAGCAGTCTCCCGGGCCAACGCGTGATCGATGTGGGCCGCCGGGCCAAGTACCTGCTGATCGAACTCGAAGGGGGCACGCTGCTCGCGCACCTCGGCATGTCCGGCAGCCTGCGCGTGCTGCCCGCCAACGCAGCGTTGCTGGCACACGACCACTACGACCTGCTGCTCGATTCCGGCCGCTGCCTGCGCTTCAACGATCCGCGCCGTTTCGGCAGCCTGCACTGGGTTCCGGGCGATCCGGGCGAGCACCCGTTGCTGGCCGGGCTCGGTCCCGAACCGCTCGAAGCCGGGTTCGACGCGGATTACCTCGCCGACCGTGCCCGTGGCCGGCGGGTCGCGATCAAGCCGTTCCTGATGGACCAGCGCATCGTGGTTGGCGTGGGTAACATTTACGCGTCGGAAGCACTGTTCCGCGCGGGTATCCATCCACGCCGCGCGGCTGGGCGGGTCAGCCGTGAGCGGCTCGGCGGGCTGGTGGCGGGCGTCCAGGCGGTGCTCGGCGAAGCCATCCGCCAAGGGGGTACGACGCTGCGCGACTACGTGAGCGCCAACGGAACGCCGGGGTATTTCCGCCAGAAGCTGTTCGTCTACGAGCGCGCCGGCGAGCCCTGCCGTACGTGCGGCAGCACGGTACGCCAGGTCGTGCAGGGGCAGCGCTCGACGTACTTCTGCCCGCGCTGCCAGCACTAACGGCTGGTTATGGGCTCAGACCGGACCGCCGGATTGCGGTGTGTCCCTTTGCGGCGCGGATTGCCGCCGCTCCATAATCGACCGCATGGCTACTCAGGCACCGACCCGCATCCTGCTGGGCGTCACGGGCGGCATCGCCGCGTACAAGAGCGCCGAGCTGGTGCGCCGACTGCGCGACCGCGGCGCCGAGGTCCTGGTCGTGATGACCGCCGGCGCTCGGCAGTTCGTCACGCCGCTCACGTTCCAGGCCTTGTCGGGCCGGCCGGTCCGCACCGACTTGTGGGACGAGGCCGCCGAAGCGGCCATGGGTCACATCGAGCTCGCGCGCTGGGCCGACCAGGTGCTGATCGCGCCGGCCAGTGCCGATTTCCTGGCGCGGCTCGCGCACGGACTGGCCGATGACCTGCTGACGACGCTGTGCCTCGCGACCGACGCGCCGCTCAGCGTGGCGCCGGCGATGAACCGGCTGATGTGGGCCAATGCAGCCACCCAGGCCAACGTCGCCCTGCTGCGCTCGCGCGGCGTGATGGTGCTCGGCCCCGCCGAGGGCGACCAGGCCTGCGGCGAAACCGGCCCCGGCCGGATGCTCGAGCCCGCGGAAATTCTCGACGCGCTCGCACCGCAGAACTCGGCGAGCGGCGCGATGGCGGGGCTCAAGGTACTGATCACCGCGGGCCCGACGCGGGAACGCATCGATCCGGTCCGTTTCATCACCAACCGCAGCTCTGGCAAGATGGGTTTCGCCGTGGCCGAGGCCGCGCGCGAGGCCGGTGCCGAGGTGGTGCTCGTGAGCGGACCGGTCAACGTCGCGACCCCGCCGGGCGTGCGACGCGTCGACGTGGAAACGGCCGCGCAGATGATGGACGCCGTCGACGGGCACCTGGCCAGCACCGACATCTTCATCGCGGCCGCGGCCGTCTCGGACTACCGCCCGGTGCAGTGCGCGTCGGAAAAGATCAAGAAGAGCAGCGATTCGCTGACGCTGGCGCTGTCGCGGACGACCGACATCCTGGCGACGGTGGCCGCGCGCGCGCCGCGACCGTTCGTCGTGGGTTTCGCGGCCGAGACGCAGAACGTCGAGCGCAACGCGCTCGCCAAGCTCGAAGGCAAGCGCCTCGACATGATCGCCGCCAACCAGGTGGGCGACAACCTTGCGTTCGACTGCGAGGACAATGCCCTCACCGTGTACTGGCCGGGCGGCAAGCAGGACCTGGGCCGTGCGCCGAAGCGTCAGCTCGCCGCGGCGCTGGTGTCGTTGATCGCGGAACGTCGGGCGGCCGCACGATGAGCGATCCAATGGTTCGCCGCGCGCTGCAGGTGCGCGTCCTCGACCCGCGCATCGGCCAGGAGTTTCCGCTGCCGCACTACGCCACGCCGGGTTCCGCAGGCCTCGACCTGCGCGCCTGCCTCGACGCGCCGCTCACGCTCGTGCCGGGGCAGGCCGAGCTGATCCCGACCGGCATCGCGATCCACCTCGACGATCCCGGGCTCGCGGCCGTGCTGCTGCCGCGCTCGGGGCTCGGCCACAAGCATGGCA
>Ga0316622_100000609_pt1 | contig 21343 bp, 12 predicted proteins | sample OWC_Aug_OW2_C1_D_FD_207646 | JGI IMG/M metagenome (GOLD analysis project Ga0316622, IMG submission 207646) | Wetland soil microbial communities from Old Woman Creek delta, Ohio, United States - OWC_Aug_OW2_C1_D5_C | ecosystem: Environmental > Terrestrial > Soil > Wetlands | place: USA: Ohio... | reverse complement strand
CGCCGCCGCGGTCGCGCGCGCGATCACGAGCGTGTCGAGCCGGGCCTGCCGCCCCTCCTCGAGCAGGACGTCCAGCTGCACGCCGCCGGCCGAGTCACTCCAGGCGATGCTGGCCTTGGCGAAGGGCCTGCCGCGGGCCGCCAGCACCGACAGGAGCGAGTCGGCTCGGACGGGCAGAGCGTCGGGATCGAAGGGCGCGGACGCGTCGGGCACGAGGATCGACCTGACGAGCCGGTCGGGGACGCTCTCGGCGCCCCTGACCGACACGTCGACGACCCGCGGGCCCTGCGTGTCCGCGGCGGTCGATGGCCGGGGCGAGAAGCTCGCCAGCACGAGCGCCAGGATGGGCGCAGTGATCGTGGCAGCGGCTCTAGAAGTACGCATTGACCCTCATGTCCAGCGTGTGGCGCGCGGACGCTTCGGGGCGCGCCTCGCCCGTGTAGCTCACGGAACCCGTGAGGAACCGGTTGAGCCTGTAGTCACCCGAGACCCTCCACTCCGTCGTGAGGCCCGGAGGGCGGCCGTCAGCGAGGTAGTAGGGCAGCGTCTCGGCGTCGGTCCCGACGTCGCTCCACGTGATCGAGGCCGTGATCGCGCCCTTCCCTCTGAAGCGGTAGGTCGCGCTCGGCGTGAGCAGAAGGACGGTGACGTCCACCTCCTCCAGGTGCTCGCGCTGGCCTGTCGTCGACCCCGTGAGCGTGAGCTCGAGCTCGGTCAGCGCGGCCGACGTCACCTCGCCGAGCAGCGAGCTCTGGCGGATCTCGTAGCTCGACCCGGAGCCTTCGGACCGCTGGTCCCTGCTCTCGAGGTCGCCCTGCAGGCGGAAGGTGAGACCGCTGCCGCGCGACACCTTGACGTCCGCGGTTCCCGCCCGCTCCTCTCCGACATCGCTCGCGTTGGAGTAGCTCCGGTCGAGCTCGTCGAGCGTCTCGAACGAGAGCCGCACCGAGACACGACCGCCCGGAGGCGAGTACCTGGCCACGGACCGCGAGGTGATCTCGCCTCTCACCGTTTCGGGCCCCTGGATGACGTCGGGAGAGAGAAGGTACAGCCCGAGCCTGTCGTCGGTCGTGCTCACCTCGCTCAGTTTCACGTCCGTCTCGAGAGAAACCCCGGACAGGAATCGCACGAGCGCGCTCGGATCGGGAAGCTCCCGGCCACCGGCGGAGGTGAGCCTCAGACCCCACCGGGTCCCGACCGACAGGTCGGTCACAGGAAGGTACCTGCCCGTCGAGACGGTGCGCGTGATCTCGACGCCGTCCTCGTACGTCACGTACCGCTCCTTCTCCTCGATCTCCGTCGCGGTCACCGAGTACCGGAGCTCCCCGGAGACCGCCCCCGCGAACGAGCGGTGACCGAGCCGGATGCTCGCGAGGTCGTACCGTGTCCCGGGCTCGTCGAAGCCGGGCTCGTAGTCGATGTCCCGGCTGAGAACGGTCGCGTCCACCGTGAGCTTCTCGTTGCCCGGCAGGTGGGCCGCGTACTCCTGCGTGCGCGTGGTGGACGCCCGTTCCCAGTCGCCTCCGACCGGACGGTCGGTGAGTCTCTGCGTATACGACGCGGACAGAGACGCGCTCCCCCGTGAAGCGGCGAGCTTCGCGCCGTATTCGTCGTAGCGCTCCCCGGCATCGTCCGTCGTCCTCTCGTCGTGCGCGTACGTCGCCGACGGCACGAGCGGCCCGAGCCGCTGCTCCGCCCCTCCTCTGTAGAGGGACCGGCTGCGCGTGAGCGCGGAGTCCTGAACGGCGTAGTCGAGGTCGACGAACCTGCCGTCGGCCCAGATCCTCGAACCCTCCGTAGGTCTCGCCGAGAGGGCGAACTCGGCCTTCGACGACGTGAGGGCATCGCCCCGATCGAGGAGGCCGTAGGAAAGGTCGACCCTGCCTCCGCCCTTGAGCGCGAGCGATCCGGTCGCCTCGGCCATGGCTTCCTCCCCGGGAACGGCGAGGCCCTCGAGCTCCCACTCCTCCTCGTACCGGACCTCCCGGAACCGCCCCGGGGCATCGAAGTTGCCCCCGACCCTGCGCGCATTGACTCCGAAGGAGAGATCGGCGGCCCCTTCGGGACCCATCCCGAGTGCGGGAAGCCTGGCCGCGAGCGTCTGGGCGTTGCCCAGGTTGTCGTCGTCGTCCTCGCCGGAGAACGTGTTCCGGTCGAGACTCGAGACGGCGGCCTCGCCGGTCACGAACCCGCCGTCCGCGAAGTCCACTCTCGCGTCCATCGCCACGATGCCCTTGTCGACCGGGAGCGCGAGGGTCCGCCCGAGCCGGTAGTCACCCTCCCCCGGCCCCACGTACTGGTACACACCCTCTTCGTAGTCGTACCCGTAGTCCCCGCCGTCCGACGGCTCGAAGAAGAGATCGTAGTCACCGGAGTCGGCGCCCGCGAACTCGAAGACCCCCTCGGCGAGCATCACGTAGTCGCCCTCTCCCGGACCCACGAACTCGATGCCGTCGCTTTCCGCGAGCCACGCCTCGTCGCCCGCCGCCTCGAGGGCTGCCACGTCGTCATCGCTCAGCGACGCCCCGATCTCGGCTCCGCGGTCGTCCGCCTCCCTGACGAAGCTCGCACCGACCCGCGCGGTCCCGTCAGCGAGCGCGAGGACGGCCCGCCCGCCGTAGATGTCCCGGGCGTAGTCGCCCAGCGCGTACTCGTAGTCGGCGGTGATCTCGCTGTCGGAGGTCACGGGGCGCCGCTCTGTGAACTCGATGGAGCCGGCGGCGTAGTCGATCACGTAGTCCCTGTCGCGGCCGCGCACGAGGAGCCCTCCGTCCAGCCACACCCTTTCGCTCCCGGCGACCACGACGACGCCCTCGACACCGGACCGGTCGGTCAGGAGGTACGGGCCCTGCTTCCCGTCCTGGCCTCGCAGCGTCAGGCTTGTGAACTCGCCGTTGAGCCTCGCGCCGGCGAGGAGCAGGCTCCCCTGACCCAGCTCCCCCGTCGCCTCGATCCCGGAGAGGTCGCGCCGCACCGTCGCGAGCGTCCCTCCGTCGATCACGAGCTGGTAGTCCCCCATGGTGGCGCCGACGTGCTCCCCCTCGATCTCGACGAGCACGTCGTCGAGCGAGCGCAGCTCCTCGGTATCGCCTTCGGGCACGAGGGGCGTGTTCTGGTCGGAGAGATAGGCGTTCACCGCCACGTCGCGCGTGATGTTCCCGCTCACGCTCATGCGCAGCGACTGCTCGAGTGACATGTCGCGCTCGGACCCGACCGTGATGCCGAAGGTCTTCGAGCCCCCGACCCGGAGGCTCGCCGCCGGCTCTTCCGCCGGCCGTCCGACGGGTGCTGCCGAAGGCGCGGCAGTCACCGTCGCGGGGAATCCGGAAGGCAGCGAGTCGGCCGCCGCGGCCGGCCTCGTGCCGTACTCCGGGGCGAGACCGTAGGGGAGGTAGTCGTATCGAAGCTCGAGCCGTGACGTGTCCGGCAGCGCAGCCGAGACGGTGATCGTTCGCGCGCGGTAGTCGATCGAGTAGTCGGCGCCGCGCGAGAGCGCCGCGGCGCCCCAGAGGAGCGTGTCACTTCCGGTTACGATGAACACGTCCGGAAGCTCGAGGCCGGCTCTCGCGTCCATCGCGGTCGTCGCGATCACGCGGTGGCCGCCGCGGCGCACCAGGTGCCCGGGGTCGCCGCGGGCCGGAATCGCCGGGAGCGCAGTCGCCGCGCACGCGAGGAGCAGGAGGAGCCTCCCGGCCGCCGGCGACGAACGCGCCGTGCGGCTAACGGGGCGCGGCGCAGTCGCCATAGCGCATCTCTGCCCTCAGGATCCGCGCGGGCTCGCGCTCGAGGACGAGGAGCTCGTCACGTGCGGTGACCGCGAGCGCGGAGGGGTGGATCGCGTTGCCGGCCGCGTCCCGGTCGAGCACGGCCGTGCATGCTCCCGCGGGCGAGAACACGGACACCCTGCCGTGGATCCGATCCGAGACGAGCAGGTTGCCGCGCCGGTCGAAGGCGACGCCGCACGCGAGGAGCGTGTCCGGGGAACTCACCGTGAGGCTGAGGGCGCCGAACTGATCGAACACGAAGACCGCCGCGCGCCCGAGATCGGCGACGGCGACCTCCCCCGCGGGACCCGCCGCGATGTCGAACGGGATGGTGAGCCCCCCTCCTTCGCTCCCGAACCGCCCGAACGCGTTCTCCGCCTCGCCGAACTGCGAGAGGAAGAGGACGGACTGCGAGTCCGCGTCCAGCAGGTAGATCTCACCGGCCCTCCCGACCTCGAGCGCCACAGGGGTGCCGGCGTCCCCGGTCTGAACGACCGTGTCGAGGTAGTTGCCGTCCACATCGAAGCGCTGCACCCTGCGGTTGCCGCCGTCGAGCACGTAGATGTAGAAGCCCGCGTAGACAGCCAGGTCGACCGGCGAGTCGAACCGCGCCTCCTCCCACCCGTAGCCTCCGAACTCGCCGACCGGCGTCCCCGAAGGGGACATCTCGACGACCCTGTGGTTGCCGGTGTCCGCGACGAGAACGCGCTGCCTGTGATCCACGGCGAGGCCCTGAGGACGGGAGAGGGCCCAGGGGCCTTCCAGCGTGATCGCGCCTGTCGCCACGAGCCCGACGACGCACGAGGGGGCCGGTGCCCCAAGCTCAAGCTCGGTCGACGCGCGGGCCCGGCCCGCAGGCCAGGCGGCAGCGCCTGCCAGGACGGCGAGCGCCAGCATGCCTCTCAAGGAGGCCGATCTCCGAACGCGAGTCCTCACGACAGCGCCCCTCCCTTGGAAGCGCACGAGGGCTATGTGATGGGGGAAGTCCTGAGAAGGGGCTTCAGAACTCGATCTGAAGCGACGCCCGGGCGCCGAGCTGCCCGTCGGAAAGATCGGGTACGACGGAGAGCGACGCGCGCGCGCCTCCCCCCTCCCCCTGGTTGCGGAGCCTGGCCATCCACGCGCTGTCGATGGCGCTCACCGCCCTGTTCAGGAGGGCGAGCCCCGTCATGTAGAAGGCCCTGTTGGAAGACTCGGACGCGAGGTGCCGGAGGTCGCGGTACTCCCGGAACCGCTCCTCGTCCGCCCACTCCCACGACTCGTCTCCGAAGTAACCGTGCTCCGCGAGATAGGCGTCCTGAGCGGCCGGGTCGTCCGGGTAGAGGCTCCTCGCCTCCTCACGGACCGCCTCGTTGTAGCTGTCGTACCCCTCGCTCCGGATGTAGTCGGCAATGTCCTGGTAGTAGCTCCCGTCGGCGCCGTCGGGGATGCCCGCGAAGATGGACGCGAACTCGCGGTAGTCGTCCTCCCGGATGCCCTCCTGGATGGAGAACCCGGCGTAGGCGATCCAGATGGCCGCCTCCGTCGCCATGAACGCGCGCCCCTTCGCGGTGTGCCCCGTGTAGATCTCGCCCCAGCCGGGAAGGACGCACGAAAGAAGGAGTGCGATCATGGGGTTGCTCGGATCGGTTCGCGCGGGCGCCGGCGCCAGGTCCGACCCGCCGGTCGAGAGCGCGTCCGCCAGCATCGGACCGTTCGTGAGGCCGAGGCCGCGCGACTCGAGTCTGGCCGCCTGGGAAGGCGCCTCGCCGGCGAACGGGGCCGGCTCCGCGCCGGCCGCCGGAGCGGCCGCCGCCAAGGCAAGAGCGGCCGCGAGCGCGGCGAGCCCGACGAATACCCCGTTCCTGGCCATCGAGACTCCCGTCAGTAGCGCACGACGAACGCGCACGAGAGACCGGCACCGCTGCTGGCCGCGTCGAAGCGGACGATGGGCGAGGCGGCCGCAAGCCGTGACGCTCCGGCGTCCGCGGCGGACGCGCCGGTTCCCTCCGCGCTCCTGCGCGCGGAGAGGAACGAATCCACCGCAGAGACGATGTGGTTCAGGAAGGCCGCGGTCATCGAGTAGCGCGCCTGCCTGAGGTGCAGGTTGCTCTCGCCCCGCATGTCCCAGTACTCGTTCCTCACGTCCAGGTACTCGGGCTGGTCGGATCCGGACCCGGAGTAGCTCCACCAGCGCCAGTAGGTGTCGTACTTCCCGATGTCCTCGTAGTACTCCTGCGTGCCGTACACCGCGAGCGGCCTGCACTCGTAGTCGTTCGCGCGCTCCTCGGCGCACTCGGTGCAGTTCTCGTCGTACCACGCCGAGTATCCCTCGTAGTCCCAGTGGGCGTCCGCGTAGTCCTCGTAGTCATCGCGCTCGTCGAGGCCCTGCTCGTTGAGCGCGAGGAAGCCGGCCCAGAACGCGACCTCGGCCGCCGCGTACACGTAGCCGCGCTTCTCGCCCTGCACGATCTGCCCCGCTCCGGGGACCGCCAGGGACAGCAGGAACATCGTGCCAGGCCCGTGCGGCGTCTGACCCGGGACATCGGTGGATGGCGCGGTGAGCTCGGTGCTGGCGTCCTGGCCGGACACGAGGACGAGGTCGGCCGGGACGTACGCGGACGGTTCGCGGGCCGCCTGAGCCGTGACGGCGGTCGCCATCACGAGGATCAACGACATCGCCCCGTGCATGCAGAGCTCCCGGCCTACCTGATGAGCCCCACCTTCATGACCCGCGACTCGGAACGACCCGCCGAACCACCCGGCGCCGCCCCTCCGGGCCCGGGCACGCGGACGTCGACGCGAACGAAGTAGAGCCCGCTCGCGAAGCCGGCCGTCTCCCACACGATCTCGTTGACGGCCCGGACCCCGTCGCGCACGAAGCGCGCCACGCGCCCCCCGGCCACGTCCGTGATCTCGACCTCGATCTCCGCGGACTCCTCAAGGACCACGCGGACCGTGACGTCGGACGACCGGGCCGGATTCGGATAGCAGTACGTCCTCTCGGACGTCATGAGGCCCGGCGAGTCCTCGGGCAGCTCGGAGAGCAGCGAGTCCGGGAGCGCGCCCCCGCCCGCGGGGTCGCAGGCCTCGGTCTGCCACACCATGGTCCCCGGCGCCGCCTCGCCCGGCATCCCATAGAACACGATGCGTCCCGACCCGCCCACCGCAAGCACGTCGAGCTCGCCGTCAGCCTCCGCGTCTCCGACCCAGGCCGTCGCCGGCGCCGCATCCGCGGAGAGGGGCCATCCAGCAAGAGGCAGCCCGCTCGTCGCGTCGTGGGCGAAGACGCCTCCGCCCGCGCCGCACGAGATGACGTCCGCGTCGCCGTCGCCGTCGACGTCTCCCACGAGAGGTGAGGAACGGCTGGCGCGGACGCTGTCGCCAGGCGACGTCTCGAGGGGCCAGTTCTCCACGCGGGCGCCGTCCCAGCGGACCCCGGCGACCGAGGCGGGCCCCGCCGCGACGAGGACCTCGACGCGGCCGTCCGAGTCGAGGTCGGCAAGCGAGGGCCTGGCGTCGACGGTCTCGCGCAGGCTCACGGGCCATCCCGGCACCGGGCTCCCAGAAGCATCCCACGCGCGGGCCACGCCGTCAGAGCCGACGGCGACGATCTCCGGCGCTCCGTCGGGCGCCCGGTCGAGGTCCGCTCCCACGACCTTCACGGTCTCGCGCTCCCACGACTCGACCGGGACCGGCCATCCGGGAACGGCGCTCCCGTCGGAGTTCATTGCCACGATCCACCCGCGGTTCGTCGTCGTGAGCACGATCTCGTCGAGCGTGTCGGCGTCCGCGTCGAGCGCGGCGATCGTCACGTCGTCCAGCACGAGGTGGCCGAAGCCGTACGGAGACCCGCTCACCGCGCCGCCCGCGCAGTCCACGACCGTGAGGTCGCCGCTCTTGGACGCCACGGCGATCTCGAGCCCCGTCGCCGGGTCGAAGTCAGACGCGACCGGGCCACAGCTCGCGGGTCCGCCGATCGCGACGGGATAGGCCGGCGAGAAGGGGTCGGCGAGGCCGTCGTGGTCGAGGTCCGCGTGGTGCCACGCGAAGAGCTCGCCGGCATCGGTGGCGGCGACCACCTCGCCGTCCCCGTCCCCATCGAGGTCCGCGACCGCGGGCGTGTGCGACACGCCGCCCGCCGCCCTGGCGAAGAGCCCGAACTCCGGCGCCCCGCAAGCGACGATCAGGGGCGCGCCGTTCGCCCGCCATGCGTAGATGGTCCCGCTTGCCGCCGCGACCAGGACCTCCGCGCTGCCGTCGCCGTCGAGATCAGCGACCCGCGGCGAGGCGCCGCCGATAGGCTCGCCGATGTCAATGGGCCAGCCGTCCTTCCAGCGGTCGAAACTCAGGTCCATCGTCATGACCGTGTCCGGGCCGGAAATCGCCGACACCGACACGTAGGTCTTCGCCCCCATGTTGTCGTCGGTGGACGGGAACGTGTCCCACGCGAACGTGCCGTTGTTGCCCGCGAAGAAGGGGTCGTAGCGGCTCCCGGCCCAGTAGAAGCTCTGGATGTTGCCGAGGTCCATGATGCCGTCGGCCTCCTCCACGCAGACGCCGCGCCTGTGGGAGTCGACGTTCACGGTGTCCCACGGGAGGAGGCCCGGGGCCACGCGGGTGTCGTCGATGTGGTAGATCATGAGCCCGGGACCCGGCAGAAGGAAGTCGTACTCGTGGTTGACCGGGCAGATCGGGAGACTGCAGTCGGGATCGACGGGGCCGAGCACGACGCCGCGCTCCTGCTCGATTGCCACGAGCCCGTCCTTGCCGATGTCGTCCACGCGGTTCTCCACGAGGAAGTACTCGGTGCTCGAGACGGGAACCCGGAAGAGCCGGTAGCCGTCTCCCCTGAGCGCGGATCCTTTGACCGCGATGCCGGTCTCGTCGTCCAGAAGATCGACCGGGTCGACCCAGCCCATGAACTCCTTCGACCAGGCAGACGGCGCCGCCGGGATGAGTCCGTAGGCCCATCCCCACGGCGTGCTCATGCCGATCCGTCCGCCCGAGTCCATGATGTCCCAGTACCCCACCGCCGGGAATCCGTTCCTCGTGTTGTAGAGGTCCGGCAGCCCGAGCACGTGACCCACCTCGTGTGCGAGCGTGCCGTTCAGCGCGATCGTGAGCCCGTCCTGGTTCGACGTCTCCGGAAGGATGGCCGAGCCCCAGACCTCCCACGCGCCGCCGTTCACGAGGATCGGCTCGCCGAGGGAGATGTGGGCCGACGGGAGATCGAACGGCGAGTCGACGTAGACGTCGCTCTGCCAGTCGGCCCCAGCGTGGAAGAGCACGTACCCGTCGTACTGCGAGAAGTCGATGCTCTCCGCGCTGTCGGCGGCCGCGAAGGCGTCGCGCGTGAACTTCTCCACCTGGTCCACGTACCACGTCTGCTCCTCCGAGTAGTCGTGGTAGTAGCCCATGTCGTGCGGGAGCACGAACGCGGACTGCGAGTCGCCGGGAGCGACGTCGAACACGATGTCCAGGCGCCCGTGCGAGACCGAGCCGAAGTAGCTCGCGAGCGCGGTCATGTGGAGCTCGAAGTACTCGAGGTCGTGCGGCGGGCCGTCGAACGTCTCCCCGTCCCACGCCGAGTAATCGAAAGTGCCGTCGCCCGTGCTCCTCGGGTCGGAGTCGGGCAGGAACTGGACGCGTATCGCGAGGAGACGGACGGTCGTCCGGCCGTCTCGGGACGCGCCCCGCGCGCGGGCGCGCTCGACGGCCGGGACCACGGGGAGCTCGTCGGCGAAGAGTTTGGACGCGACACCGACGGCCTCGGCGGGCGGCGGGCCTCCGTCCTTGGTGCACACGAGCACCGAGCGGGCCAGCCCACCCTCGGGCATGAGCCAGAAAGCGGCCGGGGCCAGAAGGAGGAGGAGGCCCCGGCGCATGCGCTGCTTCACGGTATGGACGCCTCGGTGAAGCGCCGCGGTCGCGGCGCGGTCCCTAGAATGCGGCCGTGAGCGAGAACCTGTAGGGTCTCTTGAGTCCCTCCGCCTGCGGGACGGACGCTGCGTCGAACGCCAGAGCCTTGTACTTGAGCCCAAGCCCGAACGAGAAGCCCTTGACCTCTCCGTCCTCGTCGTACACGTACCCGGCCCGCGCGGCGAACAGGTTGAGGTACTGGTACTCCGCACCCGCCCCGAGGATGACGCCGACGCTCGGGTCCCCGATGTCCTCGACGATGACGAGCGACTTGTTGAACTCGCCAGACACGATGAGGCTGTTCATCTCGTCGGCGAGCAGGTAGTAGGAGGCGCCGAGCTTGAGGTTCCTCGGCAGCGGATCCGACTGCTCCTCGTCGATGTACGCGATCCTCGGCCCAAGATGCTGAAGCGCGCCGCCGAAGCTCAGGCGCCCGTCCTGCATCCTGTAGAGCGCGCCGAAGTCGGCCGCGAAGGTGGAACCGGCCCCCTTCTGCTGGTCCTGCGTGAACTCGGCCGGAGCGAGATCCACGTGGACGAACTTGAGGTTGAGGCCGAGAGCGAATTTCCCTCCGATCGTCGTGCCGTACGCGATGCCGGGGATGACCTCGTAGGAGTTGAACTCGCCGATGGGATCCGGGCTGTCCGGATCGGTCGCGATCTGCGTACCGTACGTGAGGTAGATCACCGACGCGCCGATGGTCCCAAGCCCCTCCACACGCTGCGCGTACGCCGCATACTCGTAGTACACGTCGTCCCAGTCCGGAACGAGCTGTGTGTGCATGAGCGTGAAGTTGTACTGCTCCGTGAGGAACGCGAGACCGGCCGGGTTCCACGAGCAGGCGCTCGCGTCCGCGGCGAGAGCCACGTAGCAGTCGCCCATGCCGGCAGGCCGGGCGCCCGGCTGAATGTAGAGGGACTGCGCGCCACCGATCGAGACCTGCCCGTAGGCTGCCTGGGCCGCGGCCACGATCGCGATGGCCGCGAGAACCGTTCTCATCCTGCGCATGCCTGGAACGTCTCCTTTCGGGGAACGGTCCGCGCTATCTCATGACGACGGCTCGCCCGATCGCGTCGGCCCTGTCGCCGCGGTACGCCAGAGAGACCGCGTGGATCCGGTACAGATAGACGCCGTTCGCAAGCTCGTCGCCCTGCTGGTCGCGCCCGTCCCAGTAGACCTGGTTGGCTCCCGCGGACGCGCGGAACTCCTCGATCCGCCTCACGAGCCTGCCGCCCACCGTGAACACGTCGATTCCCACCTCCGCGTCCACCGGCAGCTGAAACAGAATGTACGTGCCCTCGCTGTCCCCGTCCGGGAACGGGTTGGGCGAACTGGCCACGTTCCTCACCTTGAACTCCGCGGCGGAGACCACCTCAAACCACTGGGTCGCCGTCGCGCGGTTCCCGACGTTGTCGGACGCCGCAACCTGGATCGTGTGCTCTCCCAGGGCCAGCGTCGGAAGCTCGTGCTCGACCATGCCGTCGCGGTAGCTCCCGAACTCGTATGCGAACTCGCCCGTCACATCGAGCGAGTCGCGCCCGTCGAACGAGACGACGATAGCGTCGGAGGGGTCCCTGTCGACGAGATTGATGCCGTGTTCGTCGGAGAGCGTGATCGTGACCTCGGTTCCGGGCAGCACCGATGTTCCACCGCCCTCGAACTCGACCGCGATCTCGGGACCCTCCGCGTCCGACACGATGACGCTGTCCGTGAGCGCGACCTCCTCGAACGAGAACGCCCCGTCCTCGTCAGAGCCGTAGCAGTACGCCCTCACCCTCGCGTAGGGCCCCTCTGCCGACGCCGACGACACCACGAACTGCGCCGAGAGCGCCCCGTCGTCCACGCTCACCGGCCCCTCGTACACGGTGTCGCCCGGGAGCGAGTAGACGACGCGATAGACCGGCGGCGGCGACGTGTGAACGAAGCCGCTCGTGTCCGCGCAGTCCGTCACCGTCACGAGGGCCGCGCCGTCGAGTCCGGCGGTCACGCCGCTGCTCTCTCCCGAGAGCGTGACGGTGTCGCGCCTTCGGAGGGGCTCCACACCGGCCTCGTCGAACGCTCCCCCCCCTCGCGGTGCTGCCAGCGTGAGGGCCGGATCCCCCAGGACAAGAAACCGGGTGTTGTTGGCCCAGGTCGATGCGTCGGTCGTGAAGGCCGCCTGGAACGCCATGCCGACGTCGAGGGCGGGCGTTGTCTGTTCCTGCTGGTTGCCGAACGTAGCCGCGAGGAAGCGGCGGTTCAGCGCCGAATTCTGGCCGGCGCCCGAGTCACGAGTGCTGCCGATGGAAACGATGGAGCCGCCCGTCCCCGACTTCAGGAGGAGTTCGCCCATGGAGTCGACGGTCTGCTGGTCGAACTTATTCAGCCGGCAGGACGCCGCGAAGAACAGGGGCAGGCCGTCGATGTTCTTGAGCAGCGACACGTCGTCGAAGAGGAACACGCTCTCGTGCGCGAGCACGATCTCGTTGCCGTGTCCGGTGTAGTTCATGAGGAGGGCGCCGCGGTTCCAGGCGTCGATGATGTCCGTCCTGGCGGCCGGCTTCCGGCCCGCGGCGTCGCTCTCGTACTCCATGAGGTATACCTTCTCGCGGTCGATGGGCCACGGGAGGATCTCCGTCGAGATCTGCTCCGCCTGCTCGGTGTGGTAGAACTCACAGCAGTAGTCCGGCTGCCCGGTCTTGTACTCGTCGTCTCCGACGAGAATCGCCGTGTTCTTCCACAGGCCCTGCGTCTGTTCGGTCTCGTACCGGATGACCTTGTCGATCATCGTGTTGAGTTCGCCCGTGGACCTGGCCGGCAGCCGGCCGAGCGCCATGCCCATGTGGTAGTAGACGGCCGCATCGAAGCCGACGAACCACGGATCGGCCGGCCAGTAGCCTATCGCGGTGGCGTAGTGCGCCGGCACGAAGCAGGGAATGCTCGAGGAGAAGTAGCCTCGGTAGTCCGACGAGGTGTCGCCGATCAGAAGCGCGTGGGTCGGTGGGACGACCGCGCCCTCCCACGTGTGCTTGAGGAAGTCGCGGATCGCGGTCGGGTCCTGGAGCCCCCAGGAGAACTCGTCGTATACGTCAGAGATCCTCACCAGCCGCACGGCGAACCCACCACCGTCCTGGCTCTCGCGGAAGCTCTTGAGCCGCGTGGCCTCGTCGTAGAAGCCGTCGTGCGCGATCATGATGTAGTCGGCGCCGGTGGGTGTCCTCAGGTCCGCGAAGGAATCGCGCTCGATGCCCGGAGTGAGGTAACCCGCGTCCGACACGGTCACGTACGACGCGGTGTCCGCCACGTCGTCCTGGAACACGACGCGGAACCCGCTCGAGCTTCCCTCGGTCCCCACGCCGGGAACGGTGCGGACCGTGTACCTGTCGACGACCTTGAACGCGGCCGCTTCGGTGTCGGTGAAGCCGCCGATCGAGTACTTGACGATGCCGGTACTCCCTGAGCTCCCGAAGACGATCTGGTCGTCGGCGGCCCAGAGCTCCCGCCAGTACTCGATGTCGAACCAGTCGATGAGGATGTCGTCCTCGCTGTGATCCGGAGCCTCGCGCGGGAGGAAGACCTCGAGCGTGTTGTACCCCTCGACGGCGCTCTGGCTGTCCGCCTCGAACACGAGGCTCGACTGCCCGTCCCACTCACCGACGTATGCCTCGGTTCCGTTCAGATAGAAGACCGCGTGATGGTCCGGATTCACGGCCGGCACCGACGAGCTTCCGTCGACGCGGACGCGCAGGAGAGCCATGGAGTCGGCCCTCACGTGGTCGAGCGACTCGTGGAAGTACCGGCGCTCAGGCAGGGGGCTCTGCTTCATCTCGTGCCAGAACCAGTTGTCGGACCTCCCCTGCCACTCGTAGATGTTGCGCTCGAAGTGCGCGCGCGCCCTGTAGGAGTCGGCCTCCAGGGGCGACGGCGATGACTGGAGATCGTCTTCCTCCATCCTCCGAGGAGGCTCGGCGAACCCCGACGGCGTCCCGGGGCTCTCCCACGTGAGCCAGTACACGGTCTCGTTCGAGTAGGGGCTCTCGTAGAAGGGCTCGCTCGCACCCTCGAGCCCGAGATCGCCGCTCCAGCCGTCTGCCGCGAGCGCGTAGAAGACGATCGCATCGTTGGCGTCGAAGCTGCCGTCGGCTTCACCGTGCACCAGGATCGAGCACTCCTCCATCCACGAGGGCCGGAGAACGCTGAAGTCCTCCGCCAGTGGCATGCCGTTGCCGGTGAACACGCGGACCGTGCGCGGGTCCACGGAGCCGGGGGGTATCCCGGCGCCCTGAAGGTCGGAGTGACCGATGGAGTGCATCCCCGAAGCCGACACGCGGAGCTTCGCCCAGTTCGGCGAGGTGCTGAAATACTCCTCCGGCCGGCCTGTCGAGGACGCGACGGGCCGGCAGCGCCAGGCCTTGCCGTCCTCGTAGTTCGCGAGGACGGTTCGCAGCATGCGCTCGCTCCGCGGCGAGCCGGGCCGCGCGTCGCGATGCTCGCGGACGCCCCGGAAGGAGAGCGTCACGCGGATGGAGCCGTTGACGACGACCGCGCCCGCGGCCGCGTCCACCTGGCAGGGATGGAGCACCACATCGACGACCCTCTGGTCCGCGACGAAGCCCGGCCCCTGCATGGCCGCGGCGCCGGGCGGCCAGAGCCCAGCGGACGCGTACTGCGCGCCTTCGACGAAGCGGGTGTCGCTCAGGGCCTCACGCCCGCTCGAGATGGCGGACGGCGAGGGGATGACACGCACGCCGTCGTGTCGCGTCACGGAGCCGGTCGACACCGCCAGGTCGACGCCGTCGCAGTCGGGTATGGCCACGGTCACACGGACGACAGGGAGCTCGGGGGCCCCGGGGATTCCGAGGAGCTCGGTCCCGGGCACGGACACGGAGACGTACTCCCGGCCCGCAGCGGTGACGGCACGCAGCGAGGCGCCGGGAGGCTCGTACAGGAGGACGACCGCGTCGGACGTCGACGAGACGACCTCGACATCGCGGGCGTGCACAGGCACGGCAGCAGCAAGGCAGGCGCTCAGGAGAAGCAGCAGGCGGACCGAACTCGTCATCGCTCCTCCGCGCGCCGGATCCCCGTGAACGCGTTCGTGACGTCACTCCTGCTCACGACACCGACGACGCGGTTCTGCTCGTCCACGACCGGCAGGAAGCCGAGCTTCTTGTTGATCAGGAGCGCAGCGACCTTCATGAGCGACGTGTCCGGCGTGACCTTGATTGGGTTCGTCCGCATCACGTCCTCGGCCACGAACAGCGACGGCTCGATGCTGGACATGGTGCGAGCCTCGATCGCTGCCATGTCGCCGACAAAGGCCAGCTCGTCCAGCATCGAGAGGTAGTGCGGGATGAACACACCCATGAGCTCGTCGTGACTCACAGTCCCTAGCAGCCGGCCTTCCGCGTCCACCACAGGGACGCCGTAGATGCCGTGCTTGTTCAAGGTGGACGCGATCTCCGCGATGTTCGTGGAGGGCGTCACGGTCACGACGCTGCGGCTCATGTACTCGCGGACTGTCATCTGCGCCCGACGTCTCCAGGATTGAGTCGCCGAGCCCGGCGGCCGCCGGGCCCAGCCCCGCAACGCGCTCTCAGTCAATCGAATCGAGCAGTGCCATCACGTCCGCGACCGAATCGGTCGTCAGGAGCCGCTTCCTGTTCGCCTGGTCCTTCATGAGGAACGAGAGCCTGGCCATGAGGTTGAGGTAGACCCTCGAGGGCTCCTCCCCCTTGGGAGCCGCGATGAGGAACACAAGCCTCACGGGCTCCTTGTCAAGGGCCTCGAAGTCTATGCCCGTGTCGGCCCGTCCGACGGCGAACACGACGCTCGTCGCGGCGTCGCTCTTCGCGTGCGGGAACCCGACGCCGTAGCCGACACCCGTCGGCACGAGCGCCTCGCGCGCGCGGACGTCGCGGAGGAAGGCCGCCTTGTCCTTGATCTTCGGAGAGCGGCCGAGCAGATCGACCATCCTCGAAATCAGGTCGTCCTTCGTGCGCGCCGCGATCCCGAGATCGACCAGCTTCTTGTCCGTGAATCCCGACAGCTTCATCTCACGCCCTCTCGGATCCGGAACGCCCTGCCAGCGGCGGGCGGCCCGGCTAGGTTTCGGTGTAGGCGCCCATCGCCATGTACTTCGCGAGCCTCTGTCTCACGAGCTCCGGTGGAGACAGCTGCTCGAGATCCGACAGGTGCCGCTCGATCGCCTCGCCGACGTTCCGCGCCGCCTTCTGCGGATCGCGGTGCGCTCCACCGGCGGGCTCGGAGATGATCTCGTCGATCACCCGAAGCTCCATGAGGTCCTTCGCCGTGATCTTCATCGCCTCCGCCGCCTGCTGAGCCTTGGCGGCGTCGCGGTAGAGGATGGAGGCACACCCCTCGGGCGATATCACGGAGTAGATGGCGTACTCGAGCATGAGCACTCGGTCGCCCACACCGATGCCGAGAGCGCCTCCGCTTCCTCCTTCGCCGATCACGATGACCAGCACCGGCACGGGAAGCCGCGCCATCTCCCGCAGGTTGAAGGCGATCGCTTCCGCCTGGCCGCGCTCCTCGGCGCCGATCCCGGGATACGCTCCCGGCGTGTCCACGAACGAGACGATCGGGCGCCCGAACTTCGCCGCGAGCTTCATGAGGCGGAGCGCCTTTCGGTACCCCTCCGGATGGGCCATCCCGAAGTTCCGCCTCAGGTTCTCCTTCGTGTCCCGCCCCTTCTGCTGACCCACGATGACGACCCTGCGGCCGCCCAGGAACCCAAGACCGCCCACGATCGCCTCGTCGTCCCCGTACCTCCGGTCGCCGTGGAGCTCGAGGAAATCGATGCCCAGCATTCTGATGTAGTCGAGCGTGTAGGGTCGCTTCGGGTGGCGCGCGATCTGCGTCACCTGCCAGCGTGTGAGGCGTCCGTAGATCTGCTTCCTGAGGTCCCCAGCCTTGGCCTCGAGGCGCGCAAGCTCCCTCGCGACGTCGATGTTCTGGTTGTCCGCGAAGCTCCTGAGCTCGTCGATGCGCTGCTCAAGCTCGAGGAGAGGTTTCTCGAACTCCAGCCATCCGACCATTGTCGGGCCTCCGTTCGCGCGCGGTCGGGATCCGCGGTATGCCGGCCGTTCGCGCGCTAGAAGCTGTCATAGAACGTGAAGACGATCGACCTGCTCGAGAGCTCGGGAGAGTCCGACGAACCCACGAGATTCCTGAACAGGAAGTCGAGCTGAACCCTGTCACTGAAGAGCCAGCGGAGCCCCGCGTTCAGGTAGCACTCCGTGGACGAGTCGCCGTCGCTCTCCGTCTTCGTGCCGAGCTGGCACTCGCCAATAACAGAGAACTCCTTCGAGAACCGGCCGGCGATCCCCACGAAGAAGCTCGGCCGCGCCCTCTCGTGCTCGAGGGTTCTCGAGACGCCCCCGTGACCCTGCCAGTACTCCGAGAACGGCAGCGCCCTGGAGCCGACAACGAAGAGCCCCGGGGAGGCCTTCTCGAAGCTCCCGCTCTCGAACTGGCGGCCATACCCACGGGAGTCGTAGCCCGCCGCGAGGCTCATGATGGCGCTGTCCTCGCTCAGAACGCGGACCTTGGCGTCGAACTCGACCCTGTTCTCCCAGTCCGGATCGCCGGTTCCAATGGCGTTGCGCGCGCCGTACGAGAACCCGGCGCTGATGTAATCCACGATCCCGACGCGGAACCCCGCCACGAGGGTGCCGCCGGGGGCGATTCTCGCCCCGATCGTGTACGCGGCTCGGGGAAGGGTATATGCCGTGGGAAGGTCCACCATCTGGGGAAACCGGCCGTCGATCTCGACGGCCGGCGCAGCCGCGGCCAGGGAAACGAGGGCGAGGGCCGCAAGTGCCGTCCCTTTCAGCATATACACGACTCCCGTGACCGCACGAACCTGCCCCGGGTCGCGAGTCAGAATATAGCAACCCATTGTGCGGCTGTCAATTAGAAACCCGGTGCGGGGGGCGGAGCGGCGTCGGGCGAGCCCACGAGGCTCACGTTGCTCTCCCCGACCACTGACTCCAGCCGGTCGATGAGCTCCCGCGAGGGTTCGACGCGCATCGCGCCGGCGCTGATCGTGACGGTCTCCCCTCCGGACCTGACGACGAAGTCCACCGGGCAACGCCCGGCATGGGCCTCGAGCGTGCCCTTGAGCTCCTCCAGGAGCGACTCAGCGACGCTGTCCGAGGCAAGCGTGATCACGACGCGCTCCACGAACCTCTGGTGCGCGCGCGAGAGGGGCACGACGTCACTGACGACCACCTTGGGCACGGCCTCCTCGCGGGTCGAGACCTTGCCTTCGACGATCACGGCCGCGTCTCGCCGCAGCTCATCCTGCCTCTTCGCGTAGCACTTCGAGAAGACGATGACCTCGGCCCGCCCCGTGAAGTCCTCGAGCGTCACGAAGGCCATGCGCTCCCCCTTCCGGTCGGTCATCTGCTTCACGTGCGTCACGACGCCGCCGATCCGGACGGGCTCCCCGTCCTCCATCTCCGCGAGCTCGCCGATAGAGGCCGTGGCGAACTCTCTGAGTTCCCGCTCGTAGCGCGCCAGGGGGTGCCCGGTCATGTAGAAGCCGAGCACCTCCTTCTCCCTCGCGAGCACCTCGCTGTCCGTCCACGGCGCCGCATCGGGCAGCCGCCTGGGACGGGCCGGGCTCCCCGGGATCTCCTCCAGAGCCTGCAGCAGCGACGTCTGCCCCGAGTCCCGCTCCCTCTGCGCGCGCTGGCCGAACTCGAGCGCAGCGGGTACGGCCGCCATCTGGCTCGCCCGGTGGCCGTGCAGCGAGTCCAGCGCCCCGGCGCTCACAAGGCTCTCGAGGACGCGCCGGTTCACGATGCGCAGGTCGACCCGGCTCACGAGATCGAACATGTCGTCGAACGACCCGTGCTCGCGACGGGAGGAGGTGATCGAGTTGATCGCCGCTCGGCCCACGTTCTTCACAGCGCCCAGGCCGAACTGGACGTCCCCCCTCTGCGTGGCGCGGAATTCCACATGTCCCTCGTTCACGTCTGGCGCGAGGACCCTGATGCCCATCCTGCGACACTCATTGATGAGAATGACGATCCGGTCCGAGTTGTCCATCTCGCTCGTCAGCGTGGCCGCCATGAACTCGGCGGGGTACCTGGCCTTGAGGTAGGCGGTCCTCACCGCGAGGACGGCGTAGCACGCGCTGTGCGCCTTGTTGAAGCCGTAGCCCGCGAAGTGGGCCATCTGCTCGAACACCGCCACGGCCGTGCTCTTTGGAATGCCGTTCTCGACGCACCCGCGGACGAAGTCCTCCCGCTGGAGGTCCATCTGCTCGACGACCTTCTTCCGCATGGCGTTCAGGAGCAGGTCGGCCTGGCTCATCGCGAATCCCGCGAGCTCGCTCGCCACCTTCATCACCTGCTCCTGGTACGCGATGACGCCGTAGGTCTCGCCCAGGATGGGCTCGAGCTTCGGGTGAAGGTAGCGCACCTTCTGCTTCCCGTGCTTGCGCTTGACGTAGTCCTCGACCATGCCTGACCCGAGAGGTCCGGGGCGAAACAGGGCGTTCACCGCGATGACGTCCTCGATCCTCTCGGGCCGCATCTTGCGCACGAGGTCGCGCATCCCCGACGACTCGAGCTGGAACACGCCCACCGTGTTCCCGCTGCTCAGGAGCTCGTACGTCTCCGGGTCGTCCAGCGGGATCGCGTCGGGCGCGATGTCGATGCCGCGGTTCTCCTTGATCATGGCGAGCGCGTCGCGGATTACGGTGAGGGTCCTCAAGCCCAGGAAGTCGAACTTGAGGAGCCCGATCCGCGCGAGCGACTTCATGTGGTACTGGGTCGTGATCTCCTCGTTGCCCGACTTGTAGAGGGGGGCCCAGGCATCGATCCGGCCCGGGGCGATGATCACACCGGCCGCGTGCACGGACGCGTGTCTCACCAGTCCCTCGAGGGTCCTCGCGTACTCGATCAGCCTCGCGTACCGCTCGTCGGAGTCGCGAAGCTCGCGCAGCTCGGGCACGCGGGCGAGCGCGTCGTCCAGCGTGATGTTGAGCTCGCGCGGGATCATCTTCGCGAGCCTGTCCACCTCCGCGTAGGGGAACTTGAGGACCCGGCCGACGTCCCGGACGACCGCCCTTGCCTGCATCGTGCCGAACGTGATGACCTGCGCCACCGATTCGCGCCCGTACTTCTGCGTGACGTACTCGATCACCTCGTTCCGCCGCTCGTAGCAGAAGTCGATGTCGAAGTCGGGCATGCTCCGTCGCGCGGGGTTCAGGAACCGCTCGAAGACGAGGCCGAACCGGATGGGGTCGATCTCGGTGATCCCGAGCGCATAACTCACGACGCTGGCCGCAGCCGAGCCCCTGCCGGGGCCGACCGGTATGCCCCGCCTCTTGGCCTCCTCGATGAAGTCCTGCACGATCAGGAAGTACCCGGAGAAGCCCATCTGCCTGATGATGGCGAGTTCGTCCCGCATGCGGTTCTCGAGCTCCGGGGTGACCGGAGAGCGGCGCCGCGCCAGCCCCTCGGCGGCCAGGGCAGCGAGGTAGTCGGAAGGATCGGAATAGCCGGCGGGCAACGGGAAGCGAGGCATGTGGACCCGCCCGAACTCGAGCGACAGGTTGCACTGCTCCGCGATGGCGACCGTATTCTCGTAGGCCCCGGGGAGGTCGGAGAAGAGCGCCCGCATCTCGTCGGGCGTCTTCAGGTAGAACTCGTCGTTGGACATCCGGAGCCGGTCTGGGTCGTCGATCTCCTTGCTCGTCTGGATGCACAGGAGGACGTCGTGCGCCTGGGCGGCCTCGCGGGTCAGGTAGTGGCAGTCGTTCGCCGCGACCAGTGGAATCCCGAGCTCCTCGGAGAGGCGCGCGTAGCCTCGGCGCACGGCCTCCTCCTCCGGGAGCCCGTGGTTCTGGACCTCGAGGTAGAAGTTGCCGTCGCCGAAGATCTCCGCGAGCCCGATCGCTGCCTCCCTCGCGGCACCGAAGTCCCCGGCGATGATGTGCTGCGCCGGCTCGCCGCGCAGGCAGGCGGTCGTGGCGATGAGCCCCTCGTGGTGCCGCCGCAGGAGCTCCTTGTCGATGCGCGGGCGGTAGTAGAGGCCTTCGAGGTAGGAGATCGTGGAGAGCCGCATGAGGTTCGCGTAGCCCTCGGCGTTCTTGGCGAGCAGCAGAAGGTGATGCGTGTCCCACGGCTTGCCCTGGGGTCGTTCCGTATGAGACCTGGGATCGACGTAGGCCTCGAGACCGATGATCGGCTTCAGGCCCTTCTCCATGGCGGACGCGTAGAACTCGATGACGCCGAACATGTTGCCGTGATCGGTCAGCGCGAGCGCGGGCATCCTGAGCTCGAGGGCCCGGTCGATCATGCGATCGATGCGCGACGCCCCGTCCAGCAGGCTGTACTCGGAGTGGTTGTGCAGGTGGACGAAATCCGCTCGGATCATTCCGTGCCAGTGTCCGGCGCCTCGGACGCGCCGCCCTGGGCCTCCCTGTACCTCGAGAGCATCCAGTCCAGGAGCTGCGTCGCCTTCTCCTTGCCCGCCCTCTCCTGCTCCACTCGAGCCTCTGTGAGCAGCTCCTCCGGGAGCCGGTCCCACATCTCGAGGTCCGCCGAGAGGAGCGCGTAGACCTCGCAGACGGCTTCGGGACTCCCCTGCTCGGGACAGCTCCTGTGGAAGGACTGCTCGACCGTGAGCAGACCCGACAGCCGCTCGGCCACGGAGTCAAC
>Ga0316622_100000606_pt1 | contig 21368 bp, 18 predicted proteins | sample OWC_Aug_OW2_C1_D_FD_207646 | JGI IMG/M metagenome (GOLD analysis project Ga0316622, IMG submission 207646) | Wetland soil microbial communities from Old Woman Creek delta, Ohio, United States - OWC_Aug_OW2_C1_D5_C | ecosystem: Environmental > Terrestrial > Soil > Wetlands | place: USA: Ohio... | reverse complement strand
ATCAGGGCCCGGCCAAGGCGAACCGAGCAAAGGCGGTGCCGCGGGGACGCGCCCGCCAACCCGGTCACGACCTTCGACTCCGGGCCGATGGCCGCAAGGACCGCCGGTGCATGGTCGCGGGCGACGGCCCCAAGCGTCGGCGCGGCGACAGCCCGATGCCGGCCGACGGACCGCGGCCACCGCCGGCGCCGGTCGATCACGGAGGATGTGGCCGGTGGCAGCGGCCCGCCAGGCGGAGTACGCTGGGTCGCCCGCGTCCCCGCGCACGACGTGCCGGGCAGCGTGCCCCCGACGGAGAGTAGAGCATGGGCGAAACGAACATTCACACGGTCACGGTCACCCGCGAGGAAGGGTTCCGCTTCCGCGCCACGTTCGACAGCGTGCCCGGGGCGCCAGCGCTCGTGTTCGATGAGCCAGCGCCGCTCGGCACCAACACCGGCCCCAACGCCGCCGATGTCCTCGGCGCCGTCCTGGCGAACTGCCTGTCGGCCAGCTTGCTGATGTGCCTGCAGAAGAGCCGAGCCACGGTCCACGGCCTCACCACCGAGGCACGCGTCCGGATCGAGCGCACCGAGCGGGGTCGGCTGCGGATCGGGGGGGTGGAGGTGACCATCACCCCCGCGATTGGCGCTGACGATCTCGACAAGGTGGAGCGCTGCCGCGCGTTGTTCAAGGACTTCTGCACCGTGTCGGCGAGCGTGGAAGCGGGGTTCCCGGTCACCGTGACGGTGAAGTAGCACTCAGGCGGGACCGGGCCGATCCGGACGCGGCAACTCCGTCTCGCGCGGCACAGCCCGTCGGGTACGACCCTCGTCGCGCCGATCCACGGCGCAGGTCGGGCCCATTCAGGTGGGCACGCCCAGGCGCGGCAAGACCCAGCGGTTGAGGGCGAACCACGCCACGACGAACAGGAGGAAGCCCAGCCCATCCATCGGCTACTGGCCTCGCTCGAGCGCGGCGAGCGCGCGGCGCAGCTTCGTGTCGGCTTCGCTGGCGACCGCCGCGAGCGCGGCGTTGTCACCCACCACGCCCATGGCCGCCTTCGGCGCCATGGCCGCCACCACTGAGACGTGCGGCGCCTTCTCGTACACGATCACGTTGCAGGGAAGGAGCAGACCGATCTCGAGCTCCGACTGCAGCGCCTTGTGAGCCAGGGGCGGATTGCAGGCGCCGAGAATCACGTACTTGCGAAAGTCCGCATCGAGCTTGGTCTTGAGCGTCTGAGCCACGTCGATCGTCGTCAGCACGCCGAAGCCCTCGGCCTTGAGTGCATCGGTGGCGCGCTGCACCGCCGTGTCGTAGTCGAGAGGGAGGTCGACGCCAATGCCGTAGGGGGTCTCACGAATCACATCAGCCTCGCAGTCCGGCCTTCCGCAGGATGGTCATCATCGGGCACCAGTTGCTGAAGCCTGACTGGAACAGGTTCGCGCCCACGAACACCGTGAACCACAGGAACGCCGGGTGGACATACATCCCGAGCAGGACGCTCAGGACCACGAACAGGCCGGCAATGATGCGCAGCGTGCGGTCTACGGTCATACGATCCCTCCACAAACACCCGCCTCAGCGGCCGGGCTCCGGTACGAACAGAACGGGAATCTCGCAGTTTCGAAGGACCCGCACGACGGCCGGGTCGGTGTCACGCGTTCCTCCATCATGCCGGTCCACGCCCACGACGACAAGACCCGCGCCGCGCAGGCGGGCCGGATCGCAGGCGTTGGCGGGCGGCGCCTCCTCGACGGCTACGCCGAGCGCGTCGCCCAGCCGGACCGCCCACTCCCAGGCGGCAGGCTGCACCCCGCCCGGGCCGAGGACCCTGATACCGGCGGCCTCGGGGGCGGCTGCGCCCTCGTGCACGACCAGCACCGGCCGGTCGGCAGCACGCAGGACGCGCTCCGCCACCGACCCCAGCCACCACCGGCTCGGCCCCCTCCGGCCGTGCGTGCCCATCACGACGAGGGCGGCGCCGCGAGCGGCAGCGAGGATCGCGTCGGTCGGGGGCGCGTCGACGACGCTCAACTCGGCCGGGACAGGGGTTTCCTCGGCGACAAGCGCCCGGAGGTAATCGGTGGCCGCGGCCCGCGCTGCCTGCCGTTCCTCCTCGAGCCGGGCCAGCTGATCGTGGGTGAAGTAGACGGGTGCCTCGAGCGTCTCGGCGTGGAGGACGTGCAGCGGTAGTTCCAGCCGACCGGCGAGGCGGACCGCCAGCGTGAGGGCGCGCGCCGATGCGGCCCCAAAGTCCACGGCGACGAGCACGTGTCCAGTGTCGGTCATCACAACCTCAGGCAGCGGCCACGGGTTCGGGCGTCGGTGCCACGGCGTGGAGTCGACGCCGGCGTGACATGTAGTACATGACCGGGACCGCGACACGGGAGAGGAGCAGCGAGGCCACCTCCCCGGCCATCAGCGAGATCGCCAGCCCCTGGAAGATCGGGTCGAAGAGGATCACGCCGGCGCCCACGACCACCGCGGCGGCCGTCAGCGCCATGGGGCGGAACCGCACAGCGCCCGCGTCGACGACCGCCTGCTCGAGCGGCATGCCGTCCCTGAGCCGGAGCTCGATGAAGTCCACGAGGATGATCGAGTTCCGCACGACGATGCCCGCGCCCGCGATGAACCCGATCATCGACGTTGCCGTGAAGAAGGCGCCCATCAGGGCGTGCGCCGGCAGGATGCCGACGAGCGAGAACGGGATGGCCGCCATGATGGTGATGGGCGTCTCGAACGACTCGAACCATCCCACCACGAGGATGTAGATCAGCAGCAGGACTGCCGCGAAGGCGAGCCCGAGGTCGCGGAAGACCTCGATCGTGATGTGCCACTCGCCGTCCCACTTCATCGCATAGCGGCCCGAGTCGGAAGGCTGCTGGGCGTTGAACACCTCGAGCCCGTAGCCCTCCGGGAGCGTCAGCTGCTCGATCGCGCGGTTCATCTGCAGGATCGCGTAGACCGGGCTCTCGGCGCCGCCGGCCATGTCGGCCGTCACGTAGGTGACCGGCTGCAGGTTCTTGTGGTAGATCGAGCGCTCGACGGTGCTCGCCACGGGCCGGGTCAGCTCTCCGATGGCCACCGGCTGGGCGCCGTTGACGCGCAGGGCCTGGACTGGGCCCAACGTGCCGCGCTGGGCCCGCGGCAGCCGCAGCACGATCGGCACGTCTTCCCGCGCGTGGGGGTCGTGGAGCAAGCCCACCGTCTCGCCCGACGAGGCCATCCGCACCACAGAGGCCACGGCGGCGGCCGACAGGCCCGCCGCGGCGGCCTTGTCGGTGTCCACCTGCAGCGTGGTTCGCGCCTGCGGCGCTTCGACGTACCAGTCGGTGTCGACCACACCCTGGGTCTGCTCGAAGATCGTCTTCACTTGCCCGGCGATCTGCACGCGCCGTTCCGGGTCCGGCCCGTACACCTCCGCCACGAGCGTCTGCAGCACCGGTGGGCCAGGCGGAACCTCGGCCACCTGGATCGTGGCGCCGTAGCGCGTCGCAATGGGGGCGAGGCGGTCGCGCACCCGCTTGGCGATGTCGTGGCTCTGATCGGCGCGGTCGTGCTTCGGTGACAGGTTGACTTGCAGGTCCGCGAGGTGCGGTTCCCGACGCAGGAAGTAATGGCGCACGAGGCCGTTGAAGTTGTACGGTGACGAGGTGCCGACGTAGCTCTGCACGTTGACCACGTCCGGCTCTGCGAGGGTCGCATCGGCGAGGTCGGCTGCGACCCGAGCGGTCTGCTCGAGCGCCGAGCCCTCGGGCAGGTCGATCAGGACCTGGAACTCGCTCTTGTTGTCGAACGGCAGCATCTTCACCGTGACGGCCTTCAGCGGCACGAGCGCCATCGCGCCGAGCAACAGGGCGGCCACGCCGCCGAGGAAGCTCCAGCGGTACTTCGGCGAGCTGATCAGCCGGTGCATCGCCTTGCGGTACCAGACAGTCAGCCGGTCCTCCGTGTCGTGGTCGTGCCCGTGGCCCGCGTGCGGCTTGAGCAGTCGCAGCGCGGCCCACGGCGTGACGATGAAGGCGACGACGAGCGAGAAGATCATGGCCGCCGAGGCGCCGACCGGAATGGGCCGCATGTAGGGACCCATCAGGCCGCCCACGAAGGCCATCGGCAGGATGGCGGCCACAACCGTCAGCGTGGCGAGGATCGTGGGGTTCCCCACCTCGTCCACCGCGCGCACCGCAATCGCGGCGAGGCTATCGTCCATCCCGGTTTGCATCCGAGCGTGGCGCACGATGTTCTCCACGACCACGATGGCGTCGTCAACCAGGATGCCGATCGAGAAGATGAGGGCGAACAGCGTGATGCGGTTCAGCGTGTAGCCGTACAGGTAGAACATGAACAGCGTGAGCGCCAGGGTCACCGGAATGGCGATGAGCACCACCAGCGCCTCACGTCGTCCGAGCACGAGCCAGATCAGGGCCGACACGGAGATGACGGCCAGGAACATGTGATAGAGCAATTCGTTGGACTTCTCGGCCGCAGTCTCCCCGTAGTTGCGGGTCACCGTCAGCTGCACGTCATCGGGTACGAGCGTGCCTTTGAGCGCGCCGAGCTTCGTTTCCACGCGGTGGGCGATCTCGATGGCATTGGTGCCCTTCCGCTTGGCCACCGCGAGGGTGACGGCCGGCTGGCTGCCGGACTGGCGCGAGTGGAAGGTAACGTAGTTCGTCGGCTCGGCGTCGGCGTCGATCACCGTCGCGAGGTCCCGCACCAGCACCGAGGCCCCAGCCGGCGCGGCGACGACGAGGTTCCGCAACTGCTCGGCGGTGCGCAGCCGGTCGCCAGCCTGCAGCGCGCTGGTGGCGTTCCCGGAGGTCGGGCCGCTCGTTGGCAACTGCACGTTGGCTTCGCGAATCGCCTGGGCGACCGCCAGCGGGTCGAGCCCGGTGGCAGCCAGACGGGAGGGGTCGATCTCGACGGCGACCTGCCGGGGACGGCCTCCGAGGATGGTCACCTCCGATACGTCCGGTACTTCCTTGACGGCGTCGTGGATCTGCGCGCCGAGCATGCGCAGCCGGTGATCATCGTATCCGGCTCCCCACAGGGTGATCGCCAGGATCGGCACGTCGTCGATCGACCGCAGCTTGACGAGAGGTCCGATGACGCCGGGTGGGATGCGGTCGAAGTTGGCCGCGAGCTTCTGGTTCAGGCGGACGAGGGCAGTTTCCTCCTCCTCGCCGACGTAGAAGCGCACGATCACCATGGAGCGGCCGGGGCCGGAGGTGGAGTACACGTACTCCACGCCGGGGATCTCCCAGAGCAGCTTCTCCATGGGTCGGGTCACGCGCTGTTCGACCTCTTCGGCCGAGGCCCCGGGCATCTCCACGAACACGTCGATCATCGGGACGATGATCTGTGGCTCCTCCTCGCGCGGGAGTGCGGCGATCGCCAGGGCGCCGAGCGCGACCGACGCGATGATGAAGAGCGGCGTGAGTTTCGAGTCGATGAAGGCGGCCGCGAGCCGCCCCGCCGCGCCGGTGGCGTGCCTGGCGTGCGTCATCGCGTGCCTCCCTGGGCCTGCCCGGACACCGTGATGCGCTGTCCGTCACGGAGGCCCGGCGGGGGAGTGGTCACGACGACATCGGTGGGCGTCAGGCCCGCGAGCACCTCGAGACCGGATCCGACCTGGTCACCGAGGTTCACCAGGCGCAGGCGCGCGCGGTCCTTGTCGACCACGAAGACCGAGGTCACCTGGCCAGTGCGCACGACGGCCGCCTGCGGCACGGCGAGTCCCGCGCGCGGGGGGCCCGGCAACCGTGCGCGGCCGAACATTCCTGAGCGCAGAGTGCCCGTCTCCGGCACGTCGATCTTGATCAGGAACGCGCGCGTGCCCGCGTCCACGGCGCGCGCGACCTCCGCCACCCGGCCGGACACCTCCGCGGGGCCGCTGTCGGGGCCCGCGCCGTCGATGACGACCGGAAGCTGCGTCCCCGGGGAGACGAACTGCGCGCGCGATTCGTCGACGCGCACCTCGAGGCGGAAGCCGCGCGTGTCCTCGACGCGGACGAGCGGTGTGCCGGGACTGGCCATGTTGCCGGGCTCCACGAGCTTCTCGGTCACGACCCCGTCGAAGGGCGCCGTGATGACCGCATAGGAGGCCGTCACCGACGCGACGTCACCCGCCGCCTGTGCGCTCGCGAGGGAGGCGTTGGACTGCGCGACCCGGGCCTCCGCGCTGCGGCTGCGTGCCTCGGCCGCGTGCAGGGCCGCGGTGGCCTCGTCGAGTTCCTGCGCCGTGGCGGACTTCTTCTCGAAGAGCGCCGCCACGCGTTGGTGCGACGCACGCGCCAGTTGCACGGCGGCCGAGGCCGCCTCGCGCTCGGCCAGGGCCGCACGGGCGCCTTCTTCAGCCGCGAGGCCGGCGCTGCGTGCCTGGCGCTCGCCGGCGTCGAGACCCCGGCTGTCGAGGACGACGAGCGGCTGGCCGGCCCGGACCCGATCGCCGGGCACGACGCGCACCTCGCGCACCGGCGCCATGATGCGAGCGACGAGGAGCGCCGTCGTACGGGCCCGCACGACCCCACCCGCTTCGACCCCGCTCGCCAGCGCGCCGGCCGTGACACGCGCCGTTTGCACCGCCACCGGCGGGCCTTCGCCGCGGGCCGCCTCCCGATTGCCGTGTCCACCGCACGCGGCGGCGGCCAGCGCCAGGGCCGGGGTCAACATCACACGCATGATCTGCTTCGACATGGGTACTCCGCGCGCCGCCGCGCGCATCACCGGCCGGCGGCGCGTTCGAGCGCCGCCGCCTGGAGGAGAACATCAACACGGGCCGCAATGGCCTGAGCCTCGGCAGCCTGCACCGCTTCGGCGGCCCTGAGCAGGGCGGTGACGTCGGCGAGGCCGCCTTCATAGCGGTCACGCACGATGCGCTGGGCTTCCCGGGCCTGGGCCTCGGCCGCGCGTCCAACGGCTTCGCGTGCCTGCGCCGTTTCGAGGCGCGACACGGCGTTCTGGACATCGAGCCGGATGTTGGTCTCGGCCTTCTCCCGTTCGAGTGCCCGTCGTGCGAGAGTGTGCCGCGCTTCGTCGAGGCGCGCGCGGTCTCCGAAACCGTGGAAGAGACTCAGGCGCACCTCGGTGCCGACCATCCAGGCACCTTCGCGCGATCCAAACGTGCCCCCGTTCCACTCGTACCCACCCTGCGCCGCCACCTGCGGCAGGAATCGGGCACGCGCACCGCCGACGGCCGCATCGGCGAGCGCCTCCTGGATGCGGGCGAGCTTCAGCTCAGGCCGGTTCCCCAGGGCTTCCTGTTCGAACCCCGCCGCATCCACCGCGGTGACCGGCATCGCCGCATCGTCGAGTTCGAAGCGGGCGTCGAGCGGTTCCCCCATCACCTGGTTCAGGCGCGTGCGGGCCACACGTTCGTGCCCCGTCGCCGTCACCTCGGCCTCGCGCATCCGCGCAAGGTGCGCCTCGAGGGCCAGCACGTCGGCGTCGGTGACGACCCCCGCATCACGACGGTGACGGGTTCGTGCGAGGTCCTGCTCGGCAGCCGCGACGGCGCCCGCGGCCGCCCGCCGGGCGGCGGCAGCCCGGAGGACCTGGCCGAATGCCTCCGTGGCCGTGACAGCGAGTTCCTGCTCGACCTGCGTCCGCGAGATTGTGGCCGCCTCGACCCCGAGGCGCGCCTGTCGCACCCCGGCCCGCACGCTGCCACCGTCGAAGATGAGCTGTTGTGCAAGGAACGCGCTACGGAAGTTGTTGACCGCATCGGGATTGTTGAGTTCCTCGATCGCGAAGCGGTCGGCCGTGAACTGGCGCTGCGCCAGTAGGGAGCTGAACACGAAGACGGGATGGTCGCTGCGCTGCCACGATTCGGTGAAGTCCACGCGTGGGAAGAACCACGCCCGGGCCTGGTCGAGACGTGCCGCGGCCTCGCGCTCGGCGACCTGCGCGATTCGCGCGTCCGGATTACCGGTTCGCGCCCGCGCGATGGCGTCCTGCAGGGTGAGCCGTGACTGTGCGGAGGCCGGAACGGGAAGCGCCACCGGCCACGCGGCCAGCAGCAACGCAACGAAGAGGCGCATCATCATGCCGTTGTGAAGATGCGGCCGTCCCGCAAAGGTGACAGACCGCGGCTAGAATGGGGTCGTCGATGACACCTGTCACCAAATCCCGAACCGAGAATCCAACGAGGCAAGGTGCGCGGCACCCCACCCAGCGACGGGGGGGCGCCACCGCCGGGGGCCGGGACGCCCATCCCGGGGGTGAGTACGCGAACCTGCTCCGCGAGGCCGCGGCGGGGGATCGCGTCGCCATGGAGGCGCTGTTGATGCGCGCCCAGGAGACGGCGTACCGGTTCAGCGTCACCGTCTGCGGCCACGGCAGCGACGCGGAAGACGTGATGCAGGAGGCGCTCATCAAGACGTACCGCTACGCCTCGAGCATCCGGGACCCGGAGGCGTTTCGGCCGTGGCTCTATCGCACGGTGCGCAACGCGTGCCTGATGCACCGCCGCCTGCGCGTGGACGAGCCACGGCACGTGCACTCGCTCGACGAGTTGGCGGGCGGCGCGGAGTCTGGCGGCCCCTTCGCGGTACCCGCCCCGGGCCGAGACCCCGAGGCGATCGCAGTGAACACCCGCCTCCGGCGGCGGCTGGCGCGTGCGTTCGCCGCACTCTCGGCGTCGCAACGCGTGGTCGTCTTCTTGCGCGAGATGGAGGGGCTCTCCACGCGAGAAGTGGCCGCGGTGCTCGGCATCTCGGAAGCCAACGTCAAGACGCGGCTGCACCGGGCCCGTGTGTTCCTGCAGCAGAAGCTGAGAGACGCGTGATGGAGAACGCCAACCGCCCGCACTGCCAGTCGCTCCTGCTCGAACTGTCGGCGTATCTGGACGGCGAGTTGTCTGCGGCGCGCTGCCGCACCATCGAGCGGCACCTCGCGGCCTGTCCGTGCTGTGAGGAACTGGCGGGCCAGCTGCGCCAGGCGATTTCCCTGTGCCGGCAGGCGAGACAGGCGCGGCTCCCGCGGGATGTCCGCGCACGCGCCCACGCCCGCATCGAGGACCTGCTGGCGGGATCGCCGGTCTCCCCCGTTGGTGGCCGCCACGCCACCTCAGGCAGGACGCCGGCGAGGGCCGCGACAGGTCGGCGCCTTCGGAAAGCGTAATCCTGGTCAGGCTCTGCGAACAGGCCCGCACGCACGCGCTCCGTCCGGGGGCGCCTCCACCTGAGACAGGAGGGCGACGCTGGCGCCGCCCTCTCCCTACCTCTTCGCATGGCGGCGTGGCGCCGAGACGCGCCACGCCGATCCTACACCCGCCAGGTCTGCAGGATGCGGGTGTAGTTGGCCCGCTCGAAGGCCGCGGGATCCGGGCAGCGGAGCAGGTTCATGCTGCCCTGCATCTGCCGCAGTGACTCGTACTCGTGGTCCTCCATCCAGCGCACCATCTCGTCCCTGAGCTTCTTCAGCTGTCCCGGACCCTGGTGGAGCAGCGCCGAGACCACCTGCACGGCGCTCGCGCCGGCCATGACGGCCTTGATCGCGTCGAGCCCCGTGTGCACGCCCCCGCTCGCCGCGAGGTCGCAGCTCACACGGCCCGACAGGATGGCGAGCCACCGGACCCGCAGCAGCAGTTCCTCGGAGGTGGAGAGCTGCAGCCGCGGTGCCACGTCGAGGGCCTCGACGTCGATGTCGGGCTGGTAGAAGCGGTTGAAGAGCACGAGGCCATCGGCGCCGGCCGCCGCAAGTTGTGTGGCCAGATGTGCCACCGACGTGAAAAACGGCGACAGCTTCACCGCCACCGGGATCGTGATGGCCTGCTTCACGCTGCGCGCGATCTCGACGATCCGCTGCTCGATGGCTGTGCCGGTCTCCGTCGGGTCGGTGGCGAGGAAGTACACGTTGAGCTCGAGCGCGTCGGCGCCGGCCTGCTGGATCAGACGCGCGAACTCCACCCAGCCCGTGCCGGTCACCCCGTTGAGCGAGGCAATCACGGGTACGTCCACCGTGGCCTTGATGCGCCGCACCTGCTCGAGGTACTCGTCCGGTCCGAGCTGGTAATCGTCGGGGTTCGGGAAGAACGACAGCGCCTCGGCGAAGGACTCCCTCGTCTTGTCGAAGTGACTGTAGCGCGCGCTCCGCTCGAGCAGGATCTGCTCCTCGAAGAGGGAGTGCATGGTGATCACGCTCGCGCCCGCGTCTTCGAGCCGGCGTACGAGATCGAGACGATCGACGAGCGGCGAGGCACCCGTCATGAACGGGTGGGGGAGTTCCAGCCCAAGGTAGGTCGTGGACAGGTTCATTCGCGATTCCTCACGGTCGATGACGTTGGCCATGACGCGCTCCTACTGCGGGCTGCCGGCCGGCGCGGCCGGGGCCGGGGTGGACGGCGCGGCTGCCGCGGCTCCGCCGGGCGAGCCACCGCGGGCCAATTCCTCGTAGAGCGCCCAGCGCGTCCGGATGTCGTGCTGGGCCCGGGCCAGCAGCTGGCGGTAGCGCTCGGGGTTCTGCTGCTCGACCACGCGGAACCGCGATTCGTTCCGCATGTACTTGCCGAGCTCCAGCTTCGGGGGTGCCGACTCCAGCTTGAGGGGGCTCTCTCCGAGTTCCCGCGCCCGCGGGTCGTAGCGGTAGAGCGGCCAGTACCCGGTGTCCACCGCGAGCTTCTGCTGGTCGAGGCCATAGGCCATGTCGTAGCCGTGCGCGATGCAGTGGCTGAAGGCGATGATGATCGAGGGGCCGGGGAACGACTCGGCCTCGAGGAGCGCCTTCACCGTCTGCGCGTCCTTGGCCCCGAAGGCCACCTGCGCCACGTAGGCGTTGCCGTAGGCCATCGCCATCAGGCCCAGGTCCTTCTTGCCCACGGCCTTGCCGGCCATGGCGAACTTGGCCGCCGCGCCGATCGGCGTGGCCTTCGACTGCTGGCCCCCGGTGTTGGAGTAGACCTCGGTGTCGAGCACCAAGATGTTGACGTCGCGCCCCATCGAGAGCACGTGGTCGAGGCCGCCGTACCCGATGTCGTAGGCCCAGCCGTCCCCACCGACGATCCAGACGCTCTTCCGCACGAGGTAGTCGGCCAGGTGGGCGAGCTGTCGCGCCTCCGGGCCATCGATCCCCGCGATCGCCTCACGCAGCGCGCGCACGCGCTCACGCTGTTCCTGCACGCCCTGCTCGGTCGTCTGGTCGGCCGCGAGGATGGCGTCCACGAGCTTGTCGCCCACCCGGCCGCCCAGCCCGCGCAGCAGCGCCGCGGCCAGATCGTGGTGCTTGTCGATGGCCAGCCGGAAGCCGAGGCCGAACTCGGCGTTGTCCTCGAAGAGCGAGTTGGCCCAGGCCGGCCCGCGTCCGTTCGGGTCGGTGCAGTAGGGTGTGGTGGGGAGGTTGCCGCCGTAGATCGAGGTGCAGCCGGTGGCGTTGGCGATGATGGCGCGATCGCCGAAGAGCTGCGTCATCAGCTTGATGTAGGGCGTCTCGCCACACCCCGCGCACGCGCCGGAGTACTCGAACAGCGGCTGCAGGAACTGCGTTCCCTTCACGTCGAGCTTCACCGTCGTGCGGTCCGCCTCCGGCAGCGCGAGGAAGAAGTCGTAGTTCGCGCGCTCGGCCACGCGCAGCGGCGGCTGCGGCGCCATGTCGAGCGCCTTGTGCTTCGGGTTGCTCTTGTCCTTGGCCGGGCACACGGCCACGCACAGCGTGCACCCGGTGCAGTCCTCGGGGGCCACCTGGATGGTGTAGGCGGCCTTCTCACCGAACTCCTTGCCGCGGTAGGGCACCGACTTGAAGGTGTCGGGGTGTCCGGCCAACACGTCGGAGGGGTACACCTTCGCGCGGATGGCGGCGTGCGGGCACACGAGCGCGCACTTGTTGCACTGGATGCAGAGCTTCGCGTCCCACACCGGGATGTCGAGCGCGATGTTGCGCTTCTCCCACTGGGTGGTCGCCGTCGGCCAGGTGCCGTCCACCGGGAAGGCGGAGACGGGCAGCAGATCGCCCTTGTTGGCCATCATCACGGCCGTCACGCGCTGCACGAAGTCGGGCGCGGCCGCGCTCACGATGGGCGGCATCCCGCGGGTCGAGGTGGCCGCGGCCGGCACGGGGACTTCGTGGAGGTGCGCCAGGGTCTGGTCCACGGCCTCGAAGTTCTTCGCCACGACCTCGGGGCCGCGCTTGCCGTAGGTCTTCTCGATCGCGTGCTTGATCTGCGCGATCGCCTCCTCGCGCGGCAGGATGCCGGAGATTGCGAAGAAGCAGGTCTGCATGATCGTGTTGATGCGCGTGCCCATCCCGGTGTCGCGCGCCACCGAGTACGCGTCGATCACGTAGAACTTCAGCTTCTTGGTGACGATCTCGTCCTGCACCTCGCGCGGCAGCTCGTCCCACACCTCGTCGGTTCCGAACTGGCTGTTGAGGAGGAACGTCGCGCCCTCCGCGGCATACTGCAGCACGTCGTACTTCTCGAGGAAGACGAACTGGTGGCACGCCACGAAGTTGGCCCGCTTGATCAGGTAGGCCGACCGGATCGGCTTTGGACCGAACCGCAGGTGGGAGATCGTGATCGCGCCAGACTTCTTCGAGTCGTACACGAAGTAGCCTTGCGCGAAGTTGGGGGTCTCCTCCCCGATGATCTTGATCGAGTTCTTGTTGGCCCCCACCGTGCCGTCGGCGCCGAGACCGAAGAACACGCCCCGCTTCACTTCGTCGGGTTCGATGTCGAAGGTCTCGTCCACGGCGAGCGAGAGGTGGGTGACGTCGTCAACGATGCCGACCGTGAAGCGGCGGCGCGGCGCTGGCTGCGCCAGCTCGTCGAACACCGCCTTCACCATGGCCGGCGTGAACTCCTTCGACGACAGCCCGTAGCGGCCGGCGACGACGACCGGGTCCTGCGCGAACGGCGAGCGGCCGACCGCGCGTGCCTCGTGCAGCGCCGTGACGATGTCGAGGAACAGCGGGTCGGCGAGCGCACCGGGTTCCTTCGTGCGGTCGAGTACCGCAATGGCGCGCACGCTCGTCGGGAGCGCCTCGAACAGGTGCGGCAGCGAGAAGGGCCGGAAGAGGCGGACCTTCACGAGGCCGACCTTCTCGCCACGCTGCGCCATCCACTCGACCGTCTCGAGCGCCGTCTCGCCGCCCGAGCCCATCATCACGACAACCCGCTCGGCCTCGGGGTGTCCGTGGTAATCGAACAGGCGGTACTGTCGGCCCGTGAGCGCCGCGAACTGGTCCATCGTCTCCTGGACGATGCCCGCGCAGGCGTCGTAGTAGCGGTTGCACGCCTCGCGCGCCTGGAAGAAGGCGTCGGGGTTCTGTGCGCTGCCGCGGAGCACCGGCTTGTCGGGCGTGAGAGCGCGCTCCCTGTGCGCCGCGATCGCCTCAACCGGCAGCATCGCGAGGATGTCCCCGTCGGTGAGCTCCTCGATCTTCTGAACTTCGTGGCTCGTGCGGAAGCCGTCGAAGAAGTGGACGAGGGGGATGCGCGCGCGCAGCGTGGCGGCCTGCCCAATCAGCGCGAAGTCGTGCGCTTCCTGGACCGATCCCGACGACAGCAGGGCGACACCCGTCTGGCGGATGGCCATCACGTCGGAGTGATCGCCGAAGATCGAGAGTGCGTGGGTGGCCACGGTCCGTGCCGCCACGTGCATGCAGAAGGCGGTGAGCTCGCCCGCGATCTTGTAGAGGTTCGGGATCATCAGCAGCAGGCCCTGGCTGGCCGTGAACGTCGTGGCCAGCGCGCCCGCCTGCAGAGCGCCGTGCACGGCGCCGATCGCCCCGCCCTCCGACTGCATCTCAGTGACCTCGGGCACGGTCCCCCAGACGTTCTTCTGCCCCTTGGCCGACCACTCGTCGGCCCACTCCCCCATGTTGGAGGACGGAGTGATGGGGTAGATGGCGATGACCTCGTTCGAGCGGTGCGCAACGGAGGCCGTCGCCTCGTTGCCGTCCACGGTGATCCAGGCGCGTTCCATGTGCGGTGTCTCTCGGGCGCGGCACACGCCCAAGGCAGGGCGCGGCGCCAGCGGGTGGGCGGTAAACTCCCGGACCCGTATGAGCAACCTCCGTGCTCACGGTCGCAGGGCGGAATTCTGGCCGGATCCGGCGAAATCGGTTCCGCATGGCGTCCTGGCCGCCGGATTCCCGGCAGTTCGGCCGGGCAGGCCCCAACTGGGCCGCCGGGGCCGCGTGGTGTTGACAGGGATGACGCCCGGCCGGAAGAATCAACCGCGGTGCCCGTGCCGGCACCCAAGGAGTCTACGGATGAGAGGAACCTGGACGGCCGCCGTGCTGGCGACCAGCGTGGTGCTCGGGGCCGGGTTGGCTGCCGAGGACGGCAAGACCTACGGGGCAGGGGTCACGCTGCCGACGGGCGTCAGCGTCAAGACGGTGCTCGATCGACCCGACGCGTTCGTCGGCAAGACCGTACGCGTGGACGGTGTCGTGTCCGCGGTGTGCGAGGAGATGGGCTGCTGGATGGAACTCAGCGACCCGGAGACCAAGCAGGGCCTCCGCTTCAAGGTGGAGGATGGCGTGATCGTCTTCCCGGTGGCCGCCAAGGGGAAGAGGGCCTCGGCCCAGGGAACGCTCGAGCGGATCGACCTGGCCACGTCCGACGAGCACCAGTCGGCGCACCTGACCGCGGAGGCGGAGGCCGCGGCCAAGGCAGCCGGCAAGGCGGCGCCGAAGGTCGCGTATCTCGTGCGTGCCACCGGGGCAGTGATTTACTGAGGTGGCCCCCTTCAAGCGGCAGACCTCCGGCGCGGTCGTCTGCGCGTCGTGCGGCCGGCTCGTCGGGGTCAACGACGAGCAGTGTCTCAACTGCGGGCGACGCAACCCCGGGCTGTGGGGCTTTGCGCCGCTTGTTCGCGCCCTCGGGCGCGACGCCGGGTTCGTCCCGCTCATTCTCACGGGCTGCATCGGGCTCTACCTCGCCAGCCTCCTGCTCGGCGGCGGTGCGCGAGCCATGTCGGGAGGGCCGCTCGGCATCCTCTCGCCGCGGTTCGAGAGCCTGTTCCTGCTCGGCGCGAGCGGCGCGCTGCCCGTCTTCGAGCTCGGGCGCTGGTGGACCCTGCTGAGCGCCGGCTGGCTGCACGGCGGGCTGCTGCACCTCTTCTTCAACATGCTCTGGGTGCGCCAACTCGCCCCGGAGACGGCCGAGCTGTACGGGCCTGGCCGGCTGGTCATCATCTACACGGTGGCGGGGGTGACGGGGTTTGCGCTCAGCTCGGCAGCGGGCGCGTACGTGCCCTTCCTCGGTGGTGCGCAGTTCACGGTCGGGGCCTCGGCCGCCATCTTCGGGTTGCTGGGCGCTCTCGTCCACTACGGCCGGCGCACGGGGAGCTCCGTCGTGCACGGGCAGGCCCTCACCTACGCCGTCGTGATGTTCGTGTTCGGACTGATCATGCCCGGCGTCGACAACTACGCGCATGCGGGTGGGTTCGCGGGCGGTTACCTGGCCGGGCGCGTGCTCGACCCGATGACGCCCGAGCGCCTCGACCACATCGTCATTGCGCTCGCGTGCTTGGCGGCGTCACTGGCCGCTGTCGTCGCGTCGCTGCTGTTCGGCCTGCCGCTGTTCCGCACCTGACCCGGACCCGGGTTGTCGTTCCGCTGGGCCTGCCCCCCCGGGAGGCCCGACGCCAACGCTGACGGCGGCTCACCCCCCAGGTCCGGTGTCCCGGCGCGGCCCGGCGCGTCGGGGCCTCCCAGCGCCTGGGCCGCCAGCCGATTTCCACGTCCGAAAACGGCGAGCGCCCGCCGGCCGCGCGCGCCATAATCGTCGGGTGCGCCTCGATCCCACTCAGTGCTACCGCGCGCTCTCGAGTCACGACCGGCGGTTCGACGGGCGGTTCTTCGTGGGCGTGACCTCGACGGGCATCTACTGCCGTCCCGTGTGCCGCGCGCGCCGGCCCCGCCCGGATCGCTGCCGCTTCTTCGCCACGGCCGCGCGCGCCGAGGCCGATGGGTTCCGCCCCTGCCTGCGCTGCCGCCCCGAGCTGGCGCCGGGCAACGCGGCGATCGATGCCGGCGAGCGGTTGGCCGCGGCGGCGGCCAGCCTCGTTGAAGACGGCCTGCTCGACCGGCAGGGCGTCGACGCGGTCGCCGCACGGCTCGGGATCACCGCGCGCCACCTGCGGCGCGTGTTCGAGGCGGAGTTCGGAGTCTCGCCGATCGCGTTTGCGCAGACGCAACGCCTGCTGCTGGCCAAGCGCCTGCTCGCCGACACGGCGCTGCCGGTGACCGAGGTGGCGCTGGCGAGCGGTTTCGCCAGCCTTCGCCGCTTCAACGCGCTGGTCCGTACCCGCTACGGCATGACGCCGCTGGCACTGCGCGGCGCGGGGCGGGGGGCACGCGGCGACGGCGCCATTGACTGCACGCTGCGGGTGATGTCGCCATACGACTGGTCAGCGATCACCACGTTCCTTGCGACGCGGGCGGTGGAGGGCCTCGAGGAGGTGCGCGGCGGCACGGTCCGGCGCGTGCTCCGCCTGGCCCGGGCGGCAGGCCCGGCGATCGGGGTCGTGGAAGTCGGGCCTGCCCCCAAGGCCGGCTTGCTCCGGGTGCGCGTGGGTCCAGCGCTCCTCGGTGTCGTGCCCGCGGTCCTGGCGCGCGTGAAGCATGTCTTTGACGTGACGTGTCGCCCCCAGCAGATCCGCCGGATCCTGGGTGGCCTCGGAGAGGGGGCTCCGGGGCTGCGTGTCCCCGGCGCATTCGACGGTTTCGAGCTCGCGGTGCGGGCGGTCCTCGGGCAGCAGGTCAGCGTCCGTGCGGCCCGGACGCTGACGGCGCGACTGGTTGCGGCCTGGGGCGAGCCGCTCGAGGTCCCGTCGGGCGCCCTGACACACGCGTTTCCGGATGCTGAACGCGTGCGCCGCCTGCGGCCCCAGGACGTGAGCGGCATCGGGGTCCCCCTCGCTCGCGCGCGGACCATCATCGGCATCGCGCAGCGGGTGGCCGAGGGACGTCTCGTCCTCGAGCCTGGGGTGCCCATGACCGCCACGATCGGCGAGCTGCGTGCGATCCCCGGGGTCGGTGAGTGGACGGCGGAGTACATCGCCATGCGGGCGCTCGGGTGGCCCGACGCGTTTCCGGCCGGCGATCGAGGCGTGCAGCGGGCTCTGGGAGTCTCGAGTGCGCGCGAGGCCCGCGCTCGGGCCGAGGCCTGGCGGCCATGGCGCGCCTACGCGGTCATGCACCTCTGGCACCAGCCGCACGTTGCCTCGCTCCGCGGGGCGTCAGATTGAGAACCTGTGAACGACTCGAGTCACCACAGCCGTCCCTCCAGGGTCGGTCTCCTAACTGACGACCAGACAACTGAGAACCGTACACTGACAACTGTAGAAGGCTCTCAATGCTGATTACCGAGTTTCCCAGTCCATTGGGTCGGCTGCTGGCGGTCTCGAACGGCGAGGCCGTCACGGGACTCCATTTCGAAACCGAACGTCATCCGCCGCGGCGCGACGCCACGTGGCGCCGCGACGATGACGACGCACTGCTCAGTCGGTTGCGTCAGCAACTCTACGAGTTCTGGGAGGGCGGCCGCCGTGTGTTCGACCTGCCGCTGGCTCCGGTGGGCACCCCCTTCCAGCAGGCGATCTGGCGCGCAATCGCCGCCGTGCCGTTCGGGGAGGTGATCACCTACGGCGAGCTCGCGCGGCGCGTCGGATCGCCCCGTGGGATGCGCGCGGCGGGCCTGGCCACGGGCCGCAATCCGATCTCCATCGTCATTCCGTGTCATCGCATCGTCGGATCCAGTGGCGCGCTCACGGGCTACGGGGGCGGCCTCGACCGCAAGGTGTGGCTCCTGCGGCACGAGGGTGTGCGCCTGCGCGCGCTCGAGCGGGCCCAAGACGCACGCGGTGCGGGTCCGCTGATCGAATGAGGGCCTGGCCGCCGCCGGCCGCCACCATCAGGGCCGCGAGTAGAGATCGATGACGCGCGTGATCCCCCGCTGGCACACGCGGCAGAAGCCGACGAGGTTGCGCGAGAACATCACGCAGTCCTGCTCGGGCCGGAAGAGCCCGGCCGCCTCGTAGCCGGCGCCTTCGAAGGCGCCCACGGCCCGCGGGAACGGTGCGCCCTGGAACAGGGCAGTCTCGAAGTCGCGCTCCCCCGCGAAGAGCGCGGCCATCTCCGACTCTGGGGCGGCGGTCCGCCGCAGTTCGCGGCGCTTCGCCTGGTACTCGCGCTGGCGGGCCTCGAACTCCGCCTTCGGCCACGGCGTGGGGAGCGGCGTCGCGGGCTCTACGAGGTCGCGCCACTTCAGCCGTCGCCGATCGATCGTGGCGGTGATGTTCGGCTCCCAGGGCTCGGGGCGGTTCGAGATGCCCGTTTCGTACGCCACGTCAGACGTGTAGTACTCGTCGGCGAGGCCGGCGAAGTGATGGGCGAACTCGTGCACGAACAGGTAGCCGGCTTCGGCGCTGCCTGCCGCCGCCGTGGCGTGCGCGTTGAAGATCCCACCTCCACCGTAGTGTTCTTCGTTGGCCAGGATCTCGAGGAACTCGTACGGTGCGGCGGCCGCCACATCCCGCAGCGCGCGGTTGTCCCGCGTGAGCATGTAGCGCTCGGAGTCGAAGATGTTGTACTCGGTCGAGAGCGGCGTGCGACGGGGCGCGCCCGCCTGCGGGCGATGCACACCCGGCTCGCGCACCGGCAGGTCGATGGCGCGCACGTTGAAGTCGGCCCGTCGGCTCTTGAACGGCTCGTAGCGGAACAGTTCCTCGACCAACCGCCGCACGTCGTCGTGGAACCTCGGCAGCTGCGCGTCCGTGTACCCCTCGCCGAGAACCAGGAGGTCGACCTTCTCGGCGGCGGGCCCGTTCTCGAACACCGTCCAAACCCGGCCGAGGGGGACGGGGGGCGCCGTGTTGACGACGCGCGAGTCTGGCTCGATCACCGTCGACCAGATCTGATCGAAGCGCTGATCGGGGGCGCGCCGCTTCACCACCACCTGCACCGGCGCCTTTGGCCAGGGGAACCGCAACGACTCGTGGAAGGTCCGCCACTCGCGCCGTCCTTCCGGCGTGGTTTCCCACTCGTTGGCGAGCGTGGAGAATCCGCGCGAGTACAGCACGCGGTTGGTGGCGCGATCGGCCACCTCGAACAAGTACATGCCGAGGTTGGTGTCGTCGATCAAGCGCGTCCGGCTGCCGGCCCAGGGCCCGTCGTCCACCACCCGGTCGAGCGTGATGACACGCTCGTCGAGCCGCAGCGTGTGGAAGTAGTCCACGCGCATGGTGCGGTCAGAGAACGACGTGTCGAAGGCGGCCGGCACTTGGGCGGCTGCCATCGCAGCGGAGAGGAGGGTGGCGACCCCGAGCGGCAGCAGGACGTGGAACACGCGGGCGGCAGCGGCGTTCGCGGACATGCCGCCATGCTACGGGCGGCGCCCGGCGGGGTCAACGCGGCCGATCGGGAGTCGGCGCCGATTCGGCTCCGATCCGGCATTCCGGCATGCGGCTGGTGACGATGCTGTCGGCGTGGAGGCATCTCCAACGCGGCGCCGGTGACGGCGAGGGGGCCAGACGGGCATAATGCGGGAGCATGCGGGATCGCCGCTCCACCACGCCGCGTGAAGCCTGCCGCGAGGCGGCCGGGGCACTGGGCCTGCCCGCCCGGCGGCACATCTTCCTCTGCTGCGACCAGACGAAAGACAAGTGCTGCGATCGCGACACCGCCAACGCGTCGTGGGCGTACCTGAAGCAGCGACTGAAGGAACTGGGACTCGCCGACCAGGGAGGTGTTGCGAGGACCAAGGCCGACTGCCTGCGCGTGTGCAAACACGGTCCCGTGGCCGTGGTCTATCCCGAGGGTGTCTGGTACGCGGAGTGCACACCGAAGGTACTGGAGCGGATTGTCACCGAGCACCTCAGGGACGGCCAGCCGGTGCGCGAGTACGCCTTCGCGGGCCCCCCAGAGGAAGAGACCGACGAGGACCCGTAGGCGCCCGCCCGCGTCAGTGCACGGTGTAGGGTGCCGACAACTCGAAGGCGGCGATCTCGGCGTCGAACTGGCTGCCGTCGGCGGTGATCATCTGGAAGCTGCCGCGCATCGAGCCGTAGGGGCTGGCGAGCGGGCAGCCTGACGTGTATTCGAAGGACTGACCGGGCTCGAGGACGGGTTGCTGGCCGACCACGCCCGGGCCGCGCACCTCTTCAACGTGGCCGGTCGCATCGGTGATTTGCCAATGCCGCGTGACGAGCTGCACCGTGCGGTCGCTCTCGTTGGTGATCGAGACCGAGTAGAGGAAGAACCAGCGGTTCTCGTGCGGGCGCGAGTGGGCTGGCGAGTACTCCGCCTGCACCCGGACCCTGACACCGCCCGTGACCGCCTCCGACAACGACATGGGTTCATCATATCCCAGCCCCGGGATGCCTTCCCCCGGCCTCTGTGGCAACTGCCGCCACGCGCAGGCCGTCCGGTCGGCTCGCGGGCAGGTCTTCCTCAAGTGCCGCCGTTCGGAGAGCGACCCGCGGTACGCACGCTACCCGCGGCTGCCCGTAGCCGCGTGTGCGGGTCACGAACCACCCGCCGACGCGGACGGCCCGCCTGGACCGCGGCGCGAGTCGGCGCGCTGAAGGCGGGGATCCACGCGCCAGGGTCACGGGTCGTAGCAGCAGGACGCTGATGGCCAACACCGAATTCCCCGACCTCCGCTCGTTTCTCGACGCGCTGCGGCGCAACGGCGACCTTGCCGTTGTCGACGCACCGGTGGACGCCCGGCTCGAGGCTGCCGAGATCCACCGGCGCGTCATCGCCGCCGGTGGGCCCGCGCTGTTGTTCACCAACGTCACCGGTGCCGCCTTTCCGCTCGTGACGAACCTGTTCGGCACACCCCGACGCGCCGAGATGGCCTTCGGCACGCGCCCGCTGCGGCTGATCCGCCGCCTCGTCCACCTCGCCGAGACGCTGCTGCCCCCAACGCCGCAGAAGCTCTGGCACGCGCGCGACGTCGCGCGCGAGGCGCTCCGCATCGGTACGCGCCGGCGTAGCTCGGGGCCGGTGGCCGACGTGGTCAGCGACGACGTGCGGCTCGACCGCCTGCCGGCGCTGACCTGTTGGCCAGAGGACGGCGGCCCGTTCGTGACGCTGCCGCTCGTCTACACGCAGCACCCGGACATGCCGGGACACAACCTCGGCATGTACCGTCTCCATGTACACGACGCACGCCACACCGGCATGCACTGGCAGATCGGTAAGGGCGGTGGCTTTCACTACGCTGTCGCCGAGGCGCGTGGGCAAGGGCTGCCGGTCACCGTGTTCCTGGGCGGCCCGCCTGCGCTCGTCCTGGCGGCCATTGCCCCGCTCCCGGAGAACGTGCCGGAGCTGATGCTCGCGTCGCTCATCGCGGGCGGGAAGCTGAACCTGCTGGAGGGGATCGGCCCGCATCCGCTGGTCGCCGAAGCCGAGTTCGCGCTGATCGGTGACGTGCCGCC
>Ga0316622_100000605_pt1 | contig 21368 bp, 10 predicted proteins | sample OWC_Aug_OW2_C1_D_FD_207646 | JGI IMG/M metagenome (GOLD analysis project Ga0316622, IMG submission 207646) | Wetland soil microbial communities from Old Woman Creek delta, Ohio, United States - OWC_Aug_OW2_C1_D5_C | ecosystem: Environmental > Terrestrial > Soil > Wetlands | place: USA: Ohio... | reverse complement strand
GCATCCACCTCGAGCAGGTCGACGAACCGGCCGGCGTCGATCTCGGTGCAGGCGCTGCAGGTGCCGCAGGGCCGCGAGGTCGCTCCCTGCTCGCAGTTGAGCGACTTGGCCAGGATGCGCGCGATGGTGGTCTTGCCGACGCCGCGCGTCCCGGTGAACAGGTAGGCGTGATGCAGCCGCTGGTGGTCGAGGGCATTCGAGAGAGCGCGCACGACGTGCTCCTGGCCCACCAGTTCGTGAAACGAGCGGGGGCGCCACTTGCGGGCGAGGACCAGGTAGGACATCCGGACTCGGGCTCGGTACGGGGGTTGCGCCGGAGTGTAACCGATGGCCGAGGAGCGGCCCCAGCCACCCCATAGAGGGTGGCGGTCCGTGCCAGCCACACCCCGGCACCCGAGTCCGCTGCTGCGGCTGCTCCCTTCCGGGCCTGACCGGGTTCACAGCGTATCGTTGCGGGGGGACCGGCACGGCCCACCAGAAACACGACCACCGCCCGGTCGGCCGCGGCGCACTGGCACCGCGCGAGCGACCGAGCGGGCGCCAGTGTAGCGGCGATCGGTCGCAAATCAATCCACCCACTGCGCACAGAGGGACCGCGGTGGTCGCGCCACGGCGCTCGTCGGCCTCGCGCCAGGCCCGGGGACGGTGCCGGGTCCGCGACGGCATCTCCCGTCACCGGGACGTGCGCAGGGTCCACGGTGGTCCCGCCGATCGCCGCCCTGCGCGTTGCCTCCGCCAGGCGCGGCGCGCAGGTTGGCAACGCACGCACACCGGCCAGCCCGCATCGCGTTGCTATACTCGAACCTGACACGCGGGAATCCGGCGTGCGGCCCGCGCGGCCCAGGGGTGGCACCACGCCCGCTCGAAGCAGCAGCCCGGTCGGCGTCCGGGCCTCGGTCTTCGCGGGTGAGATCGGACAACGAGTCGCGGCGTCTGGTGGGGGTGAGCGACCGTGAGCCGTGCGACCATCTTCGTCAGCTACAGCCACAAGGACCGCGACTGGCTCGATCGTCTGCAGGCCCACCTCGGTGTGTTTCGTGGCGAGGGGCTGGTGGCCGCATGGAGCGACGAGAGCCTTCGCCACGGGGACGACTGGCCCGCGGAGATCCTGGCGGCCCTCGATGACGCCCGCATCGCCGTCCTGCTCGTTTCGGCGAATTTCCTCAGTTCCGCGTTCATCCAGGAGAAGGAGCTACCGGCACTGCTCGAGCGCCGGCAGCAGAAAAGGCTGCAGGCGATTCTGCCCTTGGTCATAACGCCGTGCGCCTGGCAGCTCAACCCGCATCTGAAGGGAATCGAGGCCAGGCCAAAGAGCCGGGACTCGGTCGCCGGGGGCAGCGCGCCGGAGCAGGAGCGCGATCTCGCGGACCTCACCACGCAGATCGCGCGGCTGCTCAGCGAGGTCTGGCCGCCGGCGTCGAGTGGTGAAACCACCGGACGCAGCGGTGGCAACGACGAAGATGGCCGCCCGGGCGACCGGCAGACCCGGGTCTTGGCCGTATCGCCCGCGCGTGAGGACGACTACGCCGTCCTCGAGGTCCGCCTCTCCCACCGGGAGTGGCAACGCTACAGCGTCGAGCTCGCCTTCACCCACTCGGGCGGTTCCGAGATCGAAGCCCCCGCGCCACTCGGGCACTGCGCCGCATTCGACTTGGACGAGCTCCTCGCCATCGAGGACCCCGGGACATACTCCGAACGCCTGCGCGGTCTTCTTTTCCCCGCCGCCGCGGAGCAGGAGTTCTTGCGACGAGCGAGAGCCGTCGCCACGCAGCTCGGCCTGCCGCTGCGTCTTCGACTCGCCGTGGATGCCTCTGCGCGGGAATTGCACTGCCTGCCCTGGGAGCTCCTGGGGCTCGGCCTCCCCGAAGACAACGCACTCTCGTACGAGTCGACCTACCTCGTGCGCTATGCCGGAGCGGACGTACGTGCCCGGCGCGACATCCGCCGCCGGCCCGGCATGCTGCACGACGCCCTGCTCGTCGCGGGGATCAAGGATTGGCTCGACCTTTCGGGGGGCGTGACCCCGTCGGACCCGTGCCTTGAGGAAATACGGGCGGTCGGATCGTTGCTGCAGGCGAGCGGAGTCGAACACGTCGACGTCCAGGGCTACGTGACCCTGGAATTCCTGAAGAGTCATCTGCGGGTCACGCCGACCGACGTCCTGTACCTCTGCGTCGGCGTGCCACGCGCGGGTCTCGGGACGCAGGCGGGAGTCTCCGACCTGAGGCGCTGGTCAGCTCAGCTCCAGGACCTGCCGCTGGCCGAGGCTTTTCATGAGCTGGAGTCGCCGCCGAGGCTCGTGATCCTCTGCCCCGTCGTTCGCAATGGGACGCCTCGGTCCGCGGGCTCGAACGCGGGGTGGCTGTCGTTGCTGCGAGAGTCCTGTGAGCTGGCCGAGACGGGGGTCGCCGGCGTACTGACCGCCCAGGCTCCCCTCGAGCGCGCCATCTGGCATCGCTTTCTGGAGAGGTTCTTCGAGGCGCTGCGGACCGATGGGCGGATGGATCTCGCGTTGCACGGGGCATGCGCGGCCATCGGCGGAACGGGCCAGCAATGGGCTCCGGTCCTCATCTCAGGCTTGCGCACGGCCCGGGTCTGGTATGTCGCCCGGTTCACCGAGGAGACGAAGCCGGCGGCATGGACGACACTGCTGTCCCTCATTGGGAAAGGGGCATGCATTCCCATCCTGGGACCGGACCTCAACGACACTGTCGCGCGTGCACGTTCCGACATAGCGCTGGCATGGGCAGACAGCTACCACTACCCAATGGCGCTCTATCAGAGGACGAGCCTCCCCCAGGTGGCCCAGTACGTGGCGAGCATTTACGGGGAGGCGTTCCTGTACGTGCAGTACGAAGCGCAGCTGAGGGCCTTCGTGCTCGGTCGTTTCGGGCACCTCCTCACCACCGAGCAGCGAAAGCTGCCTCTCGACGAGCTCCTGTCCGCGGTCGCCGACGGCGCCCTCTCTCACGACCCGGACGAGCCTCACAACTTGCTGGCCTCTTTGCCGTTCCCCCTCTATGTCACCGCCAGCCTCAACTCCTTCCTCGGCAACGCCCTGCGCAAGGCGGTTCCGCGCAAGGAGCCCCGTGAGATCGTGCTCGGCCTCGGTGAAGCCCTCGGGACGTTCGCGGACGAGGAGCCGTCGGCAGAAATGCCGCTCGTCTACCACCTCTTCGGCCGGCTCGGCGATCTGGGAAACAGCGTTCTCACCGAGGACAACTACTTCGACTTTCTCATTCATTTCTGGCGAGACAGAGATGCCGTGTCGCCCCTGCTGCGTTCCCGCCTGACCAGCTCGAGCCTTCTGTTTCTGGGTTTCAGGATGTACGACTGGGATTTTCGGGTGCTGCTTCGCACCCTCCTCGCCCAGGAGGGTGCCCGGCTTCGCAAGCGCGGATTGATGCACGTGGCGGTGCAGGTCGACCCCGATGACGACCAGGTCACGGAGCCGGAGCGTGCCCGGGAGTACCTCGAGAACTATCTCGCGGAGCTGGGCGATACGGAGATCAACGTCTACTGGGGAACCGCCCAGGACTTCCTCAGGGACCTGACGACGCACTGGAACAGCGGCCGTCCGGGCGAGGGTCGGGGATGATGGACAGGCCGAGCCCGTACGTAGGTCCTCGCGCATTCGAGAAGGGCGACAGCCCCCGTTTCCATGGGCGAGACCAAGAGGCCCGGGAGCTGGTCCGTCTCCTCGCGGCAGAGCGCATCGTCGTCCTCTACTCGCCCTCTGGCGCGGGCAAGACATCGCTGATCCAAGCCGGGCTCGACAGCGAGCTCGGACGGCTCCCGGGCGACGGTTTTCAGGTCCTGCCACCGGCGAGAGTATCGGGCAAAGCGGACCGGCCGGTCGCGACGACGTCCGTCAATCCCTACGTGGCGAGTCTGGTCGGCTATTGGGAGGAGGGACGCCCGGCGGACGTACCCGCCCTCACCGATCTCGGGGACATCAGTCTCGACAGCTATCTGACGCAGCGCTCCTGGATTCGCGGCGACCCGAGACCGACCCTCATCGTCCTCGATCAGTTCGAGGAGCTCCTCACCCAAAACCCCCGCGACCAGCCCGCAAAGCAGGAGTTCCTTCGCCAGCTCGGCGTGGCGCTGCAGAACCGGGAGCGATGGGCGCTGATTGCGATGCGCGAGGAGCACATCGCCGGCCTCGATCCCTACCTCGACCTGCTGCCGACCCGGCTCGGCACGCGCTACCGACTCGAGCTCCTGACCCACGAACAGGCGAAAGAGGCCATCGCCAGGCCGGCCACGCCGCTAGACCTGCGCTTCGACCCGGAAGCGCTCCAGCGGCTCATCGACGAATTGACGCTGGTACGCGAATCGGACGGTACGACGTATCACACGGCTTACGTGGAGCCGCTTCACCTGCAGGTCGTTTGCGACCGACTCTGGAAAGGCCTGCCGGACGGTACGCAGCAGGTCGCCGCCGGGATGATCGACACGGCCGGTACTGTAAACGAGGCCCTGGCCGCGTATTACCGCGACGCGATCCAGGCCGTCGCGAGATCGCCGGCGGCGGTCGCAGCCGGCTGCAAGGAACGGCAGATCCGGGACTGGCTCGAGGCGAAGCTGATTACCCCTGGCGGACTGCGGGACCAGGTCCACGAGGGGCGCAGCGCCACGGAGGGCCTCCCCAATGCCGTCGTCAAGCACCTCGAAGGGCACTACCTGCTGCGCTCGGAGCTCCGCCGGGGGACGCTCTGGTACGAGATCGCCCACGACCGGCTGGTAGACGCCATCCAGGAGGACAACCGGGCCTGGTACCAGGCGCAGTCGGAGCCCCTGCGTATCCTGCACCGTCACCTGGTCGAGCCGACGGGCCACGCGGCCGCCGGCGGGGCAACCAAGCAGGAGGCCGCCGTGCTGACCGGCCGCGACCTGTCCCTGGTCGAGGCCTGGGCCGAGGAGAACCCGGCTGCCCTCACCGACGCCGACAGGGCGCTGATCGCCGACTCCCTGGAACGGTGCCGGAAAGAGCGCGACCGCGCCCGGCTGCGAAAGGGACTGTGGCTGACGATCGCGTTGACGGGACTCGTGGCCATGTTGGCGGCGTCCACGCTGTGGCGGATGAACGCCGTGCTCGAGCAACGCAATCTCGACCTCGCAGATTCGCGCGACAAGCTCGGGCAGATGTACCTTGAGCTCGCGCAGAAATCGCTTCAGCTCAGCGACACTGCGACCCAGGTACGGATCCATAGACTCCTGTCGGATGCGTCACAGGCGCGCTGGCGCCTGAACGACCACGGTCTGGCCGCGCTGTTGACGCTGCAGGCCGAGCGCTTCTCGCGTCGTCTTGGCTCGTCCGCTGAGGCGGGCGCGAAGATCGAGGAGAAGATCGAGAACAGCCTGCGAGGCATCGTGCAGCTCCGTCCGTTCGCCCTCGGCCCGCGGCTGCCCGAGGCCACGAGACCGGCTGCCGGTTACGGAGCGGTGGCATTCGCCCCGGACGCCCAGTCGGTCGCTGCTCAGGTGGCCGACACCGAGCTTGCGGTCTTCTCACTGGGAAGCACACGGCAGGACTGCCCTCCACCGCGCCTGCGAGTCGATGGCGCCGTGCGGCAGATCGAATTCACCGACTCCGGGCAGTACCTGATCGTGGTGACTGACAAGGGCCTCGAGGTGTTCCCTGCCGGGATGCTGGGATGTTCCGGGACCACCGACGGCCCGCATACGTCCCCGAGTCGGGTCGTGACCGGGAGGCCCCCGCTCGGCCCCTTGTGCACGGCAGCGAACGAGACGTCGTTGTTCGTGGCCGTGGAAGGCGGGGGAATCGAGCGCTGGCCGATGACCGGCGGCGTCCTCGGCAAGAGCGGCCGACCGATCGGGCAACAGGGGGGCATCGCCAGGGGCGGAGTGCTCGCGACGGCCATAGCCTGTGACCCGTCCGGGCAATGGGTTGCCCTTGGCGACGAGAAGGGGCTCGTCCAGGTCACGCCCCTCCCGCGCATCGGCTCCGGCGCTTCCTGGTCGGTAGTCAACGACGACAAGGGGTGGCCCGACGAAGTCAAGGCTCAGCTCGGCTGGGCAAAGGCTTGGCTGGACCTCGGCGTCAGCGCCCTGATTCCCTGGGTCGAGCGGCAGAGCCTGATCGTCGTCTTCCGCCACGGCCCGGTCGCCCTGCTGCCTTTGCAGTCGGCGGGCGCGCCAGGTACCGCCCACCTCACGTACCTCCGACCGACGCGCGACAGCGAGGCGGAGCTCCGGGTACGGGCCGCGCTCGGGGGGGCGAGCAGGGATCTGGTGCGCAAGCCCAGGGTGCTGCGGGCCACATTCGACCCCGGCGCGCGTAGGCTCGTGGTCGGTGGCGAGCGCGCCGTCGGGGTGTGGAGACTCGACCGCCTCTACCGCGACCCCGATGCCGGTTCGGACCTGGGCGCGCAGGAACCCTGGGACGGCGCCGTTCACGCGCGTTACGACGAGCTGCTGGCGCCCCATGGGGGTGTCGCGGCCCTGAGGCTGCTGGACCGTGGGGAAGCCATCATCGCCGCGGATGCCGAGATGAACATCCGCCTATGGCTGCTGCAGGGCCTGGGGCGGATTGGTTATGCCTCAACCGATGCCGGGCCGGGCACTGCGGGTGCGCCCCCCGCGGGGGTGCTGTACTCGCTCGGCCTGGTGGCGCAGGGCTCCGGGCTCGCGGTCGGTGCCTCCCGTCACCTGAGTCTTCTGCGGCTGGAGCTAGAGCCGCCTGGACTCGCGCTCGGCCGGACCCGCGGCACGTCCTGTGTCTCCGGCAGCTTCCGGTCGATGGCATCGAGCCCCGATGGCCGATGGCTCGCGATCGTCACCCACAAGCACCAAGAGGCGAGGGGATGCCGGCCCAGGCACGACCGATCTCCGAACGCCGTCTGGGTCGTCGATGCCGCCACAGGAGCCGAGGCCATCGATCCCGTGGACGAGCTCGAGATCCCTGACGGCGGCTGGGCGGTTGCCTGGGGGGCGGTGCCCCCGCTGCTTGCCGCCGGGGATTATTCGGGCAACCTCTGGGTCTGGTTGATCGATCCGGGCACAGGGCGCCCCAGGCAGGGCAGCGCGCGCCAGCTGCACAAGTACCCGAGTCCCGTCAGAGCACTCGCGTTTCATCCTTCGGAACCCTGGCTAGCGGTGGGCACCGGGGACGGGACGATCGACATTCTGCGCATCACGGTTGATGCCGAGGGCCAGGTCGCGCGCAATCGCGTCGCGAATCCCGACTGGATCCGCCGGGGGGCAGTTCGCGCCCTCGCCTTCAGCCCGGAAGGGAAGACCCTGACGTTCGGCAACGACGACGGTCTGCTCGGAATCGTGCCGACGCAGGACCTGCCCTCGGGTGTCTGGAAAACCTCCCAGACCCTGTTCGCTCACTCCGCTGGCGTCGCCGCGCTCGCCTTCTGTGGGGCCGGCGCAGGCCCTCGCGAGCCGGCGTCGGGTGGCGCCGGATGCAGCCCCGGTCTACTGGCAAGCGCGGGCAACGACGGCAGAGTTTGGCTGTGGAAGGTCGCTCAGCAAGGGAATGGTCCCCATCTGCGGCGTATCAAGTCCTTCGATGGGCCGACTGCCGAGGCAGTCTCGGTCGCCTTCACCGCGGACGGCGGCCACGTCGTGGCCGGTGATGCCCGCGGCGCCGTGCATTTGTGGCGTATCGAGACGGGGCCGGTGATCGACGCGACCTGTGCCGCCCTGCGCAGCAACCTCGCGGGGGAAGAGTGGGTCAACTATGTCGGTGAGGAGGTGGCTTACGAATGCACGTGTCCGAATCTCCCGCCCGGCCCGGACGTTCGGGAAGAGATGCTGCGAGAGGCGGTGGATTGTCACGCACCTCGATCGACCGCGCCGTGACGCGATCCCTGCCGCACGGCGGATCGCTTCGATACTGGCCGGTCGAACGTTGAACGACAGCCCGCTTAAGAAATTGATTCGCTTTCCGCCGTCCCCGAAAGCCGAGGCAACGGCGCGACGCGTGATCGACGCCGCTGCCCGCGCGGAACCTGCCGGCGACGGCACCCTGCTCGGCATCGCAGACAGTACGTGCGGCGGCGACACTCTATGCCACCAGGTGGGCAAGGGTCCGGGCGTGCCCACCAAGCTGCAGGTGGCACGTCCAGAGGACAAGCTCCGGGTCGCGTCCCTGCAGTGCGGCGGTTTGCGCTGGGTCGATCGTAACGACGCGCTGTGCGAACGCTCGCGCCTCGTGTCCTCGCGGAGCGTCTGTGGAACGCGAATCCCGACCACCCCGACTTTTCCGTGCCGCGCCTCGACCGCCCCCCCCAACGACCTCCCTCGCATATCATGTCGTCTCCGGGACGCCCCGTCCGGGTGTGGTCCCCGCCAGGGCTTATGGCCCGGCGCGCTATGGCACCGTCTTGGGGAGTCGTCCATGCGAAGCCCGTTGGAGCACATCGACACCGAGGCCCACCTGGCGATGCGCTCGATCATCCAGCGCATCGCCACCGGCCCACGGCTCAGCCAGGACATCTCGCAGGCCGAGGCGCACCTCGGCACGCGGGCCATCCTCGACAACCGGGTCGATCCGGTGCAGGCGGGCATCTTCCTGATCGCGCTGCGCATGAAGCGCGAGACCAGCGACGAGAATCGCGGCGTGCTCGACGCGGTGCGCGAGGTGACCCAGGGCGTCACCGCCGACGTCGACGAGGTCGTGGACATCGCCGACCCCTACGACGGCTGCAACCGGACCCTGCCGGCGGCGCCCTTCCTGCCGGCAGTGCTCGCCGAGTGCGGCCTCCATGCCGTGACCCACGGGCTCGACGCGGTGGGTCCGAAGTACGGTGTCACGCACCGGCACGTGCTCGTGGCAGCGGGCGTGCCCGTCGACCTGTCGCCCGAGGTCGCCGCCGGCCGGTTGTCCGACCCGACGCTGGGGTGGACCTACGTCGACCAGGCCCAGTTCTGCCCCAAGCTGCACGACCTCGTGCCCCTGCGCTCGCTGATCATCAAGCGCCAGGCGCTGACGACGGTGGAGGTGCTGGCCAAGCCGGTCGCCGGGCGAGTGAAGACGCACTTCGTCACCGGCTTCGCGCACGACCCCTACCCGCCCGTCTACGCCATGCTGGCCCGGCACGTGGGCTTCGACTCGGCGCTGATCGTCCGCGGCACCGAGGGCGGCGTGATCCCCTCGCTGCGCCAGAAGAGCCAGTACTTCTACTATCACGATCGCGGCGAGGCCTGCGAAGCAGAGCTCGACCCCCGCGACCTGGGCATCGAGCAGGCGGTCCGCGCCGTGCCTCTGCCCGAAGACCTGCCGAAGGCGGCCCGGCCGGGCGACGAGATCGCCATCACCGTCGACATCCAGGCCACGGCCAGGGCGGCCGCGGCAGCCGGCCTCGCCGCGCTGCAGGGCGAGCGCGGCCCGACCTACGATTCGCTGGTGCTGGGCGGCGCGCTGATCCTGAACCACGTCGGCCGCCACGGCGCGCTGGACGATGCGGCCGATCACGTGCGCCGCGTGCTCGACTCGGGCCGCGCGGCGCAGCGGGTTCGTTGAGCGATACCTGGCCCCCGACGCCCGTGATCACCGTGGGCCATGCGCCGACCCGCTGAGGCGACCGCTGGACGGCGCCACCGGCGGATGACCCGCTCGGACACGCCGTGAATACGTCCCTGTGGGCTCGAAAGCGGCATCCCTGCCGCTTACAGTCGTCGCAGATCATCCGCCAGTGGCGCCAACCGCTTACGACTCCGTCGATAGCTCGGCGAATCTGCGACCCGGAACCCGCGGCGGCATCGGCCGCAATCCCAATAGTCCTCGGGAGGCTGTGACAGAATACCGCCCCTCGCTGTCCCGTCCGCCCCGCATGTCCCTCCGTCACGAGTCCGCCACGTCCCCCTTCGAGCCCCGCTTGCCCGCGGTGCCAGGCGAGCGGATTCAGTGGGGCAACGCCGGGGGTGCGCTCGCGGCACTGGCGATCGCCCGGGTGGCACGGCGGCACCCCGGCCTGCTCCTGGTGGTGACGGCCGACGCCCAGGGCGCGACCCTCCTCGAGAGCGAGATCCGCTTCTTCGCCGGGAACGACCTCGAGCTGCTGGGCTTCCCGGATTGGGAAACCCTGCCGTACGACGTCTTCTCCCCGCTACCCGAGCTGGTGTCGCAGCGGTTGTCGACGCTGCACGCGCTGCGCGACCTGCGCAGCGGCATCCTGGTCGTCCCCGTCACCACGCTGATGCAGCGGCTCTGCCCGCCGTCGTTCCTGGACGCCTACAGCATCGTCCTGACCGTCGGGGACCGCTTCGACCTGCCGGCGACCCGGCGGCGGCTCGAGCAGGCCGGCTACCAGTGCGTCTCGCAGGTCGTCGGCCACGGCGAGTTCGCGGTGCGCGGTGCCCTGCTCGACCTCTTCCCGATGGGCATGGACGCGCCGCTGCGCATCGACCTGCTCGGTGACGAGGTGGACAGCATCCGGACCTTCGACCCGGACACGCAGCGCACGGTCGCCCGCGTCGATGCGGTACGCACGCTGCCGGCCCGCGAGTTCCCCGTCGACCCCGCCGGCATCCAGCGCTTCCGTTCCCAGTTCCGCACTGCGTTCGAGGGCGACCCCCAGCGCTCGCCGATCTACCGCGACGTCTCCGCCGGCCACTTGCCGGGGGGGATCGAGTACTACCTGCCGCTGTTCTTCGAGCAGACCGCGAGGCTGTTCGACTACCTGCCGCCGGACACGCTGGTGATCCAGCCGGAGAGCATCGGCGCACAGGCCGAGGCCTTCTTCGCACAGGCCGCGGAGCGCTACGAGCAGCGGCGCCACGACATCGAGCGGCCCTTGCTGCCACCGCGTGCGCTCTACGTCGATCCCGACGAGCTGCAGGGCGCGCTGCGCGACCGCGCGGCCGTCGCGCTCAGCGAGGAGCCGCTCGCGGAGCGGCGCCGCGGCTTCGCCGCGATCGCAAACTTCCAGCCGCGCACCCTGCCGTCGCTCGCCCTGCAGGCGCGCGCAGCCGAGCCTGCGCGGGCCCTAACCGATTTCCTCGCCGGACAGCCGGGACGCGTGCTGTTCGTCGCCGAGAGTCCGGGCCGGCGCGAGCTGCTGATCGCGTCGCTGCGCGAGCACGGCATCCGGCCGGAGGTCGTCGACGGCTGGCAGGGCTTCGTCGAATCGCCGGTGACCCACGCGATCACCGCCGCGCCGATCGAGCGGGGACTGTGGCTCGACGACCCGGCGCTCGCGCTCGTGCCCGAGTCGCTGCTGCTCGGCGAGCGGGTGCGTCAGCAGCGGCGCCGGAAGCGTGCCGCCACCGACCCCGACCTCGTCATCCGCAACCTCACCGAGCTGCACGTCGGTGCGCCGGTGGTGCACGAGCACCACGGCGTGGGCCGCTACCTCGGGCTGCAGAGCCTCGAGGTCGCCGGCCAGCGACTCGAGTTCCTGGCCCTCGAGTACGACCGCGGCGACAAGCTCTACGTCCCCGTCGCCTCGCTGCACCTCATCAGCCGCTACACCGGCGTCTCCGAGGAAGCCGCACCGCTGCACCGGCTGGGCGGCGACCAGTGGGAGCGCATCCGGCGCCGCGCCGCCGAGCGCGCCCGCGACGTCGCGGCGGAGCTCCTCGACCTGTATGCCCGGCGTGAGGCGCGCGAGGGCTTCGCCTTCCCGCTGCCGCGCGATGACTACGCCGCGTTCGCCGCCGCCTTTCCCTTCGAGGAGACGCCCGACCAGCAGGCGGCGATCGACGCGGTGCTCGCCGACCTGCAGCGGCCGCGGCCGATGGACCGGGTGGTCTGCGGCGACGTCGGCTTCGGCAAGACCGAGGTCGCGATGCGCGCCGCCTTCGTCGCGGCGCTCGCCGGCAGGCAGGTGGTCGTGCTCGTGCCCACCACCCTGCTGACCCAGCAGCACTACCAGAACTTCGGCGATCGCTTCGCGGACTGGCCAGTCCGGATCGAGAGCCTGTCACGCTTCCGCTCGGCCAAGGAGATCGCAAAGGTCCTCGCGGCGCTCGCGGCGGGCGAGGTCGACATCGTGATCGGCACGCACCGGCTGCTGAACGCCGACGTCAAATTCAAGGCCCTCGGGCTCGTTATCGTCGACGAGGAGCACCGGTTCGGCGTCCGGCAGAAGGAGCGGCTGAAGGCGCTGCGCAGCGAGGTCGACCTGCTGACCCTCACCGCCACGCCCATCCCGCGCACCCTCAACATGGCGATGGCTGGGCTGCGCGACCTCTCGATCATCGCCACGCCGCCGGCCGAGCGTCACCCCATCAAGACCTTCGTCAGCCAGTGGAGCGACGCCCTCGTGCGCGAGGCCTGCCAGCGCGAGCTCAAGCGCGGCGGCCAGGTGTACTTCCTGCACAACGAGGTCGAGAGCATCGACCGCATGGCGCGGGCCGTGGAGGCCCTCGTCCCGGGCGCGCGGGTGCAGGTCGCGCACGGCCAGATGCGCGAGCACGACCTCGAGCAGATCATGCGCGACTTCTACCACCAGCGCTTCAGCGTGCTGGTGTGCACGACCATCATCGAGAGCGGCATCGACGTCCCCTCGGCGAACACCATCGTCATCAACCGCGCCGACAAGCTCGGTCTCGCCCAGCTGCACCAGCTGCGCGGGCGCGTGGGACGCTCGCACCATCGGGCCTACGCCTATCTCATCACCCCGCCGCCCGCGGCCATGACCCCCGACGCGGTGAAGCGCCTCGAGGCGATCGAGCAGCTGGAAGACCTGGGCGCCGGCTTCACGCTGGCGACCCACGACCTCGAGATCCGCGGTGCCGGCGAGCTGCTCGGCGAGGAGCAGAGCGGCCAGATCCAGGAGATCGGCTTCTCCCTCTACATCGAGCTGCTCGAGCGCGCCGTCCAGGCGCTCAAGGCCGGCCGCATCCCCGACATCGACGCGCCGCTCTACCACGGCGCCGAGGTGGACCTGCAGATTCCGGCCCTGCTCCCCGAGGACTACCTCCCCGACGTGCACGCGCGGCTGATCCAGTACAAGCGGATCGCCTCCGCGGCCGACCTGGACGATCTGCGCGAGCTGCAGGTCGAGATGATCGACCGCTTCGGGCTGCTGCCGGACGCCGCCAAGCACCTGTTCGCGGTCACCGAGCTCAAGCTGCAGGCGCAGCCGCTCGGGGTGCGCAAGATCGAGGCCGGCCCGCAGGGCGGACGGCTACTGTTCCAGCCTGAGCCCCCGGTGGACCCGCTGCGGGTCATCCGCCTCATCCAGTCGAAGCCGCAGGAGTTCCGGCTCGACGGCGGTGAGCGCCTGCGATTCACGGCGGACCTGCCGACCGGGCCGGACCGGATCGCCTATGTCGGCGGCCTGCTGAAGACGCTGGCCGGTGACGGCACCGGCGAGCCGCGCGCAGTGCCGCGCTGAGCCGGCCTGATCGGCTGCGGCATATCGCTTTCTCGTCCCGAAACCCGGCTGGCGACGTTGAACTCGCCGTGCGCGTCGTGTTCACATGCCGCGCATGTCGCGCCTGCCCGATCCCGCCGTGCCGCTCGCCGCTCTCAGCCTGCTCGCCGTCGTCGCCGGCGCACTGCCGGCCGCCGCCGCGGCAGATCCTTATCAGATTGAAGTGCTGGTGTTCGAGCGCCCGGTGGACCCCGCGGCGCCTCCCGACGCGACGGACCACCGTCCGGGCTGTCTGGCACGGGCGCAGCCCCCCGCCACACCGGCCGGGACGCCTGCGGCCGCGGTGGCCGTCGGCGCGGAGCGCTTCCAGCTCACCGCGGAGGCACAGGCCCTCCGGCGTTCGGGCGCGGGGCTGCGCGTGCTCTCGCACACGGCCTGGCATCAGGAGGTATCGGCGACCGCGTCCGGCCCGTGGGTGCGGATCGGCGGCGCCGCGGGTGCGGGTCTGATCGGCTGCCTGCGCGCCAGGCTCACGCCGGTGCCGGAAGTGGAGATCGACCTGATCCGCGAGGATGCGACGGGCGACCTCTACCCGCTCTCCCGAACGGCGCGGATCCGCCCCGGCGACGTGCACTATTTCGACCATCCCGCACTCGGCGCCCTGGTGCGCGTGGATTCCCTGGCCGCGCCGGCAGCCGGCACGCCGGCGGAAGAGGGCCAAGGCGCACCGGCGGCGGTCACCGTCCCGGCCACCCCGCCCCCACGGGGCACCGCCGCTCCGCCCGCGCCACAGGGCACGACGGCCAGCCCGGGAGCGCCGGAGGCCCCACCGCCACCACCGAAGAAGCCCTTTCGCTGGTGACTCGGAAGCGCGGCGACGCGTCGCCGGGCATCGCCTAAGGCTCTGCCCGCCCTACCCGCCGCAGCGATCGCTGAGCTCGCGCAGCAGCAGGCGGGTTTCGAGGCGCTGCAGCACGCCGCCGAGCTGGCAGGCGCGGTCGCCGAGCTCCAGTAGCAGGTCCTGGACGCGAACGCAGGCCCGTACCCCCTCGATCTCGGCGACGAGCTCCCCGCAATGGTCGTGCAGGGCCCGGTGCGGAGCCTCGAGGGCATCGAAGTCCGGGTCGCCCGCCAGCGACCGGCCGGCGCCGTAGAACCATCGCCCGAGTGCGCAGTCGTGATGGCCGACGTGCAGGGCGTCCGGCAGGCCGGCCTTTGGGCCGGCGTGGTCGAGGTGGTCGATGATGATGTCGATCAGCAGCTTGAGCTGCCAGGTGTGGGTGAGCTGGGCCATGCGCAGCATCCCCACGGGCGAGGCCGGCCAGCACTGGTCTGCCTGCAGCAGGGCGAGGTAGTCGTCGATCGCCAGCGGGGGGCTGAGCCAGTAGCCCTGGCCTTCGTCGCAACCGTAGTGCAGGAGCGTCCGGTACACCTCGGCGCTCTCGATGCCCTCGACGACGGTGCGCAGGCCCAGCAGTTGCGCCATGGCGATGCTGGTCTTGACCAGGGTGGCGCTCTTCGGCGACCGCAGCATCCGCAGCACGAAGGCCTGGTCCATCTTTAGGGCCGAGAACGGCAGGCGGTTGAGGGCCTCGAGGGACGAGAAGCCGACGCCGTAGTCGTCCATCGACAGGGTGACGCCCGCCGCCAGGAGCCCTGTCAGGTTGCGCGTGACGGTCGCGCTGGTGGAGACCGCGGTGCCTTCCGTGACCTCGATCTCCAGGCAGGCCGTATCCAGCCCGTCGGCGCTCACGGCCTCGCGCACCATGCCGACCAGCCCGGCCTCGTCGAGGTCCTCGGCGGAGACGTTGAAGGCGACACGGGTGTCGACGGGGCAGGCGCGAATCCGCCGCAGGTCGGCCAGCAGCCGCGGGAACATGCGCCGCGTGACGACGGGGCCCAGCCCCCCCGCGGCAACGGCGGGCATGAACTTGGCCGCCGGCAGGATCGAGCCGTCTGCTCCGGCCCAGCGCAGCAGCGCCTCCGCGCCGGCGATCTGGCCCGTCAGGAAGGACACCTTCGGCTGGTAATGGAACAGCAGCTCGTCGCGGTCCAGGGCCTGCTCGAGATCCCGACTGAGCGCCACCATGGATCGCCCCACTCTGTTCCAGCCTGTCAGGGAAGCAAAGCACACGCGGCCCCGCCTGTCGACGCGGGTCACGCGGGGACCGCCTGGAAGGGCGGGCGTACGGCGCGCGCCGCCTTTTGCCGGCGAGGCGATTTCCTTATCATCGCCGCGACCCCGGGGCAGCGTGCGGAGCGGCGTTCGAATGAACAGCGACTGGTCGGACTTCATCGCCTCGCGCGGCCCGGCCGAGGCCGCACCGTCCTGTGCGCTCTGCGACCTCTCGCATCTTGGGCTGATCCGCGCCAGCGGCGCGGAGGCGGCCGCCTTCCTTCAGGGCCAGCTGACCAGCGACACCCGGCTGATCTCGCCGAGCCGCGCCCAGCTCAGCGCCTGGTGCTCGCCGAAGGGTCGCATGATGGCCACCTTCCTGGCGTTCCAGTACGGCGACGACCTGTACCTTCAGCTCGGTGCGGAGCGGCTGGCCCAGGTGCTCAAGCGCCTGCGGCTGTACGTGCTGCGCACCAAGGTCGAGCTGTCGGACGCCTCGGCCGAGCTCGCCCGCGTCGGCCTGGCGGGCGACTGCGCCACGACGATCCTCGGCGATCCCTTGCCCGGCGAGGCCTTCACCGTGCTGCGGCAAGGCGACCTCGCGATCGTCCGGCTGCCCGGGGATCGGCCGCGCTTCGAGGTGGTCGGGCCGGTCCCCGCCGTCCGGGCGCTCTGGGAGCAGGCCGAGGGGCGGGCGGTCCGCGCGCCCCCTGCCTTCTGGTCGCTGCTCGACATCCGGGCCGGCGTCCCGACCGTGTGCGACGAGACGGCTGACGCGTTCGTGCCGCAGATGGCGAACCTGCAGCTCGTCGACGGCGTGAGCTTCACCAAGGGCTGCTACACGGGCCAGGAGGTCGTGGCCCGCATGCAGTACCTGGGCAAGCTGAAGCGCCGGATGTACTACGCCCGCATCCCTGCAGCCGAGGTCCCGCGGCCCGGCACCGACCTGTTCGCGGCCGGCACCGAATCCGGTCAGGGACCCGGCAAGATCGTGGCCGCCGAGCGGTCGCCCGAGGGTGGCGTCGAGGCCCTGGCCGTGGTCGAGGTCGCCGGGGCGGAGGGTGGCGAGGTGCGGCTCGGCGGGGCCGACGGCCCGATCCTGGAGTTCCGGCCCCTTCCCTACGCCTTTCCGGCCGACGCCTAGCTCCGCCGGCAGGTTCCGGTCAGGCCCGTTCCGCGGCCGCGGCGCGCCGGTGCCGCACGTACTCGATCACGGCCGGCATGATCGAGGCGATGACGATGCCGATGACGACCAGGCTCAGGTTGTCCTTGACGATCGGCAGGTTGCCAAAGAAGTAGCCTGCGGTGGTCAGGGACAGGACCCAGAGCATCCCGCCCGTGACGTTGAAGAGCAGGAAGCGGCCGTAGTCCATCTGGCCCATGCCCGCCACGAAGGGCGCGAAGGTGCGCACGATCGGCACGAAGCGCGCGATGACGATCGTCTTGCCACCGTACTTCTCGTAGAACGCGTGGGTGCGGTCGATGTGCTCCTGCCGGATGAACCGACCGCTCTTCACCAGCCGGTCGCCGACCCGCTTGCCGATGGCGTAGTTCACCGAGTCGCCCAGGATCGCGGCGATGCACAGCAGGACCATCAGCAGCACGACGTCCATCCCGCCCGCGGCCGCGAGCGTGCCGGCCACGAACAGCAGCGAGTCGCCGGGCAGGAAGGGCGTCACGACGAGCCCCGTCTCCGCGAAGATGATCAGAAACAGGATCAGGTAGACCCAGGCGCCGTAATCCTGGATCAGCACCACCAGGTGGCGATCGAGGTGCAGCACGACGTCGATCAGGAAGGCCAGGATGTCCATGCGGGACCCTCTGCGGCAGAGGCGGCGAGGCTACGCGAAGGCCGCCGCTCGATCAACGACGCTCAGATCAGTCCGATGGCGTGGAGGAACACCGCGAGGACGCCGGCCGGGACCACGTAGCGCAGCAGCCAGACCCAGCCCCAGTAGAGCCGCGCGAAGCGGCTGCCGGCCTTGAACGCCTGTTCCCGCGCCGCCCCACCCATGCGCCAGGCGACGAACAGCGCCATGCCGAAGCCGCCGAGCGGCAGCATCCAGTTGCTGGCCAGGTAGTCGAACAGGTCGAGCCAGTTCTTGCCCTTGCCCTCGCCGAACAGTACGGCGGTCGCGGCGGCGACGTCGCCGCCGAACAGTGCGGTGCCACCCGACAGGGCCGAGGGGACGCCCACCACGAAGATGACGGCCCCGATCAGCAGGGTCGCGCGCCGGCGCTTCCAGCCATGGACGTCGACGGTGTGGCTCACGGCCACCTCGAGCAGGGAGATCGCGCTGGTCAGGGCCGCGACCGCGAGGAGGACGAAGAACACCAGCGCCCAGAGCGCCCCGCCCGGCAGCTGGCCGAAGGCGATCGGCAGGCTGATGAACACCAGGCCGGGTCCGGCGCTGGGTTCCAGGCCGGCGCCGAAGATGATCGGGAAGATCATGAGGCACGCCAGCAGGGAGATCAGTGTGTCCAGCCCGCCCACCGCGAGCGAGGTCGTGACCACGTCCTCCCTGGCACGCATGTAGCTGCCGTAGGTCAGCATCGCCCCCATCCCCAGGCTGAGCGTGAAGAAGCTGTGGCCCACCGCCTCGAGGACGCCGGCCGGCGTCAGCCTGTCGCTGTGCGCGCCGAAGACGAAGTCGAGCGCCCTGCCGAAGCCGTCCGTCCCGGCCGCCCGCAGCACGAGGGCCAGGACCATGAAGAACAGCAGCGGCATCAGGATCCGGCTCCAGCGCTCGACGCCCCGGTGCACCCCGGCCACGACGATCGAGACGGTCAGGATCATGAACACCGCGTGCCAGAACAGGTTGATGCCGGGATCGGCGTGAACCTGGCCGAACAGCGCCTTCACCGCCGGACCGTCCAGGCCCTCGAAGCCCTGGCTGAGCGCGAGCCAGCTGTAGTGGAGGGTCCAGCCGGCCACGACGCTGTAATAGGACAGGATCACGAACGCCGCCGCCACGCCCAGCCAGCCGATCCCCTGCCAGGCGCTCTTGTCGCCGTCCAGCACCCGGAAGGCCGCGACCGGCGAGCGTTGCGCGGTCCGGCCGATCAGGATCTCCGCGACCATGATCGGCAACGCCACGCAGAGGACGGCAATCAGATAGATGAGGACGAACCAGCCGCCCCCGTTCATGCCAGTGATGTACGGGAACTTCCAGATGTTGCCGAGCCCGACGGCAGAGCCGGCGGCGGCGAGGATGAACGCCAGACCGGAGGACCAGTGCTCGCGAGGGGGTGGCCTGGATATGGTCTGGGTGCTGGTGCTCACGGGCAGCTCCTCGGCGACCGGCGGATTATCGCCCGATCGCCGGGGCACCCCAACCTCCCCGCCGGGGCGCCCGTCCCAGTGCCTTGCCGGGGTGAGTTTTTCTTTCGAAACAGCCGGATGCAGCTAGTAGCCGGGTCGCGTTTCCTGGTAGGATCCACGCCCCGTCCGTGTGCGCCCTGCTCCGACGTGGTGCGGGCGGCCACCCTCCTTCGGCACGACGGCCTGGAAAAACGGATGCAAATCGGCAACGACAGCTGGGATCGGGCAGCGTACGCGCTCTTCGTGGCGGTCGCGCTCGTCATCCTCGTGACGTTCCGTGACTATGGCGTGGCCTGGGACGAGCCGGAGGCGCAGGAGTACGGCCAGTTCATCCTCGACTACTACCGCACCGACGGCGCCAGGCCGCGGGCGCTCACCTTCAACAACATGTACTACTACGGCGGCCTGTTCGAGGCGACTGCCGTGTGGCTGGGCGAGCTGCTGCCCTTCGACCCGTTCGCGACCCGGCATCTGCTGAACGCCGCCGTCGGCCTGCTCGGCATCGTGGGTGCCTGGAAGCTCGGCCGTACCCTGGGGGGACCGAGGGCGGGATTCCTCGCCGCCCTCTTCCTCGCCGCCGTCCCGTCCTACTACGGACACATGTTCCTGAATTCAAAGGACATCCCCTTCGCGGCGGCGGCCGTCTGGGCCCTCTACTACACCATCCTCCTGCTGCGCGCACTGCCCCGGCCGAGCCTCAGCCTGACGCTGCGCATAGGGCTTGCCATCGGCCTTGCCCTGGGCACGCGGGTGGGCGCCGTCCTGCTCGTCGTGAACCTGCTCGCCGCGCTGGCGGGGTGGCTCGCGCTCCAGGCCTGGCAGGGCGCCGGCGGCCGTGCCCTCGCCCGGTCGGTCGCGGTGATCGTGGCGCGCCTGGCCCCGGCCGGCATCCTCGCCTACCTGCTGATGATCGCCCTCTGGCCCTGGGCCCAGGTGGATCCTCTGGTCCGCCCGTTCCAGGCGATCCAGTACTTCGCGCACTTCCCCTACGACATCCCGCTGCTCGTCGACGGCGAGCTGTTCCGGTCCTCGCAGCCACCCTGGTACTACCTGCCGGTCTTCTTCGGCGTGAAGCTGCCGGAGTTCCTGGTGGCCTTCACGGTGCTCGCCCTGGCCGGAGGCGCCTGGCGGCTGCTGCGCACCGTCCGCAGGGATGGGCTGCGTACCGAAACGGCGCGGGCCTGCCTGCTCGAGTGGGGCACCGTGGGTTTCGCGGCGCTGTTCCCGATCGGCTACGCGATCCTGAGCGGGTCGACCCTGTACGACGAGATGCGCCACTTCCTGTTCGTCGTGCCGATCCTCGCGGTGGTCGCCGCGTACTGGACGGCGCGGCTGCTGAAGCGGGTGGTCGGCTGGCGGCCGCTGCTGCGTGACGGGCTGGCGACGCTGGCGATCGTGTACGCCGCCGTGCACGTCTACCTCATGGCGACGCTGCACCCGAACCAGTACGTCTACTACAACGCGTTGACCGGGGGTGTCGCCGGCGCCCAGGGCAAGTACGACCTGGACTACTGGGACAACTCGCTCGGCGAGCTCGGCGAGCAGCTCGTCGACTACGCCGTGAACCTGTACGGCGAGCGGGCGACCAGCATGCCGCTGCGCCTGCGCGTGTGCGGCCACGCCCCGTCCCTGCGGCCGTTCGTACCCGCCGCCTGGGACACCAGCTCCACGGTCGAGCTGGCCGATTTCTACGTGTCGCACACGCGGTTCATCTGCGGCGATGCCGTGAACGGCCCGGTCGTGGCCAGCGTGGAGCGACTGGGGTCGGAGCTGAGCTATGCCGTCGACCTCGGCTTCACCCGCAACCGCCTGAGCGCCGCCGTGCATGGCGGGCCCGGTCCGGCGTCGGCCCTGCGCTGAGCGCCGCCCGCGACCCGCCGCGCCGATGCAGACCCGGCGGGCGCCGCAAGACCTGACGGAGCCCGGGCCGCCCGCGCGCTACTCGGGCCGCATGTGCGGGAACAGCAGGACGTCGCGGATCGACGGCGAGTCGGTCAGGATCATCACGAGCCGGTCGATGCCGATGCCCTCGCCGGCCGTCGGCGGCATGCCGTGCTCGAGGGCGCGCACGTAGTCGGCATCGAAGTGCATCGCCTCGGCGTCCCCCGCCTCCTTTTCCTGCACCTGCCGCTGGAACCGCTCCGCCTGGTCCTCGGCATCGTTGAGCTCCGAGAAACCGTTGGCGATCTCGCGGCCGCCGACGAAGAACTCGAAGCGGTCCGTGACGAAGGGGTCGGCGTCGCTGCGGCGCGCCAGCGGTGAGACCTCGGTGGGGTAGGCCGTGATGAAGGTCGGGTCGGTCAGCCGGCCTTCGACCGTCTTCTCGAAGATCTCGATCTGGATCTTGCCCAGGCCCCAGCCGTCCCTCAGCGGGATGCCGAGCCGTGCCGCCACATCCCGCGCCGCCGCCAGGTCATCGAGGTCGGCGGGGCTCAGCGCCGGATTGAACCGCAGGATCGACTCCTTGACGGTCAGGCGAGCGAACGGCTTGCCGAAGTCGTAGCTCTCGCCCTGGTACGGCACGGTCGTTGCGCCGAGGATCTCGATCGTCAGCCGGCGCAGCATGTCCTCGGTGAGGTCCATGAGATCGCGGTAGTCCGCGTAGGCCTCGTAGAACTCCAGCATCGTGAAC